>WLWD01000060.1_pt1 | contig 345917 bp, 227 predicted proteins | sample 6712731 | NCBI WGS metagenome assembly WLWD01 (sample SAMN12718690, study PRJNA576275) | sponge metagenome | isolation source: marine sponge | host: Mycale hentscheli | place: New Zealand: South Island, Marlborough, Capsize Point | collected 2014-11-01 | reverse complement strand
GTACTAGTAGTTGTGGGTTACACCCCCTATTGTCAAGTTGTAATCACATGAGCAAATAATTTCTTGCCGTCCGCACTAGTTTTATGCGAGAAGTTAATAGAGTGCTGGAAGTGGAGTATCGAGTTGAAAATATATACCGGTTAGTGTCTCTGACCAGTTTAGCTTCTCGCAAGTTTGGTGCTTCAAGTTTGTAATTGCCACTCTCGGCATAATTGCTGTTTTTTTTTTTGTTGTTGTTGTTTTTTTTTCTTTTCTTTCTTTCTTTTATTTTTATTTTTATTTTTTATTTTTTATTATTATTATTATTTTTTTTAACAATTATCGCTACACTATGCATATACATATACACCCAGTTACATGCAGAGATTTGTGTACATACTTAGCATCTGGAGCAAGTACTAATTGAATTATGAGTGGATAACTTCTGACTACTCCTGACTGAACCTATTTGTATTTGTGTTGGGGAGGGGGTTAGGAAAATTCGGGACAGGGTCGACCAACCAAACTAATGCAAAAACACCAGGGTCAAAGTACAAAAATAACATACATCCATCCAAATATGTACATATAAACAAATATCGGATTTTCAATTGAGCTACCCCTAATAGTGTCTCACTCGCTTCGCTCGCTAATAATTTCATTTACAACCTAGCTATTATAGGCTCAGCCAATTGTGAAATGATATTCATGAGGCATTGACCACTGGCTTTCAATCAAGGCAGGCAGCACTGGTTTTGTACAAACCACATCACATTCTATCACAAGTGAACAAGCATTCATACACCAGATATTGAACCTTGAACATAACTACATGCATGCACCCAGCTGGTATGTAGGTTCAAGCCACATCTATAAATAAAAATATCACTGCAGTGTATATTACAGATAATATGATATAATAATTACATTACAGTTCCGGTTCCTGCACACCTGCTTATGTAAGCGAGGTGATGTTTAGTTAAACTATGTAAAGTATGTGAAGTCATAACTTATAATCTATAAATAAAACAACATTTATTAATACTTTTATGACAAGAGCTAAATAGAAGACCAGCCCAAAATACTATTTTTAGGCTACATATGCTAGAATCCTCTGATTTTTCGATCATTACGTGTATCGTCCTAGAAATTAAATTGTTTACCGTTTTCAATTCTTTTACGGATGCAGTTGTAACTAAAAAAAACTTACTGGAGTTTTCACTGCTATTCGAGTTAGTGGCGGTGGTAAGTTAATACGCTGTTTTTCATAGTTGTAAGCCCTACGCCCTACGCAACCGAATTTACTTGAAAATTCATTGGCCATTGGACTAACCATGAAGGTCAAGTCTTGTGTAGGTATGTCCAGTTGTGTGAAAGTATTGTGAGTTGCAACTACTACTTAACAACAAAACAAACGTTTAAGTAACGGGACTTGTTCTGTTTTTTTTGTTTTTGTTTTTTCTCAATTCATACAGTTACGGGGAATGGTTGCTATGGCATTGAAACCTCTTTACCTGTATGTACACGTAATTTAAAAACAAGACTTTTTTTAGTTGCTTGAGTGTTAGAAGCTAAATCAATCTTCTTCTTTTTTTTTTTTTAAAATAATAGTGCAGTTTTAGGCTTGCTTGCCATTTGTAGTCTAGCACACCACTAGTAATTAATGAACATGCTGGTGAAGGCACGTCATGTGCCACTATCATCAGAGTTGGAGGAGGTGAGCCTTATTACTACAGAAGTTAAAAAAATTACATTTTATGAAGGGTTTTTTTTCCCTTCTGATGCAAGAACTAAGGTTACATAGCTGTATATATGTGCATATAATTACCCATGTGATTTTGGTATGATGAAATTTTAAGAAAGAAAATGCTTCCTTTGTAATGTAGATTTAAATAGACACATACCTGGTTAATAGACCCACCTTTGCATGTGATTATATTTACAGACAGACATGATCTGTATGATAATGAAGTAAGCAATGTAGACACAGAGTAGCCATGATGTCTGTCTCTCTGTCTGGCCGAGTCATGTTTTGTTTATATGTACATGCTAGCAATAAAGAAATGTAATAAGACATGCTTAAAATGTTGATTGGGTTCATGTCTAGTCATTGTGCGCACGCATGCTGGCGTGCATGCACATGTGAGTGACAGTTTGTGTAAGTGAGTAGTAGAATGTGTCTATGTATGTGTTTATGTTGCGTCTGTTGTTCTTAAACAGTCAGTCATGACTGTCCTAGTGAATCTACTATGATTTTTCTGATACACAATATTAAAATTTTCTCTTCTACATGTATTTAAAACTATTTTAGTTGCTGAATTCATAATTATACATTAGAGTATTAGATTCAATATGCTAACAACTGATTGGACAACAGAGCTTCAACAGTATGTGTATGTGTGTTTAATTTGTATCCTGTGGTATGGCATATGAAGAGGGCTACATGGACGAGTGTTGTGTCTGTGCAATGTACCATGTGCATACATACATGTAGGTGCATTCATGTTGGTATGAGATTATTCATGTTGGTATGGTATCAGACATGTGTACTATGCTTCACAATTTCTTTCTCAGCTTTCTCTTACTCATTAGATGTATTCTCTTTCTTTCAAAGGTATTCTCTCTCTTTCACAGGCTTTTTTAAACAATAAAGAATTTAAAATATTTGGTGGCGACCAAATATTTTTAATTCTGTATTGTTTCAAAAAGCCTATGAAAGAGAGAGAATACATCTAATGTGTGTGTTTGTAGTACACATGTGGTAAAGTGTGATGTAAATTGTAGAAAACCTGTGAAGTGAAGTCCAGTGGTTCAACGCCTCATGAATGTCATTTCACAGCATGTGAAATGAGGCCTGTAAGAGTTCAGGTGATGACTTTTACTCTGAGGAATTTTCGGTCAAGGTTCAATGAGTTCAAGATGAGGTTGTGTTTGATATGGTGACCTGGAAGTGGTGATAATATTTCCTGCCCACCCACCAATTTATACCTACTTGTAACCTAAAGTTCTTCCTGGAATAGTTCAAAAAGCACCCACCAGAAGTAGAATTATCTAATGAATATCTAAGAGACTTATTCAACCTGTAAAGAATTTCAGCCCAAATATGACCCCCTCCCTCCCTTCCTTCCTGCCCCTGCCCCTGCCCCTGCCCCTCTCCCTTCAGCTATAATTGAATCACCAAGCTAATAAAATTAAAAACATATGTACATGCATAGATGTGAAATAGATAAGTAATTCATATAGGTATAAATTTAGAATCCTTCGAATATAATTTAGCACGTATATGACATGCTAAGGGTAAACAACAATGCCGACTGCAACAACAACAACAACAACAACAACAACAACAACAACAACAGCGATGACATACTTCATTGCTATTGCTGAGTGGCCTACACCGTGCATTTTGTGTGTAGGTCTTCTCTAATCATATATGTACACTGTATAACTTAGCACTAGGTAAGGTGGGAACCAGTCATGTGGTTCATGTATGTATACAGAATGAGTCAGCCTCTCAGGCCGTGGACACATCATCCTTATTTACATGACACACTATAGGTCAGATTTCCCACTTACAAGCACATGTGCATTTTGTATTGTTAATTACTTCAACCCAAACATGCTTTAGAGGGTCTTTCATTGTGCAATTTGTTGCTTGATTAAGTATGTTATGGTGTGTGTGCTAGTCAGAACTAATGCAATGTGCTGGGTTGTACAAGGTCATCTTACAGCTGGCAGTCACATGGTAGAGGATAAACAATGCATTGTATTGTTAGTAGTGTCACATGATAGACTGGTGGGAGTGGTTTATGTAATGTATGCAAAAAAAAATGAGGTAATTAGAACTGATGTGGGTGGAGTGTATTTGTTTGTATTACATTGATTTTTTTGCTGTTCATAAAGTAACTACGAGTGGTTCCCATTAAGTCAGGGAAGCAGAGCTTTGGTGAAGATTGCCATGGACTCGATAACATGCACAGGTGGTTTAGTAGAAAAGGGTGTACATGTGTACGGGCAACCAAAAATGTACAGGAATGCCTAAGGCAATGGTAGACAGATACATGTATACCGTATACAGTATATACCTTGCAAATTCATTGTGAGTCAGCTTCACTGGATTACTAGCAAATTATATATTATGTATCTATTATATATATATATATATGCACATGTGTCTTATATATGCACATGTGTCTTGAAGCATGGTAACAACATCTTCTTTACATTGTGATGTAATATGTTTCTAAATACAGCAGAACTTCCAAATCATTTCTGTGGCTTCAACAATGCCAACTATATTAAGCATACATGTGCGCAAGCTTTCATTGTGCTCGAAATACATGTGTTGGGTCTGTCTCTGAGTCATAGCATAGTGATCTGCCATTTATCCATGGCAGCCAACAATGCTTGGATTTTCCGTGGTAGTTTCAGTTCTGCTACGTATAACTGAGGTTTTTAGAGGTGTTAAGTGGTTTCCTGGCAACGATGCCCGAGGTTGGTATGGCAGCATAATTGGAGTGGAGTGGCACTTGTATGTTGCTATGGAGACTGCAGCGTGTGTGTGTGTATGTGTGTGTGTGTGTGACTATCAGTTGTATACACCAGGAGCATCATCTTCCCAATGTTTCTATTAAACCTCCATTTCTCATAAACTCTTGAGTGGGATATATGCTTACAAGTGCTTGGGTTTATAGTGCGTAATAAATATTTTATATTTAATAAAAACGCATGATATCATTAATATTTTGAGTTGCTTTTGGCTGCAGTAGTTTCAAAGGCTCACAACTGTCTCAGTACCAGAGCTACAGCTCCTCATGTGGGAGAAATGTATGTATTTCAACACGCTCAGGCAGACCGAGGACGTGGTGTGGGTTAATGGATTAAGTGCCTTGAATGTCACAATATTGGTTTGTCAGTATGACTGGTTATTCATATATAACTTATTACTGAAGGCACAATGTAGAGTCTAAAGCTGTACATAGTCTAATTAGTGCATACAGTAGCTAACTTACTCAAATTTTTCATCTAGTGTTTCCTTATAGCCCGCCCACGTGCATGCACATGCATTTTGCACACCCAATTAATGCTCGTCACCAGTAATATTTAATTGTGCGTGTAGATAATACTATATAAGTACATCAGTTAGCTTATCAACCTAAGTAATTATGTATTTCCATCCTTTTCCTCTCCCTCACATGCCCATGTTAGTTATAGTGTGCATCCCCACGTGATTCAGATTCATTGTGAAGGGGAAAGTCTAGTACACTGTAGTTGTTTACATAAACAGAACCATCTTCCATAGTGGGAAGCTATAACCTTTTACTGAGAGGCATAACCGCGGGACTGTTACGTCAATAAAAACAAACTGTTTGTCAACAAGGGTCACATGATTACAGGTGATTGGTGATTTTGTTAGTCCATCACATGCGGTACTCTCGTGTGTAAACAGGGAATATGTTGGCTTTGTTTGTGAAAGGATGTTTGTTATTAGTTCAGTTGTGGCTAGATAAATTCTGGATTTTCCTAGTCTGACTTTTCATTTCCCTAGTTACATCATTGGATGACTGAGAAGTCATGAATTCTATTACTCCACTCTGCATTGCTAAACTACCATTACATTACTACATTGTATGTACATATGTGTATATGTATGATTGGGGGCCTTTAGCTGTAATGCTGGTTGTGTTGTAATGGAAATAGTCAACAAGAATTGTTTCACTTTTTGGTTCATTTCATCTCAATACAAAAAAAATGTTTTAATTGCGCTCGAACCTTGAAACTTGATCTTGCGTTACCATGGATTCTGCTGGTGAGGAGGCTTTGATCCACCTACTCACTTTGAAAGTTCGACTACTTCTTCTGTCTGAAACTGTGTATGTATTACATCATCAGCAATGACTTCATTCCCACAGAAACCACCCAAACTAGTATTTGACTACAAATTATACCTTACGGGCGAGGTAAAGATCTACCCAAGTGGAATTAGAACTTTCTTGGAGTCCATTTTTTAAAGGAATTGAATATTATGGTGTTGGTTTTCTATGGATTCTATTTTGTTTTATTTATTTATTGTTGATGTGCAGGATATAAATAAGTATGTCTATATTGACTAAATGGGTTATTTTTAGAATAGGGACTTGCATAGCATGTGTGTTACCATGTAAGCTTGTGTAAGCACATGTGGCTGGTGTCTTATATGGTAAAGTATTGATATGTGTATAAACAGTTGACACTAATGAAATTATGGAGGTATGCACGCATTAATTTGCCGGGATTCACAAGGTTATAGTTTGGTACAGGATCTGCAGTTATCCAATGCTTTTGATTTTCATTGTGGGATGAATTTTCAGTCTATAAAACAGAATATTTCACTGATTGATTTTCCCCCCACTATTCAATTGTGACAATATAATTGTCGCTCACTATAGTAATTTGTAAGTAGTGTTGCTTGAAGGAATCTGGACACTCTTTTAATTACAATATTTTACAACTAATGAAGACTTAGTTTTATCATCCACACAACTATTCTATTCCGTGATAAAGGAGACATACTGTACTCCATTATCGACATACGTCATAACATATTTGTTTTTATCTAAACTAATATAATTATTAATATTACTAAGGAAGTTAAAAAAAATTAATTATATTATTGTCGTGATAGTATGGTGCTTATAATGTATGGATTCAATGACACGATCAAGCCAACCACGTTTTGATTTGTTAATTAACTACCTGAGCATACAATATGAAATTGATAGTGTCGTAATATTTATATACTGCATGTGGAACTTGATCGTAGTTGATGGGCAGATGTTCCGTAATCATCAGGATGTACTAATGTATAATTTGAATATTTTATTTTTATCATCTCTGGAAGGTACTCTAAACCAGTTATAGACAGATCTATGTATTTTTTTAGCATACGTTATTAGCTAACGGTTATCCTTTGACCTTGTAAGTTGACCATTACCATATCAGGTCCTAAGCAGTGTTGTTCATATTCATGGTAACAGATGGTTGCTAGGTGATCAGCTGATAGGTACTAACACCGGATGTGGTACTTATACATAGAAGCTTGTCAATGAGCCAAGAGGTTTTCTATCATCCCCATGTTTGTCTGGTAAAAGGTCAGTCATATGACTTGCACTTCAGATTCATTTGTAAAGTGTCTGTTCCAATAACTATTTAACAATTTATTGTAAACACAGTTTACTGTTACTTTCATACTTTAGCTGCGTATGTGTTGTAATGCAAACTTTTTTTGGCCGAATTCAGTAGCCAAATGACCCAGTTTTAAATACATTACATAATGACTCTGTCATGCTGTCGAAGATTACACTTTATGTAATTGCAATGAATTTGTATCTATTCTTCTCTGCACATGGTTCACAATAATTTCATTTGTGTTATCGAGTAGAAATTTATTTAAATCAGGATTATGAATGTATTTTAATTGAGTTCAATTATAATCAATATTTTTACAGTGAATTACAGCAGGACTAGCTTGCTGCCAAAGTGTATTGGTGGTGTGCCAATGGAGTGAGCTAGTCAGCTGACAATAATAACAACCTATGCAGTTGTTATTTATTGTTGACTTGTCAACACTGAAGTTTGGAGAGTACTTTAAATCTGCTGGAGTTAAGTGAGAGGAAATGAAACAAGCAATAGCCAGCTACTGTATGTATGCTATACACACGTTCAATAATCATAATTTTTGTCCAGCTAATAAATTAGAACTTCTCTATCCAATTAGAGGCGATAGTGAGGAAAAACAAGAGAATTGTAGTAATTCCATTATTGAACAATCTTGATTATTGCCCAGAGAGAGTTCAGTGCTGGTCAATTGACCTTTGTTGCACTTACGTGGTAGGGGTACTGTTGGAAGTTTTTAACACTGAAGCAATAGGAGGGGAGATTTCTGTATTTTTTGGTCGGCCCACTCTTAATGCTGCGGCGTATTGTTTTGCTGTTCATGGCCCATGTGTTAGACATCTTGCAGGTTATTTTCGCCTGTCTACTCAGCATGTATATTACAGACGTATACTGTTAGTGTTTTGTCTGTGTATATACTTGCATTATGGCTTCAGTCTAGAGGGGAAGATACTGATCAACTTTATGGTCTTGTGAATTCTCTTTTAACTTTGTTAAAAATAGGTTATATGCTTGAAAAATTAGTAAAATATCTTATTAATTTAACTGTGCTGACTCGGCGCTGCTTAATTAATTTTGTTAACTAGCTTGCTTGCCATCACAATATTATTAAGGACACCACTAGTTTATTAAATTTGTGTGCTTGTATGTATGTATGTGTGTTTGTGTGCAGGTCTGGGTGCCTTGCCCCTAGCCATTGCTGTAGGTGTGATCTGTGCTCTGTTCACTTGCGTATTTACCTTCTATGACTCTGACATTCCCGGGAATTTCCCGCCAACTCCAGTTTCTCAGAGGAATCAAAACAAGACAGGGTAATGTTTATATTTACTAATAATTGTGTTTTGAGTCTGGGCAATTTATTTAATCAAAGTATTAAGTTAAGTTAACCCCTGAAGAGGACTTTGGGAAGAAGTCGAAACGTCGGGTTAAGTTATTACAATATTGGCTGTTAGAACAAGAAAAATTTGCTATTATTATAATTATTTCAGCCGGGAATGACTGCATCATAAAAAAGAAAAGAAAAAGATTTAGGCTGTTTTCTCTGGGGCAATGAGTAAGCAGTTGACAATTGAAAAATGCCCATATAGAATTAGTCTACAGCAATTAATTAAACTGCAACAAGTAGTACTGCTCAACACTGCATATATAGGATGAGTGTAGCTTAGAGGATCATGGTTTGTAATATCTGTGTTTCAGGAGTATCATGGCGACAACCATTTATTTCAACCTCTTTGATTTTAACAAGCTCATCATGGTACAGTGATCACATGTGTACTCAAATTCATTGTTCAGGTGCATGGCTTTGGTAGCTAATGACCCTTTACCACAACACACCTCTTGACTGAAGTTGCTAGTCCTGTTAATAATACATGCAGTGAGTACTATAATCCTTATGAGGTTACATTATATATTCAAGAAAGGAGAGATTGGTATAATTATTTTTGTTTCTTGGTAGTGCACGCCGTGTCTTATTCTAACTGATCATCATTATTACTGCCACTTATTGGTGAGAGAACTACATGTATACAGTTTTGTTGTTGTTGTTCCCCAAACCTATCTTGACTTTTGTTTATCTGGACTTGGTTTATTGATACTATACGTAAATCATATACTAAGGCTATTATGGTTTTAGTATAATAATACTGTTGTACATACAAACACAATACTTATGTTCCTCCTTGTGTACACAGTGTATCTCCAAAGCCTTCTCAGTGGCACTTGGGCTATATTTTCGTGGTGGTGAACTGTATGGTGGCCTTCAGCCTTTCTCTTTTCTACCTCAGATGGAACATGGGCCTGCCCCTCATCTAATAGACAATCATGTCCCCTTCTCCAGACAGCCACGCCCACCATGACCACCCTGTACCCGAATCATCATTGCAGTTACTTCTTTAATTCACTATCTGACTGCTGTCAAGGTCACTTTTGAACACTAACAGTACCTTACTTTTTTTTTTTCTGTCTCTCTTATGTCATTTGTTTTGTTTTGTATTTTTATGTGGACAAATAACTTGCTATATATTTTCTCTAACTTTTTAGGGTCTAAAAAATCATTACTTTTTAGTTTCATGAATTTCTTTTCAAAAATGTAGAGATTTGATGCTGTAATTTATTCAAAAATTGTTTAGTAATAGAAAGCTTGCGGCCAATTTTTCCTGTTCGTAGAGCTCCTGCTAGTCCACTGCCCTCTGAATATGCAGACTTAAGTAATGCTTGTAGCTAAACTAAATGATTGATGTTGTATGAGATACTGAGCCTCAACAGTATACTGGGAACGAACAGAAGTAATGGAGCATTGTTGTTTATGTAGGTTTAGCGTAGCGAGACCATTTACCATACCACTCAGTTTGTTGACTTGAAATACCTTTCCTGATATTTTGGGTAAAGGGTTTTTTAAACTACGTTGTGCAGGAAATGAATTGCGAAATGGCGGTTTGAACCAGTTACTATAGACTATTTAACTTTTGCGTTGCGTCATTTTAATGCAGTGTCACATGTCTGGGCTTGAGAAACTGAAGTGTGTCGGCTGTAAGAGCTACCTCCTGGATGGACCAGTTCAATGCAGTTGTGGAGATAGGATGTGTAGCAAATGCTTCAGCCAAATCTCAAGGTGAATAGAAATGATAATTACTTGATGTATATTCTCCTATGTACTCCATCATAATTTTCCCCTTGTAGAGCTGTAGATACATTTGAATGCCCTCAATGTGGAGCGAGGGTAATTGCTTCAGAATGCTTCAAAGACAAGGCAGTATTGGCAGAGTTAAAAGAATTCCCAATACCATGTGCCAATGGTGGCTGCACTTGGCAAGGATCAGTGGATGAGTATTTGGTACAACAATACTGGATCAATTTGATACTTATTATAAGGTATATATACTTTTTTATATTTATTTTTTGAAATAGAGACACTTAAGGACATGCCAGCATTCTGTTGCTGCTTTGTCTGGAGAGAGTCTAAAGTGTGGAGATAAATGTACCTGCAAGAGACACAGATTCAAATCATCAAAGTATTCGTGTAGTGAAAATGATGTAGATGTGAGTAAACGCGATTGAAGGGACGCGATTGAAGGGACGCGATTGGTTTGTTATTGTGGTGCCCACTAATGACTTAGCTATCTGAAGGGATTGGAAGAAGGAGTCGTTGCATTGGTTCTTTTTGTGTACATCTTGATAAGAATATTCAGACAAATGGAAGAACTGTACTGTTGGACTTATAGCTGACCTAATTAGCCAGCTTGAGTGTGTGTAAAAACTGACACTGTCAGGACTAATTATCTTTTGTTAATGGCTAACTGTGCAGTTGAGAATGGTTTGTCTTTCTAGTTTCTAGCAAAAACAATGAGTGTTCCCACCCAACTAGTGATAAAGCTGGGAATTAGCTAAGAGAAAACTAAATATGGGTAGTAACTATAATAATGTGCTATGTGGGCAGGTATTATTCATATTGCCGTAAAGATTAACTTGGCTATCATTTTGCTAATTGACAAAAATGTCAATTTATGTTTCATTACTACTGACAAATATGGCATTGTACCCCTGCACATAATATATACATGGTCAATAGACACATGTACAGAAGCCTCGGTGTCTTTGGCAATAAGGAAAGTGTTAATTGTAGCTGCTATTGGTAAATGCAATCTAGCATGTAGATATTGTTCCTGTAATACTATTTTTTTTATATAAATAATATTTCATTTATTTGTGCCTCTTTAATTTTAACACCACAGGGCGAGTTAGAGGGGTGTGAAATTCAAACATGGAGACAGCAGTTAATGATGAAAGAAATTGAAGACAAACTTACTTTACATGCTCAAGAAATATCAGATCTTAGATCAGAGATCAATTACGTTCTCAGAGAAATATCTGTGAAGCTTCAGCCAATTGCCACTGCTCTTGGTAAAGCAGAGAATGCCATTCAGAACTTACAGGAAGGATTCTCTGAGTTGGCTCTCATGGTACAGACTCTACAAGCTACAAGTTATAATGGCAACTTCATCTGGAAGATACCAAAGGTTCAACGTCGAAGACACGAGGCCAAGATAGGAAAGACTATTTCCCTGTACTCTGCTCCCTTCTACACTAGCAGGCAGGGCTACAAGGCATGTCTGAGACTGTACATGAATGGAGATGGCTGCGGCAAGAACACTCACTTGTCCTTCTTTGTGACCATCATGAAAGGAGAGTACGATGCTCTTCTGCAGTGGCCCTTCAGACGCACAGTGACTCTGACACTGTTAGACCAAGATGGAGTCAACAGCATATCTCAGGCCTTCCAACCAGAACCTACTTCATCATCCTTCCAGAGGCCCAGGAACGAGATGAACATAGCCTCGGGCTGTCCAATGTTTGCTCCACTCTCAATCCTAAACAACTCCTCTTATGTGAAGGAAGACACAATGTTTCTGAAGTGCGAGATTGAAGTCGCATCTTCAAAAAATTGAGATTTGTTGCAGACAGTCATTAATTGAAACACATTTTTATATTTATCATGTTCAGATATCTCATGGCAAACAAAAATTTCAAAGATTAATTTGTGCCTCATAAACGACAATTATTATTTTTGTGCCCTACCTCTTATTGAAAAGTCATCATATTCCTAATTTCAATTATTATGTTTTGGATTGTGAGTATGACAAAATAGTGAGAATGAATGAATCATTACCAAGTGACACAGCCTTTAACCTCAGTTCTTAACTAAAATACATTCACAGCTTCATTCTTGCGCTGTAATTCTATGCTCTTCTGTAGTTATCTAAACAGCAATGTAACCCTGAAGGCTGAGTGCCATTCCTGTGCATAAATATTTTTTGATGGAGTGGGGGTCATTCCCCGAGTTCGCACACTAACTTGACGCCTGTGACTACACAGCAGCTACGAGCCATCACTAGTCTCAGGTTTCCATGCGCAGGCCTGTAAATAGTTATTTTAAGATTTATTATGACGTCATAATAACGTCATCATTCTAGAGCTTTCCCTCCACCCCTTTGTTTCCGTCATATCCTGAAGCCACTGTGTATATAAGGAGGAGGCTAGGTTATCTCAATTACTTAGAAGTTCGAAGTGAAGATGTATAGCGAGTTTAAATGTGCTGTTTGCGGGAATTATTTATTAGATGGTGCGCGTCAGTGTAGTTGCGGCGATAGGATCTGCACCTCCTGTTTCACATTGATCTCCTCTACAGGGTAAGTTCAAAGCCAGTTGTTGTGAGTTAAACTATAACTTCGCTGTTACCTTACAGAGAATCCCTTCTGATTATGATGAAAATAATTTTTGTGAGCATATGAATGTAAAATCACTTTATAATATACTAGTATATTATGTATATACATATTTATAATATATTATGTATATTGTAATATATATACAGAAGAAATGATGACTATGAGGATGCAAATGTAGAAGCAAAGCAGACTGAAGCTGCAGAACTACTTTGAATTCTTGAGATAGATCATTTACATGAAACATTCTTATCTATCATTGTATTAAGACTTGTGTATCACTCCCATGAGTACAATTTTTTTTTGTAAAAATGTATTTGTGAATACCGAATTTGTGCTATCTAGCTATAATGAAAGTTGAATTATTGTGCACAGCAGAAACCAATCTATGTGGTGACATTAGAATCATTGGAGCATTATAATATATTATAATATTTATTATGTATTATATTAGGTTATTTATTCCACCCTAGATAGCTATCTTCACAATGATAGTTTTAGGTACATGACCCAGTGAAATAAGCCTGCTCAAAAATAGTTACGTAATTGTGCACGGCAACTAAGGAAGTAAGGAGTAAGAAAAATCCTGTTAGGTTTGAATAGTCTCAACATAATTACATGTAGTGACTCAGCACAACTATATTATATAAAGATGACGTTCCAGTTGCATTCACACTCATGTTGGCTAAGAAAGATTTGCAGTGTGCTAGATGCAACAGTTGTCTTCTTCAGGAACCTATCCAATGTAGCTGTGGAGATAGAGTATGCAGTAACTGCTTTTCTGAGCTCTCAAGGTTAATGAAACTAACTACAATAATCAATCACACTATAATATTAATTTTTTTCGCAATTTGCACAGAGGTAAAGAAAAGTTTGAGTGCCCAAAATGTGGAGATCTGGTATAATGCTAAAGAATGTTTCAGAGATAAAGCTATAGTTAAGGAAATAGATAAAACATTACACGAATGCCAGCATCCAGGATGTACCTGGCAAGGTCCAGTTTATCAACACAAAGTGAGTCAATTTATTTCAACAAGTAAAACAATTTAAATTCAGTGTGTTATATGCAATACAAATACCATATTAGGTGCTTATTGTTATCATCCTCACTTGTTCTTTCCTGTAGTTGGAAAGACACATCAGAACTACTTGTACACATCAACCTAAGGATAGTGAGTTTAAAGAAGCAGGTTGCCAGTATGTGGGACATGCTAAAGGTCTGGAAGAACACTATGCTACAAACACAAAAAAGCATTTACAATTAACTAAGAACTCTATACAAAGAATTGATAAAGCTATGGAAGCCAAAATAATGATGTTATCGGAGCAGATATCTGATCTGAGGTCGGAAATAAATCATGTGAACAGAGAGATATCAGTGCAGTTGCAACCAGTGGCCAGTGCTGTGGGTAAAGCAGAGAATGCCAATCACCCTTCCTAAGTGTCAACTTGGGCCACCTCTGCATAAATCGAAGCCACCATTCCTTCCTCTTGAAGTCATCATCTATTGAAGTGCTGGTCTAGGCTTGAAGGGTTTCTCAACGATGCCAATAATATCATCACGTCTCTTGGAATACCCAATCTCAGCGCAAGTAATAATATACTCTATTAATGCTTCTTCTTCACTGTAAGTTAGAAAACATTTTCATCAGGACTTAGCACCATGGCTAACTCTGCTGGACACTCTATCTTTCAAAGTACTTTTTCTAATTCTATGCTGCCCTATTGACAACTATACCAGCTCTGGCTTACAGCCTTCATAGCACCGACCATCACTCCATTGATTGTACTTCTGAGACTGTCAAGGAGTATCCACTGTCACAGGTTTGCGTTTCTGTAGAACGGAGTTTGCAGGAACTTTAGATACACGTTTTTGCCTTCTACCAAGCAAAGTTCTCAGAAAGTCGTAAAAACATATTATAGCTGAGTGTCAAGCACGTAAAAAAAGCTTTAGAAAGTGTGGAACGGTCCTAGGAGCGTAGAATGGCTGATTCTAAACATCATGCACTTATTATTTGCAGTAGTGACTTCTTTTGAAAATTTTAACGCTGAGGGTTAATGCTCTAATTTTGTTTTATTATTCATTCACATCATAATTATAATAGTAATAATGTGGCTGTCCACACCGGTAAATGAATTTGAAGTACTAAAAATTAGGAAGGAAAAAATTAACACTGAGAACTAAACTGAATTATTTTTGTCTAGCTACAATAAAGAAATCAGCTAGTGAATAGGGAAGTTAATCATAAAAAAAATTAAAATGAGCAAAAAAAAAAAAAAAAAAAAAAAATAGCTAAGCTAATGATGAAAGTAGTCTATTGTAGCTATTATATAATTGTTAAATTCAATCATGAATATTGAATATGAAACGAGCACTAAATGTATCCAGAACTAGTAGCTAAATGCTAAGCTTGCTCTGCTGTGGCATACTATATTATTATGAGCTTGGTATGCTGTAAAATGCCTAATAGTAATCCTATAGTAAGTGGAGTACTTCGTTTTATTAAAGATCGGATTGAAGGACGAGGAAAAACAGATTTCCACTTACAGGTACTCATAATGATAAAAAAATGGGGCTTGTAAGATGCCAGCCAACCCTAACCCCCCCCAAATAACCCCCATATAATAAGGGTGAAACAGGATTGGTGATATTTTTCATTGTTTGCCTAACCAGCCACCTGTTAGAAAAACAAACTTAGCTAGCTAGTAGCAATGACTAAATCTTACTCCACTAGCTATAAGAGTTCACTGTTAGCTATTTACGGCTATGATAACATCATATCTAACCCATTATTATTTCACGTTTAACGTAAATACAACTTGTCAAAACTTCAAATAAAATAATGTCCTCATAGTTAACACTGAGTACCTTCGTGCGACGTTTCCGACGACATGCAAGCGTTGTTCTGGAGTGATAATTGAACCTGCTTTTACTCTTCATTTTATGTCGTGTGCCGGTCCCAGGCCCGCTCGAGTCCGTCCGAACGGTTCTGAGCTTGCTATTAGCTTGCAAGCTGCTGTGCATGCAATAAGTAATTAGATTCGTGGTAGCTACACTATGTTCTGTGACTCAGCATTAATTTGTATTTTTTTACAGTATAGCTAAAAACGATTACTAATGGCACGTGTTAGCCACTATTCATGTTCGCCAAAAAAGACTTGCTGTGTGTAAAGTGTAAAGATTATCTTCAGGAGCCTATCCAATGTAGCTGTGGAGATAGATTATGCAGTGACTGCTTTGCTGAACTTTCAAGGTTAGCGCAGCTAGGGTGCAAAAAATACATGATGACTATAAAACCATATGTTGCTGTATTTGTACAGGGACAAAATGAAGTACATATGCCCTGAATGTGAAGCTGAAGTTCTAGTCAAAGAATGTTTCAGAGATAGAGCAATAGCCAGGGAAATTAGCAAGATTTCTTTAAAGTGTAAACATTCAGGTTGCAGTTGGCAAGGTCCCATTGATCAGTACAGAGTGAGTTTGGGTAATTTTATTTAAATGAGATAATTTAGTTTTTTAAACATTTAGGAACATATTCAGTCATGCCCATTCGCTCCTGTGGCATGTTCCTATGCTAGTTATGGTTGCTCAAAGAAGTGTACTATTCAGGATATTTCACAGCATGAATCTTTGTCTAAAGATTTTTCTTCAAATCTCCAGGTATTTGAGAAAGTTGTGCAATTTTAGATAATGATTTTTTGATAAAAAAAAAAAAAGCTGACTGTGTAGCTGATGCAACACTCTTAATGACATGTATTAATTTTGCAGGAAAAATCTGTCAGAAAGCAGGACAGTGTTATGGATTGTGACTTCAAAGACATTGGCTGCAAATTCAAGGTAAGACACAAATAATACAGCTAGGTGTTCCTTTGATTATTAGTTATCATATTGTTAGGGTACTTTTGAAGATCTCAAGGGCCATTTCTCTTCTGAACAGATGATGCACTCTAAAATGACCTTAGGAATGCTTTCTTTAATTCAAAAAGAGATGTACAGAAAAAATAGTGCATTAGCAGAACACATTTCTGATCTGAGATCTGAAATAAACTTTGTCAACAGAGAGATATCAGTGCAGTTGCAACCAGTGGCCAGTGCTGTAGGTAAAGCAGAGAATGCCATTCAGAACTTACAGGAAGGATTCTCTGAGTTGGCTCTCATGGTACAGACTCTACAAGCTACAAGTTATAGTGGTAGCTTCATCTGGAAGATACCAGAGGTTCAACGTCGCAGACACGAGGCCAAGATAGGCAAGACTATTTCCCTGTACTCTGCTCCCTTCTACATTAGGAGGCAGGGCTACAAGGCATGTCTGAGACTGTACATGAATGGAGATGGCTGCGGCAAGAACACTCACCTGTCTTTCTTTGTGACCATCATGAGAGGAGAATACGATGCTCTTCTGCAGTGGCCCTTCAGACACACAGTGACTCTGACACTGTTAGACCAAGATGGAGTCAAGAACGTATCTCAGGCCTTCCAACCAGAACCTACTTCATCATCCTTCCAGAGGCCCAGGAACGAGATGAACATAGCCTCAGGCTGTCCAATGTTTGCTCCACTCTCAATCCTAAACAACTCTTCTTATGTGAAGGAAGATACAATGTTTCTGAAATGTGAAGTTGACATTACCAAAATTGTTCATGCATGAATGAATTATAAGTCATAATTAGGATTTAAATTTATCACAAATTGTAGGCATTATATATCATATTATTAATTACATTCTTTATGCTATAATTGCATACCAATTGTGGGTGTAATGTTTCGTTGCATATTTTGTATTAAAATAAAATAATTCGAAATTCCCAGGTACATCCCCCAGGAAATTGCTGGATTGTGCAATACAAATACACCTACATTTCAAGCATGCTTTTGCATGGTCAAGGCATTCCATCTGAGCCACGTCACAGGCATGCTAATCATAGGTTATGAATATACGCGTCATGAGTCGCCCACACAACATCCATTCATAGTTATGAATACCATTATGTTTAACCTCTTACTTCTAGAGGTTGTACATTCTGCTTTTGTAGTTCTCCTATGTTTACTACTTCCGGATAAACACAATGTAAACAGCAAGATTTCTGGAGGGTACGCTTACCTGTTTATTATATCCTGGAGGGTGATACGCATGCAGCATGGACAGCAACCATCCTAGAAGCTCTGAACCTATGTCTTTGTTAAACTTGTTGTTGTCAGGTGTCATCTGTATGTGTAGAGCTTCCTTGATCTTCAACAAACGATTCTTACTGGCTCTGTCTACTACTCTTACCTCTTCCCATTTAATGGGGTGATGCTGCTGCCAAACATGTTCAGCAATGGCTGAATCCTTCTCATCACCTCTCTTATATACAAGCATCCTGATGTTCTTTCTATTTATTATATCCTGGAGGATGATTTGCATGCAGTATTGACAGCTGCTTGTATCAGAGAGCTAGGAGGGTAACTAATACGAGTGAAAACTTGAGAAACACCTACACAAATGACGTCAAAAGTAATGGTTATGAAACCCTTACCATGGAGTCATCCATAGTGTATAGTATACCCTGCAGTTATGGTAAAGTATACATAGGTGAAACAACTGGAAGGCTTGAGCAGAGAGTGTAAGTATACCCACCAGAAATCTTACTGTTTACATTATTTTATTATAATCACCACGGAGAGTTCGACCTCAGTTGACCGCCGAAGAGGACTTTGGCAAGAAGTCAAAACAGTGGGTTAAGTTTTAATTAACAATATTGGCTGTTAGAAAGAGAAATTTTTGCTATTATTATAATTATTTCAGCCGAAAATGACTGAACCATTATAAAATTATTATATTAAATAACACAAATGATGACTAAATAAATATAGGAAATATACTTACTCTTCATGCAATGTGATTAAAATCAAAATGTAGATGCTGAATGTATGGTTTATGCATGGTTAGTGAAAGTGAATTTTTCAGCATTGTATGTATATAATTCTTTTTGAATTTATATAGAAAGTTACATGAGCTGATTGCAAGGTAAAATCATTCAGGTTCAAGGTTATTAGCACAGCATAGAAAAATGATAAATATGATAACATTTTGGTGCAATTTAAGTCACAAAACAACTATCATCACAATTTAAATGAACTAAGCTCAAACAAATAGTTAATCTAATGTCAAACTTGAACAAGAATGTGGCTATGCATAATAAAACAAACAAACACTTGTATAATAAAGGTGACTATCTATTTCACATAAAGCTGTAAAACTTTTACAAAAAAATTTTCATTGGCCTTAGGCTGGTTAGTACAAATAATAGCCTCTATATCATTTGTTGTGTGGATAACTTTAGCATGAAACCATGTGGAAGATGTGAAATTGTTGTAAACACCACAATAATTTTGATCCCAAAGAGTATTATTCTCTGAATCATCACAATAGTAATTATTACCAACTTTGGGAAGGGGCTTTGTTCCATTGGCACCATTGCATGGGCAATTAGAAGTAGGTCTAGAAGAACCTACTGCATATGCCCAAATATGTTCTCTAGAGTTACTGACCCTTAAACCAAGTCCATCATATTCAAGTTTGTGGCTTTCAATTCCAGTGCGAGGACGAAAGGCATTTGGCCTTCCAGTAGCATTGCCCATAACACGCCCACACACTTGACTGTATTCTCCACCAGTAACTGTAAAAAGGACAGATATGTTACATAGATCAGATGAACATCCTCTTCCTGTAGAATTGAATGTCCAGGGCTCAGGACAGCTTTCATTCACACTAATATTTACATCTGCCACTTTTCTCCAGTTGTGGACACTATCTCTACATGTAAAGAGTGGTTTACATTTTATATTGATTTCTTCATTAGAATTATGGCCTTCAGCACAAGATGGATTGTGAGAAGAATCAATAGATGTTCCTGTGGGATCAGAACTAGTACTGGTATTCATATTCTTGGTTACGCTGTCCTGGGATTTTGAAAGTATAACACTTGCAGATACCACCACAGCTATGAATAACACTAGTGCTGTTGTTATAAATAGAGCTACCAAGATCATAACTTTTTTTTGCTTAGGAAAAATAGTTTTTTTATTATAAAGTTCATTTGTTGGTTTTTCCTCAACATAATTGTTGGGACTTGAATGATAACTTTGGTCAAAACATTCCAATTTTGTCTCACCTATATTGGCATATGATGGCACAGAATGAGAGTAATGCTCTCCAGGAATTGTATTCTTGAAATTGCCTCCAATTTCATGTAACTCATGATCACTAGAATATCTTTTCTTGGATTTGTCAACAACAGAATACAACTCACTTGGAGAATCAGTAATTTTCTCCATTGTATTGATATTTGAGCTTAAATCATTAGCTTTTCTCTTCTTAGATTTATCAACAACGGAGTAAACATCATTTTGAGTATTCATTTTTTTCTTAGATTTATTGACTACTGAATATAAATCACCCATTGCTTCAGTAGCTGCATCAGATTTAACGACAATGGAGTTCAAGTCATTCCCTGGATTAGATTTCTTCTTAGATTTGTCAACCACAGAATACAAATCATTTGGAGGTGAAGTAGCTTTCTCAGTTTTATCCACTTTGGAGTACAAGATATCAAGTTGCTCCATTTCTGTCTTGAAGTTGTATACAACTGAATAGAAAACTGAGATTGCAGCCTTTATGATCCTTAGTGAAGTACACTCTTGAGAATAAAAACAAACTGTAGCAATTAGTAATGACCTGTTTATGTAAATACACTAAATATACTTGCCAAAAAACAAAGATATGTATAAATCAAGAAACAGTCTTACTTTTAGTTTATCTTATATTTTGTAAAAGTAAATATTATTGTTAATACAAAGTATTTTGTGAAAACAAAAACTAAAATAAGCAGTTCACTTATCAAACATTAGCTTAACCTCTTATATATATATATTCACTAAAAAATTGAGGTTCTTAGTGATTTCAAGTGATCGCTCATGTATACTCAAGAGTGCATTTTACTGTCAACAAGAATTGCACCATAAACTTGTCATAGGAATTTATTATTGGACCACAATGTATGTTAAGTGCAACACGGACCAGAGAGACTGCTCTGTATCCACTTGTGGCTATTAGTATCCTTTTGGGTACTATCTATTTGACACCGATCACTCACATGCCAGTTACACTCTCTGAGTTCTCATAGACATGTGGCTGCAACTTGAAGGACTGACCTATAGACAGTAGTAGGTTGTTCCAAATCTCATTTTAGTCCATAGTCTATAACCTCTGTTATCTCTTGCTATGTATAGAGGTCTAACAGAATGACTCAGAGCGGTAGTTAACTTTATTCCACTTCTTAGTTATAAAGTCATGGAGCTAGGTATTTGTAATTAGTTCATTAGATGCATACACAAAAGTTTCAGTTAAGTAGCTATTCACTATCTATCCCAAAATGCTAATTTACTAGAAGCTATCAGGAGTTCTATTCATGTATTTTTTACTTAATCTCATGAGAAGTGTAAAGGAAGAACGTAGTAAATGTGATAATAGTCTGTGGTTATTTTGTTCTCTGACAATTTTTTAACCAAATTCATTATATTATGTAATTTTAATGCTTTATGTGGTATTGCTAAATACAATATATTATTATGAATACAAAATAATTATGTTAATCAAAGTATAATATTTCTCATTCAGTGAAGTTATCATTCAAACAATATTATGTAAAATTGGTGTGATTTCTGAATTTTTCTATGTGAGCTAATACACGGTACAAACATTGCATAGCTATACTTATCAATCAATGTTGTATATTACAGATCTCAAGCTGTCTGTGTTTGAAGGAAATATTATAGTATGTTGAATTACATGAAGTGAAAAATCACATATATGTTTTCATATTCTTGTAAATAGCCTAATATTTAATTTTTGAGAAATAGAATTAATGACCCTCAGGTAGGAGTTATTTAACTTTTTACATTATATTTGAATGCAGCCAGACATGTCAAAGAATTGGCATCAGACAGTCCTCAATATATGGGCAGTATGGATAGCAGAACTTCATTTTGCGACATGAAGCCAGGTCATAAATACAATGTCTTTCAGAAAAGCCCTGTCTTCATTATGATCCAACACTCGGATCCAATATCCTCTTGGCCATCCTGTTCCATTACGATTACCCCTTAATTGCTCCAATCCATCTCTTCACCTGCATCCTCTACTTAGTATTTGTATCCCATATCTTCATCTTTATCCACTTCAATCTCAGGCCGCATATGTTCAAGTCCAACCTGTCTCTGTATGCCATTCTTCAACTGTTTATTGTGCACTTATATTTGTTCATTATGCCATTTAATATTTGATTGTATTATTTTGTGTGTTGAGGACAAAAAGGCTGTTTTTGTATTGCCATTTATTATATTTCAAACAATGACATACTCTTTATGCTGCTGTCAGGGGTGGTTTCAGCACTATTGAAGGGGAGGGGCCTAAGTACAATTAGGTCAGAACTTATGAAATTTAGCGAAATATGTAAATAACTTGGAAATGAAAATCATAAATTAACTAAGTTTCCTGTATTGGTACCCTTGTACATTATAACTTTCTATAAACTTAGTTCAAAGGGGGGAGGGGCTGGCTCCTTTGCCCCTCCCCTTTGGATCCTCCCCTGAATGTTTATGTAACACCAATCATGAAAGAATACTTATAGCTAATCAGCACTAAAGCAGTCATCCTATATACCAGCTGCATTGAACTTACGCTTGAGCTTTTACGAGCGAAGCAATTTGATGGGTAACTGTTTTTGACACATGAACATGCAACTACACTATTATAATGAAAATGCACTCAGCTCAAACTCAAATTTTATATAATGTTCACAAGAACAAAGTACAGCTACAGGTGAACTTATACAGGCATGACAGTCTACTTCACATAAGTTGTATCATTTTTACAAAGAAGTTTTCATTGTACTCAGGTTGGTTAGTACAAATAATAGCCTCTATGCCACTTGTTGTGCTAGATGAAACGCGAGCATGAAACCATGTGGACGATGTGAAATTGTTGAAAACACCACAATAATTTTGATCCCAAAGAGTATTATTCTCTGAATCATCACAATAGTAATTATCACCAACATTGGGAAGGGGTTGTGGTGCATCAGTACCATAGCATGGGCAATTAGAATTAGATCCAGAAGAACCTACTGCATATGCCCAAATATGTTCTCTAGAGTTATTGACCCTTAAACCAAGTCCATCATATTCAATTGTGTGATTTTCATTTCCAGTGCGAGTACGAAAAGCATTTGGCTTTCCAGTAGCACTGCCCATGACACGCCCACATACATGACTGTATTCTCCACCAGGAACTGGAAATACGACAGATGTGCTACATTGTTGATAAGATGAACATCCTTTCTTATTAGAATCAAATGTCCAGGGCTCAGGGCAGCTTCCATTCACATCAATCTTTAAATCTACTAGCTACTTCTCTCCAGTTGTTGACGCTTTCTCCACATACTAAGCGAAAGTCACAATTTTTTTTGTATTCTTTACTAGCACTATAGCTGTCAGTACAAGATATGTTTAGAGATAGATTACTGGAGGCGGTGCCTGTTGGAATTTCAGTAAAATCAGGTTTCACAGTGCTAGTAATTGTTATATTATCGGATGCATGAACTGTTGTGTCTTCATCAGAGCCAAGATTCTCATCAGTATTGATATTCATATTGCTATCCTGGGATTTTGAAAGTATAACACTTGCAGATACCACCACAGCTATGAATAACACTAGTGCTGTTGTTATAAATAGAGCTACCAAGATCATAATTTTTATTTGCTTCGGAAAAATAGATTTTTTATTATAAAGTTCATTTGTAGGCTTTTCCTCAACATAATTGTTGGGATTTGAATGATAACTTTGGTCAAAACATTCCAATTTTGTCTCACCTATAGTGGCATATGATGACACAGAATGAGAGTAATGCTCTCCAGGATTTGTATTCTTGAAATTGCCTCCAATTTCATGTAACTCATGATCACTAAAATATCTTTTCTTGGATTTGTCAACAACAGAATACAACTCACTTGGAGAATCAGTCATTTTCTCCATTGTATTGATATTTGAGCTTAAATCGTTAGCTTTTCTCTTCTTAGATTTATCAACAACGAAGTAAACATCATTTTGAGTATTCATTTTTTTCTTAGATTTATTGACTACTGAATATAAATCACCTATTGCTTCAGTAGCTGCATCAGATTTAACGACAATGGAGTTCAAGTCATTCCCTGGATTAGATTTCTTCTTAGATTTGTCAACCACAGAATACAAATCATTTGGAGGTGAAGTAGTTTTCTCAGATTTATCCACTTTGGAGTACAAGATATCAAGTTGCTCCATTTCTGTCTTGAAGTTGTATACAACTGAATAGAAAACTGAGATTGCAGCCTTTATGATCCTTAGTGAAGTACACTCATGAGAATAAAAACAAACTGTAGCAATTAGTAGTGACCTGTTTATGTAAATACACTAAATATACTTGCCAAAAAACAAACATAATGTACACATCAAGAAACAGTCTTACTTTTAGCTTATCTTTAATTTGGAAAAGTAAATATTATTGTTAATACAAAGTATTTTGTGAAAACAAAAACTAAAATAAGCAGTTCACTTATCAAACATTAGCTTAACCTCTTATATATATATATTCACTAAAAATTGAGGTTCTTAGTCATTTCAAGTGATCGCTCATGTATACTCAAGAGTGCATTTTACTGTCAACAAGAATTGCATCATAATAATCAATATGCCATAGGAATTTATTATTGGACCACAATGTATGTTAAGTGCAACACGGACCAGAGAGACTGCTCTGTATCCACTTGTGGCTATTAGTATCCTTTTAGGTACTATCTATTTGACATCGATCACTCCTTTCACATGCCAGTTACACTCTCTGAGCTCTCTTAGACATGTGGCTGCAACTTGAAGGACTGACCTATAGACAGTAGTGGGTTGTTCCAAATCTCATTTTAGTCCATAGTCTATAACCTCTGCTATCTCTTGCTATGTATAGAGGTCTAACAGAATGCCTCAGAGCAGTAGTAAACTTTATTCCACTTCTTAGTTATAAAGTCATGGAGCTAGGTATTTGTAATTAGTTCATTAGATGCATACACAAAAGTTTCAGTTAAGTAGCTATTCACTATCTATCCCAAAATGCTAATTTTACTAGAAGCTGTCAGGAGTTCTATTCATGTATCTTTTACTTAATCTCATTGAAGAGAACATTTTACCATCATATAATGCATCCTTAGTAGCTGTATGTTAGTATGTAAGAAGTTAAATTATTACAAAATCTTTTTATTAATAAACTGGAGAAGAAATGTAATCTAGAATGGTTTTGAAAATATATTCACTAGTGGTGTTCTTGATTATAGCTAGTTGTTTATGCCGATCTAAGTAATACATCCTGTGGTAGCTGTATGTTAGTGTGTAAGAAGATATACCTATAGAAATATATAGCAGTTGCTCAATAGCTTGTTGGACTCTTATTATTACAAACACTTTTTATTAATGAACTGGAGAAGAAATGATATGTGGAAGTATTCACTTCTATCTTCCTTGTTTGGTTGTTATTTTAGCTTGCTGAAATGGTATCGAAGCATTTGGTCAATTTTGTTTTGTTTAAGCCGATATTTATCTTGATTGACAACAGCTATGTGTGCCTTATAAATGTGTATGCTCTTGATTAATAGATCCTTAATGATCTGGAATGGTTTTGAAATATATTCACTATAAGTCTATTGCCATAGACTTTTGTATTGAGTTTCGGAATAGCACTTTCCCTCCAGTTTTGGAGTTTACTGAGGAAATACTTTTAACCGCTTCGGCACGAGCTTTTTCCAATGGTGCAAATCCCAGATGTGTAGCTGTTTCCGTTCTAAAGTTATTCAAGTTTTTCTTGCGGCCAACTCAACTTGGATATACTATAGTGGTGTTATTGATTATAGCTTTTCTGAATTATAGCTAGTTGTCTATTCTGATCTAAAAGCACTGCACCTTTGTAGTACAACTAACATCTGAATTAATGTTATATATTGCTTGTTCTAACCAGAAGTTAATAATTTGAAGTAAGTACCACTGAATATTTATTACATGTAAAATCTGTGAATAAAATAGCACAAGTATCTATAGGCAAGAATTCTTGTAGTCATAATCTCAAGATCTGTCACATTTTTGAAAAGTTGATCTAACAAAGTTTAAGCTAAGTAAGATAACTAATTTTAAGAGATGTATTGAAGCGTTTGTAAATTGAATTTTTTTTTTTTTAGCCAAGTATGCTAGAGAAGTTGTGTTCAAAGATCTCAACAGGACTTGCTCCATGGACTACATGGACAGTTCATTCACCTTCCACTTCATATTTACATTTATTCTTAACACTTTTCTTATCACCAACCTTTGAACAAATTACAAGCTGTCCAATGCATTCTCACTTTTTTTATGAATTTAATTATTTTTATGGAGAAAATATAGATGATCATTAAATTTATCCATATATTATGTCCAACATTTTGGACATCTAGCTAAATTTATTGCTTATTTCTTTGTGAAACTCATTCTTAAGATGATTCTGGTTACTAAGAATTTCCATTAAAGGGGACCACTTTATTAATTATCTTATAGTGGACATCAGGACTAATTTCTTCCATGGAGTAAAGTTGCATGTTATTTATTAGAGTTGGTACTTGTGGAGTTCTTTCTTGGACTGCAGACTCTTAAAAGTCACAACCGAAAATATTATTTTGAAGATATGCATGGAATAAGACATGGTCAATGGCAAATATAAAACTATTTTGCTAAGCCTATAAGTATTAAATAGTTTAATATTAACACAATGATTTCCTTTCTGTAGCATACTTGTATTAGCAATAGTTGACCAGTATAACACATTAAAAAAAAAAGCTTCTATTGGGTATAAAGTTACAAAATATTATATAATTTTTCAGACAACTTTGGGGAAGGATTAGGTGAGTATTGAGTAATGTAACTAATTTAATTAATAACTACATAGGTGACTGTGATTCACTCGTATTTGTGAGTTAACAAATTAAATTGAAGACATTACAATTATATATAATATATCCTAAACACATTACTATACTGCTTCACTGATTTAATAGATAAGTATTATTGTTTTCTTAATTATTTAGGTGAAGATGATCAAGCTGATGTAGAAGAAGCATTGCAGTAAAAATGGAGGGAGATTGGAACCCAGCTGCACTTAAGGGACTAGCACTCTCAATAATTTTGACAAATTGGATCCTGCTACAGCTACTAGTAAAATGGTGGAGGCTTATATTATTGCAGGAAAATACAACACTTAAAGGTTTGGTCCTCCAACTTGGAGGAAGATAGTTGAAGTAGTGGGGAAGCAGTCTGGGGGAAATAATGCTGCTGAAGCTGATAAGATAAAGGGCAAACATTCTAGTAGGTAATAATTTTGAATTATTGATGGAAATGGGTAAGATAGAAGTTGATACGTAAAGTTTAATTTGCTAGTTTGCATGTTCCAGTGGCTGAACAATTATAGTGAAGTGTAAAGGAAGAACGTAATAAATGTGATAATAGTCTGTGGTTCTTTTGTTCTCTGACAATTTTTTAACCAAATTCATTATATGTAATTTGAATGCTTTATGTGGTATTGCTAAACACAATATGAATACAAAATAATTATGTTAATCAAAGTATATATTTCTCATTCGGTGAAGTTATCATTCAAACAATATTGTGTAACATTGGTGTGATTTCTGAATTTTTCTATGTGAGCTACTCAAGCTGGGGAGGGGCTGGCTCCCTTGCCCCCCCCCCCCCCCCCCCTTGGATCCTCACCTGAATGTTTATGTAACACCAATCATGAAAGAATATACTATAGCTAATCAGCACTAAAGCAGTCATCCAGCTGCATTCTTACGCTTGAGCTTTTACGAGCGAAGCAATTTGATGGGTAACTGTTTTTGACACATGAACAACATGCAACTACACTATTATAATTAAAATGCACTCAGCTCAAGCATAAATTTTATATAATGTTCACAAGAACAAAAGTATAGCTAGCTACAGGTGATATATGGAAACGTATACAGGCATGACAGTCTACTTCACATAAAGTTGTATCATTTTTACAAAGAAGTTTTCATTGTCCTCAGGCTGGTTAGTACAAATAATAGCCTCTATGCCACTTGTTGTGCTAGATGAAACACGAGCATGAAACCATGTGGACGATGTGAAAATTTTGTCGTAAACACCACAATAATTTTGATCCCAAAGAGTAGTATTCTCTGAATCATCACAATAGTAATTAACACCAACATTGGGAAGGGGTTGTGGTGCATCAGTACCGTAGCATGGGCAATTAGAATTAGGTCTAGAAGAACCTACTGCATATGCCCAAATATGTTCTCTAGAGTTATTGACCCTTAAACCAAGTCCATCATATTCAATTTTGTGATTTTCATTTCTAGTGCGAGTACGAAAAGCATTTGGCTTTCCAGTAGCACTGCCCATGACACGCCCACACACACGACTGTATTCTCCACCAGGAACTGGAAATACGACAGATGTGCTACATTGTTTATAAGATGAACATCCTTTCTTATTAGAATCAAATGTCCAGGGCTCAGGACAGCTTCCATTCACATCAATCTTTAAATCTGCTACTTCTCTCCAGTTGTGGACGCTTTCTCCACATACTAAGCGAAAGTCACAATTTTTTTTGTATTCTTTGCTATGGCTGTCAGTACAAGATATGTTTAGAGATAGATTACTGGAGGCTGTGCCTGTTGGAATTTCAGTAAAATCAGGTTTCACAGTGCTAGTAATTGTTATATTATCGGATGCATGAACTGTTGTGTCTTCATCAGAGCCAAGATTCTCATCAGTATTGATATTCATATTGCTATCCTGGGATTTTGAAAGTATAACACTTGCAGATACCACCACAGCTATGAATAACACCAGTGCTGTTGTTATAAATAGAGCTACCAAGATCATAACTTTTTTTTGCTTAGGAAAAATAGTTTTTTTTATTATAAACTTCATTTGTTGGTTTTTCCTCAACATAATTGTTGGGATTTGAATAATAACTTTGGTCAAAACATTCCATATTTGTCTCACCTATATTGGCATATGATGGCACAGAATGAGAGTAATGCTCTCCAGGAATTGTATTCGTGGACTTGCTTCCAATTTCATGTAACTCATGATCACTAGAATATCTTTTCTTGGATTTGTCAACAACAGAATACAACTCACTTGGAGAATCAGTAATTTTCTCCATTGTATTGAAATTTGAGCTTAAATCGTTAGCTTTTCTCTTCTTAGATTTATCAACAACGGAGTAAACATCATTATGAGTATTCATTTTTTTCTTAGGTTTATTGACTACTGAATATAAATCACCTGTTGCTTCAGTAGCTGCATCAGATTTAACGACAATGGAGTTCAAGTCATTCCCTGGATTAGATTTCTTCTTAGATTTGTCAACCACAGAATACAAATCATTTGGAGGGGAAGTAGCTTTCTTAGATTTATCCACTTTGGCGTAGAAGCTATCGAGCTGCTCCATCACTATCATTAACTAGTTGTATGGCTAGATTGAAACACAACTTAGTAGCTTAGCTGACAATAACGTAACACAGTGCAGAAACAGGAACTGACATGCTTATTTAAATACAGTTAATATACTTGTTCAAGAAGGAAATTTAGGAATCAGTAAACTGTGAAAGTATTTTTATTGACAACCTTTCAGTTTCCAAATATTTGGTATGCAAGCGCTATCGACTCACCAACCAATTCAAACATTAGTTTAAAATTTTGCACCTGGCTTTGAGTATTTTAACATGAATTTTTATTTGTATGCATTTTAAATAAGTATTACAGCACCCAAAATAACAGTAGCCCAGTAGATTAGTTGGTCATGTTGCTCCACAGAACTAAGTGATGCAAATTAATTAGAAAAAACAAAAAAAACTATTACAAATCGATGTTTTTTTTAATCAGCACACATGCAGTCAAGCTTACAAACTGCTTTGTGCCATTTAAGATATTATTGAAATAATGATTAAATAATTATTGATGATGTTGTTATCAACTGATATAATATGAGACGTCTTGAAGACATGTTGTACCGTCATAGATTCCTTCTACATAAACATATACTATATAACCTTCATTAGAATAAATTTCCATATCTCTGGCATGTCATGTTTTCTTCGAAAAGTGTACATGTTTTGTTACCAAAATGTTAGTATATATTTAAGATATTATTATCTATTAGTGGGGCGGCATGCCAAAACTATCATTCATTTTGTGATAAAAGTACCAAATTTGGCATACATGTAGACAATTATATCACCAAAAATTGAGGATATTGGGCCACCACAATTTTCGCGCCCAACATTGAATAAAATGGCCGCTACCGATGAATAAGCAAAATTCTCCTCACAGATATGCGATACTTTGTTTTGGAGTTGAGAATAGCAATCAGAATGATGAAACACTATAAAACAATGAGAATAACTATTAGTTTGTATATGTACAAGCTGGAAGAATTTATTAGTCCTGCGAACATTCTCCTTCACATGCACACAGAGCCGTACATTCAAGTTCAGCTTTCTTGCACTTGCAGCGTGTCAAACAATCCTTCTTGCATTTGCATGATAGCAGTTCATAGCAGGCTTTGGAAGCTTCAGGTAACATTGTCCATATTGGTTCATAGAGACCATCCTCTGTTTTAGTCCAGCCCCAGCTTGTTGGGGAAGGCAGTGAAGGAGTTGTTAGCAGTGTTTGACCCCAAACATGACCTCTCTGGTAAACTGCTCTCTTCACATGTTGTTCTAGTGCTGCCTTGGTCGGTGGAATCTGCTTCACGTTTGACTTTCTTGCAAAGAGCTTTCTCCTGGCCTCTTTAATGTCTGTGCACATGTTGGTCCTGTCATATATCAAGATAACAAACCTCTCGATTGAATGCAAAACATCTTCTGGTATTTCACTTGGTGAACAAGACAATTGTAGCAGAGCATCTGTGAGTTCTGGATACACCTTCCAGATATTCCAGGCAGGCTTCTTTCTATGACCAACAAAGCTGGACACATTGTCACAACCAGTGAGTGTGTGGAACATTGGGAGCGCCTGTGTCTTCTCTGGTCCAAGGATACTTGCTATTGTGTGTGCCGCCAGGTACCTCAAATTCTTGCCAGTTCCAAATTTTAGCCAGAGTTCATCTTCTGGACTTAGATTTTGTGCTATATGTACATCCAGCACCACAACATCTGTGTCCACAGTCCGGACAATTATCTTGTGATGATTGTGATGTGCTGCATAGGCTACATGCAACATCATGAGGCTATCAGCTTCTTCATGGCTGCACGGCGAGAGAGAGTCGATATCATCAATAGGAGGATTGCTCAGAACTAATTCTCCCTCAGTAATAACAAGCTGCTTGTCCTCTTGGTTGAACGACTCAAACAGAGCATCAGACAAGAAGTCAAACAATTCAGTCTTGTTACTATCCACACGAAGGAAGTTTTTCCAGTTTCCTGGTATGGTTGCTCCAGCCACTACACGTATTCTCACTCCCTTCCCACGCTTCGCTCTGGCTGTCCCTTTCAGAGAATCTACTTTGTGGCGATCCCACACTAAGTCCACACGTGATACATTGAGAATTTGTGAGCAGGGATAAAGATTTGGCTGGCATATTCTTTGAAGTTCTTAGCAGATTCAGGTTTTAGCATCTGCCCAATGGCTGCCCCATCAAGAACTAAACTGCTTGCTACAGGAGCTTCAGATTGAGCCTCAGAGAGATCATTAAGCATGTGAGGAGGTCACTTTTGGTACCTATAAGTAGAGGTCTTTTCCATCAGAGAGTGATGGAGGGCATGCCTGATTCTCGTGGGCAAAAAAACTCCTCGAGATTTCCCTCTCTAGTCTGGCACCCGATGTAGAGCCACGAAAAGAGTCCCATGTCAGATTTTAGTGAGGCTATCTGCTGCTTCTCTTTGCTCACCGTTTTTTTTGCAGAGTTAGTGAACACCTTCAGTTTATTGCGATGAATGACATTGTCAATGGATTTCGATCTTTAGTGAAACCTTTGAATTTATCTTGGCCAATCTTTTTCACATTCTGAACAGTCTTCACTGCTGTAAGATCTGCAATCTCCTTCGTATCAAGTACGAGTAGATCTGTGCTTTCTTCTTCAAAGGGGTTACCAAGGTCTTCAAATGCACTGACAAGAGAACGCACATCCTTAGCAAATGAAGCCTGGACACTTGATGTTTGGTCGTGATGACGTGTGTCCACTTTTCTCCCCCAGTGATGGTGTTCATCATGGAACTCTTCTATTACCCTGGCAACTTCTGGTCCTGCTACCATCCAACGCCGAAGAGCTCTCGGATTGTCAGTGAGACCAACAGCTCCTCCATCTCCTTTGATACAGGCATTGTTTTGCTCGTGTGCCTGATCTATGGGGATAGTAGAGAACACCCGTTTTGTCTTTTGTACAGTGAAGTTACCAGCATTGAAATTCTTGGCCACTTCAGAGTGCTTTGTTGGTAGTTCAGCCATGTCTCTGGAACTCCACAATGGCCTGTGCATCTCCTGCTTCACAGTAACGATCATAAGCACGATGTTTGAGGATGTATAATGCGGCAACAGTAACTTGATGGGCTCTTCTTGTACGAGTAACATGTGCAGCTTGTAAGAAAGTCGGCTGTTCCTTGAGTTGTGATACCTGCTTGTACTAGTGCTTGCACCCACCCACTTCCTTTCAACCAGTCCCCAAGAGCTTTCAGAGCTGCCATCTCAATGTGGAGACCACCAAACATGATCACAAACTTATTCTCTCCATACTCCTCAGGCCACTTCCACTGTATTTGCTTCGCTAAGGCATATAGTGGCTGATCAAATGTGACTACTGGTGTCTGCCCAGGATTCAGATGTTCTACCGCATTGTTGATCACATCCATGGAGTGCTTGATAAGTGCCACTGTGTGAACACTTTCAAGAAACAATGGGAGAAGGGATGAGGTGCAGATCACACGATCCTCAGTTGGCTGTTGACTAGCATGATATGCAGCCCAAGATGTATCTTCCAAAGTCTCAGTTTCACTCTCCACGACAAACCTCACATGATCAAGCCAGAGATATTCTTTCTCAACATGCTGCTTGAAAGTGTCCCTGCTCAGGGATTTGATGCTAGTGGCTGGGACGGATGACTTCTTGATACTGCCGGTAACAGGGGGGATATCAGTGTAAAAATGTGGCAAGACATCTACTGATTTAGAACCAGTGCTCTCAGATCCACCAGCAGTGATATTTCGATTCACTCCTTCACCTTCAAATGTGGGATGCTGGAACAGAGAAATGCCAGTGCCATGAAAAGACTCCTTTGATGTTGTTGAACTGGGATTGTGATCTGTTATCAACAGCAGCAGTTGTAAACACATTGCCATGCAGCTTGGGAGGGCAGACAACTTGCTCCGTGCTAAACTGTTCACAAATATTACTTCCCATTTGAGCTGTGAGACGAAGAATGCGATCATAAGAGACACTCAAGCCGAGGTGGAAAAGCCTGTCTACCAATTCCCTCTTTCGTGTCTGAGCATGCAACATCAATCCTATATATGTGGGGACTGGTATCTCTTGGGCAATTCTATGTCTCAAAGTAATGGTGTCCTGTTCTCTTCTATGCTTAGCACTGTTGAACTTCAACAGCTGGGCAATAGATAGAGCAGCAGCATGTGTAGTGTCTTCACTCTGGTCCTTGATACTTGGACCTTCCAGTATCATGTTTACTAGGGCAAGTAAAAGAGAGGGTACAGAAGACTTTTGACATCCTGCTGGTGAAGGTTTTAGCTTCCCCAAATATATTTCTACGCACAATCTGTGCTGCACGTGCAAGGTGAACTGCATCACTATCACTGTCGAGTTCACAGGCTTTGGCCAAAGCAGCACCGATGTCTTCCTCAAATTACCAACAGAAGCTCTCGCCCTTTCTTCTGAGCCCGCATATCTGGAAACTGAACTAGAAGTTCTTATTTAGTTATGGTAAGTCCCATTGGTGCATTTACTATTGTCCATTGCTGAGAGATGTTTGTTATATGGAATGTCTATTAAGAGAGGTTTCACTGTATATTAAAAAAACAAAAACAGTTCACTATTATTATGCTATTAGCTAAGTACGAGAATAAAAGCTAGACCTGGTGGCTAGCTATTGTGGATTTTTAAAGGAATGATGATCTACCTCACATAGAGCTGTAACAATTCAACAAAAATGATTTTGTTGTTCTCAGGCTGATCAGTTTAAATGATAGCCTCTAGCTATGTGACTCGTTGGGCTATTCACATTCGCATACAACGAAACCAGAAAAATAACTTGTCACATAGTGTGTTTGGGTTATGTGGTACAACACACCCAACATGAAACAATAACATACTGTATATACTGTAAAACTACTAATGCTTATAATAAACACATGATACTTGTCTAAAAATAAATAGTAGAATCTGTAAACAGTGAGTGAAAGTATCTGTTAATTTGATTTTTTACTAACTAAATGTTATCACTTTCAATTACATAGTCATTTGGTAAGCAAAAGATCCACTTTTTTCAGTACCAATTTCCACTTCTCTGTTCAAAGCATTACTTAATTTAAGATCTTACACCTGGCTTATGTGTAATAGCACGTGACAGCTCATGTGTATGTAAGAGTTAATTGTCCTGTCAATAAGAATTACATCATCAAAATAAGCCATCATTTATAGCTACTACAGTTTTAGTGTGTTTGCGCAAGAGTAGCTACTTGATTGTTAAGCCAACGTACTATTCTACAGGAAACTGCCTGGAATGTTAGTCATGTACTGTATATATATACTGGCTAAACCTCATTGACAGAATAATTATATCAAAAATTAGAGTCACCTAGTAGCAAGTAAAGAATGCATTTGTAAGAGAAACTAATTACTTGTCAGCAAGTTAAGTTAGGTGGACTCATACTATTTTCTTAATTCATAAAAAACTATATGATGTAGTTATTGTAGTGTGTCCTTCGAATTACTTCTGTAATTGTGACTTCAGAAAGCCTTGTGGCCACAGGGTCAATTTTTGGGGTTTTGTTCGAGTTGAAGTGAATGGTCACTGAAACACAGTATTACACATGACACAATCATAAGCGTTTACTTCAGTGAAGATACAGTCTGAGTGCATCCATATCCAACAACTGGTGCAATGCAGCCACTTGGTTTGAAGAACCCCATGCACAAAATGATCGTAGTATTTTCCTAAGCAAACAGAACTCCAATTTTCCTGCTCATTGCTAGATGCACCTATGGAAGAGCGTTCAGATAGGCCAAGCAAACTCTCCTCGATGGAGATTGATCTGGTATTTCTCTTTTTCTGTCGTTCTTCTGCCTTTCTCCTCTTTTCTGATTCTCTCACTCTTTTCTCGGCAGCTTCTGTTCCCTCAACTCAGCCTTTCATTTTGCCTCCTTTAGCCTTGCTATAGCCTTTCTCTCCCTTTCTTCTCACATTCAGAGGCGGTGATATAGACACACCAGTGGACAATGGTAGAGATTGACACATGACTGAATGAAGGAGTTGAGACAGACACACCAGTGAGCAGAGAGGATTATGATACCTTTTTCAGTGGCTGCCAAATGAATGTCTGTCCAAAAGCAAGAGAACTGGCCGTGTTATTTGGGAGAGAGACCATTCAGGATTTAGACACTTACCCTAAAAAATGATGATGTTACGAGATACTCTGGCACAGGCTTGCGATTTGCAATATGTTACCGAATGTTCGACAATGCACCTTTTTCGTCCCTCTAAGAGTTACCACCATTGATGGTTTGAGGTCAAGTGGCGATCCAGACTGATCCATATTGTAGACACGATTGGCATGAATCACTAGGTCATTGCTCATCAGTGTCTTCTCGACCAGTGCAAAATAGGTTTTAATAATGTTGGCAGTAACTGTATTTGCATGTGTCTGGGCAAGGGCATCACCCTTCCTAAGTGTCAACTTGGGCCACCTCTGCATAAATCGAAGCCACCATTCCTTCCTCTTGAAGTCATCATCTATTGAAGTGCTGGTCTAGGCTTGAAGGGTTTCTCAACGATGCCAATAATATCATCACGTCTCTTGGAATACCCAATCTCAGCGCAAGTAATAATATACTCTATTAATGCTTCTTCTTCACTGTAAGTTAGAAAACATTTTCATCAGGACTTCACCATGGCTAACTCTGCTGGACACTCTATCTTTCAAAGTACTTTTCCAAATTCTATGCTGCCCTATTGACAATACCAGCTCTGGCTTACATCCTTCATAGCACTGACCATCACTCCATTGATTGTACTTCTGAGACTGTCAAGGAGTATCCACTGTCACAGGCTTGCGTTTCTGTAGAACGGAGTTTGCAGGAACTTTAGATACACGTTTTTGCCTTCTACCAAGCAAATTTCTCAGAAAGTCGTAAAAACATATTATAGCTGAGTGTCAAGCATGTAAAAAAAGCTTTAGAAAGTGTGGAAAGGTCCCAGGAGAGTAGAATGGCTGATTCTAAACATCATGCACTTATTATTTGCAGTAGTGACTTCTTTTGAAAATTATTGCTTTTTTAACGCTGAAGGTTAATGCTCTAGTTTTGTTTTATTATTCATTCACATCATAATTATAATAGTAATAATGTGGCTGTCCACACCGGTAAATGAATTTGAAGTACTAAAAATCAGGAAGGAAAAAATTAACACTGGGAAATAAACTGAATTATTTTTGTCTAGCTACAATAAAGAAATCAGCTAGTGAATAGGGAAGTTAGTCATGAAAAAAAATTAAAATGAGCAAAAAAAAAAAGAAAGAAAAAAAAAGGAATAGCTAAGCTAATGATGAAAGTAGCTAGGCATAATTGTTACATTCAATCATGAAACAATATTGAATATGAAACAAGCACTAAATGCATCCAGAACTAGTAGCTAAATGCTAAGCTTGCTCTGCTATGGCATACTATATGAGCTTGGTATGCTGTATAATGCCTAAGTAGTAATAATCCTGACCCACCCTATCAATAAGTGGAGTTTTTCGTTTTATTGAAGATCGATTGAAGGACGAGGAAAAACTGATTTCCACTTACAGGTGGTACTCATAATGAAAAAAAAAGGGGGCTTGTAAACCCTAACCCCCCCCCCCCCCCCCCCCCCCCCCCCAATAACCCCATATAATAAGGGTGAAACAGGGTTGGTGATACTTTTAATTGTTTGTCTAACCAGCCACCCGTTAGAAGTCAAAGTAGGAAAACACACTTAGCTAATAGCAATGACTAAATCTTACTCAACTAGCTATAAAAGACTGTTAGCTATTTACTTTATGTCGAGTTCACTGTTTATGTCGAGTTCACTGTTTATGTCGAGTTCACTGTTTATGTCGCGGCTCGAGTCCGGTGCTGAGCTTGCTAGCTTGCATGCTCTGTGAATGCCCATGCGTGGTACGTTAATATATCAGGTGACTCATTTTTTTGTACAGACAGTATAAAAACTAAACTAATGGCACGCGTTAGCCACTATTCATGTTCGCCAAAAAAGACTTGCTTTGTGCAAAGTGTAAAGATTATCTTCAAGAGCCTATCCAATGTAGCTGTGGAGATAGAATATGCAGTGACTGCTTTGCTGAACTTTCAAGGTTAGCGCAGCTAGGGTGCAAAAAATACATGATGACTATAAAACCATATTATGTTGCTGTATTTGTACAGGGACAAAATGAAGTACATATGCCCTGAATGTGAAGCTGAAGTTCTAGTCAAAGAATGTTTCAGAGATAGAGCAATATCCAGGGAAATTAGCAAGATTTCTTTAAAGTGTAAACATTCAGGTTGCAGTTGGCAAGGTCCCATTGATCAGTACAGAGTGAGTTTGGGTAATTTTATTTAAATGAGATAATAATTTAGTTTTTTTTAAACGTTTAGGAACATATTCAGTCATGCCCATTCGCTCCTGTGGCATGTTCCTATGCTAGTTATGGTGGCTCAAAGAAGTGTACTATTCAGGATATTTCACAGCATGAATCTTTGTCTAAAGATTTTTCTTCAAATCTCAAGGTATTTGAGAAAGTTGTGCAATTTTAGATAATGATTTTTTGATAAAAAAAAAAGCTGACTGTGTAGCTGATGCAACACTCTTAATGACATGTATTAATTGTGCAGGAAAAATCTGTCAGAAAGCAGGACAGTGTTATGGATTGTGACTTCAAAGACATTGGCTGCAAATTCAAGGTAAGACACAAATAATACAGATAGGTGCTCCTTTGATCTTTAGTTATCATGTTGTTAGGGTACTTTTGAAGATCTCAAGGGCCATTTCTCTTCTGAACAGATGATGCACTCAAAAATGACCTTAGGAATGCTTTCTTTAATTCAAAAAGAGATGTACAGAAAAAATAGTGCATTAGCAGAACACATTTCTGATCTGAGATCTGAAATAAACTTTGTCAACAGAGAGATATCAGTGCAGTTGCAACCAGTGGCCAGTGCTGTAGGTAAAGCAGAGAATGCCATTCAGAACTTACAGGAAGGATTCTCTGAGTTGGCTCTCATAGTACAGACTCTACAAGCTACAAGTTATAATGGCAGCTTCATCTGGAAGATACCAGAGGTTCAACGTCGCAGACACGAGGCCAAGATAGGTAAGACTATTTCCCTGTACTCTGCTCCCTTCTACACTAGCAGGCAGGGCTACAAGGCATGTCTGAGACTGTACATGAATGGAGATGGCTGCGGCAAGAACACTCACCTGTCTTTCTTTGTGACCATCATGAAAGGAGAATACGATGCTCTTCTGCAATGGCCCTTCAGACACACAGTGACTCTGACACTGTTAGACCAAGATGGAGTCAAGAACATATCTCAGGCCTTCCAACCAGAATCTACTTCCTCATCCTTCCAGAGACCCAGGAACGAGATGAACATAGCCTCAGGCTGTCCAATGTTTGCTCCACTCTCAATCCTAAATAACTCATCTTATGTGAAGGAAGACACATTGTTTCTGAAGAGTGAGATTAATACTACTGGAATTAAACTGCCATGAAGGAAAAATTAGCCATGCAGCTAACCCTTCTGTAGCATTATTTGTATATGAAATGTTTTTGAACTTCTAGTTTTATTTAATTTCTATTAGTTATACAGTTAGGAGTAAATTGTTAGAGGTCAGTTATTTCAATTGGTCATCAATAATAATACAAATTTACTGTCGTCATTAGTATTCTAAAAATAGAAATTGTTGGGGAATCCCCGGGTAATTTCAGTACTTGCTAATTGATGTCGAGCTTGCACACCGTACCAGTTGAACCGCTTTTACCGGAATTTACTTTTTTACGCAAACAATCCCTCCAACGCTTAGTTATAATAGCGTACAAGTATGGCGACTGGGAGACTAACTGGAATCGGATAGCCTAGCCGTAGCAGCCCCAGTAGGTAGGCAGCTTCTACCTAAGTCGTAGTTCTTTTGGCTCATAGCTGCCTAAGGAAGATGGAAAAGGATGTCGTTAAAAAATCCATACTAAAAAGTATATCGGAAGTTTTGAGAGGTGAAGGAATTAATGTAAGAAAAAAGGAATACAATGAATACAATACTTTACCTCGTATAACAAAAACGAATTGGTTTGGCTATAAATCTCAGTTTGAAACACCCGATTTCAATCCAGTCAGTCATTTTCTACCTCAGATACCCATGAATATGAGTATGACTACACGAAACAAACTTACAAGTAGGACCTCTGCTAAGCTGACCGGAATTTCTCGATTCCGAAGAGTTGTTAACTTGGTAAGGCGTCAAAATCTGTTCAGGAAACTGTTGCAGCACAAACCTGGATGCTTGAAGACTTTTATTGGTCCCATACAGGCAGATGGCACTAGAGAGTTACTAACATTTGATGTGAACCAATTTAAACCTGATAAATACACTCAGGAGACCCTTGGCTTGAAAGCCATTGCCATTTTTATGCGTCCGACATTACTGAGAAGTGATGAAGAAATAAAATATCTGCATAGATACACACTACGATTAAAATGTCTGAGAAAATACCCCATTTTTGTGAGAATGGAGCTCTCTAGATGCCTTTTGTATGACAAACTTGAAAAAGGGAGGGTTGTCTTGCGCCAAGGAGACATTGGGTATTATTTCTATTTCATCATATCAGGGAGTGTTATAGTGGAAATTGACACAGTCAATGAGGAGACTGGCCAAGCTGTCAAAGTTATAGCGGGAGAGCTAAAAGCCGGAGCTTCTTTTGGAGATGTGGCCCTTGTCCGTGAGTCACATGGAGTAGCTACCTTCATTTGCCACGAAACGTCGGAATTTCTCAAAGTTGCCAAGCCAGACTTTGACGAGATGCTCAAGAAGAACCATGAGAGGGAACTTCAGCATTGCATGGACTTGCTTCACAAGCACCAGTTGTTCAGAAACTGGGATGGAGCACATTTAGATATCACCATCGGGAGCTCGAAGATGAATGAGTATATGCACGGAGAACTGGTCTGTAAAGATCTGTCTGCACCCTGTGAAGAAGTGCACTGTGTAGTCAGAGGAACGTGTCTAGTCATTCAAAAGGTGAAGCTGTGGGAAACAGTGGCACTAGAGCAGTACCCCAAATCAGTTTCTTTGTGGCAGTCAGCTGTTGTCTCTAAGGAATTTGTTTCCTCTGGAAATACTTACCGTTTCTTTGGCAAGCTTTTGTACCAGAAAGTTGTAAGGTATTGGGCCATTCGAACTTTGAAGGAAGGAGATTTCTTTGGTTTAGGAGAAGGGAAGGAAGACATGTCAGTTGTTGCTTCTGATAAGACCATCATTTTGCTAGTACATAAATCTATTATTAGGGAATATGGTACAGGGTCAATTCTAGGACATTTGCGATCCCAACTTATAAAGTTTTATCCTAGCAAGGAAGAATCACTGAAGAATTTTATAATATGGAAAAGATGGAAAGAGTACCAGAAGAAAGTAGTGTTAGAAGCAATAGATCGAAAGCTGGAATGTGAAAGCAAGGATAACTACATTTTGGCAAATTGATTAAAACAATATCCACTTTTTATTACTTGCGGTTTTAAATTAATTGCGCTACGATCTTTAACCATTAACTTAGTGGGTGTGGTTAATATTGCAGCGAGTACCGCGCCCCCTTCCGCATCTGGTATCCTGTCTGTTTTTTGCTGTGAATTAGTGGCAGTGGTTGTGAGAATAACTCGAACCTTGCCGCGTTTAGCTTGCCGTGGAGAATTCAGAAGACGTCTGTAGGGGCGTTGCTGGTTACTCTCTTTGAATAATGGCTGAAGGTTAGTTTAGCAAAGTACATAGTTGTTAGCCATTTGTGTATTGTTTCTTGGGAGCTAGTGGTGTTTTAGTCTTGTTAAGCTGCTTGCTTGTTTAGAGTAACGAATAATTAGATACGTGTTAGTGTTTTATCGTGCTGGTGCTAATAGTGGGTGCTCTGCAGTTCATAGCTTTCAGAAGTACTTCTTTGCAGTAAATTTATGGGTGGTATGAAGGTAGCCACTCTGTTCCACTTTATTCAGTGGTTTCTCTGCATCCACACTGTCTGAGGTTGTGATTCTCTCTGTGTTCCGCTGGTGCATGGATGTATCAAAGCCTCAGTGTAAAATCCTCCATAATTCTTTTACTGTGTAACTTTGGGACCTTACAAAACTGTTGCTGTATAGCAACCAAAGAGTTCCCACCTTGCTATATTATATGGTAACCCAGGATGTTGGGAGTATTAATTAATAACTTTCAGTTGTACCTAGGAGTATTGGATCACACTTTCTGGCCTGGAACACCACTCTGACAGCTAGTGTTTTCACTTTCCATGTCAACCATTAGACCATTAGCAATTTCTCAGTATCTTCTCCAGACTATCAGACTGTTGAGCTAGAGTGAAAGATTTTGTATTGATTTTTTTTACGCAATTTTGTTTTCTACATATCCAAGTAGTAAATCATGTAGAGTCTGTCATAATTGATTAAGGGATAAAGTGATGCAAGTGATTGCTTAAAAAAAAAAACTACAAAAAAATGCATGCCTTATTTACAACATACAAAGGGGGAGGGGGGGGGGGAATTTTAGCTTACCACATAATCTCAAAGTCCTGTTGAGAAGTACAAGTTGTATTATGAATACAATTATGTGGTTGGGAATGATGTGGTTGGTTATGTGAGTGCTATCTCTACAAGGGGTAGGGACATGTAAGTGTGTGTGTGCATATGTGTGTTTATGTGCTAAATTTGTGTGGCATAGTCTGTGCTCTTGTGCTAATTATATAACTGAGCAGGTAAAAGTAATTAGGGAGGTAGAGAGAGGAGAAGCTACTATACCAAAAAGTAATATAATAAATAGCACTTTGTTGGGCTGTAGTAAAAGTATTTACACTCATCCTAGTCCCTATTTCATCTTACATGATTCCTTATGGATTATCTCTCTGCCTATTACATTGTATAGTAGTTATTTTTCCTCATATTGAACATAGGTACCAACTTATGTCTGTCTGTCTTTGCTTGTCTAATCCACACTATGAGAGTTATACAGTATTCAAGTGGAGACATTTTAACTCCAAAGTAATGGTGTTAATACGTAGATTGAAATCATAGTTTTATGAATATCATTATGTGTGGTGGAGTGGAGAGGTTTTTGTGTACAAGTGTGAGAGAATATGTGATAGTGTATGTGGGATTGAGTGTGTGTTTGTGTGTGTGTGTGTATATGTGGCCGTGATTGTGTGTGTGAGTGTGTGTGTGTGTGTGTATTTGTGAGTGTATGTGTGTGTGATAATGTATGTGTGTGTGTGATAATGTATGTGTGTGTGTGTGTGTTGGTGTGTCCATGTGTTTGTGTGCCAGAGTTAAATGTATGGTGTGACTTATGGTAAACTCCAGTATAGGTGAAGAGAGGAGCTAAGTTATAGTTAAAGCATGAGCGCTTAGTTTCTAGTCGATTTATTGCACGACAGCCCGAGGGCCGTAGGCCCGAGGACTGAGTTTAAATACCGGGCAAGTGTTATTGCACACTTGCCAAGTTATTACACCTGACAACAATATAGCAACGGTATTTAATTTGGCTTAAATTGAGTTAAGCAAAACACACTTTATATAATTAAAGCTGATCTCTTAGGAAAACTTTGTCTGCCGTACAAAGATAAACTAGGGCCAAATTTAATTAGCACAACTTTCTATGGCTTGGAAGAGACTATACAGTGTCCAACAGTAAAGAAATAAACTATTATAGTATGTCAGTACGTCATGACCGTTCACTGACAAGGACTAGGACTCTTTTATCTAAAGGAATAGAATGAAATTTTTTCTAATATGGAGTTCTTGATATTTGGCTGTTGTTAATGTTACAAAATTTATTTGTTTGTGTGTTGTTTGATGATAGTATATTTGTTTATCGATGACCTTGTGAGTTTGTTTTGGGGGGCTGGGAGACACTGCGTGCCCTGAGCCACATTCATTTTTAAAATCATGCTATGTACTTTGATGCACATATGCCTGTATGAGATATTTTATGTACAACTAAGAGTGACTTCTCATAGCAAATTGGCTGTGTAGAGCCTTCATCAGTGAGTGGTGAACCAAAAGGAAGACCACAAGATGCAGTGTGTTATGGCATCTAAAATGAATTATTATGAAAAAAATATTCATAAAATTGGATTTCCCCCTCCCTCTAAAAAGGTGAGGTCAGTCTGAACTAATTATATTTATTATGTGTGGGGGTCAGAGTTCCTGTCTAGGAATCCCAACTGCTAATTAGAAGTTGATGGCTTCCTCAGTTATAGCTGCTTTGTTTCCTTTGTGGGAGCAATTGTACAAACACCAGTCCTGGCTGGAATATTCATTTTCATCAGTCTCTATTGTGAAAAGTATTATTATTATTAGTGTTGTTAATAATAATAATAATTATACAGGGTTTCATACAGGATTTTTTTCTGGGAGGGGGGGGGGGGGGGGAGGGAAGAGTTTAAGAAGGAGGGCCACACGCTTGTTTGACCACACCCACTTTTGCTGAAACCACACCCATTTTAAAATCGTCTCCGCGTCTAGAATTAGTGACATCAATTGGAAGACTAATGAGTATTGCAATTGAAGGACCTCAGTTAACTGAAGTAAACTTTCACCAAATATTAGATAAATACACACAACAAAATCACAGAATCCATTATAAATCATAACCACAGAATACCATTAAGTAGTAAATATTTATTAATTTCATGAAATTCTGGGCGGGTGAAACTCAACATGGGTGTTGAAATCCCAGGGCCTGTATGAAACCCTGTTATTATTATTATTATTAGTGTTGTTAATAATAATAATAATAATAATAATAATAATAATAATAATAATTATTATTATTATTATTATTATTATTAGTGTATGGTGAATTGTATTGTGCTCCATTCTTTGTTATAGCAACTGTGGTGAAGAGGTTTGGGTGTGAACTCATAAGCTGTGATCGTATAGACTAGGATGACCACACCCACCACTAATTATAGGCACACACACAAACATGCTGGTATATGCAATAGACGTTCAGCACATTTTATAAAGGAGATTGTTACATAGTAGAATATGTAATTTCTGTGCTTACATGTACTTATCTTGGAACTTTCCTGTATTTGTGGAAATTCATGCACACACTTCGAATCAAAATGACTCAATCATTTTTATTTTCATGTGAGGTTTCAAGAGCTATCTGTACTTGTACAGGGCTGGGACATTAGAGGCCACAATTCGTTTTATTCTAGCTAGACTTCATTATACACACCATAGAAATGCTTCAAGTTGGTTATGGCCAGTCCCGGGGAGTCATTGGTGGCCAGCCTGTGCCAGCTGTAGCCAGGCTGGCTATCTTGCCACAGCTTGCCACAATCTTCACAATCAACCTTGGCTGTGTACATAACTGTTAAAAATCCTTGGCTGCTTGACTATTGTTGTTGTTATTGTTGTTTGTTGTTGTTTACTACATGTGTTTATCAATTTTTTTTATGACTGCACTGATGTGTGCATGTTTGTTTTGTTGTTGTTGTTTTTTCAGGTCCTTCAGAGAGAGTTCTTGGTAAGTTGGTGAAACTTTGTACCTGTAATTTATTTGTCTAATTAACGGAAAGTTTGCAATGGGCATTCTTCCAGCAACTAATAAACGCTCTGAATTTTAAACAATAAAAAATAAAATTGTATACCAGTAATTTGTTGTTACATGTAAGGTATCGTATCACTGGTTTATGCGGTGAATAAGGAGATGTTATTATCCATAGCAATAACACTTGCTTTAATTAAGAGCATGCTTTGTTCAAGGACATTGAATACGTTCATTAAATCTCACACTTTACATAATTATATCAATTGAATTTCCACTGAAGTTTCACATTATTAGAAAAATTAAGTAAATTAAATTCAAAATTAAAGTGTGTAAATTACTATTATCAGTTACTATACTAGTGTAAAAGGTTTTCACATTAGACTTCGAACTTTCCCTCCTCCCACATTTCCCTTTTACACCTGGCTAATGTATGAAGGAACAAAGTGTGAAAAGCTGAGAGGCTGATAATTATTCCAAACGATTTTCTGGCTTGGAGGAAAGTACATTGAACTGCTCATTTATGTTTCCTTTGAGCATTAATACACTTCTAATTAGTGAAAACAACAACAACCGGTTATGAAAGTGAAACTGAAGGTGTTTTGTTTGTTGTGAATTGAAAGTTTTTATAGTTTAACTGTTTTTATGCTTGTAAGGACGTTTTAAGTTGAGTAGAATGTTTCATAATTTTGTGTTTATGTTTGTTAAAAGATGAGGATGATCAAGCAGATGTTGAGGAAGCTCTGCAGTTTGTTCAGTCTAGGTGGAGACAGATTGGAGTGCAGCTGCATTTGAAATCTGGCATTCTCAATAACTTTAACAAAGATGAAGCAGCAGAAGCCACAGGGAAGATGGTGGAAACATATTTGGCAGGTAATTACAACACGGAGAAATTTGGCCCCCCAACGTGGAAGAAGATTATAGAGGCGGTGGAGAAGCCAGCTGGAGGGAAGAATGTGGCTGAAGCCCAGAATATCGCCAAGACCTATGCCAGTGAGTAGAGTATTACTACATGTGCTAACCAACAATGTGTAGCAGTGGGCTTGCTAGAGAGATACTAACAAATATATTTTTGTCAATATTCAATTCAATATCTACACAAAGACTGTGTGTGTGTGTGTGACGAATTCATGAATAAAAATAGCAGTAATGTCTATGACATCATCGTTCAAAATTCCACTACAGATGCATTGGCGAAGGCTTAGCGTATAAAATAGTGTACGAAGTAAACTATACATGTGACCGTCTATAGGAAAACCCGGCACAATGCGGCGTGCGTAAACATCGAGAAAAGATCGATCGATTTCTTAAAAATGTATTGTTTCAAGCCGATGGAAGGGAACGGTTAGGTCTATTATAGTGGGAACGACTTAAGCTACGACGATAAAACTTGGAGAGCTCAATATCTGGACGCCGACAACTCTGTAAGTGCCAAAAAAAATTTTCGAAGGGTGCCGCGTTGTGCCCGGTTTTCCTGTAGACGGTCACATATAATGTACGTACATGTACACTTATGTAATATGTATGTATAAGTGTGATATATTGCTCACGATCACATGGTTAGTATGTAGTTTTGATGATGCTGTAGAGTTTTCATACCGAACTTAATGACATTCAGCTGGCAGCCATACAATGGCTGCTTGTGGTTGTGTTAAGGATGCATGTTAGTAGTTTCATTTTCTATATTGCATTCCAGACATGCAGCACGATTGTGTGCAGTCATTATTAGTTTGTATCATTTTACAGATAAAGTCAAAATAAAGTCGTCGTATTCAAGTGGGCGTGCCGTGCAGGACAAAGTCCCAGTACAGGAAACACTTCCAATGCCGGAAGTTCAACCATGTACGTATGTTTAGTGAACACGAATATAGTTTATAACTTGAGCAACTTCTAATTATAATCATAGTGACAATGTTTAACATCATGAGCTCCGGGCTTTAATCGTACTATTATAGTAGAAGTATGTCTAGTATGTTTATGTTCTAGTTAGCAAAACTACTTGAATGTATTATATATACCATGCATGAAGCACCTTACAAATATTTCACCTTACAAATATTTTTTAATATTAATTGCTTGCTTAATGCCTCTTAATTATTCTAATTAGATAAGGAGTCCAAAGATGATTACTTCCCGCATTCTGAGGGCAGGAAAGTTGAGATGGACGGTTCTAATTCCAAGATAGTCTTTGATCAATACAGCCATTGGCCTGCAGAAGATCGTCTCAAGGAAGTGAAGATGAGCTTTGGAGCTGTGCAGCCATTGGAAGGAGAGAAGAAACAGTCCATAGCTGGAGTCTACGATATGTCCAAATGGCCGCACGGCGTCTGCATTGTAATTAACAACGAGGATTTCTCAAAGCACTCGAACCGAGAGGGCACTAATTTGGATGAGTGCAATGTGGTCCAGACGTTCCGTCATCTCGGCTACCTCGTCGAGGTCCATCGAGACTGTAACGCGGCGAAGATGCGCGACATATTCGAAGAGGTGCGAAAGAGGGACCACTCCCAGTATGACTCGTTTGTGTGCTGCATCATGTCTCATGGCAATGCGGGTCACATTTACAGCTCCGACAGCAAGCGTCTCCCGTTGGACGCCATTGCTGATGGGTTTAAGGGAGACAGGTGCAGTTCACTAGCGTCCAAGCCGAAGATGTTTTTCATGCAAGCTTGCCGTGGCTTGAACAAAGATAAAGCAGTCCGAGTAGCCCAGGACAGTGGCGAAGAAGCTTCTGCAATGGTGGCCGATCCTGAGCAAGTTGTGTCTGATTCTGAAGGAGAAGTCATTCCAGATGCTGCGGATTTTTTCTTTAGTTACGCCACGCCTCTAAACCATGTAGCGTGGAGGGATCTCGACAACGGTTCATGGTATGTGTCAGAGCTCTGTACATCCCTTACCAGTTACGGAACGTTCTCCAGCCTTCTGGACATGGTTACAAGGACTAATGGGCAGGTAGCGGAGAAGTATTCAGTAAGAGGTTTCAAGCAAGAACCCGACTTCAATAGCAGATTGAGAAAGGACGTGTTCTTTTTCTAGCGAGTTAAAAGACACTATTTTAAAGTATTTCTATTTTTCATGTTTGTATGTTTATATTATCATCAAATTGATTTTAAAAACAAAAAAATACTACTGGAGAATGTATAGCTAGAAAGAAGGACAACCCTTACCTATTCTGGCTTGAAGTGGGTTGTTCATCAAGATTATTAGTACAAAGAATAACGGAAAAGACTGCTCCAAGGGAGAGGATGATAACACAACTCCTTTAAAGTCACGACTTACGCTGCAAATATGGTTGAACAAATAAGTAAGTTAAGTATATAGCTGCATGCACTAGTATTGGCCCTGAGTATACGGAGTTCTTATCTTTAAAAGTCCTTGGTTAGTAAAATCTTCACATACCTACTGTATTATTACGCTTGCGCGGAGCCAAGCACCAAAATGGCGATAATTGCCGTCTCATGTTTATCGGCTTTTATTGTGTTGTACCAGAACCATGGTTACAACTTGACAAATATCTTACTAATTTTCTCGTTCTAACGGCCAATAATGTTAATTAAGACTTAACCCGACGTTTGGACGGCTTGCAGAAGTCCTCTTCAGGGGTCAAGTTTTAATTAACAATATTGGCTGTTAGAATGAGAAAAATTGCCATTATTATAATTATTTCAGCCAAGAATGACTGAATCATTGAAATATCTTACTATAACTATTAATAATTAGTTTGCTATTCTGTAACAAGCACTACTATGTTTCAGCTTTACAGGAATTACAGACAGATGTGAGTAGTGTGGCCGCAAATTGGAACTCTCTTGCTCTGCACCTGAAATTCAGCATGGCAGAGACGGACATCATTAAAGCCAACGTAACGGGTGTCAGTGGGAGGACGGAGTTTTGCTTCAATCGTGTCATATCTGCATGGTTGGACGGGCCAAGAGAGAATGTTACCCGTGCAGTTCTGGCTGATGCTGTGGAAAAAAGTGATTTTCGCAATTTGGCAGAAGAAATACGTAGAGACAGTGAGTGAGTTACTGATGACAAAATGTGATGGATTTTAAAAATTTAATTTTATTATTATTATTTTTTTTTTTTTAACCGTAGGGTAGGTAATAGTCAGTAGATAAGTATTAAGAAGTCTTATTTTTTCTATATAGTAGTATTTTAGTATATCCATTAAAATTATTATCATTATTATTATTATTATTACTAGTGATGTGCTTGAGCACAAATGGCGAGCGAGCCTAAAGACTATACTATTTTTATATGAATGATTTTGACTTCTAACACTGAAGCTACTGAAAATAAGGTCCAGTTTTTAAATCTCGCATACACGGTAAAGGGATTTCAGTGCCATAGTAACAACTCTCTGCAACTGTTTGAATTGAAGGAAAAAAACAACAACAAAACAATACACGTTATTTAAAAGTTTTGTTTGTGATATTCTTTAGCTAAGTAGTGGTTGTAATACACAATTCTTTGACACAACTGGACATGCACCTGTGTTACACAGACTTACCTTCGCAGTAGTATAGTGGACAATGTATTTTCAAGTAAATACTGTTGCGCACGGCTTATAACCATGACAAAGAGCGCATTGACTTACCACCCCCACTAACTCGAATAGAAATGGAAGTCCTGTAAGTCTTCACGTTTTAACTGCACCAGTAAAAGAATTCAAAAAGGTAAACAATTCAATTTCTAGGGTGATATGGGTACTGATCGATAAACAGAGGATTCTGTTTAGTGAAGTTTGGGACGGGGTCGACAACCGAACTAACACAAAAACGCGAGGGTCAAAGTACAAAAATGCCTTAAGTACGTCCATACATATATACAACTCACAAACATCCCCGATTTTCGATTGTGTTACCCCTGTAAGTGTCTCGCTCGCTACGCTCGCTCGCCAATTATTATTATTATTATTATTATTATTATTATTATTATTATTATTATTATTATTATTAGATGTATTTTCTCTCTTTTACAGGCTTTTTAAACAATACAGAATTAAAAATAATTGGTCGCCACCAGGAATTAATAGTATAAATACAAAATTGGAGTGTTTGTTTGCCAGCTGGTTGTCGTAACTCAGTGGCAGAGCGCTTGTGCGTTATACAAGCAGTCCTGGCTTCGATTCCCGGTGGTGACCAAATATTTTTAATTCTGTATTGTTTAAAAAGCCTGTGAAAGAGAGAGTACATCTAATGAGTAAAAGAAGGCCGAGAAAGAAATTGTGAAGTGATAAATTATTATTATTATCTACTATTATTACTACTATTGTTGTTGTCATCATTATTAATATTATTTTATTATTATTATTATTACGGTTTTTTTGTTGATGATAATATTAATATTATTATTCTCAAATCTGCAAGTTTCTTATTTCCAGTGATGCATGTTTCTTACAGAAAACTTGACTTTGGAGCTGCGATCGGTCATTCAGAAGTTGAATGCTTGCAAGTCACAGTATAATTTCCTCGGGCTCTTCTTGAATGTACCATTGCCTACCATCTCAGGGTTTGAGAAATTCACTGGAGACTGCTCGCGATGTCTGCTGATAATATTAGATGGGTATCTACGGGAGAAGAGGCCGTCCGTTGAAGAGCTGTGTGCCGGTCTTGTGCAGATTAACAGACGGAATTTAGCTGAGAGTCTGGAGCAGAAGTATGCAGGTGAGATATTCCAGATGTGTGTTAGTGTGGGTGTGTTTAGTGTGTGTGTGTGTGTGTGTGTGTGTTTAGTGTGTGTGTGTGTGTGTGTGTGTTTAGTGTGTGTGTGTGTGTGTTTAGTGCAGTGTGTGTTAGTTTGTATGTTAGTGTGTGTGCTGTCATGTTGATGTGGGTATGATATTTGTGTGTATGTGGAAAGTGTGAAAGAGTTGTGTGTGTATGTGTGCAACACAGTTTTTGTACCATTGTTATGCAATAAAAATGTATGATAATCATGAAGTTCTCCATAAGCTGTAAAGAGAAATTTTTTGACGAACTATACAACTAAATTAATTAAATAGTACAAGAAAATGGTTCCCATTTAAGTCAGCGAAGTGGCTAAGGGCTAGGCTAAAAGACAGACTATAGCAACAGAATACTGTGAGTTTACTAATGTTGATTTTGATATGAATAGCTGCTACATATCTTGCATGCTCTATAAAAGCAGCTTTTGTTTAGCTCTGCTTGAGCCAGTTCATTTCTTATTGTATCCTCATCTGTTTTTCTTTCTTGTGCTCTTTGGGAAGCTCTGTGCGCTCATTTTTTTTACTTCCCTATCTATTTCTTTGTGCTATTCATTTCTATTGCATTCAATAAGTACCCCGCTATGAAATTTTGCTGAATAATTGCCATAGAACTTCCTAATACGTGCGGGCGCATTAGTAGGTAAGGATATGTATGTCTGTTGCCAACGCAATTTGAAATGAAGACATTTATATATATCCCAAACTTATTAGTATACAGTTTCGCTCGCTTCATTGAATTACGATCATATTGTCATCATGATCACTTCCTCATCATTGTTGTGCTTTTGAAGCACAACTGGTCCTTTATTGGGATAAGTGCACCTGCATTATCACAATCACTTTCTAACCGCAGAGTAACGAACACTAATATGCACTTGTCCATTGTTTGGAGGCTGACCTTCCCCAGAAACAGCTTTTTATATATTTGAGTGGCTTTTAAGTAGTTTGTTAACGACAATTCACAGCCTTTATGCTTTACCACTTAGTTCTGCATTCACTGTATTTATAGGATAAATGAACTATCTTTAGACTTATTGACCTTGTAACTAGCAGCTAACAAAATACTCACATTTGGACATAGCGCCCATATAGAAAACTATGTTTTGTTTGTAAGTTTCTGTATCTCATATTCTCTATTGAATCATAGCTAACTGACTTTTAATTATAGTTTGCATGAATTGTAGTTAATAATTTCAACTTGATTTAGTTTTCATTGTTGTTGTTTATTGTTTTTAGGTAGAGTATTTAAAGAATACTTGTAAAGAAGCAACAGTGAAAAAATTATTTTTGAATTAAATACTGTTCAGTTTTTGTACCATTAGCTATCTATACACATTTTTATGAACTATTTTTATGTACTTACAGTAATGATTTATTTCACATTTCATGAATTTGCATATTTGTGTAAGAACTTGCAGGAGAACAGGCCTTTCCTCATAGCATGTGGTGTGGGCATCCAACTCTCACCTGGTCCAGTGCTATGATGATAAAAAGGTCTTGAATTTATACCCCAGCAAATGTCAGGCACTCAATCATAGCTGGGTGGACTGGTGGGAGGCAGAGGAAGAAAAGAAAAGAAAAATCTAGGAATGTTGCTGAAGTTGTGCTTGTAAGACCTACATACAGGCGTACAACCTCTATACCACACACACACACACACACACACACACACACACACACAAATGCAAATTCTCTTGCAACTGCTAGGCAGTCACACACACCTGGCAGAGCACTAAGCAGGCACTGTGAGCCGTGCAAGCAAAACTCCTGGAGCCGGGCTAGGAACTTGTAGGAGAACAGGCCTTTCCTCACAGCAAGTGGTGTGGGCACCAGAAGTCCCACCTATGGGTACCCAATCACAGTTGAGTGGACTGGTGGGAGGCAGAGGAAGAAAAAAACTAAACTAGATGGAAAGTTTCCAGAGTTGTGCTTGAACTCAGGACCTACAGGCTTATAACCTCAACACCACACATACACACACAAACATGCACACACAAACATGCACACACAAACAAACATACACATACATTCACACATACACTCGCAGAAGTTTGGGTGAGTAACTGGTCAATCTAAAGTTTTTGAAGAACAATGAGAGAAGGAGAGGAGAGGGTTTAAATCTCAGAGCCCCTCTCTCCCTCCCAATATCCCATCCTGGTACCTATTCTACATGTATCTCCTGGGAATGACTACACAGCCTATTCAGTAGTAGTGTGTGCTGGAGGTGGGACATCACTCAAGAGTTCCTGAGTCATGACTGCAGATCAAGGATGTATTCCTTACAGGAGTGGACTGGCTGGATCTTCTTTCCCTTGGCTTTGCTCCACAAATTCTGCAGTGCTTCTGCAGCTGTTCAGCATGATACCGATAGTTCAAAATTGTATGTTTTGTGGTTGATGTTATGGCATGAAAAAAATTGAAGCAACTTCATTTGATTTAATCCTTATTTGTTTCACTGACCTCATTGGAAGAATCCCAAGAAGTTCCAGTCACCAGCTATTCACCAAAAAAGGAAGCTCACCCAAATCTGGTTAGCACCTCAGGTTAACTAACAGCTGTAAAGGGTTGCGCCGGGGGTTCCCCCATGGGTTATCTATGCTCAGTTGGTATTCATTATGTAGCTAAAAGGTCAATCTTTAGCTGTAGCCTATTAAAAAAAAAAAATCCAGTTAGCATAACAGAGAAAATCCCTTCCAAAAATTGTGGTTTGCCATACTAGCGTAGAGTTGACTCATGAATATATTTATGAGCATACCAGAAATGTGCAAGGGCTGACACAATTACCTGCTAAGTGGCTATGGTTGAAAAGCCCATGGTCAGTGACCAGAATTTGGCCAGGGATAAGGTGCTCCAAGGTGGGGGGTGTGGGCACCATGAATCACAAGCCAATTTACCCTCATGAAAACCACTTATATTATCTTGTTGTAGGAAGATGTTGGGTGTGGGCTCCAAGTGGATGGGTTTTTTCTTGTGGTTTACATGTGTTCATGCTAGAAATAACTTTTTTTTATATGTTGTGCCAATTAATTAAGGGGGGCTCCAGCCCCAGGAGACCCTCTTCCCCCACCTAGTACCTACTTCCTAGCCATTGTTAACTAAAATTTCCCAATGCAATTTATTCTTAATCTGCATACAGAAATTATTCATTTTTGCCCACTTCTTAAGAAGTTTTTAGTAAATCAAAGTACAACTATTGATTATTATTGTCCATTGGTCCAATATAATAAATTCACCTTTATTATAGGAGTCCAATTTATTTACTACCGTATCAGGCATTCATTCAGTTAATTTTTCAATCAAAGCGCGCACACAGTATGAACCGGAAATAGTCAATTATATCACCGTTTCTTGATTGCCGTGGGCGTGGCATTTGTGTGGGTTTTTTTTTTGTTTGTTTAGCATCAGTGCATCAGTGCATCAGTTAGATCAGAGAGAAGGATGTCTGAAGATACGATCAGTGAGTATCAGTTTTTTGTTGAAAATTAGTTCTAGTAATTTAGCTGGCTAGCGCGAGTTCGTACGTCCCTTTTCGCACCCCGAAAGTATAAATAAGTTACTTGATAATCCTGACGGAAAGTTGTATCCGTAATGGGCCTAACCACTGAACTTTGGTATAATAACTTCATACTCATTTGCACCTTTCACAGCTGTTCAAGACCTCCATAGCGACTTGAAAACGGTTGCAGCCAAGTGGGAAATGGTGGGCATTCACCTGGGTATTCCCAAAGATGTCTTGGATGGAATCAAGGCTGACGTTACCAATAGTTCCAATAGCAAAGCAGAGAGCTGCTTCCATCAGGTGATCAATGCTTGGCTGTGTGGACCAAAAGATAAAGTCACTGTTCCTGTATTGGCAGAAGCTGTCAGGCTTGCTGGTTATGGAACGCTGGCTAGCAGTCTTCTAAAAGAAGGTAAGTGTCTGAATGCCTTACTACTACAGGGATACGTCTTTTTTATTTATTTTTTAATTTTTTAATTTTTTATTTTTTATTATTATTTTTTTTTTTGTAATAACAACTAAGTAGAAGCTCACACGCAGCTATGACTGTTAAGGAGATTAGCACAGCATATAAATGTTTCTGAATAAACTACAGCACTTGCACTTCTGCTCCTCCACACTAAACAAAAAAATATTTGGGCAAAAAAAAGAATTGGAGTCTGGAGATAGATATATTTTTGTATGTGTGATTATTAATTTGCACCCCTTTTTATTTCTAGGCATAAATTTTCATCTTCATCTACTGTATGTCTCACTCACTTATATTTATTGTGCTTATTTGGGATGAGGATATGATAATCTGTGCAGATTAAGTGATTTGATTGAAAAAATAAAGAATGTAAGCGAATTCTCACACATAAGCTCTGTTGTGATCATTAGAAGAATGTTTTTTTTTAAAAGACAGCAACACAACTAAATAAAAAATAAAGGTATGTCATTTCCCCAACATTGCTGAGCATTGAGATAATACCCAATGCATCTCAAGCCGTTGGGTTGGTAAAGGGTTTGTATTGTGAGATTTCTAAAACTGCTACTGCACAACATTGAAATCAATATTACCTCCACTTGTATTTTTATGACAAGTTGGTTAATGTCTGCACAGGACTGGGCATGTGCGAGTGAGTGTGAGGAGTATAGGTAGGGTAGGTGATAGGAGTTTCCTGTTCGGATAGATACATCTGGTATACTGATTTGATAGCTGTGCATGATCTATGAATTAGCAAAAATGGGCCTATGATTTGAGCAGGCATAAATACAGAGAGTTCATGGACTTAAATAGCAAATGTTTTTTAATTTGGTGGTTTAAATATTGCTCAGATTTGATTGATGACTCAAGATCTGTTTCTTGCGCAGGTCCTTCTCTTACTCTGAACATGAAGACTGTGTCCAAGAGACTGAAGGACTGCAGAGCCAAGTACTCCTCTCTCGGCCTCCACCTGGGCGTGAGCTTCAGCCTGATCAAGGAATTTGAGACCACGCGAGGGGACGCTGCGTTGTGCCTCTTGCATATGCTTGACTACTACCTTGCCAACGGCGAGCCGAGCGTGCGCGAAATGTGCGAGGCTTTGGAGACGGCCGAAAGACGCGATGTGTCTAGGAGTATCTCAGAGAAGTATCATGGTGAGTCCAGTTCTTCCAAGCTAGTCTAGTATGAGAACATGAAGTTAATAGGTAGCATTGGAAGACCAAGAGTGGCTGGGAGAAGGGGCCCCTGTCCCCTGGGGGAGGGGGTGGGGGGGGGGGGTGATCCTTTACTCCAGTTAGCCCATTACTCCATTTTTATGAATTCAACTGCTAAGTTTGTTAGCAGGTTGTTGTGTTGATAGTGATAGTGATAACGAGGTGGGAGAGGATGTGGTTTCATGGGTGAATGGACATTCAGTATTCATACAATGTGTGGAGTATGGAGAGATTACTTGCTTATAGTGGCACTTATAGCGTGTGAGTGTGTGTGTGTGCGTGTATGTGAAGTGGACTACTTAGAGCAACATGTAAAGAAAGGTCAGAACTCAGGACCTACAGGCTTATAACCTCTCACTACACACCCACACACTCGCTCGCCAATAATATGGTTAGGAACTACATGGAGGTTATTTATTTGGATCTGTGTTGAAGACAGATCACACCTTAGTTAATTATATACTGGTTTATTGCTGTGAGCTGTAAGAATTGAGTTGAAGTTTGTTTTTATTATGTATGCTGTAAATCATGCAGAGAGTGATATAGACATGTTATATGTTTTTTCTGCAGGTCGCTCATTTCGACAGGAATAATAAAAGGAATTATTTTTTGTCTTTTGCCATTTTTATTTCTTTTCTATTTCTTGCTTTATTCTTAGCTATTCTTATCAAACATTTTATTCATAGCATGTGTTTGACATAATGATATTCATTCTTGTTGTAAAATTGCGAAATTTAGGATACATTTATGTACATCAATGTACGAGTACTTATAATTCAGCGAGCGAGCGAAGCGAGCGAAGCTGACTCTCAGTCGTGTTCAATTGAGATTTCAGATATATATATATATATATGTAGGTATGTATGCGTACGTCAAAAAATTTCGCCCGCGCTTCTAATTACGTAAGTTAGGTAAAGCGTTCACAGTTCCAGTATTTTTCAATTAACGAGCACGGAGAACTGCTGCACTGCCTTACGCAACTTTGTTTCAACCAAAAAGTTTATAGCTACTCTCTTCTTGAAACAATTGTTAAGTCTTTGTCAAGCTGCGCTTCTTTGCCACTGCTTTCGAAGTTTATTCAGGTAATTCTGTTATTGTTAACTCTTCATGCCTAATCATTGCTATTATTTAGCGATTTCCTTCACAAATCATCTTTACTATACTCATTGTATATTTACTCGCTCGCCATACATTTGCGCTATTCGAGCGCACCACTAGTTACTTTTACATAATTATGGAGCATGCAAAGTGAGTCATGTAACAGGATACAAGTTACCACACCATAATTACGTACGTGTGAAGTAATCTTATTTGAGGGACTTTCCCAATGTGCAACCCTAACACAACTTAGTCTTACTCTGCCTACTCCTTGTTCGTGTCTTGTTTTCACTGGAGCACCTATGGAAAGCGATCAGGCTCAGGCTAGGAGGGGTGCGGATGACCAGGGCACAGCTGCAGTTAGTGAGTAGCTATTTTTAAGAATTTTTAGGAACACTTAAATACCGCTGCTTCTTCTTGAGTAGGCCACGCTCTCCTCGTGAAGGACTTGAAGCCCATTTGCTCCAAATGGGAAGAATTCGGCCTCAATCTTGGCATTCCGTTTGACCAGTTACAGAAAATTCGTAACAACGTTGCGGGTCGGGGCGCCTTGACTGACTTCTGCTTCAGTCGAGTCATAGACGCCTGGCTAACCGGTAAGAGAGAGAACGTCACGAAAGAGTTCTTGGTAGAGGCCATCAAGGGAGTCGGAGGCTTCGGAGTGCTAGTGTCCAAAGTAGAAGCCATGAGTGAGTTTGTTATAAATAGCTAAGCTAGTTGACTAATGACTATTAATTGAACGAAAATGTGTTTTTGCTAGCCTTTAAGAAGAAACCCAAGGCAGGCCCATTCCTACAATTGCTAAGCTCTATGAAGCCCAAGTACTCTGAGCTAGGTGTTCAACTAGGACTGGACTTGGCCAAAATTAAACAGTTTGAAGCTCATGCAGGAGATGTGGGCAATTGTCTCAATCAAGCAGTCTATTACTGGATACACAACATGCAGGAAGAGAAGGATGATGATGATGACGATGATGATGAGGAGAGCAACAGGGATACATTATATGATGCTTTGGTTGCCGTAGGCAATAAAGGACTGGCAGACACACTGAAGGAGAAGTATAAAGGTATGAAATAATGCTAACCAATGGTGGAGAATTGGGAGGGGAGGGGTTGGTGGGTGGGTAACTTTTAAAAGTGGGGAGGTGGCTGCAAAAACACCATGTTTATGTGTGTATTGTTGTGATGTTATTCACATTTTTGTGGTTAAACTGATTCCTGAGTGGCTTATTAACATTTATTCAGTCAGTTCTTTGTTCTGTCTGCAATGTTTATGAAAAAAGCTTTACAAAGTACTTATTAGAATCCAACAATAAATGGAGGCAGTGCCTCCACATAGCAGAAACATTTGTATATTAAGTACATGATGTGGTGGCTAAATTTTGAAACCACATTGTTTTGGTTTATTTCTCTATTGTTTTTTTTGTTATTGTTGTTGATGTTTTTTTTTTTTTTTGTTTTTTTTTTGCCCAACAAGTTTTTTACACACCCAATTTTTGTGGGCTCATGCTTCTTGGAAGTACAAACCCTCTATCACCCTTCTCCTAACATATATTATTCCCTCACCCCTCCTCCCTTCCCTTGAAATCTGTCCAGAAAATGGTACAGCAATCTATTTTCAGCCAAATTGAGTGATCACAGAGTGGATTTTTTTAAACTACTGTATAGAACCTTACTACAGTCATTTAACATACACATATCGTTTCTTCATCATCCCAGTAATGTTTATAATAGTAAAACTGCCTGTTTAGAGAATGGAAAATGGAGAACAGCACTTTTCTCATTCACTCTAATACATTTTACGCCATTTTTTATGTCAAGATTTTGCGTTAATTTGTCATTAAGTGTAGCGGGTTAACGAGCTACGGTCGAACGGTAATTTCCCCGAGCTGTAAGACGGGACTTTTCCTAACTGCAAGTGGTTGAAAGGATTCTCAGTGTTCTATTAGCAGCAGTAAGCGAAGGCGACGTCAGTCAGAATTGTTGGCTGATATTACTAACCTGGAGCCAAGCCTATCCAAGAGGTCCTCTTTTTCAAGAGCTGAAGGAAAGCTGAAGGAGTTTAACACTCCCAGGGCTCCCAGCATTCGGTATTCTGACAACATCAGGGAGATGCAGTTGGAGTCCTACTGGTTATGCGCTCCAGACGGCAGCTAAAATGCTGGTTGTGATAGGAAGTAGCGCCATAAAACTTGATCCCACGGCCCTGAGATACAACCGCAGCTAAAGCAGCCATAGCCATGCGACAATTAGCGTTAAACTGGCGCCCTCGTGCCTATGTGACACATATACCCGTGCGCGGTTTTGTGACGTCACGTTTACGTGTACTAAAGGCCCACAATCTGCCCTAAACGTCATCATTTGATGACCCTTACCATGCCTAAATTTTTTTTTTGGTGAAAAACAGCCATAACTCACTTAATTTTCAAGGTATAGCTACCAAAGTTATACATAATAATTTTAAGGTAATTTTACATCATGTGTCTATTTTATAGAGATATAACTCCATAAATTCAAAAATCCTGGCTTAAACACTTTATTTCTTAAAATTTAAATACTTTGAGATTCAAATTTTGTGTGCCCACAAAATCAGGCTCATATGAAACTTTAGGTATTAAAGTATCAGTATACCAAGTTATAGAGATAAGGACAAACAATTTCTCTTTTTTCAGCTTAAACACTTCCAAATTCACTGTCTTGAAGCTCCCAGTTCCATCACATATACAGTGGAACTTCCGAATAAAGGACAAAATGGAACAACACCAGTTTTGTCCAATGTTGAGAAGTGGTCCCTTCTCGGAAACCATCACTTTTTGACTGTTTATCTGACATTTGATTGTACAAAGTGTATTAGATGAGTGAAATATAAATAAATAAACTAATAGAACATAGTATACTGGCTTTTAAGTTCACAATACTGTTTATAGTTGTTCCTTACTCTCTGACTTCTTTATGCTCCAAATATGAGCTTACATTTTCTAATTGCTTCTTTGAAGTTCTTCAACTTTGGTGAAGGAGAAAACAAATATGGGTTGTCACCATCATTATCATCTTCTCCTCCTGTTGATTAAAAAAGCTGGATTCCCTATCTCGGTCATTTATGGAGCTATTTGACGGAGGTTAAAAGTACGCGAATAACTGAATTTCATTCGGGAAGTTAGAGCAAGGGGTCGCTAAAATATCACACTTATATTATGCACATTGAGTATGTTGTGCAAGCACAACTTGCCCTAGGATTCCACTCCTTTCCCGCTTTAGCATTTGGTAAAAGTCTGGCTACGCGTGACTAGGCTGCGGGTTAGAAAAAAGTTACGGCTGAAAGAAGTGAAGAGACTCTACAACGATGGAAGTGAAGACTTTGTTGGCGCTAAATGAAGAGTGTCAGATAAAGCACCGAATTTTTGCTGAGCTGAATGCTGAGAGCTCTGTGAAGACTGCCCCTTAGGAGATGGTACTGCTCAAAATGGCTCTTTATTTCTTCTGAGTACCTCTCTTCTAGGCAGTGTGCTTCTCCATGCTATTGATGCTACTCCTCCTGCTGAACAGGAATTTTGCTCCATCAACAGATATGTTTTGAACTGTATCAGGGCAAGTACACTTTAAGAAGCACTAGCAAGCTCAAAATAACACGTATCTGAGCTATTTTCATGAACCAAACTGAGCTGATTATTTGTATGATTATGTAGCTAAAATACAATAAATAATCTATAGAATTTCTGATATTGTAGCTAATTTTGCAACTGTAGGTGTCTAATATAGTTACAAAATAGATAAATTATGAATGTAAAACACAGTAACCATATTAATTATTGTTCCATATACCCATGATATTATAGCTCGGCACAATTAATCAGCAGAATCTCATTTCCATGGCAACCTGTGTTTTTTGTGGTTAGATCTGAAAGCAAAATGAAAGTATATAGTCTCATATATACTTTGTAATTAACAAAAAATTACGGTTTTTGAGTTATTCAGGATTTAAGTGAACAGCTTAAAACCCTACTTTTCTTGTCCCCATAATTCAGTCTGGAAAGGGTTAATTACTCTTCAGAGAATTGGGGGAATATTCCAATCAAAGCTCCATGTGTATTGTTCAAAATTATTATTGTAAATAATTATATCGTAATAATTATAATATTTAAAATTCTTTTATAATAATAAATGCCCTGTACGTACTGCAGACTTTATTATAAATATTTTTCAATGTATGTTATAATTATGTAGATATGGAATTCCCTGGCGAAGACAAAGCTCCTAGCATTGGTTGACATTTCTAGCTGCTTCTTTGTATCAATTTTATTCTTTTTCTATTTTTTATTGGACAATATTTTAATATTTTGTTAGACTTTTTTTTTGTTTGTAATATTAAAGACCATGTTGCAATTGTTAGGTGAATTTGTGCTCAAATTGCTAACTATAGTGGGAATTTCAACTTAGCCAACTGTAAATAACATTCCGTGCCGATTTATTAATCATTCTCTGAGAAACACCTGCGATGAGGCTGGAGATATACATTAAGGGAAATAGAGTGGGAACAATTGCAGGTCCTTTACTTCAGTAAAATCATAGGCCATCCTTGTTTATGATGGGCCAGAAAGCGAGTATTCCTGAGTCGGAAGAGATTGATACCGTTGGAGGTAAACCAGATTAGCTAATAGTGACTTTAAACGAGCTAGTTATTTCTTTGGCACTATGTATGTTTATTTATGATCAGTAGTCTTATTCAAACTACAGCAGTGACAAGGAAACTCTCTAGGTAGAGACCCTTTTTAAGTATGAATTTGTTTTTAAGTATGGTTAAGTAGCTAGTCCTATTTTAAGTAGCTATGTATTATATTTATGGTAAGCAGTCCTACTCAAACCTGTAGCTAAGTTGTTGAGTTTATTGAAGGAGTTCTAGTCTAGTAGTGGAATAACTTGGCTAGCTGAAGGTTTGTTACAGGTGACAGAGGAAAGCATAGACCAGGCATCCAAAAAAAGCTCCCATTCCTACAAGTGCAAAATAACTAAGGTCAAATGCAGTTTCAAATTTGTTTGAAGTATAATTATAAGGGAAACTATAAATAGCACTTCTTTACACTCGATGATTTTAACTGTTCATTTAAAATAGTACTATATAGTTTCTCTCCATCGATTCAATGCTAATATTTTGTTTAGATGATGAGGATGTAGAGGCAAATGTTGTTATATTTAGTCGTGATGACGAGTTGGAAAAGATGCTTGCAGAAAATGCAAAGAGTAAGTCACAGCTAGTTCTCTGCTCTACAAAACTTAGGTGTATACATTATTATTTTCTTTCTATTCCTTTTTTTGGCAATTATTATTGCAGGGGCATTACTCAGTGAATCTCTTTCAGCGATCTGCTGTGATTCTTCGTGGAAGTACAGTAGGGAATTTCATGCCATGGAAAAATCTGAGGTAGCTATGGCCAGATTAATAATATGTTAACAACATACATGATGATACACATACTTTTGTTGAACAATGAACTATGTCCAGGAGTAGGAGATTACAAGTTCCATTGGTTCATGTTATTGCAAAGTCCAACAAAACAAATGTTACAAAATATCCAATGCTAATCTAATCAAAGTTATATCTGTTATGAAGACTTTACCACCCAAAGCACACTAATGACTATAATTTTTGATTACCGTGAATTAGATAAAGCTTAGATAATGTTGACATAGGGATTTTTATACAAACTGTGGCATATAATCACTGCATCATCAAAATATTTAATAATGTATTTTTGTTTCAGTTCAAATACTAGGATATACTTGTATCAATGTACTGGTTTATAAGAGGTTGTGCGGCCATCCAGCCCAGCAAGAAGAGGGACATAATAATTTGCTGAAGTACATGGTCAGCCATGGCCAGACCACTTTTTTGGGATTAGCTGACAATGATCACATATAGAGGTAGAAAGATTATTTGTCATTTGTAATGTAATTCTTTATGTGTACTTTGAAGTGGCACATTTAATTACATATCTCTGTGTATTGGCTACACCCATGACCACACCTCTTCCTGGCCTGACCACTAAATTAGAGCTTCCTTCAGCCCTGTAATGTGAGAAGATACAGTTGTGTGCTGTTTGGCAATCTGTTGCCAAAATTATTTGTTGTTGTTTAATAAGGGTCTTTGCCCAACATAATAATTATACAGTTTTCATTTATAACCTGAATTCTCTCATTCTGACTTGCTTATTTATTGTGCATTTTCATGAAAAGTACTTTATAACTCACCTGGGAGCAACTACCTAGCGAGAACCTGGTGGCTGCTCTGTTTAACACTTAGCCTCAAACCCTGGAGCTAGCCTACAACCCTTACATTCTTGAGGCCCACAGAAATCTTTATTTCCTGCCTAATAGCAATGCAGTGGAGCAACTCATCCTGTACTATTATTGAAATTTGCAACTATTCTTGAATAATATGAATTTTTTGGACAGGGTGGCATGGACTATAGGAATGCGCACTATCCTGTGTAGTTTAAACAATTGCATTCAACTCTCTCCCCACTCACCCCTGGGTAACTCCACTTCACAGTCAGTATTTTTTAATAAAACACCAAAAAACAACAAAACATGTTATCATAAAGTTTCTCTCTCTTTTTAAAAAATATCAATTGATGTAGCTACATTATTAATACATGTTTGTACATTTAAAGTCCCAAATTCTAATATATTTTTGTAACTAACCAATTGAAAATACTGTACCTTTGAGAAAAACAAAATTATTTTAACTTACTTGATGTCAGCATTTTGGTTTTTATTTAACACTGGACTGCTTGCTTCATACTTTGTTTCAAACTTAGCCTAACCTCTATTCATAGTCATTATCTTCACAGGTGTCTTTGATTTTATTTTTATGTCATTTTACAATTTTCTAAACATTTTAAACTCTGAATATGATAAAGCTACCTGGTGAGCTATTTTACTACATCAAAAACTGTATTCTGCTTATCATTATCTGGTTTTGTTTTCCATAAATCTTGCTCAGTGTTTAGTGTATATCATTGGAGAAGAATACAAAGAAGATCAAGTCGGAAGTAATGTGCTGTGTGCCGCCCAGTTATCTCAGAAGTGCTCATTTGTGTTATCTCCAAAACCCAAGAATCACATTTGGAAGTCTTTGCCTACTAAAGGGTTAGTTACAATTATTATTTGGAAGTTAATGTCTGATTAATTATTTCATTCAATGTATTGTCTTTCTTTTATTGACTCTTTTAAAACTAGATAGAATTAAAAAATGGTTGTTACCCAGGATCTAAACCAGACTGGCTTAAAGTACAGTACATACAAATGTTTTAATAACTGATCTATGATAAAGTTTTTCATTAAGTGATTCTGGGTTTGATCTTTAATGATGACCTATATTACATAATGAATGTATGTATATTGATGTACATGAGTTGTTTAAAGAAAGCCTGAGGAGATGGAGTATTTTTTTAAATAAGAATAGGGTTAAAAAGACATTGTCATAATTACTTATAATAATTATAATAATAACATAAAAAATAAATTAAAAAAATCTAACGCTTGTGTGTCAGTAATGACGACGACCGATGATGGTGTGTGTATTCATGAACAATTCATGAGCGTATGCTATGGTTCCGTAAAGCATTGGCACCTTATGTTAGGTAAAGTATTGTCACATTCAGTAGAACATTCTGGTTACTTCTAAAAAGCAGGTGCAATAGATGATGGAAGGTGGCGTAGGTTTTAAAAAGGAAGGCGAAAGTACGGAAGAGAAGGCAAAAGGTGATTAATTGTAACTGTAAAGTGGATGGAAACAGCGAGGTAAGGGGTGTAGATATATAATGGAAGGGAAGAGAAGGCAAAAAGGCAAGCAATTAATTTAAACTAAAGGAGGGCGGGGATTAGTGTCCAAAAGAAAGGCTAAAGTATGAAATAGAAGACAAAGTTTCTCAAAGTAGGACAGAAATTCAGAAGCAGGAGAGATAGACAGGAAAAGGGGGTTCCATGACTCAAGAGGTAGAGCTGAAGATAAGAGAGGTGGGGTAGAAGAAACGCTCAGATAGCTCAGAAAAAGAGAGTAGGAGAGAGAAACTTATGTAACCTTAACCAATGGTAGAGAATGATAAGATAACTTGTGCTACTGCATTCTTACTTTACAATATGTCAAGCGCCACTATGTGGCAGAGTACTTGCTAGTTAATATTATTGTTATTATTATTATTATCATCATAGTTATTATTTTTTTAGGGAGTTCTCCTTTGACATCACGTAATTAATGATAAACTGTTCTCTTATATTAACGTTTAAAAAAAACAACATAATGATAGTAATGACGTTTCGATAGTCCTACTGCTGTCCTTATCAGGAAATAGTTATTGTCATTATTATTATTATTATTATTATGATTGTTATTATTTTTATTATTATTGTTATTATTATTATAATTATCCATTTTCAATAGTAAATTTGCCTTCAGTACTTGCAAGTGGTTTGTTCTTGATACAACTACAAATGAAGATAAATTATTGGGACTAGTTCGAGCTCTTAAAGCTGTAGTGAAAGAATTCAATACAGATGAGATTATTGCGGATGACACTGCAAGGATACCAGCAAGTCTTACACAGGATGGTGCATGTCATGATAAATTTCATCAACTTTGTAATAATGGCGAAGATGATTCGAATGAAATAGGTAAGTAATGATTTTGTAATAGCATTATTATGTTTTGCAGCAGAAGGCCTAATCTTAATAAGCTCCATAATTAGCCTTATTAGTAATTAAGCACTTTTTATAAATATCAATAGATAGCTACACACATGTTAATTGAGTCTAATTAATTTATTTCATGTAGAAAGAATGCTTTGCACTGACCTAAGGCCAATAGCAGCCAAATGGGAGGCTTTTGGTATGATTTTGATCGATGCTGACGAAGTAGCAAAGATTAGCACAGACAACACCATGAAGGATGCCTTAGTCACTTACTGTTTCAACAGAGTCATTTCAGCTTGGCTAAATGGAAAGAAAGAGATGAGGACCAAAGAGGTTCTAGTGGAAGCTGTGAAACACGGAGGAAACAATGCCCGTCTAGCATCTGCTATCAACAAAGATCCAAACTTTGCATTGAGTCATCGCTATCTTCTCGAGGCTCTTCAACCAGTGCAATACAAGTACTTTGAAGTTGGCATTCAACTTGGACTGTTATATTCTTCCCTCAAGCAGCAGGAAGTAGGACAGGGAGACTGTGGTCGCTGCCTAACTATGGTAATTATGAGGTGGTTTGAAGAGAACAGCAAACTTCCAAGGAAGGAAGATCTGTGGGCTGCTCTGCAGTATATAGGAAATGTAGGTCTTATGGAAGAGTTGCAGGAAAAATACAAAAGTAAGAGAAAACACGTGAACTATAGTTAAAAAGGATTATTATAATTCATCTACTCCGTATGAATAGGTATAGGTACATACATTTTTATGCAATTTACAGCAACAAAATTAATATTTGTGTCGGTTATCTCAAAGAAAAATAGTGTATTTAGTGCAACAATAGGTAGCTACAGGATAGGTTGACATTTTTAGATATGTAGCTATACATTATGTATTACTATAGCAGAGTAATACATAATGTATAAAAGTTCCTACAGCCAATTGGTGTTGTGAATAAGCAATAACTGTGTATAGTTAGTTAAAGAAAATAAACGTTATTTTAAAGAAAATAAACATAGAGCAGTTTTTTCAGCAAAAAAGGTAAAAGACAACAGAAGATCATTGGAAGATGTCAGCTTTAAAGGTTTATTATGTACCACAATAAGCTGTGTTATTGTACTTGAAGGTTTTAATTTAGCAATGTGAATTGACATGTCTAATGTAGGTTTAATTATATTAAGGTATTATGTGTTGTTTAGATATCAAGTTCCCTGGTGAAAATGTCATTTAACCACTTTACAATATCATCAAATTCTATGTTATGGATCTTTCATTCAACGGACCTTATAAAATGGCAAGCTAGCTTAATAGTTAGTGTATGACTTTTGTCAGTTAGTTTTTATTCAAAAGTCGCTATTGTATCTCATTAGTTTTTGTTATATAATTGGTATTCATTCATGAAGTCAAAATTCATAACTCAACACTCAACTCATAATTAGTGTTATTATGTTTGCACAGTTGTATTTATTTATATTTTGTGAAATTAGCTAATATCATTTTGCGTTTTTGGTGAGGGATCTTGCTTTGAATTAAAATTGACAATTACACACAAAAATTTGATTCTCCAGAAGTAAGTTTTGTAGATGTGGACAAATTGATATTATTTATTCCCAGTTGTTCTAAACCACAAATTGCTATAACAAGTTGAAGAAATGGCACAGCTAAATTTTCTTTGTTTAATAGCTAGTTTCTATTGTCAGTCAAGTAATAGCCATGAGTATACATTATCTATTTTCTTTCAGCCCAATCAACCCAGGGTGAAAGTCACTTGCTAAGGCTCAGCACAAAATTCTCTATTAGCTATGCCATGTTCAAGAAAGATAGCTTATGATCCTATCTGATCCTTATAGCTGCACTGTGGCTTCAGAGCAAGGAGAGCAATATACAACTTAGTTCAGCCACACTCTGTAGCTGTTAAAGTTATTACTTTTTTGAAGAGGCAATTCACACAATATTAAATGCAGCTCTCTTTAACACCTGGTATAAAAAAAATAGTAACTATTTAACGATTTATAAGTTCTTTGCCTTGGTCATGGTGCTAGGCACAAAATTGGTAAAGGATTTCACTACGCGAAGGCTATAGTGGTGTCGGCGTCATCATAATATCAACCGGTGAGTAACCACGCCCTTTGTATTCATCGCATTTCCTAAGAGTGGCGCGCCAGCAATGGGGAACAAGGTTTCCGCGGAGCCTCGAACTGCAGCAGTAGTGGAAGGTAAGTGGAATTAGTGAAGGGTAATCTTTCTCTTCCTGCTCAGTATATTTAAAAACTCCCAGCAACACTTATCAATCCCCTTGTAGAATTGCTTCATGCTCACTCACAACCATTCCAAAGCATTTAGCTAAAAGGTTTCTATCTAATCAGTAGGTATAATTAGATTACTGTGTAATTTAAATGAAAAGATATATTTGTATAGCTAATAAAAAATATAGATTTGGCTTAATAGGTGGTAGCTACTTGTTAAGACAGGATAAAGTGTGTTACAATTATTATATAGCCATAGTTTTTTTTTCACTTTTTCTGGAATCCCAAATATAGATAGCAAATTACGACCACATTATTATAAATTAGAGTGAATGAAAAATTGCTCTTTTTTTAGAGGGATCATTGGAAGATAGGTGCTACATTCAGTGTTTGAATAATAAAGTTGAAATACATGGCTCTATTTTAGTGTTAGGGATTCATGTGTGAGTAACAACCCAATAGGATGGAAATGATTTTAATCAGAAAATAACTTGTGGAAATGTATGACACAAGTGAGCATAAATTCCCAATAAAACAATGAGTACCGATAGAGTATCGGTCTATAGGTTATTGGCTTATTGGCTGAGTTTTTCATCATCGGTATCGGTTGTTGATGCTGCCTGCTTTGCCAATAATATAATCAAGCAATAAAAAGAAATTTTATATGTGTCATGCGGATACCGATAATGATCGAATTTTCCTATGTAGTTCTTATATACCCCACAGCAAAACAATAACTTTTTAGAAGAGATCACCAAATTATTGTCACTAGCTAGCAGGTTTCTAGGGGCAGAATTAGTAAGAAGCTCTTTAATGCTATCAACCTGGTCTACTATTTTAAGAAGCACAAGAAGGATTTGCTGCCTATTATGACTGCATTAATCACCCAACTCTACTGTATCACTGAGTGCATAGTTCTTGACATATAACGTTGTCTTTGTGATGCGAGTCCTATGTATTCTCGAGGATGAGAGACTAATCTCCTCACAAACACTTCAGTGCCAACGATACATAGTAATCGCTGCCACCAGAATTGATATCTCCCAGCCTCCCTTACGATAGCTTGTCTCTAGAGACTTTGCGCAGTCGCAGAGAGAATATTGGCAATAGTTAGAGTTTAACTGTAATTGCACTGACTGGTGAAGAACATCAACTGAACTGATTTTTCAATTTCTGGTGCTGATATACAACTCAATAAATGAGAGCATGACTAGGCATAAATGATGTGATAATGATAGATGGGGTGATGTTACATTAATGAGAGCATGAAAATCATACCGTTCTCAATAGGTGAGATAATGGGTTCAGAGTGATGATGCACAGCTGGTGGGGTGATATTAAGAAATACATTAAGATAATAGAATATTAAGGAATGACACAGCATAGCACAGCACAGCAATGATTGCTATGAAGACAAGACACCCATACATTAACTAAGTCAATCTCCACTATTACTGAATGTGAAGGAGGCTTCTCTCACAGTCTTGACCCTGAAAGAGCAGTTTTTTTTAGTATAGACCTAAAAAAACACTATGACATCAATAGTTCCTGTAGCATTATGAAGTAGTCAAAATTTCTATCAGTTATTGGTACTGGCCTTGGTTCTAGACAGAATATCGACTATTGCTATATTGGTTGAATCATCTATTGCTACATCTCTGAACCATGGCCTAACCTTGTATGGAAGGATATAAACTGTTGTCATTTAATGCATTCTGTGCAGCAGCTGATAGATATTGAAACTGAAGGTAAATACATTAAAAATGAGAAGAGTAATTAAAAAAACAAAACAAACTAGCTTATATCAAGCATATTATGTCCTTATTACTTGTGTTTAGAAAGTACATGTGAAGAAAGAGTACCTCCCAATGGATTATGTTGTTGTTAGGTTGTGGTTTCTGGCTTCACCGTAGTGTGGTTTGTATTCTATTAAGTCAATAGGTTTAGAAAAGCAAACAGTGAAAGTTTACGAGATTACATAAAAAACATAACATTCTCACCATAAACATTCATCATTTTATCAGAAGTGCTGTGTACTCAGTCACTAATCAAATTATCTTTAGTAGCTATTGGAATTAATCAGAATAAAATTTAACAACAGGCTATTTTATTATTATAATGAGGCTATTGCCTGTTAGTGGAATGTGGTTTAGATGGCTCTGTATAATAGAAATTAAATTGTAGCTCTGCAGTGTTAGTGCTATCACGAGTCCTTTAGTGAAGAATACATACAGACTGTAAAGAAGTGATGTATTTTTTAGGAGTTACATTATTAGAAACATTATACAATAATATACAGGAGAGTGTCAGTATTCCCCCAAAAAGAATAATGATTGAATAGTTGCATATTTGACATGCAGTGACAGAAAACCCGTTTTGTTTTTATATGTACATAGAAGTATAAATACATATAATATGTACAGTATACGCATATATTTCACATAATTACACTGTAGATTGTCAGTTATGAAATTCAATTATCCAAACACTTCAGATAGCCGATCACCCTAAATCTAATAGTAGCACATGCAGACAGAAAAATTGCTTAACCACGCCCATTTTTATTTTACTATACTTTTCCTATTGTGTTCAGTTATCTGAACAACTCTTGGTCCCAACATGTTCTGATTACTGTCATTCTACTTTAGCTATATTCAATGGTAGTTATCTTCACAATAGTATTTTTAGGTTCTGACCGTGATATCTCACATCTAACTGTGAACATGCTGAAATTCCTAGCTTTCTACCCTAAAATGCAGCCAGTAGTTTATTGTAATGCAACCAGCCTAGCTTATTAGTTCTTCTACCGTTTTTCAGCTGTGGCTATGGAGAGGCTCTTATGAACTTGCCAATACTCAGGGAGTTACAGCCCACATCACTAGACAAGTTGTATTAACCCTAATGCAAACTATTGTAGCCGCGGATAGATTAAACCACTTATTAGCATGGTTCGATGTGATATAGCAAGATATTTCACTCTGAGGCTATATTTTCACTCCCTCTATGAAAAATACTAGCCTACTGAGTGAAATATATTGACAAGTTACACTTGACTTTTGTAAATAGGTATTGCTACTTATTGCATGAGTCAGTACTACACAATATATGGGGAGTTATTTCAAGTATTTTCATGAGCCAAAGGTGAGTACAAGTACAAGCCTGAGGGTGAAATGCCACCCCCATATTGTACAATGAATTTAATAAATTGTTCAATGTACATTATATATTTTTTTAAACCAATAAATGGTTGTTCTTCAGAGCTTTGTCATTCAGAGATAGCTCTCCAAGGACTTTATGGCCATTTAAACAGGTGTAATATTTGACCTTATGGCAATTGGGAAGTAGGAATTGGACGTAGATTGGCAACAGAATCCAGAATTTATTAATAATTGTATTTACCAATACTAGCGGATTCAGGGACATTGGACTATCCAGATGGTGAAAGTGCAGATGTATTTGTATATTGCCAAAGTACGGAAGTAGATGATAAAGAGTTAGCAGACAAATTAAGAGGTAAATTCTCTAGAGATTGTTACTCTTGCATTCTATTATATTAGGGGGCCTGTATTTATATGACTGTGTTGTTGTGTAGACAAATTGATTGAAAAAAATCTGAAGTGCATTCTTGGAAGTCCGGAGTATAATTACGACAAAACAATTGACTACAGCTGGGATGCAAAGGTTAGTAACACAATGTGCTTTTATAGTTGGAAAAATATATTGTCTATTAAAAGTAAAGGTGTAAGGTTCATTCCAAGATGCTATTTAACTATATTGACTTCCAGGGTTGACTGGAATAAATGTATTTGATCTAACTTAACTTTGAATTTAGGCTTAATAGCTTTTCAGTGTTAAACTTGTATAAAACGTAATGGTGGCGGTTTATTTTAGACTTGTAAAGTGTTTGAAATACTATATTATTCTGCAAGGGTAACATACAGTGACATAGAATGTGCTTTCAATTATTGTGTGCTTGACATTTCATAATACGCATACTGTATTGTAAAAATAAAGCAATTATGAACCCAATAAGTCTTAGATTCGCATACTGATGAATTATATTATAATATTAATATGTTGGTGTCCAAACTTGCAGGCTGTGATTTATCTTATGGGAAATGAGTTCACCTGTGATGAAGTATGTCGAGATGTGCTGAGCTCGGCGTTAAATCGTACCCACGTTGGTTGCAAGAAAAACAGGGATGACTTAGTGAAGATGATTGAGCAGAATGTGAAAAAGAATTCTTTTGGAGTGTAAGTGGCTAAGTTAGTGAGATCTAAATGATTGTAGACTGACAATAGTAAAGTTTCTAGTCTCAAGCATATGTCATGTTCTGATGGCATGTAATAGGTGATCTGTTAAGTACTAGCTTGCAGTAAGCAAAACTACTCAACCACATAAAGGAAGGTAAAAGTGGAGATGGGAGTTGTGAGTTGTCGTAGCTCAGTGGCTAGAGAAGTGATAGGGTTTTGAGCATGAATACCCGGCAGCAAATAATTTTAACCTTAATTCTTCTTTGACCCTTTGATTAAAAAAAGAAAAAAACTTTTATGCAGGATCAGAGCTTGATTATAGTGACACTATTAATATTTTTCATTTAGTACGTTCTAGCTATAATTCAAAATAATAATATTCCACCATTAGAAATTAGCCAAAGAATTTCAGGTTTAATTCAGTATTAAAAGCCAATTAATTCTTTTAAATTTCTCAATACACATTCACCTGCATCAGAATTGAAATTGAGAGATACAGTTAGGGGTGTGTCACTTCCTCAAGCTTCATTTGCAGTGAGCTGGATGTATGTACTGGAGTATTTAAGACCCCAGTTAAAAAAACTATCTTAAGTATAATTTTATCAGATTTGAAGTTTAAACTTTATAATATGTACTCAAGAGTGCTTATGGCATAAAACTAATGACTGAATCATTGAAAACAATTTTTACCCTCTAATTATGTGTAATTTTAGAATTAGATCATTCACGGAGGCATTATCCTGGCATATTTTTCAAGGAGAACCATCTAATGAAGTTGATAAACTGGTAACCAGTGTGTTATCACATGTGACACGTCGTATTGAATCAGATAGAGCCGGACTGGGAGTGGCTGATTCAGCTAAATTGGTAAATTGTGATATAATCTATAATGCACCTATATGCTTTTGTGAAAGTCAACATTGCAGCATTAATTTAAAATTTTTTTCAGTGTATGAATGAAGATGCACCTCAATATTGGAGACAGCGACTAATGGGCGTAACACAACTGAATAAAACTTTGCCAGTAAGTATTTTTCTGATTAATTATTGAAAATGTTGACTTATGCAATACAGTATATTTGACTGAATTTGAAATAAGTGTTATTTTTTATGAGAAATATAAAATATATTAAGTAGTGAATAATGGATCTTTATTGAGATTATATAGCTAAATAGTGGTAATTTTAATTAGCAAAATATTTTGGCATCAATAGAATTTTGTTTAAAAAATACTCCTTTTACTTTATATTAATATTTGATTGATGTTTTGGCGATATAGAGTCTTAGTATTACTGATGAAGGGAAGAGAATAATAAGTAAGTTCCGCATGTTTATCAGACATTCTTAGTACATGTATTTAAAACTTAATTTATGCAGCACCAAGAATACTATGTGAAGATCTGATAGGCATATCTGATGATTGGGAACGCTTCAGCTCAAAAATTGGATTCAGTGTGATTCTGCAGGAGAAATTATGCGGATTCATAGAGGGGATTGAAGACGTAGTTGATTACTGCTGTCTCACTCTTCTAGAAACTTGTTTGTCTGAAAAGAAGGACGAGCTGACCAGAGATACCTTGGTGAAGACTCTAAGGCTTACGGGCCATCGCAATCTCGCTCGGAGTGTTTCTCATGATTCCAATTTTGTTCTCACTATAAATTATTTGTACAAAAAACTGAGACCTCTCAAGTACGAATACAGAGCGTTTGGGTTGCTTGCGGGTTTAGATCTACCAGATCATCAGTATCTAACTGAGCATTTGAAACGTCCTTGCGATTTTTATTTCACTGTAGTCCTACTGCAATGGCTTCAGCGACATAATGGAAATACCCCCAGCAAGAAACTCCTGAAGCAAGCCTTGCATAGAGTTCAAGAAGAAGAAATGGCAGATCACTTATTGTGGAAATATAGAGGTATGAAAAGCAATCAAAATAAAAAATATCTAAGCTAAAAGTTAGCAAAACATTTTGCAACATTTTCCACCTACCATAAAATATCCTTTTTTATGTTACTTCAATTAGATAGCTATGACAAAGCTTAAAAGCGTAAACAAATATAAATGTCATAAGATATTAATAATGCTGGATTTATTAAGAATGTGTATAGTTTATTTTCATCTATTTGTTAACTGTTACTTGCTGGACTACAGGTGTCAGTACACTTTAATTCTAGTACAACGTTTCGACCAAGTTTATTGGTCTTCAAATCTATTTTGCAACAATGACATCATTAAACATTGTGAACACTATTTGCGAAATAAATATTATGATGAGAGAGATACACTGGTCAATATCTTTTTACTTATAAGTTTATGCACTAATTAAAATTTTTTTTTTTATTATGCAATGTTGTGGTCCAGTATAGCCAGAAATATGATCCACTAGCCTTAGTGCAATTTTGGGTCCCATATTCAGAAGAGGTGGAAATTTACATTTTAGAGTGTTTGAATGATATTCTGTATTCTAAAAGCCTTATTACTTATGGCAGCACTCATTTCAGAGAGTAGCTATCAAGCTATAATGTTTCACTGTTCTGCAAATGTATGTAGGTATATTTTTTTATTCAATCCATTATTGTATTTTTTTTAGATTTTGAATTTTCTGGAGATGAAGAAGCTGGAATTAATGAAACTGATTAGAATACAGTGTAATTATCACAAAAAATTCTGTCTATTTTTAACTTTAGTTAGCATTGCTAGTATTTTTGAATTTATATATATATTATTAAACAGTTTTAATTATTAAACAATTATTATAATGAACAAATAAAAAATAGATCAATACTTAAGGACATTCCCAAGGTAAGAGTATTGTTTCAAATTTGTGGTTCTAAAATTGACTTTTTGGCTACAGTAGTGAACATAATACTGTGTAGAAGGAAATTTTGGCCATTTGATTACTAACAAAGTTATGGTGGTGTCAAAATGTTTGAAATAGCATTAGAGTACGAAAGTTGCTAAACAGCTACAATTTTTCTAATGTGTCACCATGATACATTATGAATCTCTTGCATTTAAGAGCCAATTCAACTTCTCTCAATCCACCAGCAACTGGATTTTGAGACACATGGTTTAGTATATGGAATACAAGACTAGCCTTTAGACTTGGCAACTCCGAACAATTATATTGAATTGTTATAGTGCGTAGCTTGTGTTACAGCTTTAATTTGGAGGATGCCATCCTGAGGCTTTGTGTAGCTTACTGGAAGCTAAAGAGAATAACAACATTAGATGCTGAGTTCATGCCGATTTTCCTAAAACTTGTCATAGTTAAAAAATAAATTGAAGAAATGAATGCTATCTTTTCCCAGATATATATATATATATATAATATATATATATATATATATCTTTTCAGCAGGTGACATCTTGGTATACTTTTGTGGATGAAAAGTATCTGATTCAGCTGATAAACTAGCAAGTATTGTCTCCTCACAATTGACTAATGGTAGTGTGATTGTGGACAAGTAAATAGACTCAGCTCTGTTGGTATGTCACAAAATCATATATTAGGCTATTTTGAATCCTCAATATGCCAACTATTATTTTATATAAGCAAACTTGACATCTGGTTATATCTGTTTGTTAACTTGATTTATATTTTATACTACTGGACATACTAAATCTGAAATTTCTATTTAGATAATCAAAAAATGTTCATCTTCAATATTTTTTTGTGCGTATTTACTTCGTAATCAGAGTAATTGCTTCTAAAGTAGTACAGATTTTTTTTTATCTCTGGGGTTAAGTACTTATACAAAAATAATGAAAATCGATAACATTATTATAAAATTAATAATTATTATTGTTAGTGTGCTGCGGATGATGTGCCAGAAAAATGGAGGCAAAAATTATTTGGTGGTGTTGCAAAACAATCCAACCAAGTTACCATGTTACCATTGTAAGTAGCTGTTCAGAAATGATTTCAGTGGACTTTTAGCTAAAGTAATCAATATTATTATTGTAATAGAACAAAGCAAACTTTTATAACTGAAATTGTAGGCATAACAAATTTCTATAATAACATCAATTCTCTACTGTTTTTTTGTCACTTGATTATGGCTACAAATTAAATTTTTATGTTACCATTGTTTCATTGAAAGTTTAGTTAGGGTAACTAACAGCTGTTTTTGGTAAAACAGTGGTGACATAATACAAATAATCATTTTTTGGAGCAAAGTAATAGAATTTTTAAAAAAGAAAAGTAATATCTATGTTTCAGTCATTCTCAGCTGATATAGTTATAAAAATAGCAAATTTTCTTGTTCTAACAGCCAATATTATGTTAATTAAATCTTAAATTAACCCCATATTTCAACTTCTTGCTGAAGTCCTCTTCAAGGTATCAACTGAGGCTGTTTATTATATCACCAAGGAGAGTTTGACCTAAGTTGACCCCTGACGAGGACTTCGGCAAGAAGTTGAAATGTTGGGTTAAGTTTTAATTTACATAATATTGGTTGTTAGAATGAGAAAATTTGCTGTTATTAATATCTATGCTGTACTGCCATTCATGTATTGAATGTTTTGTACCACATATGATTGGGTTTGAGAAGCAACTTGGCTAAGTGTGTTGTGCACATTTAGTTGATGTCTAATCTCATCTATATATATAATATTGTATTTAAAATATATTTTTATATATAGATGAGATTAGACATCAACTTTTTTTTTAAAGAATGATTTAATGTTATATAATTTTTTAGGTTGTTACTATCAGAAAAGAAGGAGTAAATACAGAAAATAATTAGTGAGTTCAGTAGCTATAGAATTAAAGTCAGTTCTTTACTCCTGTTTATTTTGTAGCACCAAGCAAACTTTGTAAAGATTTAATTAAAATTTCTGCAAAGTGGGAGCTGTTTACTCCCAAGTTTGGTTCCAATATGGAATGGGTTGATGCAATAAAGAGTTTTGTGCAAGGGATTGAAGTCGTAGTTGACTACTGCTATCTCATAGTTCTGGAAGAATTTCTCTCAGGTTATAAGGAGGAACTTACTCAAGATTCGTTGGTGAATGCGCTGATGTTAACCGGCCATATCCTTACCTAGCTAATATTATATCTAAAGATTCCAATTTTAAACTCACTATGGGATACTTAAGCAAGAAACTAAGACCATTAATAAATGAGTATAGAAAATATGGGTTGCTGTTGGGCTTGGATTTACCAGATCACAAATATCTTGTGCTACACACGAGAAATTTGTCTGCATTGTAATTTACTATTTTATAGTTCAATGGTTTCAAGACATGGAGGAAAAGTTCCTACCAAGACAATTTTGGAAAGAGCCTTGAATAGATTGAAAGACGATGATATAACTGAACAATTTATGGAAGATTATGAAGGTAGTAATTCATAAGATAGTTATTTGCACAGTGACTTCTTGCTTATCAGATTGTTTGATTGCAGAGATCCTAGATATGCATTTTTAGTTTTCATTAACAAAATAGTTGATGATAGATGATTATTTTGTAACACAATTTGTCCAAACCTTCCAATCAGATTGTTTAATTCGAGATGAATATAATGTCAATATACCCAACCAGGAAGTGTGTAAGCGAACCATCCAAACCAAAATAAGATTTGTGATTTTTTTTTATAGAGTTGAGCCATGGTATAATTTGGTTATACCACTCCATTTAGTTGATAAGGGATTTACACTATCCTCAGACCTTTCGTCTCTTCGTGCATAAATCCTATATTGACCTCCATGTTGTTGTGTAATCTATATAATATTTAATGTCAATATCCAATTGTTTGCAAGATTTGTTATATATAGTTGACAGTGTGAAATCCTAATGTCGCTCATAATCTTCAGATACTCACTGTGTTGCTATGGTTATGGAGATATAATATTAAGATAGCCTTTAGCGATATTTCAATAACAAATTAATGATTATTATAATGATTATAGTACTAAATGTGAGAAGCCTCAATAATTTGTGGCAATATTATTTTATTTTTGTAGAAAACACTGTGTAGCTTTTTGTACAATAAAAGAAAAGGTAGTCAGCTACTTGTATAGTGCATTTTATAACAATCAAAATTTATGTATAATGTACTTCTTTATTACAGATTTGGATTTTACTGGATAAATTAAACATTTGAAGGAGAAAAAGAATTTGAAAGTGAATGAGAAAAAGAATTTGAAATAAATTTTTAATTAATCTCTTATAATGCTTATACTTAGTTTTGTAGTATATAATTTCACTTAATTTTTTTTATAATTTTTATTTCCTAGTTTAAACAAAGTTTCTATTTGCTAACAGTCTCAAAATAATATACATACTATTTTATTCTATAATATGCCAGTTAAAAGCATATTGAAGTGAAAAGGTAAAAGGTGTATTTATAATACTGTTATAGCATAGCTAATAACATTTGCTCTCCACATGTTTGGAGCGGACAATACTTCCAAACTTTGCTTTACTGTTACAAGAAAGCAGGCTGCTATTATAGTATTTATTTTTGAAAGCATCAAATGTGATGGTGACAACTAAGGTATGATGTTACAACAGACTGTAGTATACTGCTGCAGCTTAAAACAAAAGAAGCAAACGCGATACACATAGCTGCTTGGACAACTTGAGAACTATTTAACTATATTGAATCAACTTTTTATGTTAGGATTCATTCTATAAAATCTTCATTTTCCTTTAGTGTTTATAAATCTTATCAAAGTCACTATTCCCTTGTTCCCAAGTGGAATATATAAAAATGTTTGTGGAGTAGGGAAAGTGTCTGAATGGCTATTTAGACCCAGAAATATGCTAATAAATTAATATCTCATGATGGCCTGGTTAAATGATATAGCATATGTGAAACGGAGGAGTATCTTTTTTTTTTAGTTAGAGTGACCATAGAAGGCATCACTATGAAGTATTTAATGTGGGTGTAATCGCCACGCCCAGTTTTCATCACTTCGTACCCTCTACTATACCTATTCCTATTGCTTCACCCACGACTATTTTACTGCTTGACCCAATAGTTGCAAATCGCAGATACAGGCTGCTAATCCATTTTCGCGCTTCCGCATTAACGCACCAATATTGCGTTCTTGCGGTCAATGTTGGCTTCTCCAGCCCTAAAGAGCCGTATATTTAGCTGCGCTTCTGGTGGAAATCCTGAGGTTGGTAAAATAATCTTTGAATCGAGAAGGAGTCATATGGGTAACAAAGTAGTGAAACCTTACGCTGGGGGAAAGGATGATTTAGGATTAGTGGACTTCGAGCGGGGTAAGTTTATATGTATAGATATTGTACTCAGGTAAAAGAGGAGGTCACAAATCCTGAAGTATTTAAATGCCAGCTCTATAAGTTTCAAATTCTCTTAAATTTGCTTGAAAATGAGTTATAGCTATGACGATTCCATGGCAGACCCTCCTATAGGTGTATTATTTGTTTCCAGAAAATTCTGTCCAACTTGAGTACGAATTTGACAGAAGAGCAGATGTGTTGATATACTGCAGATATGAGGAAAAGGATGAGAAAACACTTGTAGATATACTCAAAGGTAAAGTTCATGTCTGAATTGGTAGACTCAATAACTTAAGTTAATACCTCCTATAATTGATTAAAGGTACAATTTTTCTAATTTTGATTTGTAATATCATCACATAAAGTAATTGTTTTTATTTTAAACAAAGGGAGCTTGAGTTTTCCTGTAGGAGTGGGGTGGCGGGGGCTTAGTTTTCCTTCTTACCCGAATTTTTAGTTAGATTGAGGAACAATTAACTAGAACACAGCATGTCACATTAAAAATAATATTCAAGTAAACCACAATTGTATCATAAACTCTATAAAGGGCCACAACCCAAATTGGCTAGTGGCCATCTGAACTCCTTCCTTATTCTTCATGTTCTGCTTCTGCCATTGCATTATTCATAGAGAAGCTGACAGAAAGGCTGTACAAGTGCTATGTGGGGACTCCTAGGCATAATTATGGCCAGACTATTGATTTTGTGTATGGTGCTAAGGTAAGATGTTTGTTTATATTGTATAAATATGTTTAGTTTAGTACTTGAGAGAATTTCATGTGGCAATGGTAAACAACAAGGATAATTTTTATTGGCTGCAAAACATGATAATGTTGTTATTAATAATGCCATACAAATGTTATTATTCTTGGGACACCATATTTCATATTTTTGTACTTTTTTTTGTAGCTGTTGTTATTATTAAAGACAAGGCTAAATGACTTAGTGAGGTGTATTTGATCAGCCAAAAAATTAACTTACAAAAAATCTTTCTTTTGTAGTACAAATGGAACTCAAAATTATAGGCAAACAAAACAAAAACCAAACGAAAACGAAGTAAATACAACAAAATTATGTTAATCACCAAGGAAAATTAGTCTGGATACAGATTGTTTAGTCATATAGGTCAAGCATATTGCTAATTAGTAAGAATAGCTTTCATTTATGTATTATTTTGGCACTTCAATGCTTTGTGATGGGAGTAAAATTCACCAAGAACATTTTCAATGTCTAGGGTGTTGTATGTATTAGTCAGGAAACTTAAGCCAAATAGTCAAGAATATTGCAGATAAATTTGGGATAAAAAATCAGGGCTTAATTCACAGATTCACAGATTCACTCTTAAATATTGTAGACAAAGCAGAATGCCTATATATTTGTAATAGATTTGCTGCAGAAATAATGTAAGTGGTGTAAGGGACATGTCAATTTTATTCATTGTGTAAAGTTTACTAGTACGGCTCATACTCTGTCAATTAAGTGAAAGAAATATGATTTATTAGTAAACAGTTCATTGAGGTTTTGTGTGATTGGTTTTCAACCACATTTTTGATTGATGCCGTTATGTGTTTATTTAATCCTTTCAGGCTGTGATTTATGTAATGGGAGATAATTTCACTGGCAGTGAACTGTGCTGTGATGTTATGACTGCACTTCAGCCTAAACTAACTCACATTTTTTGTAAGAAACAAAAAAATGAGCTCGTAGAATCACTCAGAGAGAGCTTTTCTGGAGTGTAAGTGTGTTTCTGTTTGGTTGATATTGGTATATAATCATACTAGTTAATCTAACCATTGATTATATAATTATGATGATATACTGAAGGCAATTAGTAGAGATTATGAAGCCTAACTTATTATATAGAAAAATTACTCCAGAACACAAGGCATTATTATAATATTTGTAATAGACTATAGCCACAGTAAAGCAGCAAAATCTGGATGGTGCTTTTAACTTCACAAAATGGTTGTAAATTACTTACAGAAGTGGTAGTCATATATAAGCTATGAATATAATATATCTAGATAAATTGGAGCTTGATAGTAATGCAACAAATGCACTAGCTACGTAATTAATAGCTAGCAAAAAACAACAACATAACTTCTGATAATTTGATGTTTTAATCAGACATGTTCAAGTGTAAATTATGTTGTTCTGTCAATTGTTATTTTCATTTTTTTGTTTCAGATTTATTTCACTCAAGCGGGTAAAATACTGGCATGTCATTCGAGGAGAAATATCAGAGGCAGTTGACAAGCTAATGGCTAGTGTTGGGAGAAGAGATGGAGTGGAGGGAAATGATGGAATAGATGGAGATGATGGAATAGAGGGAGATGGAGCAGTGGAGGATTCTGTGATACGGGCAAGTTGTGAATAATTTAACACCATAATAAAATTATCACTCTTTGGTAGCTTTAAGTATGCTCTCGTGACTGTCAAAGTAAATGTCATTGGTGTGCTGGATGTATGTAAAGCCTAACTGATGAAGCCATTGGACCACAGATGATTTGCCACTTCAATATCATGAGTGGTTTTCACCCATGACACAACATCTGTGAGTGTTAGGTTGGGACTCCCTTTGACGTAACCGTTGTCACAAATGAAAGACTTCACTGCTGCTTGGACATTCTCGTCACTGATTAAAGATATCCATTTCGGATGTTTCCCTTGATCTGAGTCCAGCTCATGCAGCAGCAGTTGATCTGTGACGTTTTCCAGTCAGGACTGAATAGCAAAAACTCCACATACATTTCCTTGGCCCATCTTCTCACTACTTCACTGCTGAATCCCATGGATGTGGCAGCAATCTTGCACGACTGTACAATCCCCATACCACTGCATACACATGCACCAAACACCTGTAAAGTTGTTGCCTTTTGTATGGGGAAAATTGTGTTTCTTTCAGTACAAGATTGCAGAGTGTGCATGCCTTCCTCAATAAGATTCAGGTGGTCATGCACAAAATGCCGTAGGGTATCCGGAGTTGCAGGTGAAGATGCTGCAAGTGAGGACGTGGCAGGTGAGGATGCTGCAGGTGGGGATGCTGCTGGTGGGAACTCAGAAGGGGGAGACATAGAGATGTGTCTACCTCTTGGGGCTTTCAACTTCCCAAAGTCCTTGATCCTGTTGTTAGCAGTTTTACTACTGGCCCTCTTGGAAGTTGGAGACACATTGGAAATGTCTGATAAAAGCAGCAGATCTCCCCTAAGTCGTTTTTTTTCCCAGTTGCTATTGAAGTAGCAACGTGCTAATTTCATAATTGGCACGCGGCAATGAGAGGGAAATTCCCTTACGGAATTGCGGGTGGGATAGAGAAAGTCCCATTTGGATCGCCACCTGGAGTAAAAGGGGTGCGGCTGAAATTTAGCTAGCTTAGTGACGTGTGGGGGGTGCACGTGACGTCAAACAAAATGGCGTTTAATGTATGGTAAGTCAATAGGAATAGCTTGGTTCTTATACTTCTGCTGGGTGAATTGGTTCAGTTTGGTCTGGATGGAGGTGTGACAAGTTGCAAAAGGTATGCCTGAGATCAGTGAGACTACATTAGGTATAAGTTGTTAGATGTACACTTTCTACTCTTTAAGCTGGATGCACTGTACTACTGTTCGTGACCTCTAGGTGCTGATTAAGTAACAACAAATCAGTTTACTCTTTTCTTATGTGACATCATTTTCGCCGAATATAGCTCCTTATTTGGGTTTAAAAATTGTAATTATAAGGAGCAATATTAAGCTATATAGGATATCAACAATTTTTGTGCTTCCATAATTAAGAATGTAAAGCATGAATTTTGTTCAAAATGACCACTTGATTAAATGTTTGCTTTTGTGATGCTGGAAGATTTTTGATTGAATTAGGTAAGACTTTGTGTTTGATTCTGCAGGGACCATGGAATCAAGAGTCAGAAATTGATTTTAACCTTTGTATTAACATTGAATATTTTAGTAACATCATCCTAGTTTAATACCTAGTTATATAGCTAACTCACAAATGCAGGATCACTTCAAAGAGCACAATTAAGCTTAAATGTTTGAACTTCATCATCAATCCTGAAAAATTATGTGATTAAATAGCTATTGGTAATGTTACAATATACTTCTTTCTGTAGGCTGGTAAAAGATGGAAGCAGCACCTAATGGACACATCACAGTATTTTTCTGCAATGGTAATGAGATATTTACCTTATACACTATTGAAATATTTAAGTTTATAGCTAAAAGAAAGTGCTAAATAGGTGAAACAACTTCAAATGCAAGAACAGAGATTTTTAAGAGTATATGATAAGGAGTCTCTGACCTCAGTACCATTTGAAGGGGGAATTGGGTCTGTACATGGTAAGGTTAATACAAAATGAGTCTATACGTTTTAATATTGATGACTATTACATCAAATAAATACATTTTAGCCATCCTGGTAGCTAAATATGTTACCTATTATAATAATTTTTTTACTTTAGAAGATTACAAATAGTGTCATTGTTGAAGGAAAGAAAATGATTAGTAAGTTTGAAATAACTATTTGTAAACATCAAGCTGGCTGACTATATTAATTTAGCTCCGAAAATTCTTTGTGAGGACTTGATTGTAATTTCTGAAAAGTGGCAGCGCTTCAGCTCAAAAATTGGCTTCAAAATGAATTGGCAAGACAAAATACAAGAAGGGGTACAGGGAATTGAAGACATAATAGACTACTGTTATCTCACTGTCTTGGGAACATGGCTGACTAGGCAAAAGGAAGAGCACTCCCAAGATTCCTTGGTGAGAATTTTGACGCTGACTGGTCATCCTCATCTGGCAAAGTGTATCATGGACGACAGTGAATTTACACTAAATTTGAAGTATTTGTGCCTAAAATTGCGACCGATAAAGTACGAGTACAGAGTGTTTGGCTCCCTGCTGGGTTTGGATTTACCAGATCACAATTACCTTGTAGAGCACATGAAGAATATTTCTGCTCTCTATCTGACAGTAGTGATTATGCAGTGGATCCAAAGAGATGCTGGACGCATTCCAAGTAAGGAATTACTAGAGGATGCCTTAATCAGGATCATGGAAGAAAAGCTCGCAGAAAAATTACTGCTAAAATATTCAGGTAATGACAAAATGGCACTCACAAATAATGTATCTTTATTTGAATTGTATTTAAACATTTTAACAGATTATGCATTTCCTGGAGATGTGTGAACTCATCAATTAGAAGATTTTACTAATTAATTGTTATATCATTTCTACTAACTATATTGCAGTATAATTAGTTTTATTGTTAATCATGTTTTTGTAATTATGTATTGTAATAGTATAAAGAATGTGCTAATGAAATATTGCAGTTACTAACACATTTTTGTATTTAAAGAAATTTAACTGAATTATTAATGATAACTATTTGGTATAAATCTATTTCAAACTCGTTTATCCCAACTGCACTTTTCTAAAAATTTTGCCTAAGATAAATATATATATTTTTTTATTATTTACTGTTGCAAGTGAATGTTCAATCTGACTGCATATCATGTCAGGTTGTGGAAATCATGTAGTAGCTAGATAATTAGTCCTGAAGTTAACTATAGATTCATACAATTGTTGCCATGGAATAATCTGGTTTCTATGTCAGAAGAGAAAATGTTCTACAAATTGGAAATATTGTAAAGTTACCAACACTCAATCTCATGGTTCTCTCTTGTAAGATACCATATTGAATCTCACAAATTATTTAGAGTGAGAGATGCCATAATATTATATTATATTATATATAATATATATATATTATATTATTTAGAGTGAGAGATGCCATAATATATATTTTATATATATTATAGTATATAACTAAGAACGCTAATGCATTGATTATATAATATATGTATATACATGTAGCTATAAATCATGATAGGATACATAAGTTGAAATGAATATAAGCTTGCCTTTCCATGTATTTGTGTTTTTTTTCCTTAAAACTTGAATAACAATTTTTTGAGATAAAATAATTAAGTCTGGCTATATAATATAGGAACACCATGATGTTAACATACTTCCCTAATGATTAAGTTTTTTATTTTGGATGGTTGGATGCATTATTCTCACATGAATCATGAATGATTAGTAAGCAGAAACTGTAGGTTGTTATAAAATAATTGCTATTACAGTATAATAATTGTGGTATTAAAAAAAAGAGGCAGTGTAGCAACAGAATAACACAGCCTGAAAAGAGTCCAACCATAACAAAATCCGTAAATAGTGCTGATAATTAGAGTTGACCTATAGTTAACAATGCAGTAGAGGTTATCAAGCTAGTTATCTACTAATATAGTAATTTACGTTTTGTTGTGGTTGCCAATGGACACTTTTCATGCAGTGAAAATTATTATAAAAGGAATAAATGGTTGAGTTGACCACTGATATGTCTAGCTATCTATGTACCTTTCTCTGTGGCAAATAGGTTTTGTACCTTGCAGCTTAAACTGTGTCCAAAAGTTAAATTTCAATCTTTTGATATAGCTAGCTTGAATGAAATACAAAACAGGTAAAAATTTGGCAATAATAATGTGCTATTATGGCCTTTAGGATATAATACATTGATATGTGAACATTCTTTTTGTAGTAGTGCCCATAGCAAAAACAACAACACAAACTATAACGAGTAAATGTACGGTTCGAATTCAACTACACCATTCACTATTACCAACGCGTACACGTGAAAGACTTTTTTCAGGTCAGTAACTCCTCTACATAAATAGCGGCCACTATGTTTTCGTAATAAATTGTGTATTATAAGCGTATTGCCATCTACAGTTTTATTTTGATCCTCAATATGAACGCTTATCCACTTTACTGGCTTCAAACTTCCACATGTCATGGTAACTGAACCTCCTACTGGAACTTCTATCCAAGTGGGCAAAATTTGACCGTATTTTGCCTGTCTCTGGACTTCTATGAATATAAATGCTGTAAAAGGTACACCATAGTCATCTCCATGGCATGTGTAATACCCTGTGTCATTTACTTTTAAATCAATAAAAGTGACCTTTTTTAGACCTAAAAGGTGGCGTTTATCGAGTGCCACTAGACCTAAAAGGTGGCGTTTATCGAGTGCCACTGAAGGGCATTGCGGAATTTCTACACATTTCGAATTGTAAGTCCAAGTAATTTCGGACATACTGCCACAGTAAGCTCGGACTGGAGTGCCTTCTCTGATTTCTACGTGCGATGGTCTAACTTGAGCGGAACCCACTTCTATTATATGCCAACTATTACCACAGTACACTAAATTGACATAGTAAAACAAACAAACTAGGGAGTCTGATATTCCTTGAAATACATACATTATACCATTTTAGTAAACAAAACAAAAACTAATAACGCTAATGCAAATATTTTAGTCTCTAAAATCACAGACAATTAACTGTTAATCTAGGTATGAACTTACTCAGAACGAATCGTGCTACTTTTTTTTAAATTTTGGGCTGATAGAGTAAAACGCTAAGCTTCAGCTTTTGTGGGTAACGCCCACCCTCCCATTGTCAAGTCGTTATCACAAGAGGAAATAATTTTCTGTTACCCACGTTCGCTTGTTTTCCCGCTAGAATGGAGTTTTTGAAAGTTGAGTTGCGTGCTGAAAATATGTACCCGCTGACTGGGCAGGGCAAAAGGAAGCGCTTAATGCTGCATAGCTTCTTTCAATCCACCGGGATTCCACCTAGTCTCACGAGCTAGACCCTTTACCGATTGCCTGTAAGGGGTCTGGCATGCGAGACAGGGTCTGACTCGACCCCGTCGGACTCTACCAAATTTTTCTAGGATATCCTGTCTTCGGCAATGTCAGAACTGATATTGCTGATTAAGAGCTCCTGATCATAGTATCTTGTACAGTTTAGTAGGTAAAGTAGGTCTGTGCGCGGGATTATCCCTTTGGGGTAATAGCGTAAAGAGTAACGTGAGGATCTACCTGAGTGCAGAATTTCGCCACCTATAGAGAGCTCTGTTGGGGCTCTGTATCTGTTGACAAGTATTGTGGCTAGTGGTGGGCATAAGTTTTCAAAAGCAACTTGCGATTAAGCGATTTGAACGCTTGCATCAATAAGAAGCACAACTTTGCTCTTATCAGATTGGAAGGCTGCATTTTTTAAATATCTGGATTTTTTTCAGTAATTTTTATTAGTGGTGTTTCTATTTAGAGCTGAGTAGTAAACTCTGAAAAGAAACTTATCAAGTTTGATCCCCACAAGAAGAGTTGAAGCCCACCCCAGTGTGCATGTCAGCCTGCCAAATCAGATCAAAAAGCGTGATTTTATTCTAAAAAGACTGACAATTCACCCTCTCACCACATACAGGAAGGGAAACTCCTTACTATACCAATGTTCACTGACCCTCCATCCCTTCTCTTAGCTATTAATCGTCACAGGTGAGGGGACTTGAGCTTTTCATGCCAGTAGAATAACTAAGTAAGGTCCTTTCAACATGTTATGTATTTACTTTAAATTAAACTTGTATCAACATCGATCACAGTGCTTACTCTTAACTTATTTCAGAAAGGTGCTCCCATGCTCTTCATAGTAGTGGAAGGGCTCTTTTTATCAAATGAAAAGTAGTTGCAATTCCTTAGTCAACTCCTTGGTTCTCAGGATATAAGGGCATAAACGCCAGTTTCACAAGAGTGCAGAGGAGAGGACATGGCTTCCTTGTTTTAAGGAGGTCAGAGTTCTCAGGCTCTCTTGAGAAGTCATATCATCGCACAAGAAAAGGACTCTCACTGCTGTACAATTGCCGCAAAAGTGGGTAAAGGTTGACTAGTCCGGTGTCTCGTCGACCCTTTTCCTTCTATTAATTTTGTACGGCGGAGGCAAAGGCGAAGGAAAGGGTTTGGTGAGGCTAACGTACTTGACTAGTGCAGCCGCACACGCAGCTATAGCTGATTTATGGAGTGCATGATATCTCTGGGATTCTGAACGCTTGGATGAGAGCGCTTATTTTATTCAGTGAAGATGGCACCAGCAAGAAGACGATTAATTTAAGAAGTCACGGTCTTTATCCCAATTTGGAACTCTGTGATGTCCTGAGAGATTTTTGACGGAGTTGTCTTTGTAAAAATAATTAAAAAAGGATACAAAGCTCCTAACACTTCCCTACTTTGATTACCACTGACTCAGTCTTGTTAGATCCCAAATCTCTGATGCACTCTTTTACCACCTTGTTAAGGTGTTCCTGAAGTAAATCTTCGGGAATATTGCATCTTGGAGCAGAGTGTGTGTTATTAAAACAAGACTAGCTCTTGGGCCTCACGTGGAGTAAACTCAAAGTGATATTGAGATAGTATGTTCAGCTCCTCAACTGAATAGTTGTGGCGACTGCTACTGTAATAACTGGTAGCATATATTTCCAGCACCATATAACTCGCAGACCATCACCTTTTCCTATGGAATCTTGCAGCTCCAAATAAAACAATCCTGTAGCTTGTAACTTTCTGGCATACTCAAAAATCTAAACACAAATTAATAAATATCTTGGTAATCTGAGCAAAACTAGAGCTGTAAGAACCTTGTCAGAGGAAGGTGATGTAATTTGAGTAAACTTAAATGTGCCAGAATTGTTATCAATATTCATTCAGAGTGACTTCAGCACATCTTCCCATTTGTCCTTGCTTTCTATCCAAAGAGTAGTAGCAGGTATGCCATCAAGTAATGACGGAATGTCATCCAGTTATTGAATTGATAGCAACTTCATAGCTGATACTAATACATGACAAGTCACTACTAATGTGAAGAAATCATCACATTCATTAAATTTGTGCACAGGGTTAGCATTCACATTGGTATGTCTTATAACATTGTTCAAATTGAAGTGTTCCAAGTTCTCCTTCTGATTCAATGGAATAGAAGTACTTCCAGATTACCTGAAGTATTTAGCACAAGTGCATTAATATAGCTAATATTTCTAGAAAATTTCTGTTGTGTCTGCTTATATATTTTCTAATGTTAACTTCTTTCGGAGTGAACGGCAAAATCGGAATCAAAATCATAGACGCCATGTATTATAACATCTATTAACTACAATAATTATAGACAAATTCATAGTACTTGTTCTGGTCCGGAACACCAACATTTTCATTTACTATGCAATGCTGCACTGCACTGCTGCAGTGGCAGTAGCTACACTATTATTAATCACATACGCTTATCATTTATTAGTTTATTAGCATACACCAACACTTATTATTTCTATTAAATGCACACTGGTGTGCATTTTATGGAACTTCTATCACATCTTTGAAGTTAAATCCATGACAATCCTGTGAATGTTAGCTTAGTGTTTTTCCTCCTGCCTTCTGTTCCATTGTGCAGTTGATAAATAATTAGCAATCCTCACCATATTGCTACTTCTTCCAGCATAAAGAATTAGTGACATTAGTTCTTGAAATAAGCACATTTTGGAATGCCAAAACTTTAATAATATGCTCCAATAATTGCATAGCGGTTATATCGAGGTTTGCGCATAGGCTCCAAGTGTCCTTGAATCCGAAGGACAGTCCTTAATATTTTTGGACTGTGTCCCTTGTCCTTGAAGGGTTTGGTACTGCCCTATTGTTTGTCCTTGAAGTGTCTTGCCATCTATATAACATTATATTTTGTAATAAAAAATCTGTTGTGTTTATGTAATTACGCTCTGTTGGACATGTGGAAGGTCAGCTGCTCTATTAAGTACTATGCTGACAGTGAGAGGGTTTTTTCCATGTTGAGAAAAGGGCATATAGATCAAGGATCAACTCTTAAACAATCAACAATAGTTCTTTAATGACGGTAACTTCAACAGTGACGACATTACACAATTTTCTATGAAGAACTACTCAATATGTGCAAAAAACAACAACAACTGTACTTCATTACAAAAATATAATTCCAATTAATATGGGTGGTGTTTGGGTGTGGCTATACTAATTAGGGGAGTGGTGATTAATGGGTGTGGTTTTTCCTTGAATAATTTTTTAAAAGTTGGAGCCTAAGTTTGCGTGTGTGAGTGCATGACAACAGTAAGGAGTGCAAAATTGGGGCAGATTTTGATAGTTCATCAGTACAAATCTTCCATGTATATCTTCAAGAGGTAAATTACTTAAAACAGATTGATTTTTATAGGAGCATGAGCCCATCAGCTACTTATAAATCAATACTCCAATTTGAGAAATCACATGTTGTTGAGTAGAGGGTTTTTTCAATATTTCTTTAGCCATTGCATTTCTGCTGCTTCTTGCCAAGGCTTTACCAAAGATGTGTTAGTGAGCATTTGTGCTCTCTCTTTCAACTTTTAATGTTAATTTGCAATTATGTTATCACAGAATCAATAGTGGACTGCTGTGAGATATTAAATAATCATACCGAAACAGTAGGAGATGCAATAGAAGTAGTAGGAGCTAGTAAGTAGTAGTAGTGTTTATTGTTGTAACAAAAGTGGAGTTAGAACGATAGCTGGTTAGCTGATCATAACCTATGATACAAGTCAAGACATTCATACAAGTCTGGAAATGGAGGATTATCCATATTTTTTTTTTAATTATGGAATTATGCTGCATGCACAGTAAAATTGGGCACAATGAGGCATTACATAACATTAACATTGATAACAGATTGATTTACTTTTGAAAGATGTAACTATAAGGAGCCTATAGCTTGATATAGTTAGGTCATTTACATACATCACTGTTGCCTAATCGCTTGTAAATTCCACATATCACTTTCGGTATTTTTGTTCACATGTTCTCACTTATACACCTAAGAAATAGTAATCCATTCAGAACTGTTGGTAATACTTTAATGCTTCATTTCTACCCTGCTACTACCAGTCTGACTGTTGTGTACTTAAGCATGTATTTAAACTATTCTTACTTTCTTGGTGTGACGAACTTCTGAAGTACTCAACAGTTATGTGAAGAATTCAATACATCACCTACACCTTTAGCTTTGGCCACACATTCCAATATTACTTCAGAAGTTCGCAGCCTTCGAAATAATTGAGTTGGACTTTCAAGCATTATGGGACTCCAAACTTCTAGCCAATACCGAGGCTATCACACAGGCGAACATAACCAAAATTTTCCAGATATTTCAAAGGTTTCAGAACTGTTGGTGAGATGCTATAGTGAAGGATAATACAACATCTTACTGCCTGAACACACTGGAGGAAACCATCTGCAGAGCAGTTAAAGAAAGAACTCCAGAGAATGATATCATTGGGAATCGTGTCACCTGTATATATTCCCAAACCATGGTACTCTGGTATTGTTGCAGTGCAGAAGAAGTCTGGCTTTGCTTGTATTCGTATCAATCTCATGCCCTCACCTCAGTTTTTTTTAGAAATAACCCTATGCCATGAGCGGACAAAGTCCCAGCCCAATTGACAAGAGCAATGGTATTTCAGTAAGTTGGATGCTAATTGGGAGTTAGGGGGAGACTATTTCATTCAAACTAATTATCGTTTGGAATCTCTAGCTAGCCGAAAGTGTTCGAGGGAGAGTGAACTCTATCTTAGATGATCTTTCAGGATACCTTTGGATTGATATTATAACATTTTGGTCTCGGATGGGAGCCAAGATGGGAGCCAAGCAGAATGTGATGTTAATCTGAAGAAGGTACTGCTAAGACTAGCTGACACAAAGTCACCCTAATAAAGCTATAATGTGCGTTCAACCTGGACAAAAATAAATTACTTGGGGCATATCATTCCCCACAAGGATGGAATTCATGTGAATCCTGAAAAGAAAAATAACTTGGCAAATTTTCTCCTGACTAGCCTCACTCAACTCATTAGGGAACTGCTAAACACAAAATGAGGCAGCTAATATATTTTTTTGTTACTAGAACGTTTAGTTTAGGTATTCTTTAGCTAATCAGTAGCTGTAACTCACATCACTTGCACACATTCAAGTTTAAACATACCAACACTTGGTGCTTAGACAATCGGACAATGAATTTTTAGGTAAGGAAATACACTGTTGTGTACGGAGAACAACTATGACAATTAACTCATAAACTTACCCCCACCAGTAATGAGGGTAATAAATGAACTCTGATTAGTTCAACTGCACCCCAAAATATGTCAAAGCCCCTACTAAACAATTCAATTTCTTTGAATGACGCAGGTAAAGGTAGCTAAACCAAACTTCGAGATCTACTACTGACAGAATGAATGAAGGAATGTCGAAGAAACTACAGTAAACCTAACGTGCTTGCGCGTGGGGTTAATAAAGACGCTAACTATTATTCAGAGATTGTTTCACCAATGTATATTCGATTCATGGGTCACAGTTTATTACCTTCAACTAAACTTATAATCATGTGCCTGTATTCTTACAAAACAATTTCAGTGTTTGGACAGAGAGATTGGAGACTTATTTTAGTACCTGCATACCATGTGTATCCTGACTTGGTAGAAGTTTTAGAAGGAATGGAAGTTACATTATACTGTGGAAGTTCAATTCCTGTAATTTGGACTTTCACTCCACAAAACTCGAATGCTGGTGTAAGGTTAAAACTACCGTTATATACGTTGGGTCGCTCTGTTGTATCTGATCAAATAGTCACTGTAATGAACACACCTAAGAATGAGAGTGGCTATTACAACTGCGAGGGTAGGTACGATAATTTATACTTTTTCCATTACTCATCAGTTAAAGTGTTCACGGAAGTCCTGTACGGTCAGGTATTGCCTAATTGGATGGTCACCTCTGAAGGTGACTCGGTAACAATTACCTGTGGAAGTATCAAGCCAGTGGAGTGGTTTAGCGCACATTCTTATAGGCAAAACGAAACGCTGGAAAGTAATACTGTCACAATCCATAATATAAAAAGGGAAAACAGTGGTCCCTACGTGTGCAGAGGAGTCAATGTTCTTAGGAACATTTTTCACGATACTGCATTAATCGTAGTCTATAGTGATTTTGATATAGTATAATTCCTACGAAACTATTACTCCGAATTGTAAATGATTTCCTTTTGTTTACCTTAACAAAATGCTACTAAGGTCGCTTTTGTTTATTGAAATAAACTGATGATATAGCTAGCATTTTTTACTTCCTTGAAACTTCTTAGTTGTGTTATTAAAACATAAATACTCTAGTCGTTGGTTGTCTGAGGATGAGTTACAAATTTGGCTGAACCTTGAGGAATTGTGTAAACAAGTATAGAACCCAATTAGGTAGGTTGATTCATTCAGCTACTGGTAAACAAAGGCATCATTTATTTTGGCTCAATGAGGTAGTACCGTTTACCTAACTGCTAGTTGAAGAAAGATCAGGGGACAATCATGCACCTAACAGAATTTGGTAGTGGTTACTTGAATACTTATCATGCCCACAGTATACAGTCTGGCGTCATCGACTCTATTCCTACCCTATATCGGTGGGCGGTGTGGTAGGAAAGGGTCTGGTACTGTTCTAGTCAGCGACTAAACTGGCAGCACAGGTTTATTATGTCATAAGTAACGCGTAGGCTAACGCGAGTCTAACATTTTCGTAGCAGGTGAACATTTTGTTGGAAGATCTGGTTGAGTATGTGGTGCTTAAATAATACAGAACAACAAGAACAACAATGGCTGGCTCACGCTTGGGTACTCTTGTACTTTGAACTATCTTTCTCTCCGAATATTTAAATTAATGAATACAATTGGTCATAGTTACATTACTCAAAGCTTCATTTTTTGATGGACTAAAAACAATGAAAGTTGGTTAGTTTGTGCAACAGTTCAAGGAAAAGTATTGTATATTGATTTTATTCAATAAAAAGTATTGCATATTTATTTTATCTCTGCATCTTAAAATTTAAGCATTATTGACCATTTATAAAGCCAGTGTCTAGTTTGTAATATACAATATTTCACAAAAAATACTATAATTATTATCTTTTAACTAACTGATTTAGAGAAATTGGACTGTCCTGATAGTGAAATTGCTAATTTATTAGTTTATTGCCAAAATACTGAAGAAAAGGAAAAGGAGCTTGCAGGAAAACTAAAAGGTAAATGTCTTGTGAAATTATTGTGAGGAAAACTATGAATGTCTGATTTGCCACATCACATGCCTCTCTCTCTCTCTCTCTCCTCTCTCCACAGCACTTATAATCTGATCACTCCTATTCTTTTTTTGTTAGTTCACCACTAGAAAGCCCTCATATGGCCCAGAATTATGATATTAAATTTATCTGTAGTTCTTGACAATACAGTTGGGACATTTTGGATGCTAAGGGATTAGTGATACAATACCATGTACCACTATAATAATGTTCTAGCCAAGCATTGAATGTTTAGCTTTTAAAGTTAGACATTCATAGGAATATAGTAATCATTAAATCCAAGTCATGCATTCACATGTATTCAAAATTGCAGGCTGTGGTTTATCTGATGGGTTTATCTGATGGGAAATGAGTTCGCTGATGATGAATTGTGTCGAGATGTTTGGTTTTTTGCTTCAAAGCATACCCATGTTGGTTGCGAAAGAGACAGAGATGAGTTGGTGGAGGTAATAGGAACATCAGTAAAAGTGAACTGTTTTGAAATGTGAGTGGCTGAGTTAAAAATATGATAGTTTACTGATATTGAGGATATATTCTTATAATTATTTTTAGCATAAGTGACCATTTATTTTTTACATTGAACTAAATGAAATACTGATGTCATTGAAGGACTTATAACATTATACCATTAATATAAGCCTAAGTTAGGCTTATAGTATACACTGGCATTGATAGGAGATGGACTTGAGTAATCTATGATATCACTTGAAAAAAATGATTACTATAGCTGTTTTTTTTTAGATAGGACACTCATAAATGTGGTGTGGATCGATTTGAAAGGATAGTGAGCTATAATGGGGGGTTCTCTTTGGGCAGTTACTTTTTGAATTTTAATATAAGTAGCTAGAGGTCAAAGGGCATGCTGGGGTTACTTCCTTTTATACCAGGACCTTCGGAAGGAGTTCAGAATGTGGGAAGGAGTTCAGAATGTGGTAAACGAGGCCACAGATCTTAGTATAAGAATAGCATTGAATTATAAATGCACTGACCTCTAAATTTAAGGGTATAAATTCCTAGCTAACTGATGCAAGTCAATTGTAATTTCGATAATACAATAGGGTTTTCATTTATATGTACCGAGGTACGAACTACTTGAAAGTATCTTGTCTAAGTTTATTAAGATTGTCAGGTTGTGATAGGGAATGATTTCTGTAGATTTAGCATGTGTATCCCAGTCTTTAGCCACCAGTGCTCTAGCTAATGAGCTAGGACAACCCAGTAGTTTCAATCTATTCTTATGAGGAGCGAGAACTAGATAATTATTAAGCTTAAATAATTTTTTTCAAAAATGTGACTGTATGACAGTATTTCTTGTGGTTATTTTCAAAGCTTTCAAAAGTATTTTTATGAAATCTTGAAATTCTTTACCTAGCTATAATTTTAGAAAATTTTTACATAATGATAATGTATAGTATTTTCACTTACTAATTTCATGATTCAACGTAAATAGGTACAAAAATGTAGTTTTGCCAAAAGTATATGTCACATTAATGGAGTTTTCATTATACTTTTAATTAACTAAAACAACCTAGTTAAAATTGTATCTTTTCTCTTCTACTATCACAATGAAGTAAATTACATAGTGAAATGCTAACTGTGGTGGTACAAAAAATTTCTGCAAATCAAGAAAACTACTGTCATATCATGTATTACTAGTGGTGTGCTTTAGCACAAATGGCGAGCGAGCCTTAAACTACACTATTGTTAAATGATTGATTTTAACAACTAACACTCAAGCTACTAAAATAAAGTAGAGTTTTTAAATTACGTATGCGGTAAAGGGGATTCAATGTCATAGTAACCGCTCCCCCTACTGTTTGAATTGAAAAAGAAGCAACAAAATCAAGTCACGTTATTTAAAGTTTTCTTTGTGACTTTCTTAATAGTAGTTGTAACGCGCAATACTTTCACAAAACTGAACATACCTACGCAAGACTTACCTTCATGGTTCGTCTAGTGGACAATGAATTTACAAGTTAATGCTGTTGAGCAGGGCTTATAACTGTGACAAATAGCGACTAACTCGAATAGAAATGGAGCTCCAATAAGTTTTTGCGTTTTAACTGCACCCGCAAAAGATTTCAAAGCGGTACTAAGGTGATATGGGTAATGGTCGCTAAACCGGAGGATTCTGTTTAGTGAAGTTTGGGGCGGGGTCGAACGGGGAGCGAACAAAAAAAAAAAGGAGGGTCAAAGTACAAAATGACATACATACATCCAAACATACAAACTAGTTGCCAACTTTCTAAAATGAAAAATCGGGATAGGCCACACCCACTACTTAACCATCATGAATATTATGAAGCAGCCCTTACAAATTCGTCGCCCTTACAAATTTGTCGCCCATACAAATTCGACGCCCATACAAATTCGACGCCCTTACCGCTTGGCAGCGGAGAAACAATCGTGCGTGGACTTTTTGTTTGTATTGAGAAACTGTTGGTAAAGGTCCGCTCTTACTATTGCTGAAAGAATTTAAGAGCCCGAGTGTTCCAGTCTGTGATTATAGAAGATAATGCCTGCGGCTACGAGAAAATCTGCTAAGTCGTTGCTAAGCTTCGGTACGCTACTTCGCGTTGCTTAGCTTCAGAAAGCTAGCTATGGTATTACCGTGAAAGACACGTAATACTCGAAATCGAGTACCCGTTATTAGTTCCGCGTAGCCAACAGCTGCACACAATAGTCTGCAAGTTAGTGTGCTTGATATCAGTAGTGGTATAGCTATCTGTACAGCATATCTACAAGGGTGGTTACTATAAAACATTTTTCATATAAACTTGGTTGAAAACACTGAAATAAAGAATAAAATATTATTGTATGAAATAATAGCACAACAGCAAAAGTTCATCATTTGGTACAGGTGAGTGAATCAAGAATGGCTGAAGTGTTCTCAAGGAGGTTAGTGATTATTCAGTGATATTCAGGATCCAGAGTTGGAACACAAGTATCTATAAATAGCCAGGCTATTTTGGTAGAATCCATGACTGTTGGACGTCAGTGGTGTTCTCAAGCGAAAAATAGACCTGGAAAGTATCAAATAGAACAAAGAAATGACACAGAACTTCACTTATTACTCCTTTCTGGTCAAGATTATTAGCTAAATTCAGTTGTTTCTGTTGTTTACTTCCACTTGTCAAAATATAGTGTATGTATGTCTATGGTCAACTCACCTCTATCAGTTGCTTCTTGTGTCCATTCCTGTTTGACTCACAACCATTACTGACATCTCTGTTTGGCCGGTAATCGGTTAACTCTATTCAGACTTGCTGACTGCATGACTGGCAGCTCTCTGTTGTGGTGGTGGTCAGGTGTGTGGCTAACTTATGTAACAATTCCTGGAAAAAGTTATGTGGGCTTATGTAAGAATTCCGGGAAATCCTATTGCAAGCTAGTAAGTAAACCGGGCGGGATCCGGGAAAGGCTAAAAAAACCGGGATAATTCCGGCAAAACCGGGATAGTTGGCAACTATATATGTGCTTGAGCACAAATGGCGAGCGAGCCTAAAGACTATACTATTTTTATATGAATGATTTTGACTTCTAACACTGAAGCTACTGAAAATAAGGTCCAGTTTTTAAATTTAGCATACAGGGTAAAGAGATTTCAGTGCCATAGTAACAACTCTCTGCAACTGCTTGAATTGAAGGAAAAAACAACAACAAAACAATACACGTTATTTAAAAGTTTTATTCGTGATGTGGTTGTAACACACAATGCTTTGACACAACTGGACACACACCTACACAGACTTACCTTCGCAGTAGTCTAGTGGACAATGTATTTTCAAGTAAATACTGTTGCGCACGGCTTATAACCATGACAAAGAGCGCATTGACTTACCACCGCCACTAACTCGAATAGAAATGGAAGTCCCTTAAGTTTTCAAGTTTTAACTGCACCCGCAAAAGAATTCAAAACGGTAAACAATTCAATTTCTAGTATGATACGGGTACTGATCGATAAACCAGAGGATTCTGTTTAGTGTAATTTGGGACGGGGTCGACCACATAACTAACACAAAAACGCGAGGGTCAAAGTACAAAATGACATACGTCCGTCCATACATATATACAAACATCCCCGATTTTTTTCATTTTTACCCCTGTAAGTGTTTCGCTCACTCGCCAATAAGCGTGGACAAAAATCATGTAACTCAAAATTCAGTTGTTGCTTCACAATAGCACCTTTTTACGGCTATTTTGATTCAATAAAAATTTACTTCCTGTTGTGGGCGAGGCATCGTGATGACGTGCGCATTGATATTATGTGGTTGAGGATGCGCTCAGTGATTATTTCAGCCATGTATATTTGATTTATGGGTCACAGTTTATTATCTTTTAACTAAACTTATAATCATATACATGTATTGTTACAAAAATTATTAGCTTTTGGACAGAGAGATTGGAGACTTATCTTAGTACCTGCGTACAATGTCTATCGAGTTCATACATTGTAGAGGTTTTAGAAGGAATGAAAGTAAAATTTTACTGTGGAAGTTCAAGTCCTGCAATTTGGAGTTTACACACCGCTAAATTGGAGCACCACCTGGAATGCTGGGGCAAGGTTGCCTAATTGGATGGTCACCTCTGAGGGTGATTCGGTGACACTTACCTGCGGAAGCATCAAGCCAGTGGAGTGGTTTAACGCACATTTTTATAGCCAAAACAAACACTGGGAAGTGAAACTGTCACAATACATAATAATAAGGAAGGAACACAGTGGACCCTACATCTGCAGAGGAATCGATGTACATTTTTCACGCTACTGCATTAATCGTAGTCGATAGTGATTTTGATATAGTTCTTCCTTAAAGACTTTGCAGTACCACCGGAACCTGCGGTCATTAAGCGATTCAGTAGAATACCACAAAACCGCCCGTAAGTCGATCCAATTTACTCTCCCAACTGCCTATTGTGCGCTATTCAAACGCGTGTCAATTAACTTTGCCCCAAAACTTAGCTAATTTACCACAAGAGAGCTATTACCAAGAGGGCCAGCCGCTACCTGTAGTAGTAATTACTTCAGAGAAGCCATAATGGGCGGAAGCAATAAAAGGAAGCAGTAATTGACTGCAGCCAGATCCAAAAGGTTTTGTGAAGGTTATTTTTAAAAAATATTTTTATCAAACATTCCTGAAACTAAAAAAATATCTTCCATTATAGCTCCATGTCAGGGCCTGGGCCACACAAATGATCAGGTTAGAAGTAAAAAAAAAAAAAAAAATTACAATGAAACATAAATCAAAGGCTGAGGTTGGAGATATCAACATGGAGAGCCAGGGAGCAGTCTCTCCTTTTGAAGTGATGCCTTCCCAGGAGAGTCAGAGAGCTATCGTCTTTCCTGGACTTGTGTCTTCTCCTTTAAAAGGCCAGGAAGCCAGGCCTTCTTATCCAACAAGCCAGGAAACTGTGTCCTCTCCTCTGGAGAGCCAGGGATCTGTGTTTTCTCCTCCTGGGTTTGTGAATTTCACTCCTGAGAGCCAGGGAGCTGGATGTGAGGTTAGAATCCCTACATAGACAAGCCCATATAAGAAAATTGAGGCTTTGGTTATTTAAATATTTATAATACTCAGTTGTGGCATGTGTATTGCTGTAAACAATTACAATGGTTTATAGGCAATGCCCACTGAAGCACATACCTCAGTCATCCAATAAGTATTGACTTTTGTCAAGGATGCCGGGTTCACACCAGAATTGGCAAAATCGATTTCGGAGACAGTATCCACCGAAAACATTTCTTGGTCTGCTTCTGATTCACTGCGCATTCATGGGTCTAAGTGTTCATGGCCATAGGTGCCAACTGTCCCGGATCATCCGGGACAGTCCCGGATTTATCACTCTGTCACGGAGTCCCGGAAAGTGCAAAATAGCTCTATGGTATGTCCCGGAAGCCTGCAGGTTGAGTTGGCCGCAAGAAAAACTTGAATAACTTTAGAACGGAAGCAGCTACGCATCCGGGGTTAGCACCATTGGAAAGCTCGCGCCGAAGCGGTTAAAAATATTACCTCAGTATATTCCAAAACCGGAGAGATAGTGCTATTCCCAAACTCAATACAAAAGTCTATGGGAATAGAAAAACCACACGCCCGCTTTTAGTCACGCGGTATGGCTCAATTGATTACGCGGCAGTCTCCATTAAGAATTTTGTAAACAATGGCTTCTTCTCAGATTGCTGCGTTTCTAGCTTTGTGTCGCGATTAGCTTAGGTTGCGAAACAGGATAGACAGAGTGCCCTGTTGTCACAAAGGGTACAGGACCACCTCATAGGATGTAGGTAAGATTATTTGTCTACCTGTTCAATATCAACTGCCGTATAGCAAATATCACAGTGATTATAGCTATCATTTAGCTAGCAACTTGTAATACAGCCACACTTGCTGTTTGCTGCTTGTCAAAGCCGTGTTTATGCCAATTCCTTTTCTTCACTACTATAGATGCCATTTATTGTAAGGATTAGGACCAACTCAGGCAGCACTCCACCTTCAACTCGGATCACAATTTTATCATTTCATCAATTTTCATATACATATAAGTAAATGAAACAATTGATTAATTTTATTTAACAAGAAAGTCTAGTAGCTTTAGCTACAAGTTAACAGTGCTGTACTGCTGAATCCTGTGATTATCAGAATATTTCTTGGGACACAGTTGGTAGAATCGACTGATTTTAATCCTGTCTCTTCAGAAGAAAGCCTCACCAGTTTTCCATCTGCTGTACATTATCTGCTCAACTTGGACATACTATAGTGAAGTAGTACGCCCTTGGTTATTTACTTATAGCTGTGCTAGCCAGCTGGCTGTCTAGACCTAATCAAAGCTACTAGTAATCACACTAACTATAAACATGCCACAAGTAAAAGGCTAAAGCTAGCTGCTACAGAAAATTGCTTTTATTTTGATGGTGAAGAAGAAGAACACAGCTATTGTAATTTTAAACTTTTGCATAGATGATGTCATTAAAAATTATGTCATTGTGGGTGTGGCCAGGGTGTGGTTTTTGTCCCTGAAATAGATTCTGGAAAGTTGGCACCTATGCATGGCGCAAACATTATCCAGTGCTGTCATTCATGGTGTCGGGCCACCTGCATTGTGAGTACGACAGACTGAGTGGTCTCCTCGGTTTGCCATCAAGTTGTAAGTTGCAGTGGAGCAGAGTTACCAAGAAATTGGAGGACTCCGTTACGGAGTTGGCAGAGTGGTCCTGTGGTCAGGTAAGAAGTGAGATTGTGAATCGCGGAGATAGCAAAAAGTGGATGGCCTCTTTTGATGGCTTTTACCTGACCCGGGGCCACTACTCCAACAACTCTTTTGCCACACTCCATGATTATGTCTCAGGGAAGGTGGCATGGTTTGCACATCGCACCAAACGTGGTTCAGACCACAACTGGTGTGGAACTTCGGCAGGTGCAGAGACTGACATGCTGGATGATCTTCTTGAGCTAAGGATGCCGGATTTGTGATCGACGAGCTGGTGTGTGACAAGGATACGTCATCAAATACCACTTTCTGTCGTCATTTCCCTGAAGGAATGGTGACGTATTGTTCCAATCACACAACCAAGAATTTCCACAAAGCTCTGGAAAAAGTGAAAAGACACAATTGTGAGGTAAATGGTAAAAATTTTGTACTGAATTTTAATTAAGTATTGGATAAATAATAGAATGAATTAAGCAGTGCCACCCCAAATATATAACGTTGTTATAGTTTTTGTTTACTTGTTCAAGAAATTATTTTTCTATTAATTATTATTTTAATTAAATATAGTGTGAGGCAGACCAGTTACGCTGTAAACGGATGTCAGATGACGTACTTACACATTGCTAGGCTGCTCTGAGTAATGTGATTGCATCTGATGTAGTGCAGCAGTCTGACAATCCATTCAAGGAGTTCGCAGATGGCATACGGAACTATCGCTGCCACCAGAATCTACTCTATCGCCACGGCGAACAAGAACTTAGTCTTAACTAGCACTTGATATGAAATAGACTGACTACAAAAATGATGGTGGGTGAGTTTTATACGTCCAAAGTTCCACCCACAAAACAAGGATGATACAGCACAAACACACCACATGACCATTCAACCCATTACACAAGATACTGCACAAACAATTAACACATATACAACATGGTTCTTCCACAACGTGACCATATAAGGTAACACACAAGTTAGTCTCAAAACACCTGTAAACAATCCGCACACACAAACATCTACAACATTGAATAGTTACAAAAATGAATATCTTCTATGCATGTTCTCTCTCTTTATCTTCTTCCTTCTCCTTCCCTGGTCTCTCTCTCCTTCTCATGTCTTCTGTCTCCTTCAAATGTGGGCTTGCATGCCCTTTGGGGGCCCACACTTCGTTCAACACTATTGTTGGGATAGTCATGATTCCTCTTGGTGCCATCATCCTAAGGTAACACAAACAATAATCAAACCTTTGTATGTAGATGCATTTCCAGCTTTAATATATAATTTTTTTAAATTGTATCATTCAGGTGAACTCTGATGGATCTCCATACAAAGCCAAGCACCTTTTCACTTGCAGGTCTCAGGTGGCTGCATTCACCAGGCTCATTGTGGAAATGGCTGTGCACCCCCCAGGATTACGTGTCAGACCATGGTCGTCTTACCACTAATGCAGTGGAAGGCTTCCATGGGCTGGCACTGATGTGCAGGGGGAAGCGCACTGACCTCTGGCACACACACTACGTGTGCTAGACTAACATGGCCATATGTCACAAGGTATACACCAAATAAATTATTTAGGTTGCTGAGGTCTGATATTCATAGGAATAAATATATTCTCACAGTTGTGTAATTGCTTTATAATTAAATCATATTATTGCTGTAACAGAATCTGGGGCCTATTTGGAAGGTATTCTGCTTCCACAAGATGGGAGTAGACATGCCATTAGATGCTGTCACTTCCATCATAAAGGAGCAGCTACAGTGGGAAAAGAGCGGGCAACGGAAATCCAGCAGTGATAGCATTCACAAGAGGTACTATATATTAAATTATGATCTATTGGTTCCTATTAAAGAGGTTCATTATTAATGCACACCTAATTCAGTGGTATTATCCATGTTTGTGGTATATTTCATTATGTGACATACACTATGTAATGTAATTGTAGGAACTTACAGAACAAAAAGGCTCGCTATGAGCAGGAAAAATTGTATTTGGAGACGAGCTGGCTGCACAGTGGGCGAGTATGTGGGTGATGATGGGCAGGGAGAGACAGAATCGGTTGTGGCTCAATCTCATGTGGAGGAAATAGATGAAGTGGGAGACTGAGCAGAGCACAACTGATGATAATGAAGATCAACAGCCCCTGCTCATTTTATATGACTGCGAAACCACAGGTTTCAGTATCTATACTGACCATATTATAGATATTGCATCCAAAGTCATAGCATCTCCAGTTCCCGTGAATCAGCCATCCTTTTCGAGTCTTGTGCGAACACAAAGAAACATCCCTGGGCCTGGTAAAATATAAATTAAAAAAATTAATGCAACAATTTATGCTTTTTTAATCTTATGTTTTATATAGTCACAAAGCTGACAGGAATCTCACAGACTATGTTACGGTCAGAAAGGCCATTATAAATATATTCTCACAGTTGTGTAATTGCTTTATAATTAAATCATATTATTGCTGTAACAGAATCTGGGGCCTATTTGGAAGGTATTCTGCTTCCACAAGATGGGAGTAGACATGCCATTAGATGCTGTCACTTCCATCATAAAGGAGCAGCTACAGTGGGAAAAGAGCGGGCAACGGAAATCTTCAGCAGTGATAGCATTCACAAGAGGTACTATATATTAAATTATGATCTATTGGTTCCTATTAAAGAGGTTCATTATTAATGCACACCTAATTCAGTGGTATTATCCATGTTTGTGGTATATTTCATTATGTGACATACACTATGTAATGTAATTGTAGGAACTTACAGAAGACCAAAAAGGCTCGCTATGAGCAGGAAAAATTGTATTTGGAGACGAGCTGGCTGCACAGTGGGCGAGTATGTGGGTGATGATGGGCAGGGAGAGACAGAATCGGTTGTGGCTCAATCTCATGTGGAGGAAATAGATGAAGTGGGAGACAGTGGCGATGAGCAGAGCACAACTGATGATAATGAAGATCAACAGCCCCTGCTCATTTTATATGACTGCGAAACCACAGGTTTCAGTATCTATACTGACCATATTATAGATATTGCATCCAAAGTCATAGCATCTCCAGTTCCCGTGAATCAGCCATCCTTTTCGAGTCTTGTGCGAACACAAAGAAACATCCCTGGGCCTGGTAAAATATAAATTAAAAAAATTAATGCAACAATTTATGCTTTTTTAATCTTATGTTTTATATAGTCACAAAGCTGACAGGAATCTCACAGACTATGTTACGGTCAGAAAGGCCATTATCTGTGGTTCTGTCACAGTAATTTAGAGTGGCTGAATTCTGCTGTAGCGCATGTTAGTTATGCAACCTGTACTGTCCACTACCCTGGTATGTATGATATACAGCCTCTGTTTACCTATAGTTACATACAGCGTCACTGTAGTTTTAGTTGCCCACAATGGCTTCGCCTTTGATTTTCCTTTTCTGATGGCTGAAGTGGAGAATCATGACAACTTGTCCATGTCTTTGTTCACGTCCAACTCCATCCACTTCAGTGATTCGTTGCCCCTTCTACGTTCTGTATGTATAAAATATGTGTGAAATAATATTAATTAAATCATTTCTTGTAGATGAAGAAAGATGGTGACACAGCTCTCCAAGGACTCAAGTCCCTAGGTTTGGAGAAGCTCTACAGGAGTATTGTGGGAACAGACATACAAGGCAAAAAATAATGCATATATATATATTTTTTTATTTTTTTTATTTACACCTCTCTAAATTTGTTAGGTGCTCATCCTTCTCTGGTCAAGTGTCTGTCAAACCTCACCATTCGTTCTCCTGGCAAACAGATCTCCCTGTGGCTTGAACAGAAGCGGGCACATTCTAGATCTACGGCTCTCATCAAGTCTTTGGGGAGGAAATGTATCACCTCAGTACAGGCAAAGCGTCTGGACTCATTTTACTGGCTTTACTGTTTCGACTTCTCTCCCAATTTAAGGACAATAATAATTATTATTAATGCTTCAGTTTACACCTTCAGGTCCTTCAGGGTTCTTTCCCACTGACCTCTGGTACAGCTTCATATTCTTAATTTATTGGTGATTCCGGTGTAGGTATCACCAATTGATTAAGAATATGAACCTGTGACAAAGAAAACTGCATGCATGCAGTATTCTCTATCACAGATTTCTACTCAGGTCTAGAGTGACCTCAGCTATAGCTTCCTTACAGCTACTCTTTTTTTTTTAATCCAGACCTATAAAGATTCTTACAGTAATCTCTGCTGAATATTATTTTAACTTTTGTAGCATCTCTCAATCCTCCAGTAGCTAACTTCTCCCCAAAAGCAAAAGAGCATTGTTTCTCCACTTCATTTTATGCAGTGTACTGACATAACCTTGGAGATTATACTAGTAGTAATATTACTAGATTAACAGAACTAAGATAGTAGAGTAGAGTTCGTCTGGGTTTTATTTTATTACTTAACTAATTACAAAGTTAAGGATTAAGAGTTCATTTCATTACTAAAAAGATCATGAGTAATTTTAGTTTGTTCTTCACTTTACTTTTATAACTAGGGCACTAAGAGTGGAAAACTCTCAAATCAATAATTTGCAAAATAATTTGCAACCGTAGACAGTTCATAAAATTCCAGCTTAAAACAATACTAGTTTGTTTTATTTGTGAATACAAGTTTTAACTTAACTAGGTAGGCATTTAACATTGGCACGCTGTCTGGGATTCTTCACTAATTTCAAGGATTTTTGTTGTGGGCATGACCTTTATACTCAAACAATATTCCCTAGCTTCTGGGACTGATCCACACTACTTTCTAAAGCTAATTTTATTTGCTTGACACTCATTTATATGGTTTTTACGAATTTCTGTGGAGAATATGGCATTCTCTGGTTTTTTAACCTTGGCTTAGGAGAAAAACAATAACCACAGGAACATTTTGACTTTCTGACCTGCACGTTACAGGAACACTTAGCTAGGGCACACTTTTTGGAGGGCAGGAATACTTACAGTTGATGAATAAAAGCACACCTCCAGCAGCAGAGACTTGCCAACACCTGACAAACAAACAAACAAACAAACAAACAAAACGATAAACACCGGAACCAGTTGCGATAAAATTAATTGATTAATTGTATACGCCGGGGTGAGGCGGTGATTCTAATGGGCGGGTAAACTGTTGAATGGGCATGGCCGTGTAGTGGACTCAGCGCCGTGTCCGCCCTTTCTTTCATTTTTTTCTTTACAAACTAAGCCGGATTAAAAAGTGAAAAATTAAAGTAACTTAAGTGTGTTACCCTTCTCTGAAGAGCTAAAGTTCGCCATTAACGAGATCCACTGTTGACAGAATGAATGAAAGAATGTCAAAAAACTACTGTAACTCTCATGCGCTTGCTGGTTGGGTTTATTAAGACGCTAACTATTGTTTAGTGATCATTTCAGCAATGTATATACGATTTGTGGGTCACAGTTTATTATCTTTAACTAAACTTATTATCGTGTGCTTGTATTATCACAAAAAAAATTCAGCGTTTGGACTGAGAGATTGGAGACATATCTTAGCACCTGTGTACCATGTCTATCCAGAGTATGTGGACGTTTTAGAAGGAATGAAAGTTAAATTATACTGTGGAAGTTCAAGTCCTGTAAATTGGAGTTTTACCCCGCTATATTGGAGTTTAGCCTGGAAGTTAACCCTACCGTTACACACATTGGCAGGTCGTTTCCTTGTATCTGATCGAATAGTCACAATAATGAATATTTTGAAGAATAATAGTGGCCATTACAACTGCGAAGGTAAGTATGATCGTGTCCCCTTTTTCCATTCCTCACCAGTTAAAGTGTACACGGAAGTCCTGTACGGTCAAGTATTGCCTAACTGGATGGTCACCTACGAAGGTGACTCGGTGAGACTATCCTGTGGAAGTATCAAGCCAGTGGAGTGGTTTAGCACACATTTTTATAGTCAGAACACAACGCTGGAAAGTAATACTGTCACAATACATGATATAAGAAAGGAACACAGTGGTCCCTACGTCTGCAGAGGAGTCAGTGTACTTAGGAACATTTTTCACGATACTGCATTAATCATAGTCAATAGTTATTTTGACATAGTTCCTCCTTACGGACTTTAAACTCATACTCAGACAAGTAACGACCAGTATTAATTAATGTTTTAAAAAACATAACTGAGAAGATTCAAGTTAGTAAAAAAAAAGAAGAAACAACTGAAGTATCATCACTTGATTTCAATCAGCTAGCTTACAGCTACTTTATATCATAATTTTGTTAAGGTAAACAAAATGCAAGTAATTGCAATTTGGAATAATAGCTAGTGTACAAATTTGGCCGAACCTTAGGAATTGTGTAGACAACTTAGAACCCAATGCTGATAGGTTGATTCATTTAGCTACGGGTAAATAAAGGCATCAATTTTTTTGGGCTAAGGATGTAGAGTCTGGCTTAGCCAGACCCCCTTTATCTATCAGCTGGATGGGCGAAGGAGGAGACATTCTTGCACCTAGAATAATTGGGTAGCGATTGCATAATTTTTATTTATCGCGCCCGAATACATTTTGGTCGTGCGGGAATACTTTTTTGTTGGTGCAGCAGTTTAGCTACGAACGTTGATACCAACCAGAATATTATCGCAGTGTTAATTACGTGGGCGACAGCGTTCCCAGCAAGTTAGATGACTAACATGTCAAGTTAGTTAAAATGCAAGTTAGTTAACTAACTTGTTATAGGCAACTCTGGTACCCACAATTCACTATTTCTTGTTAATACTCAAATATTTTAAGCTATGGTGGCTCTTCTAGTAGTTTAAAAATGAATAACTTTTGCTACTGTATTCTTACTTTACAATACGTGTACTGTGGCAGGTTTGTACCAAGTTGGCAGAAGCTTCTCTAACCTTGGAGGAACCTTGGAGTAAGACCTATCACAACTATCACAAACAACAATATCACAAACAACAACAACAATGCCACCAGGAGGTTCCCTGGAATTGAACAGCCCACACCCCCCCCCCCCCCTCCCCCCCATGTCACCCTCCATCTGCTTTGGCGGTTATAAAATTAGATCACCCCAGCCTTTGACCCAGAAGTCTAGGGCTTTCTGCAAACCCCAGGGTTGAGACAACACTAACTCTTGCATAAACACAATATGTTTTACTTAATTTTTGATTTGTTTTTGTTTTTTTGTTTTTTCAATTATAACCATTTATTTAGGTTCTATTAAATTTTCTATCAGGAACTAAATTTATAATGGAAAATTTTCTAGCTTAAATACCTGCCTATACTTTCTAGTTTATAAAGCTAATAAAACTTTTCTGGTATATATATTCAACTTTGGATAGTAGTAGTTCACACTGTCATAACCACAGGTATAACGTCAAAACCATATATATTTTGGATTGACTATGTTTTACAATGTGTATAGAATTTTAGATGTCTAACTTTCACAAAACTGTATGGGTAGACACCAAAATATTACAAAAAGGCCCAACTTTTTACTCATTAAGTAGGATGCACTGTAGTTGGGTAGTGCTCAACTTGAAGTAATATGCCTCTTTGCTATGGAAAAGGACATGGTTGCATAGCAAGTTTAACTTGTGTTCAGTGGTATTTATAAAGGGCACATGTGCAGTGACTCAAATTTCTCAGCAGCTTTAATCGCACTAGTAAATGATTTCTGTTCATTTAAAATGAATCATTAAAAAATTGATAGTATTGCTGTAATATGTGTGGAAGATTGAACTGACTCATTTGTTGAAGGCAATCACCTATTCACTATTTTGTTAGATATCTATTGAATTTCTGGATTAGTAGAGCTTTACTGATGAGTATTAGGTTTAGTAAAATAACCAGTCATTTTCAATAGTAGCTATGGTGGTAATTTGAAACAAAACTGCAGTGGAAAACTGAAAGAATAATCTGATTGGTCATGAGTATCCATCACCGATTTCTCCCCACTTCATGTGAGCAATATAGGAAAAGAAAAATGTGAATGAGGGAAGAATCGAAAAGAATCATTTCACATGTTGGGACTGTCCAGCAAGAAGAGGACTTGTGTCCGAACGTGGTAGCTGGGTGACTTAGATAACTCAAAAAATGAAGTTAAATAAGCTTGTTATTATAGATAGAATGAATATACACAGCAAGTAAGATAAGATGAGTTACACGGAGTCAGTGAAAACGGTAACTAAGTAAAATAATACAGTGCATCAAACATATATAGAGTCAAACTACGAAAGACATCGACGATCTCCGATGAAGGCGGACTTGAGGCACGAGAGATATTGAGCGTGCGTGTTCAGGTCGTTGAAACACTTGCTTACATTTGTGGAGGACGGTTGGAGTCCGAACATCCTCCAGGGGGGAAAGATGCTTCCTCAATTAGTGTGACTAACTTGTGTATGGCCCTCCTATACGGTCCCTTTTGTGTTCGGACTGTTACAACACGGACCAATCCATAATCTCCTGGATGTGTTTGAATGACTCGGGCTAGAGGTCAAGAACGAACGAAAAGATCTGCATCATTGACCAGTACTACGTCACCAACAGCTATAGATCGTTGTGGTTGATGGCATTTTTTAAGCTGTTTAAATGCATTAAGTAGTCTTTACTCCACCGTTCCCAGAAGTCCGACACCAAACGTTGACGCAAGTTCCATCTAGACAAGTTGTTATATATTTGCGAGCAGAAAGATCTGGAGCAGGGTCAGATTTGAGTGCTTTACCCACTAAAAAGTGCCCAGGAGTGAGCACTTCTATTCCATCATCTTGGGTAGAGTCGAGAGGAGTAAGTGGCCGACTATTGAGAACTGCCTCTATATCTACAGTGACACTGTACAGCTCACCAATGAACAGATTATGAGAGCCTACCACCTTGGCGAGGAGGAGTTTCATTGACTTAATTGCAGCCTCCCACAAACCCCCGAAGTGCGGAGATCTGGCTGGTGTATGCGTCCACTTGATATTTTGAGCGGTGCAGTACCTATTCATAGAATCCTGAGTCTTGGGAGCTTTAAGGGTGGCCGCACACCGCCTACGCAATTTTTACCGGTTGGTTGCTAAGCACGATTCTGCTACTTTCTTTATTTGCAGGGCTACTCTACTATACTAGAAGGATAAAGTACCTGCCGAAGATACTGCACACCGACTTTGGAGTGAATCTGAAGGAAATATCATGGCCCCGATGTAAAACTTTGAAACAACTTTTTGGAGCGGTGCGGCAAGTTGGAGCTCCAGAATTTTCTACGCCGCTAGCCAAGACTATACTCTAGGGCAAGACAACGAGTTTTTTTTCCATTTCAATATTACTTTATGATTTATTTACATTTTTTTCCTTTTATAAGATTTTGAAAAATTCAAATTGTGGTGCCCTTCTTTTTTTTGTGTTCTACACGTGTGCAAAAAATATAGTCGTTCTCATTATTTGATTCCAAGAAAAACTGATTCAAAATTGGATACTTCTATTCCACTCGCAATTCTTAAGAAATAGCCCCACCCCCATATTTTGTACTACGAGTACGCGAGCAATTTTTTTTTCAATTAGTTTGTATTGGTTCTAAAAAGAGCCCGCCTATATCAAGAGTAAACAAACAGCAATACAACAATAACAAGAAAGTCAGAAGACAGAGCAGTTTATTGGAGATAGCCATAGGTGAAGGTATTAGATCTGCGCAGCTTGGGAAGTCTTCGCTCCGCAGAAATCGAGCCTGGTATATCCATCCGCTTGAGTTCAGGTACGCAGAGTCCGGAGAACGGCTACAGGAGGAGAGGCAGCCTGGTGCACCTTGCTGCGTGAGCTCAGATGACGTATGGAGAGTTGCTGTAAATGGATATGAAACAACAAGAAGCTAAACTAAAACACCACAACTTCGCAAAGTATACTTCTGCTACTACTGCGCGATAGTTTCTGCTCGCGTATTATCAAATGGTGGGGTATTGGCGGGGAATAAATTAATGTCCGGATCTACAGGCAGTGCGCGTTGCTATGTGCGGCCACCCTTAAGCAAGTCATATAGGTCTTTCAGCTCCTTCTGAGCACCTTTGAAATTGGTGCCATTGTCAGTGGCCAGTGTCTCAGGACATCCACGACGAGCTATAAAACAACGTAGAGCTGCTAAAAAACCTTCAGCGGAAAGATCCCTGACGATCTCCAGATGTACAGCCTTAGTTGCCATACATACAAAAACACAAATGTATGTTTTTTCCAGTATGCGAGATCGAGTGTAGCCCCTCTTGACCATGATTGGTCCAGCAAATTCAGCTCCAGTATGATGGAAAGGAGAGGATGGAGTGACCCTGCTGGACGGAAGTTAACCCATAAGTTGAGTGGTAGTTCGAGCATAGACTTTTCTGCAACGAACGCAGGACCGGGAGATACTTTTAGTTAGAAGTTTAGCCCCGATGACATGAAACTGTAGAGATAAAATTGCAAGTAAGGCTGTAGGACCTACATGTAGGTTATCCACATGCAATTGTTCACAGATTAACTTAGTTAGACAATCTCTTCGGTGTAAAATGATTGGATGCTTCTGTCCTACAGCCAGATCAGATTTCTCCAAACGACCACCGACACGAATGAGTCCTTTGTCATCCAAGTAAGGGTGAAGGTGAGAAATTTTACTCTGTGATGAGACCTTGTCCGTGGTAAGTAGTGATTCCTTATCAGCTTTGAAGGAGCGACTTTGACTGCACTTCAGTAGCTTAGTTTCAGTGATTTGCAACTCATCAAGTGACAACTGAGATGAAAAAAGTCTGTCTTCCTGTTTAGACCTGCAGTTACAAACAAAACGCAAACACCAAGTAATAATTCTTTTAAGTTTAATATAAGAGGAGAATAACTCAATAAAACTTTCTGGAGGAGTAGCAGTAAACATATCCACAGGTTTAGCTTCCAATAGATCCTTCTTGCCTCTCCAGTCAGTATTGGCAGGCCATGCAGAGGGAGGTTGTAATAACCAAGTTGGTCCATTCCACCAGAGCTCAAATGAAATGAGTTTGCTAGGCATAGCTCCTCTGGAGGCTATGTCTGCGGGGTTGTAATCAGTTGGAACATACCTCCAGTGCGAAGCTGGTATACGACAAATTGTGTCCACAACTCGATTTGAGACGTATGTTTTAAGCTTGCTCGCAGGAGTGGACAGCCAGCATAAGACAATAGTGGAATCACACCATGCATATACATCTTCCAGAGAAATTGATAATGTATTAGCAGCAGAAGCCAATACCCTACTCAGTAACTGAGCTCCATTGAGTTCCTTCCGTGGAATAGTACTGCCATTTAAAGGTGCAACTTTAGTCTTAGCGAGTAGTAGAGACGTAGAAACAGTTGTGTCCGAGTAGAGAGTACGTAAGTAAACCCAGCAAAGGCAGATTTCGAAGCGTCACTAAAGTCATGCAGTTGAAGACTTGTGACTTCTTTTCCTTTCACTAAATGACAGCGAGGTATGGGGTAAGAAGTAATGAGTGGAAGCTCACTTCTCCAATTCTTCCACAATCTAGCAATATGGTCAGAAGCGGGGTCGTCCCAGGCCAACTTGAGCTTCCAGAGATCCGGAAGAATAATTTTCACAAGAATCGTGCACGGAGCAAACCATCCGAGGAGGTCAAATGTCTTGGCTACATCCGAAGCTATTTTCCTTTTGGTAGGATTATCGCTTGCTGCAAGAATAGGAGTCGAGATATGCAATGTGTCCTTCCTTGTATCCCAATGAAGTCCAAGAGCTTTATGACACTCTGCCGGTGGAGAAATTATTTGGTGGTCATCATCCTCTCGCGTATCTTTTGGGACATTCTCGAGCACACTGATATTGTTAGATCTCCATTTACGTAGCCACATGCAGGCACATCGAAGTAAAGAAATCAGCTCTTCCTGAATCTCCATGGCTTCCTCGGGAGTTGCAGCCCCTGTCAGACAGTCATCAAGGTAAAAGTTTGATACAATTTTGGCTGCTCTGCATGGGGTACTGTTTTTCATAGTCCTTGGCTACTTGACGTAGTACCTGTGTAGCAGCTAGAAACGGGGAGGAAGTGACTCCAAAAGTTACCCTGGTCATGCGCATATCCATGACACCCTCCCCACCGGGAGTTGCTTGCAAGAAGCGATGTAAATCTCGGTCATCTTCATGAAGTTCAACTTCATGTCCGCACTCATACCAATGACGTAAGAACGAAAAGCAAGGACTACATCTGTAAGTAAGGGGTAAAGGCTTGGACCAGGAAGTAGAGTGTCATTTAGAGATATCCCAGTAGTAGACTTAGCCGACGCATCAAAAACTACTCGGAGCTTGGTAGTAGTACTAGAAAGTTTGACGACTCCATGTGAGGGTAGATAGAAAGTAGTAGAATCGGGCTTGTTTAGTTCGTGAACTGGCACAGGCTCAGGTGGCCTAATTCAGCATACTCTTGTAATGCCCTTTTGTAATTATCCCACTTTCCTTTGCGTTGAAGAGACTGCTTGTTTCAGTAGAATCTTCTACTAGCGTGACCTCGAGAAACACCTAAAATAGGAGGATTAGTCTTCACAGATAAACGTACGACATACCGACCCTCCTCATTTCTGCTGTGCGTCGTTTGAAAATATTCCAAAGCTTGTTGATCCTCATCCGTGTTTTGATTGAGGTCCGATGGTGCTTCTTCAGTATCCCAGAAAGCTGTTAACAAGTTGTTGGTGTTGGAATCGGCTGCTCGGGAATGAAGACAAAGAAATGATTCCAAGGGAGGTGGTTGGGGAATATACTTTCCTCTGATTGACCAGCCAAACACAGTTTCCCAAGCGTATAGTGTGCCATCTGTAGAAGATCTTCTCCCAGGTAGCATGAGTTGATCGAGTACATCGGAACCAAAAAGTAAATCGATCCCCTTCCCGGTTTGTCGAAGTTTGGATCAGCGAGAGTAAGGTCTTGTAAGAATGGCAGATTTCGGACCCGTGTAGAGGAAATCCAGGCAAGTCGCCAGTAATTTTAGATATAATGACTGCTGTCATTGGAATAGAATCATGTCCATCAGGAAGCAGAAATAGTTCAGCTTTATAAGGGCAGGCAGGTATCTCCGTCTTTGATATGCCAGTCAATTGTGTTGGTTCATGAATTCTTTTGACCTTGAGGGATAGAGCTAGTCGGTTGGTTAAGAAGGACATATGAGAACCACTATCAAGAAGTGCTCTTGCTTTCTGTCGTCGTCCTCTAGACTCAATAGTGACTTGGCATATTCCCAGAACTACTTTAGCTTCCCCTCGTGTTGTATTGCTGGATGGAGCAGTATGAGCATTAATGGAAGATGATGCTTGTGCATTAATAGATTCAGTAGTCGTAGATTCATTTGTAGTTTGAGCTGAAGGTCGACTTCGATGAAGAAGAGAGTGGTGACGCTTTCCACATACTCTACAAGTACTACGACTAGGACAATCTCGGCAAAAATGTTAAATGATAGGCAATTTGTGCATACCTTTAGTTTGGATGCAGTGCTGAAACGGTCCTCCACTGACTTAGCCTTGAATGCTGCGCATAAGTAGAGCGGATGACTGCCGTCGTGACATAAGGCACAGCTATCATCTCGCTGTACATGGAGATTGGTCGATTTTCCTTGCTTTGGTTTAGTGCTATATGCGGTATGAGTTTTCGATGTTGCTGGGAAATCCACAGTCCTGCCCTGTAACCGTAGTCGGTATTGCTGAAGAAGTTCCACGAGCTTGTCTACAGTTGGAGTGGTCTTAGACTAAGCTGTTTTTTTCTGTCCAATAACGAAAAAAGTCGTCAGGCATTAGGAGTTCAGCTATAACTGTGTAAAGGGTTTCAAGTGAATCCACTGAACATTCCTTCATGGTTGAGATAGTACGTTGAATGAGCGTAATAATTTGACTAATACCTTCATCCGTAAGTTTTAAGGAATGTTTAACAAATGCCTGGTGTGTGGAACGACCGATAATTCGAGGCTGATCATAACGCTCCTTCAGCGCTTGGACAGCAGCTTCATAGTGGGCCTTGCCTAGTTCGAGAATCAATGATCTCCTTGCCTTCTTTGCATTTTATTGTCATGAGCAAGAATGACAGACGGTCAACATCAGTAAGTGTGGGATCCTTTTTCAAAACGTTATTAAATTTTTCCCAATAAGGACGCCACGCACTGTTCTCGCCATTGAAGCTGGGCAATTCAAGACGAGGTAAGCGATCGAATTTGGCCATACCACCATCGTGTTTAACATCTTTAGGAACAGATGTCTTGTTGTCTGGATTGTCCTTGTGATACCTCTCCCATAGTTTGGTTTAAGTCTTTCATGGCTGTCTGCAAGAAATCCATAAGCTCAGGATGGTCTTTAAGAGAATGGAGGAATTGAACACATAGGTTCAACTTTGTAAGTAAACGAGCTGCAACAAGTTGTTGAGTTAAACTCTTGCGAGTAGCAAGCATTTTGTGACAATAAGAATGATACTCATCCTCTTCCTTATCCTGATCCTCTTCTTTGACATGGGCAAGAATGGCATTTTGTAAAAGTTCGGCGATTAAAATATCTGTATTGATTTTCTCGAGGTGATGTTCGATAGAGCCAATATCCAAATCTTTGAGAGTCTGTGCCGCAGAATCCCTACAGAAGCGCTCATTTCTCGAGACATCACGTCGATTGTTAGTTCGACGGCGTGCAACGAGATCTTCCTTCAGTAGTTCTGCCTCCAGTCGAACAAGATCCTGACTGGTCATCATAATGAATTTAATCCAGACAACTGTGATGGAAAGAAAAAAACAAGATGAAAGAACAGAATAAAGTAAAAACAAAATAAAAAGTAGTTCAGTTAATTATTTGACACTTAGGAATTATGTATCCAGTAGTGCCGAAGAGACGTAGTCCTAACAGGCAGGTGTTCGTCTCTACTTTCAGGTTATCAATCCTTCCTGTAAAATCGACAAATCGACTATCTGGCAACAGGAGGATCCGGCTCGAAGGACCAAAATGTTCGGGACTGTCCAGCAAGAAGAGGACTTGTGTCCAACGTCGTAGCTGGGTGAGATGAAGTTAAATAAGCTTGTTATTATAGATAGAATAAATATACACAGCAAGTAAGATTAGATGAGTTACACGGAGTCAGTGAAAAATGGTAACTAAGTAAAATAATACAGTGCATCAAACATATAGAGTCAAACAACGAAAGACATCGACGATCTCCTACAGTCCCGCAGTTCTTATCAAAAAACTCATTTCATTGGTTAATCAAATCATGTGACCAGTTATAGCGCCGCGCGTGACCAATTATAGCGCCGCGCAAGGGCTAGGGCTAGGGCTAGGGGACCAATCAGAACAATTCTTTGATAAGAACTGCGGGATGGCTCACGATCTCCGATGAAGGCGGACTTGAGGCACGAGAGATACTGAGCGTGCGTGTTCAGGTCGTTGAAACACTTGCTTACATTTGTGGAGGACGGTTGGAGTCCGAACATATACCTCGCCTATAACATAATGATTTCCAACTGCAAAAACCGTATTAAAAATGGTAATTGTGAAAGCGGAGTTATTTATTTATAGTGCTCATGCCACTTGAAATCTACCCAGGGCTTGGCCAGTGAATTTTTGCTCACAAAGCTCATGCAATTATGTTTGCCATCCATACATGCTATACGTTGGGAATCTAAATCGTATACGGCCTTGTAAAACGTAATGTCATCTTAAAAAGTAAGTTTATTTTGCATAAGAGAGAAGATTAAATAGAGTAAGATACAAAAAATAGTTAAGTGATATAAATATATCTGGTCCCTTCTAGAAAATTATAGCTTTTTGACTCTTAGGAATCTTGCGCTTTGCAAACGAACACTATACCGGTGTGTAAACTTTGCTGTAACAGGGCATTATTCATTTCAGAACAGAGGCTGATGAATTTCACCGGATATCATCGCCTTAGTCACCGAGGGTTTTCGCGTGATGGAGCGAGTGCACTTCTTGTAGTCGGTACTCTGGAAGGATCCCTAACGCAGTAACGATTGATAGCCCTAGTTTGATCACAAATATGTTATAGTTTACAGTACTATACATCCAGTTATTCGAAATGGAGCCAGTAAATCTAGGCAAACTCTAGGAATTATTACCAGATAAATACCTTTTGAATAAAGCTTTGGTCCAGGAACTGGGACAGTTATCAGAAATAACTCCCCCAATCTGTGGTTTTTACCATAATTTGTTGAACTCATTCCTTTTAATGATACCTTAAGCTGCACATGGGAGCATGAAGCTGGTTGAGTGGTTTATACATAGCCAAAATAAAATAGTGGAAGGTTATACCACCATCACAATATTATACTATATAATATTATAAGGAAGAGCATTGTGTTCAATACTATGTGGAGGTGTCAAAATGAACAAAAAATTTCAGGATCTGCAATAATCCTGGTTGACAGTAATTTTGACATTATTAACACTTCCAGGAGTGGCTAGAACATGTTTCTTAATTATTCAAATGCAACATGTCAGGAGTTTGAAGTGGTCTGATATTGTTGTATCAGATTAGATTTAGGGCATAAAATCATTAACAATAGATAGGGAGCTAACTTTTGCAAGTAAATTGTAATTTCAATAAATAAGTTTTGCACTAATTTTGTGTATAGTTTGAAGAGATCCATGCTATAATAAATACATGGCATTTATCCCACTTCTTTTGGAGCTTTATTGCTTTAAAATAGAATTAATTATGAATTTTAAATCATTAAAGTTAATTAATTTTAATAAAATCAAGCCTTACAATAGTACCTTAACATTAAAAAAAAAATTCCCCTTGCTAAATTTTATGGGTTACATAATTTGTTCCCTATCCCAATTATTATCTATACTTAACTAGTAAGGCACTTAACTTCAGTTGATATTTGATATGTGTGGGCTCTGAGGAATCTAGTAGAGTACCTTCAAAAGCAATAAAAATACCTTTCCAGATAAATGGGTTAAGCCAGTTTTAGCTCTAAGGTCACTTCTAATTTCATGCGCTTTAAATTTTGATTGAAGAAGCTGTCTATAATTGAGTAATATTTTCCCAGGTATATCCAATTATTGGTCTCATCATCTTTAATATAATTGTAATGGTGAATTACATGTGCATGTACTGTTACCAAAAATGTTCAGTGTTTGGACAAAGAGATTGGAGACATATATTAGTTCCTGCATACCACGTTTATCCTCACTTGGTAGAACTCTTACAAGGAATGAAAGTTAAACTATACTGTGGAAGTTCAAGTCCCTTAAATTGGAGTTTCACTCAGCTAAATTGGAGTTCAAACTGGGATGGCGGTGTATGGTTAAACATGCCGTTACTAACGTTGGGTCGCACCTTTGTATCTGATCAAGTAGTCACAATAATGAATACATTTATGAATGATAGTGGCCTCTACAACTGCTTCGGTAAGTACGATTACGTTTTATTTTTCCATTTCTCATCAGTTAAAGTGTACACGGAAGTCCTACGAGGTCAGGTATTGCCTAACTGGATGGTCACTTCTGAAGGTGACTCAGTGATACTATCCTGTGGAAGTATCAAGCCAGTGGAGTGGTTTAGCGCACATTTTTATAGCCAAAACATTACGCTGGAAAGTAAAAATAATCACAATCCATAATATAAGAAAGGAACACAGTGGTCCCTACGTTTAAAAACATAACTGAGAAGATTCAAGTCAGTAAACGAAGTGCAGCATAATCAGTTCATTTCAATAAGCAAATAGCTACGTTTTGTCAGAATTTTGTTAAGGTAAACAAAAGGCAAAATTTACAATTTGGAGTAATAGTTTAAACATTGGCTGAACTTTGAGGAATTGTGTAGACAACATAGAACTCAATGTTGGTAGGTTGATTCATTTAGCTACTGGTAGACAAAAGTATCTATTTTTAGTTAACCTAACGGTTGCGTGAAGAAATATCTGTGAACATTCTAGCGCCTAGTTGTTACCTTATTACTTTTTTTTACCGAGCCCACAGTTATAGATGGCGGTATGGGAAGGTCTTATTTGAGTGAGCAGGCAGCGTTTCTTATGGGGTAGGGTGGACAGGATGTGGAGTCTCTTTAGTAGCAAGATCTAAGACCAGAGTAAATCTACGCAGCCCTGTGATTTTATAAAAGGCTGAGTTAGGTGCAGCAGAGCTGACCCTCACCTTTGATCTAGCGCTTGGCCGATCCAATGAACTTTGAACCTTAAGCGCTGTGGGAGCCTGACCATAGCTGACAAGCTAACCTTTGCTGTGTGACTGACCATCTCTCCTTCCTCTGACAGATCATGCTGAAATAAGTGATCACTTGGAAAACACAACTTAAAAATGTGATTTCTCTTATTATGAACCCCTGCAAACCACAAAAAAACAATAAATAACTAATTCATTCCCACCAACTTCATCTTTGGTTTTGTAAGTTGTATCACCCCCCTTTTCATTTCAGTTGTGTCATAGTGTTGCTTGGCCTTTGTGCCTAATTATCTTATTAACCTAAGTGTGCTGTGGTGTCAAGGGGCATCGAGATAGTCTATTGGGTTATTGTTCTAGAAGCCTGGGAACTGCCTGTTGGATTTACGCCCCAACAGTTACCACCGCTAGACAAGGCATTCCCAGCATTTGGTCGCGCCTGGTCGCGTACATTTACAAACAACGAAACAGCTGTTCCTTTAATCTGTCATGCGTGTGAAGTTCCCGCATTAATTTAACGACCCGTACCAACGGTTTTCTGAGTAAACGATAATATCGTGCAAATGCAATGTTTACTCATTAAACAGAGTTAATGGAGGGAGGAAACCCGCGTGTAGGGCTACAGGTAAGGGTCGCACCAAAAAGAGGCCTGGCACATGCGTACTAAAGTCCCATGCACGTGGCTCAGTCAGTGGATTAGCAAAACAGCAGCCAAATAGCTTATTGCCCTCCCACCCAACCACTAACAATATGGCAAAAAGATCCGATCACGGGAGAATAATAATAATAATAATAATTAATGAAGAAAACAGCAAGAACCAGGGTAATGACATTTAATGACTGGGAAGCATCATATTCTCTGCCCGTGTCTCCACATGGGATGAAATGTTTGGACCTAGGTAAAGGGTTGACAAGCCAATAAGTAATAGTAACAAAAGCCGATCAGGAGGTGAAGGCACCACCTTCAACCCCCAAATGCTGGAGTCGGCAGGCAGCAGATAAGTAATATAGTGGGGTTAGTGTATACAAAATAAAGAGCACTTCAACTGGTAAGCTAAGTGGGTGATAAGGAGTGCTAACCGCTAATTGCAATTACACCCAATTAGCACCTGGGTCCCTACCTCCCTCCAAATACCATAGACAACAGACATTAATTTGCATTGTCTGTAACAAAAGGAGTCCATCTGAATGCTTTCTGACTGGCAAGCATCACCCCATTTCTGTAATCAGAGCAAAGTTTAGTGAAGCCATCCAATTTTGATGCCATGTTGTACAGGATTCCCCTGATAGATGCGAGTACAATGTTGCAATCATATACACTGAAAAAATAGCTGTGGGTACACATCAATTTGCAATTGCACCACAGCTCACCCAAGCCCTACATGATCCCGCAATAATCAATATATCCCATCTCCATCCACCCCAAGTTATAACTAGAAATGTTTCTCCAACGTAGAGTAAATGGTAGCATTGTATTACTTGTTAAACAACATAAGTACAATATATGTAACGACTCAATGCAGCACTAAGAGGTCACTAACTGAAGAAACCTTGAGTACTAGCTATGTTAGTTTGAAAATGCATTGTGCTTGTAAGCTAGTATAACATCTCCAATGCCATTGACCAAATACTAATGAACTATTCCATAAAAATAAAATACTGCAAATTTCCAGCTCTAAAGTGTTGGATTATGACAGTGTCAGTGATTGGTTTAGTTGTTGTCCTCAATACTGCAGTAAATCAAAAAAGGACTGAATCATCACTGGAAACGTATCCATGTCAATTCCTTGGACACTCTTGCATCTCTAATCTGTAACAAGGAAGGGAAAGTAAAGACTTGTTGCCAAGGTTTTTAATGCAATGTTGTTTTCACTACATTACAGTACTTGACGTTACACTGTTCATCTCAACTCGATAAAGATCTCTATAATAATCATTTACTATGAATGCCTAATTAGCTAGAAGCCTAAAATATACATCATGAATGTGAGAACATAAAAAGCTAGAAAAAACACTTACTAATGAATGAAAAAGACCACAATGACACTATTATACTGTACACACAGACCCCCCTTCCTACGCCACTGCATTATCTGCAATGTGTAAATTGGAGGTATGTGTGTGTGAAATGCAACAGTATGATAGGAGACAAGTGTAATAGAGGGTGCTGATTACATATCTATCTGTTGTTGCTTTTTGCATTAATGATAATCAGTAAAATGAAGCCTCTTGAAATTATTTAATCAAAGGCAGTACTGATTGTGACACTATCAAAAACAATGTACATTACTGAAGATTTTCTTTACCAATAAATGTGAACATCTGCTGGTAAAGTTGGCAAAGTATGCCTCTGTCACATTATTAAGTTGAGCGTTTAGTGTAATGGGGTGATGGAAGTGGCGGTTGGGGCAGGGGGCACTGCCCTCCCCCCAGATTTATACCTTGGTGGGCACAGGGGGCCACACATTATGCAGATTTAAGTACATATTGAATTAGTGAACTTGAATTTAGTTCAGTAAATATGAAGTTGTATTTCTTCATGAGATATAAATTGTTTTCATGAGAGTAATTTAACTTCTGATACATGGCTTGTGGCTCCCTCCTCCCCCCCACTTTGAAGCAGCTTTCGTCCCCCCTCCTGAGTGATACAGAGTTTGAACCGTTCCAACTTACACAACCAAACTGTTCCATTCTGAATGCAATTTAAATATATTTTTACCAATCAAAATGGATCTTTGTTAATTAACAATTACATGTACTCATGTGCTGCATCAGTGGCATTCCCATCCTAAATACCACGACAGAAAAACAATGGCTTTTTGGGTTCTAACCCTTCACAAGAAAGTAATAGTTCATATTTAACTCTCAGCGGGCATGCGCAAGTGGGTTATAGTAGTCTGTTTGTCATTCATTCATTCATTCATTCAGTCTTTCATTCACTCTGTCAACAGTGGATCTCCAAGATGGCAGATTTTTATGCCTTGATAGAAGAGGAACTCCAACTAGATGACGATTAAGTCCCTTTAATCTGCCACTATTTTGAATTTCAGCTTTATTTTTGAGAAAATGAGAGAAAAGGCAGACAACAGCGAGTGCTACTATACAACCACGCCCATTCAATCATTTAACTTCCATTTAGAATCACGCGCTCTCTCGTGAGCATACAAATTTTACCGCGCCAGTTCAGAATTGTTGCTTGCGTTCTGTAGTTCCGGTGCTTAATTTCTATTGTCAGGTGTTCGGAAGTCTCTGCTGCTGGAGGTGTGCTTTTTTCACCAGCTGTTGGCATGCCTGCTCTCCAAAAAGTGTGCCCTTAGTGTTCCTATAGTGTGCATATAAAAAACTCCAAATGTTCTTGTGTCTTTTTTTTTTCTACCAAGCCAAGGTTAATACTAAAGCCAGAGAATGTTATGAAGTCCTCTTAAAACCTTAACAACTGCATGGCTCAGTGTGTCAAGCTTGTAAAACAGCTTTAGAAAGTATGATAAGGGCTGGTTCTAAATATTCATACCCATCATGAAGCCCTTGAAATGCCTAAAGAATCCCAGAGATGCAAACAGGCCAATTTATAATGCCCTAGCTAGACAAGTTAAAATTTATATTGATAAATAGAACTAACTATTACTCTTGGAATTCAACAATGACTTATTTTGCAAATTGTAACATTTTCTACTAACAATGAGGGTTTGTAATCTTAGTGCTCTAGTTTAATATTTTTCTCTTTAATATCACATGTTCTTTATTGTGTAATGTCACTTATTGCCATTCATTGTATCGTCAACTATTAAGAGAAGTGGAAGAAAGTTATAGCTTTTATCTCTTTACTGGGCAGTTTTTTTATATTATTGGAAGCACCACTCACTATTAAGACAGTTGTTTAAAAATGTGATTGTGGATGTAGGGACCCGCCCCATATAAAGTTCCAGACTCATTCATTGGACACTGTGATTGTCACACGAGGGGGAATATTATTTATAATGATTGGCTCCCGCCTAAGTGGTCAGAGTTTTAGTTTTTTAGTTTGATCGTTCAGTATAGGTGTAAATGCTAATTAGTTATTTTACATTGAATCAAAAAAACATGGTGGTAGCAATTTGCTACACAGTTGTGCAGGAATCTCAGACTAGCTACCAGGGAATAGAGAGCCCCTACAGTGGACAGTTTTGAAAGAAATAACTTAAACCGTTCCTTATCATTTAATAATAGCGTAAGCCATATTTTCTATTTACAATGTGGCTGGTAAGCTGACTCCTCCATATATTGGGTAACTCATTCATGAACTGCTACTTAGAAAGACAATTAAGACCTTTTATTGTGTTGTTGTTTTTTTGTTTAATTTCGGGCTAATTCTTGAGAAAACTCGAAGCTTCAGCTACTTCAACTCCACAAAAATACTTTTTCCAGTCGAACCAGGTTAATTTCTCACAACCAACAATGTTTTCAGATAGAAAAAAAAGTCTCATAACCAGCCGTTCTCCGAGCAAAAACGGGCAGTGGCTGGTTGAGACTAGATAGAAACCGTAAAAGAGGGTAACCGATGCTCATTTTTGTTTAGTCGATCTAAAACTCTGAAGAAAATAATAGACTTCAATTGTAGCTAGTCTGTTGAGTGCAATTGTTCAAATTTGGGAATTAAGAAGAATTGATAATTTAGGTAACTTCCTAGCTAAAAGAGGGTTTCGTCCAAAACTGGAAAACACCTTGGTGGTGGTTGTCAGCCTGCCCTCCCCCACTAAATTATTAAAACTTGAATGATGCCAAATAAAGGTCCAAACTTTTTCATGCTTACATATACTGTTAAAACGAGGGTGTTTAAATAATGCCTCCTGAGGTGTTTACCAGGAGGCGCTGTCTGGACACCCCACTTTGAGCCCTTATAACTTCCACACCAATGCATATTATAATATATTAATAGCGAATACCCTTTAGTTTCTTCATTACAAATATCTTTTGTAATGACTCTATAAAGCCCAAAAGTGGGGTATCCACGCAGCGCCTCCTATTTAACACCAAAGCTGAGTTATCCAAACACCTCATTTTTAACAGTGAGACCTGTCAGTCCAGCCGAGAATCATAGTGGGGGGGGGGGGGGGGGGGGGGGGGGGGAGGGGGGGCCAGTACCGCAGAAAATTATAAGTTACAGAAGAAAGGACCAAACACAGGGTGAAAAGAGTCCATATCAAAATTCGTAAACTGTCTTGGTAATTAGAGTTAACAAAAAATTTACAAGGCTGAAGAGGTTAACAAACTAGTTAATCAACACATTATACACTAATTTACGATTTGTTATGGTTGTAAATGGACACTTTTCAGGCAGTGAAAGTTGTTCACTATGAGTGGATGAGTTGTCACTTTTTGTAAGTCATGTCCATGTTGAGCTTATTTTGATACTATGGGCTAGACACCCATTTTTCATTAAATATAATTATAAGCATACATGCCCTAGGACGTTTTTTTTGTCCTGCACAATAGCCTGATATCCTTTTGATATGGATGTAAGGTAATGTCATAATTATGTACATTTGTTCAATTTTAAATGGTTACAAAGCCACACCTTTTCTCTAGGTAACTTAATATTATAATCATTAATGAAAAATTCTTTTTTTTTTATATTGCAAAATTATTGCCTCAAAAATTCAGTGTGCTAACCTGTGAAGTTTAAGTTATTTTATATTTAATTGCCAACTACAATAAACATTAAGATGGCAATTTTATAATTCAACCCAAATTGTCAGTAATTACAGCACTATATAGTGAACCCAAACATAATTTTTACAGGCAATTATTTTGCTGATTACATATGCTATTTAAATAGTTATGAATACAATGACCTAACATGATTGATGCATTCACGATATGCAATCTTTGGACAAGAAAAGTAAGATTGAAAGTTAGTTATAATTTGTATTATGTATTTATTGGTTTATTTGTTTGTTTGATTTGTCATTTTTTATAATTATATTTATTTAGCTTTGGTTAATTATTTAATTGTTTGTTTATTTTTATAGTTAAATCTATTTACTTGTATTTTATTACACGTGTTTATGTTTATTTAAATTTAGTCACATGCAAGCCTGGTTTGTGAGATTCAGAATGTGCGAGATATTACTGAATTCTTAGGGATAGCTAGGTGTGTGTTTGTGTGTGTGTGTGTTTGTATTTTGCACTTGTGTGTGTAGCATAGCCAGGGAGTTTTGAGAGCCTCGGTCCAACCACCATAAGAAAACTGAAAAATACAGCAGCGTTAACTTGATTTTCTGGGTGTTTGGGAAGTATCGAATGCCAATTCTAAACAATTCATTCAAAGCATGAAATGAGGTCCGTGATGGTAGCTTAAACTTTGGCTAGTTAATTTATAACAGGCTTATTGAATGTATGTTTGACAGTGGATGGCTGTACCCAGTACAGGAGGAGGTACCATAGTCATACAACTATTTTCAACATTGGTACCCTCTAGATCTTATTACTTTCCTACGTAGATTTTAATACAGTGCTACTTTACTGGTATACAATTAGACAGAATTGGAAATCTATAACTACAATTATTTTTCCAAGAAGAAAATGCATAATTCTATCGCCAGGAGGTGTAAACAATCATTGGTCAAACGGTGCTATGAAGAATCTGTGACAAGAGGGCTCTATGAACATTATGTTTGGTGATAGCTATTTGGCAGTTTCTATTACAATAACAGTTAGACTATGTGCTGAATTTTTTACTTTTTATATACACAACTTGTATGTGAAGCTAAATTTCACATTTTTATTGTAATCAATGAACAAGCTTGCATACAGTTTGTCACTTATTCACTTCAACTGCTTACCACACAACCACACAAAATTACTCAGACCAGTCTGTGCTTCGTCACTGGCTCACAACCATGCAGGTTAATTAATAATGTTGGCACTACTAAATCCATATCAAATATCACTGTAAGTGATCTGGCCTACGCAGTAATGTATCCTTCCTCATTTCTATAGGCTTTCACGCAGTGTCACTTGTGCTCCAAAGCAAATCCCAAGCCTGTAAAGGATACTGAGATAGTTTCTGAAAGAATTGAAAGAAATATCATTAGATGTGATGGGACCTCTAGTGATGAGACCTCTAAATCGCTCTAAGTCAGGTTTCCGACACATCCTTACTGGGATGCACTTAGAGACTTCTTATGTACTGTTTTGCCTTCTCAATGTGTAGTTTTACTGCTAAAGAGAAAGCCGTTAACTTCCTCAAAATTATTAGAGTTCTTGGTGTGACTCACACACTTAATTCTTACAAACTAGGTGACTAATGTTTTTTATCCAAGGTGCTAGGACATTTTTAAGTGAACATTTAGATATAGCACAATTGAAGATAAGCCAGTACCAATGGGCAACTTAAAAGAATTCATTCAACCCTCAAGTCAATCTAAAGAAAATACATAACTGATAAACAGGACTGGCCAAAAGTATTAGATTTTACAATTATGCATTTACGTATCATCCCTCATAGCAGGAGTGGCTATAACTCCTTCAAGCTGATATGACATACAAAAAACACCTATTGTAATTGCACCTCTAATATCTTATTGGACAACAATAGCTATGTGATTCACATATAACCTTTTCTGTTGGAGACCTTATTGTAAAGAAGGTGTTAGGATTGATTGGTCTCTGGAGTGGCACTTGTTGGAAAGGGTCCTAGAAATTGTCTGATCTCAAATATACTATTATGCCCTAAGGGTAGATGGGTAAGTTTATACCATAACTAATTAAATAAATTTATGCATTCCTTTCCATGTCAGTATGTGGTATCAGTAGATGAGTCTGAATCAGGTGATTTACTAATAATATCAGCTGTGTTCCAGACCATTTAAGTTGTCCAGTTTCCAGAAGTCTGAATTGGACCATATATTTTAAAACTGACCAGGAAACACCCAGCTGGCCCAAAATTCTATTACTAGCTATTACAGACCCCACCCCTATTTGGACTCCCTCTCTATACATTGAACCAAGCATTAAAAATGAACTTCGACACCTTGATCAACTCTGGTGCTCCCAGTAATTCCTTATAGTAAAGTGCTCCCATATCCATCTGTGAAGAAACATGATGGTAGTGTAAGAACTGTTGCAGATTTCAGAAAAGTAAAGTGAAAAATCAGTGGAACTATTCTATATGCCTACTTGTGAGGATATCATTGTCCGTCCATGTCCTGTAAAGATTCTGACTAAATTTGATTTGGCTAAGGCATTCCACTAAATTCCCTATGGCTTCAGAATCCTGTCATGTGATATCTTTCTCATGCAAGTTCAGGCAATACTATGAGTAATTCTGTATGCCATTTTGCTTGAAAAAATGCTCAGATATGATGTTTCAACTTGTCATGCAGAAGTGCTTAATTGACCTGGAGTTTATCATATTACCCTATGTAGATGATATCATCATTTTTTTCAATCACCTGGATCAGTGGATTCTAAGTAATAATCTCCAAAACGGTATTGCTTGATTACCATAATACTTTTTATGGACTCCACTAATAAATTTGCACAAGATTGTTTTTTGTTTTTTTTTATATCTAATAATGAATTTTGTGATAGTGTATTCATACACACACACTTTTGCTCTATAAGTACAACTGATGAGACTAGCTATTGTCTTTACTCAATTTTATTATGAGTTATATATACTAGTGGTGCGCTCGAATAGCGCAAAATAGCGAAGCGAGCGATGCATGTTCCCTGTAATTGCAGCTATAGATACAGTTATTTATTTTGATGTTGTTAATGTTATGTCTGTCTGTTGTTTCATATAGATTCATTGGTGCTTCTATTCTATACCACTGTATGATGAAGGTTATAAAATTTAGGCTATGTATAATAAAGTTTAAATGTTATACTTTTTGTGATAAAACAAGAGTAATGAATTATTTTATTATTTATTTTATTAATGAAATTCGTAATCAGCTACATAGTATTGCTTTATATAATAAAGTTTAAATGTTATATTATTTGTGATAATATAAGAATAATGAATTATTTTAACATCAAAGTTATTGGCTGGTGTTTTAGACAGAATATACAGCTATTTAATTAAAAATGTCATACATCATTACATTTATAGCTGATGTAAACTTTGTGGTTTAATAAAAAAAATAAATAAAAGAGTTTGTTTGGGTACTATAACATATTCAGAGGGAGAGCAGAGTATGTTAAATGGATGTAGATCTTAGACTACATAGTTTGATAATAGAGTTAGGTTAATTTTTATAGTTTTACATTAAATTTAACCTGCAAGTGGAGGAATGTTTCCAGGATGCATGTTATTTTGAGCTGAATAGAGCTTAGGGATATCTTTATCCTGGCTACATCGACAACATTCCAATGACTTAAATTTCATTTTGGTGCCTGGAAACTTCTCCATACACGTTATGCAGACTGAGATTTTAGCATGAAAATTACGCATTGCTGTACATGTGTGAACTTGAGGATCATCAAATGCTGGAATAATATGGTGCAATGGAACCTGGGGATGTTGTCTTGACCTGTTCCCCCTAACTTGAGACAATCTAGTCTCCCGTTGAAGTGGTGTTTCATCAGCCAATCTCTGCTGTTGGTTAGTTGACAACTGCTCTAATCTAGAGGAATTTTGTAATGAAGATTCATTTGCTGTTCTCAACAGTTGGTTAGTGGACAAACAGTGGAGCCTGTGATCTCTTTCACTATCACTTTCAAACAAATGTGTGACTTGCTGTTTTTGTGACATTAGTTGTAGACGTTGCTCTCTGCATAATGGTTTCCTAAACGAAAATATGTCTCGTATTAACTTATTGAAGTATATATTTTATTTTATATTTACCTCTTGCATTCGTTGCTGATAAGCTGAAAGGCTTTGCGGTATCGAAATTGTTTGAGTTATATTTTCTGCAACTTTTTTTGCTGCTTTGGGTGTATATGAGAATGGATGTCCTCTGATAGATGTCTTTTCCTTCCTCTTGCAGTACAAAAAGTAGTGGGGATATTAGCTTCTTGTTCAGATGGTGTGGCTGCATTTTCAGTGTCTTCAAGAGTAGTTGAGTCTACAGCTGTATAAAGTTGATTGGTACAGTAATCCTCAGGAATAGTCTAATAAATAAATTAGGAACATTTAATGGCTTTTCAAAAAGAAAGATTCTTTACTTTGCTACCTGTTTCTGTTTAGTTTTAGCTCTCCTCCTCCTTGCCCTGTCCTTTTCATTTCTTATCTCTCTCCTTACTATTTTTTCTTCTGGAGTTCCTAACGCCCTCAGACCGAGCGTTTCTAACGTTTTGTCTACTGGGCATCGCTACTTCGTACGGCGGGTAAACAAAACAAAATGTTGCTAAGAAGGTTACCCAGCCCGCGCAAGCGCGTAGGATAAAGGGAACGTTTTGTCTACTGGGCATCGCTACTTCGTACAGCGGGTAAACAAAACAAAATGTTGCTAAGAAGGTTACCCGGCCCGCGCAAGCGCGTAGGAGAAAGGGTACACACGTACGCCCACGCAAGAACAAAAACAATTTCTAGACCTAAATATATATATATATCGCGAACTCATTAGAGAGTCAGCTCCGCTCGCTTCGCTCGCTTCGCTGAATTAATGTGGTTATACACTAAGTTGTTTATATCATTAGACAGGGTATAATGAATATATATTTATATAAATGTGAATTGATCTCTATTAAAGCATAACTAAATCCAATAACTAAATATACCAAGTGATGCCTTCATATATAGCAAGTAATAAGCACTTAACATACTGGTAGCTATCTCTCTAAGATGTGTATCGACTCTAATTGATGGAATACTAATAGTCATATAAAAAATATTATCAAATGTACAAATGTGTAAAATTAAATGTTACATACTAGTATCTGCTTCACTGGCTGGGGAAATCAATACCTAAATAAATAACAATTACAACCTTTCACTGGTATTTAAGTTTAGCAATGCATTATTATAATAATGATCATTATAGTGACAATAAAGAGAGCAATAAATATGAAATGACAGAATGAGGGCTTGAGTTTACTCACAATAATTGAACACATTGTACACAATAGCACTAATCTGTTATGTATTTTTAACTGAGCCAAGTAAGTTTTGAATACTTTTAAGTCAATTCTGCAGTCTGTATCAATGCAGTAAAGTAGTTTATTCTCTCTCTTTCACAGGTTATATTTAAACAGTACAGAATTAAAAATATTTGGTCACCACTGGGAATCGAACCCAGGACTGCTTGCTTAACGCACAAGCGCTCTGCCACTGAACTACAACAACCAGCTGGCAAATAATATTTTTGTTTAAAAAAAAAGCCGGTGAAAGAGGGAGACTACATCCTATGAATCTAAGAAGGCTGAGAAAGAAATTGTGAAGTAAAGCAGTTTGTGTGAGAGTATACGAGATTTCCATCTATGTTCACCAGGGACAATTGATAGCATTACTGGACTCTTATTAAAATTAATAATTCTTAGAGAGCTATGAATGAACATTGGAATTTCAATTTTCTCCATCCTAATTAAATGCTAAGCATACCTTGGTAGTCCTCCTTTAGTTCTTGTGCCAGTCCTTTATTTCCAATTTCCTCTAGTGCTTCCCATAGTGTTTCTTTATTAGGAGCATCCTCTCCTGTCATCCTGAGCCAGTGTTTTATTACTTCACTTAGACATCTCTCACAATCTCCTTGTTGTTTTTCAAATTCCTTAATCTGGCTATGATCCAAACCGAGATGGATACCCAATATAGAGTATCTATCTCGCAATGGCCTGATTGACTTCAATATTTTGGCCATATTCTTTAGCTTAACAGGAAACTCTATACAATTACAAGCATATAAATTGAAGTTATACTTTGCACGTGTATAGTCAGTGATAGTGCAAAAAATAAAAAATAAATTGATCTACCTTGCTGTCGTATTGCTATCACTACATTAGAATAACCTCCCACGTCTTCTACTGCTGCTGCCAGATGTTCCCGGCTTACATTAGCTTGGTCACCAGTGAGCCATGCTTCAATCACAGAGTTGAGGCAGTAGTCTACTAATCCATCCATGCCTGTCACTTGTTGTTTGAAAACTCGTATATCTGATAGAGGAACACCCAGGTTTATTCCAAATTTTTCATATTTGGCACTTATCTTCTTCAAATCTTTCAGCAGAATATCATGATCTGTTGAAAAATTATATTATTTATACCTTTGAATAAAAAAGGTTCCCAAATTGTAAATAATGAATGGGAAAAATCGCAGTTCAATTGAAATCGCACGGGGAAAGTGAAATAGCGCATAACTAATTGAAATACCTCAGTAACTAAGTGAAATACCTTGGTAGCTAAGTGAAATAGTACGGGTAAGTGTGCATGCGTGCAGCGTTAACCTTGGAAACGTACAGTTCTAGTAGTTTCTAGTTGGAGACAACATCATTCTCTACCACAGAACTAGACGGAATGTTATACATCAGATTAGGAGGGGTCGTAGCTACGTTGAAAACAAAGTTCCAGCGGAAGCTAATCCTGAAATAAGGAGATAGTGAGTGAGCAGTACAGTGTAGCTATAATTGCAAAAGACTTTTTAAAAAACTGGCCTACTATTAGCGAGTGATAGCACGGGTAACCTGTGCTATTAGGGATCAATAGCACTCGTAAAGCAATTGAAATAACACTCGGCTTCGCCTCGTGCTATTTCAATCACATTACTTGTGCTATTAATCCCGAATAGCACGGTTACCCATGCTATTACTCATACGAGTAGTTGAGTAGTGTGTACACTGCCGAAATAACAAAAACTATATACGTAAATGCAGTATTAAGATGTTTTATTGTGGACTTCAATGCTAATTATATTATACCAGAGTGGAATTCATAGCTATGTGACTGTGCACAGGAGAATCAGGCATAATGCAGTGCATGAAAGCATCAGGAATGATAGACTTAGAGATATTTAAGTAGACTGTAGATTGAACTATTTAGTCACGTACATTAGCAATGTGGCTGTATTCCTTGGACAGATGGATATCTGGACACCAATGAAGGTGTAAGTGGAAAATATATGGTTTGAAAGTTGCGTGCAGAGTGCCCATTTTTCTTGTAGATTGTTGAATAGATTGTAATGAGTTATTTGTACTAGCTGCATCCTTCAAATTCATCCCACAAATAGTTATAGATATTATAGCTAACCCTTTTACTGTTGAATATTCAGGGAAATTACATATTATTATAAAAAAACATGTTCTTAAAAATGTCTATCAACAACAAGGGAGCTTCAAATAGATAAACAATTTTCCATATCTGATACTGGATTGGCTATTATCTAATTCTGAGTCCAGTATAACTTCTTCATCCTCATGGAAATCTTCACACAGCAACATTTTCTTTATTGTTGAATGGTGTCTTAGGCATAGGTCTACTAAAATCATCATCTAAAATGCCAATAATTGACCGACCAGTCACAATTATGAAGATAGGCTAAACTCCAACCATGAATACAAACCTGAGGCTACTGTTGCAGCCTTTGAGATAAAGCCGCAAGAAGTTTAAACTTTGCTTACTAGCTATTGAACTAATTCATGGAGGCTATAGCATTCGAGTGAGGCAATGCAGATGAGAATAAACAAGGGTTCTCCTGAAGCGTTGTTATTTCAAGCCGTCATACGGCCGTTCAGATAGTGAAGGGGTTGAACTGTTTCTACACACTAACTATAATATGTGACCGGTTTTGGGAAAATCGGCCTAAACGCGGCATCTAAAGTTTTCTAATTTATTCTACCAGTGGGCTGCACGGGGTTTTGGGATGCCGTCCTCCTAATTTGGAAGCTGTAGCACAAGCCGTCTTCGCCCTACGCACTACAACACTTCAGTATTTTTGCTAAACTTATTATTGCTGATTTCGAAAAAACGCCGGGTAAGGCGTTGCTAAGGTCAGGGGGCGTGCCTTGTGTCCGTATACTATTACTGCGTGTCTCCGGGACACTATGGAATAAACCGGTTACAGGCGGATTGAAAGAAGTCTAAAAGGCTTAATGCAGGGCTCTTTAAGAAACTATGATGGCGAGAATTGCGTGAGTACATGAATTATGTAGATTAGTAAGTGAATTAGTTAGCTACAGTTTTTTCCCGGCTGTTAGTGAAAAGCCCGCCAATAATTTCTTAGCAACTCTCCGTACACGAGTCCAACCGGCTAGTGTTTTTAGCCTCCTAGTGTGAGTTCTACAGCACACCAGAGCTTACAACTGCGTCATAAGCTAGAGCTAACTGGTGTCTATCCATTTCTGCCATAAAAAAATTTTCGAAAAAAATCGACCCATAAGGCTTTACCCGGGGATACTGAAAAAATTTGTTTGCCGCGTTTAGGCCGATTTTCCCAAAACCGGTCACATATATATTTAATTAAAGCTAACCCAGGCTGCTATTATTGTTTTTCAACTCAAGTGTCACTGAAGCAAATGTATTGACATGTGTAATGAAAAATAAATATTGTACGTTACTCTGCTATTGTATTTTGCTCACGATCACTGTACTAGAAAGCACACTGCTGTCTCTTACTGCTATGAATACCTTTAAATAAGAAAGTAATGTTTTTAGCAGATTAGCTACATTTTGCTGCTGTAAGTCTAATGCATATATAGTACTGTAGTGAGCTAGAACACTAGTGGCAAGGTGAGCTGGTGCATCACTATGAATAACAGGTAAGGTATAATAACAATATATAAGCCCAAGGAAACGAACTATAAGGCTCTCAATATACATCAGATTACACATCAGAAATGGATATCAATGAATTAATATAAAAATCCTAACATATTTTTTTAATAAACACTAAACAGTCTCATTCGTTCACGTTTAACTCACCTATAAATGATTTTTGTACTCTGCGACGTTTCAGTGACTCCTCTGCTAGTGATTCCTACATTGGAATAAAATGATGTTGTATTAAACAAGTCTTCATTTAACATGCATACACACTTTGCCTATAGGCTGTGGGTGATAATCCTATATTAGCTTTATTACATGATCGCTTAAATACAGCTTCATTCCATGTATTCTTCTATATCATGAATTATTGATGCACTAAATTAATTCTGATCATCAAACAAAAATGCATGTTTTAATAACTTTAAGACATTGGAGAACTTATGTAAGAAATATTTAAGTTTTTAATAGAATATGCACTATTCAATAATGAAATAAACAGTCTAGTGTAATATTCGTAGCATTTCATACACAGTAAGTTCTACTGTAACATGACACTATGAGGAGTAACACAATTGAAAATTGGGGATTTTGTTTATATTAATATTTGGATGTATGTATGCCATTTTGTACTTTGACCCTGGTATTATAGTGTTAGTTCGGTGGTTAACCCAGTCCCAAACTTAACTAAAAAACCTGAATGGCCAAGGCCGTTTAGGCCATTCCATTTCCTACGGCCTGTTACTATGGCATTGAAACCCTTTTCCATATACGTAATTTAAAATCTCGGCCTTATTTTTAGTAGTTTGAGTGGTTTTAGGCTCGCTCGCTATTTGTGCTCAAGCACATCACTAGTACTATATTATTTTCACATAGCTAATTATACTTAACTTAATAGGGATGAGATTCCCAAACTTGGTAGAACCATCTTGATTATATGTGACCGTCTACAGGAAAACCAGGCACAACGCGGCACCCTTCGAAAAAATTTTTTTGCACTTACAGAGTTGTCGGCGTCCAAATATTGAGCTCTCCAAGTTTTATCGTCGTAGCTTCCCGCTATAATAGACCTAACTGTTCCCTTCCGTCGGCTTGAAACAATACATTTTTAAGAAATCGATCGATCTTTTCTCGATGTTTACGCACGCCGCATTGTACCCGGTTTTCCCGTAGACGGTCACATATATTATTGGTGAGCGAGCGAGACACTCTCAGGGGTAACACAATTGAAAATCGGGTATGTTTGTTTGTTTGTATATATGTTTGGACATACGTATGTCATTTTGTACTTTGACCCTCTCGTATTTTCGTGTTAGCTCAGTGTTCGACCCCGTCCCAGACATCACTAAACAGAATCCTCTGGTTTATTGATCATTACCCTTATCATCCTTGAAATTGAATTGTTTACTGCTTTGAATTCTTTCACGGGTGCAGTTAAAACTCAAAAAACTTACAGGAGTTCCATTTCTATTCAAATTAGTGGCTGTGGTAAGTTCATACGCTATTTGACATAGTTATAAGCCCGACACAGCAGTATTTTACTTGAAAATTCATTGTCCATAAGTCTTGCGTAGGTATGTTCAGTTGTGTGAAAGTACTGTGCATTACAACTATTACTAAAAGAGTATCACAAAGAAAAAGTTTAAATAACGTGACTTGATTTTGTTGCTTTTTTCTTTCAATTCGAACAGTTGCGGGGAGTGGCATTGAATGCCTTTACCGTACATACGTAATTTAAAAACTCGACTTTTTTTTAGTAGCTTGAGTGTTAGAAGTTAAAACCATGTAGTTTTAGGCTCGCTCGCCATTTGTGCTAAAGCACACTACTAGTTTATATGTATTGTGCTGTTCTTTAAATTTTATATTATATTATATATATATATATATGGAACTTACTCTGTCTTTCCTAAGCTGTGACCCTAAAGATCTGTATTGCTCTGATTCTTCCAATACCACAACAAATAAATCCAATGCTTTGGAGCCATTCTCACTTATAACATGGAAGAGGCAGCGAGTTTGGGCATCTTGATATTTTTCTGCTCTGCACGTACACAATTTAGTCATTTAGACAACACATCATTATTAATGGAAATCAAAAATTCTAGCTCCACTAATATTGGGATCCAATTACACGCCCTTTAAAGAAATATTGGTAATAGTAAAATTAGTTGTCACCTTACCAATCCAATAAATACCAAAAAACATAGCTAGTACAAAATTGGCATCAAGAAATTATTTCTGAACTATAATGTATAAAATCATCACTCGGCCAAGAGCATGTGGAAATGTTCCTTTTTTAAAGTTGCTATGTAGTTTACTGTCAAATTATAGCTATAATTGAAACCCTTCTCGTCTAACATGCCAAATACCGGACCGGTTGATGTCAAATGATATTAGGGTATTACTACAGTTTATAATATAACATTGATGAAAAATATTTCATATTAGTTTCTTTGAATTTTTATTGAATGTTGTTTTGGTGGCCCATTGTCAAAACTAAGGATGTTTGGTAATGTTAACTCTTGTATGTCGGAATTAATAACGACAATCGAGATCGACGACCTCGGGTAGCATTAATAGAATCAATTACTTTTTAGTTTTATATCATATTTTATGTAGGTGAAACCCTAACAATGCTGTACGTATTATATGTAGACAGTGAAATGGTGATTTGAACAGGGATACTGGTTTATTGCCTCCAGTATATAATTGCCTAACAAAAATATAGCTTCTAACCAGGACTTTCTTTTTGTTATAGCTTTGTCATGACAACTTATTTTGTTATAGCTGTCATAACAACAAGTTCCTCAGGACATTGTTTCGACCATTTATTATCATCCACACACTGATGGTGACCAGTGTAAAATGGTTGAAATGTTTGTGCTTTTTGTGAATATTTTATGACTAGTGAAAATACAAAGTATATGGAACTAATATCTATACCTACTCACAGAAGAATTTTCAAATTAATAAATACATATCGTTTGGCCATCTCTTCCACTACTCAAGAAGGTCTCTTCCCTTCTTCCAATCCTCCAAGAGCTTGGTCTTTCCTTCTCTTCACCTTCTAAAAATGTTGAATGCTTTATTTTGTTGACTGTGCCAGCTAACTGCATCTCTTGAGCTTTTTTTTTTTTCAAAAATAAAATAAAGGATGCATCCTAACGGAAACCTGTTGAAATTCTTTATCTAAATAAATTTAAGACTATAGAGAGTCCATAGTTTACTAAAGAACGCTAAACTTATCTGTTAGAGTCTGGACTCCTTTATTTAGATAATCTGAAGATAACACCAGTATAGTTGCAGATCTCTTATACTCCTCGTGATTTTCGAGTTGGAAGAGTGAGTCTATACCAAGTTTGGTACAGACATGAAGACATCTCTACTCATCACATGTGTGATTTTAAAATTTTCCCACCACATCATGTACTTAATTTATAAGGTGTGAATTAACATGTGTCTTTTTTTTCACTTGAATGTCAAATTGCTTTAAGCTGGAATTTTTTAGATCCATGGAGTTAGGTCTGTTACGAACTTATTTACTTCTTATAAAAGACCAAAGTTTGGAATGGAGGGCTCTGCACATGGATAACTTCTTATATTTTGCTCAGTATTGTGATATAGTGCCAATTTTGGACAAATTTGGTGAGATCAATAGTTTGGAGACTGTAATTCATACATATGAAGTATTTAATACTGATAAATTGTTAAATATTACTTATCTATGTCTCCACTGACTTGGTGCAAAGGTTGCCACTTCTCTTGGAACATGAAATACTATTGTGGCTTCATATTATAGTGTAGAGGAAAACCACATTTCTATATTTGGCCTCCTGCCCTCTGGTAATAAAGTTCCCCTACAGATCTACCAAAGGTTGTGTCAGGAAACCAACACATCAATTAACATCTTTCAAATTTTTTTCAGCAAAATGTTAGCAAAATGGAGAGGGTGGGGCTCACACTCCCACTCACCCCACTCACCCTCTTAGCTTCCCCCCCCCCCCCTCCTCCTCCTTGTATCTATTCCCCTTGGCTACTCAACCCATATTTCTTGCTATTAGACCATGACTCCAGTGAAAAAAACAACAACTACTGTATCAATATTATTATTTTGTTTTGTTTCTTGCTGTGTTTGGCTACAATAAATCGAATTACTCATGAGAATACATACACTATTCTCACTAAATCAAGCAGCACATACGAATATTATCATTTCTATACTTTTGGTACTACTTCAACTGTATATGCTCTGTTAATGTCTGAGTATTTCAGATCCACATCTTATTTTCTAGCCATAAAGTATCGTAGCAATAGCTAATTATTATACTTACAGGATATTGCCTTTGTTTCCACTGGTAACAGCACCACATGTCATTAAGGCGGGAAGAACATTGTGAACCGACAGAGTCTCAATGATCACTTTCTTATTCTTCTCCAAAGCCAATCGATCTCCTTCCTCTAGCCCTTTCTTCTGATACTGAAATTTTTGGTGTACTTCTTCTGACTTTGAATCTTCTTTAACTTTTTCCCATAAAGTTTCCAAATTCTGGCCTTCACTATTTTCCGATAACAAAGTAAAAAAATTACGGAATATTTCTGGATCACCTTGACCTTGTCTAAAGATAACATCCAGCAGGAAACTAGCCTTGGAATTTTCTCCAAGTTGGCTTTGTATCGCCTCTTTTTCCGAACTATTTATGAATCCTTCGCTGTACAAGTTTCCAAGAATGCTAGAAACGGAGAGACGACGCACCAGTGTTTCGTAGTTATTCAGGAAGCCATATTTTAACTGTTCTCCAGTGGACGCCATATCTCCAGCGGACGCCATATCTAGGCGCGACAAGCTTCTAGGATAATTAATTATTGCCAGTCATTAATTCACCACAAGCACGCATAGCTGCGCCTCTCCTTCCCCTTAATGCTTTGAGCATATTGAGGGGTGGAGCAGCATTGCGCATATTGAGGGGTGTAGGACCACTGGTGATACTTACCCAAGCCAACTGCTTTTTCTTGTGCACTACTGTACAACAAACAAATTCTTACTATTAGCCTTTGCGAAGTTCGTAGCTGCATCTCTTAAAGCACTATGTCTGCACCTGGTAAAAGCAAACAGCTTCCTAGAATCAAGGAAGTCAGAGCTTACGTGAAGGAAGCGGTGAAAGATCAAGGTGCAATAGTGCAGCAAGCGATCTGAGCTATATTTTTACATTTTACTATGCTTTGCAGGAGCTGATTGTCACGATGTTGCTGATGAGCATTGGATTAATGGCCACCCCACTCCTATTGCCAATCCCATGTCAGGATACCCCAGGTATCATCAGTACAGGAAGTCCTGGGGCATCAATGCTATGGGGGGCGTGGTCGTGGAGGTTGAGGCAGAAAATGGTGTCACTGGAGTGGGTAAGATGATTGTGTTATGTAGTGTTAGTTGTGGTATCTGTTTTGTATGATCTCGCCTAGCCGGACTCTTTATCCTAGTCTCGCGTTGTCAGACCCTTTACCAAGCGCAATGCAGGAAAGGTCTGGTGAATTGACAATGAGCAAGTTGTGCAGTTTCTCGCAGCTAATTACAAAAATAGAGAAGACCATAGAGAGGTGGTAACGCGTGGGTGGAGTGTGCTAACCTAATTAGTAGCCAAATTAATTAGACCATATCTGCAGGAACTTATCACTATGTTCTAGTTTGCTGACAGTTCAAACACAACTTGCTCTATGCTTGACCAGACTCCTTCCTGTGTTGCGATTGGTAAAGGGTCTTGCTACGCGAGACTCCCTTACCCAGCAGTAACTGGTGAGAGCTATGGTGTCAGTTCAGTATGCTTGATTCTCTACAACTCATATTTGATCAGTTTATTAACAAACATAACAGAAACTAAAGATGGGTCCGTGCATTTTTCCTCCACGAATAATTCTGCCAGTGGAGGGTATAATAATACAAACAACAGCAATATATATGAACTAGTTCATTGTGTTTAGTGGTCCAGGAATGTCATGTGATTCTAAAAATATTATTGCACTCAACTGCAATTAAAACGTATCTCCCAGCAATATATCTAGTATTCAATATCGCCACACTTGGAAGTAATTATCACCTTATGTATTGAAACATCACAATATTAGAGTACCAAGTTTGAACGAACAAAGATACCAGCCTGTTTTAGGGCCGTACTACGGAACGGAATTCGAAACTTTATTTTGACTCCTACTGTATGTATGCTCTTAGTTACAGGGCCAGTTTAGTGATTAACACCTTCATAGCTACTGCTAGGTGGCTCGTTTCTCTAAGTCTCGTTAACCAGCCGTTCTCTGCGCGTAAAGTGGAGGGGCACAGGGAAGGGAAAACGTTGGGTAATTTTTGCAAGGTTTTCATGTAATTGTCCCGGAATGTTAAGACAAACAATTAAGCGGTAAACTTTCAGTCACATCGAGTAGAGTAACCAAGGATTCTGACGAGACCGGCTGTGAGACGCTACGAAAGCTAAAATGAACTCCACGCAAAACTTTGTTAGTCGCTGCTGAAAAGCTGCTGCACGATTTAATTACGTATGTCGTGTACGCCGTTAGGTATGCGAAAAAGTAATTATAACAGAAGTGACAGTTTAAAAAAAAAAGTTTTCTTGTGTTGTTTGATTTGTAGCTATGTCTAAGTATCTATATTAGCTATACAATATATATACATACTACATGATAGATAACTTAAATTTAACATTATTTTTTGACATGAACTTACTGATTGTTATATAAAAATTTTTTTTATTTGTATTAATATTATAATAATAGTTTGTACTGACTTTTTTGGTGTGATTACAGTGGCACTTGAATTTATTAGATAGCAGAGCATTGAATTAAACTCGTTGGTTTATTTAATAGGAAAAAACCCTCTGTATTGTAACGAGTGGGTGTGGTTAGGTGGGTGTGGTTATATGATCTGGCTTACTACTCCCCTGGTGTATGATATGCTGGCTTATTGTTCATAGTGTGAGGTGTGCTTCTGATCTGGTTATGAACCTTTTTTTTTTTTGTTTGTTTAATTAATTTTGTACAATGCTTGCACACTTTTCGCTGACTACTTGCATATACATTCATATGTAAGTGTAATGTATGCATCTACTGTTAAACATTTTTTGCCTTGTATTACAACTTTATTTCCCTTGAAACACATTCTCCATTTGCAAGAATCAATACATTGATGCATTATTCTTTCTTTTGAATAATTTCACTGCATACAAGTGTAATTAGTTGTAGTAATGATAGGTTAGACTCTTTACGAGTGTACCCACAATTCTGTGTTTGTGTACAGTACTCGTATTTAATGTTCGTGTGTTTGTGTGCTTGTTACGTGGTCTGTTTGTAGGCGTGTCTATCGGTGGGCCTCCTGCGTGTCACATTGTCGAGCACCACCTGAGCAGGTTTGTGGAGGGACAGGATCCCAGCAATGTGGAGCTCATGTGGGACCAGATGTATCGCAGCACTCTCAACTATGGACGCAAGGGCCTGCCTGTGTGAGTAAGAAGAATACACACACCACATCTAGCTGAGTATTAGCACAGGATCCATAGCAGTCATGGCTAACAGCGCTGCATTGTAGGGGGGAATGGGAGATAATGGGGGCTTTCACTCCCTCCACTAGCCTTTCTCCCCTAGAAATGCTTTAGAACTATCATTTTATGAAATTAGCTTACAGTGTTTGGCAAGTTTTTAACCCTCAGTGTGCATGCGCGAGTGGGTTATAATGGTCGTACCACAGGACTATGTGATTCCATGGGATGTCCACCTGTCCCTCTTACAGACACTGCCATTATTCATTCTGTGTAGTAGTGTATAACTAGATGTGTACTTCAGCACTAATAGTGAGCGAGCTGGCCATGCTATATTTCAGTGGAAACTTTTGTCCTCACTGAAGTTAAAGCTGACCGGATGTACGTAATCCTTTGTATAGTTTCCGTGTTTTTAGGTTTTGAAATTGTGTTCCACTTGATTTGTGTGCGTACTTCAATGACGATGAAGAGTAATAAATAGTGTTGTTGAGTCAGGTATGCATTATTACGTATAATGTGAACAAATATTCAGGCATTCAGGTTTGCCTTTCAAGTCCTGCAACTCATTCATTGGATTGTCAACAGGTTCATTACTTTGTTCCTTCTTTTTTATCAACAGGCTTACTAACTTACGTGCGCTGGTGGAAGGGTCGCACATACAATATAAATAAACGAACTAATAATAATAAACTCACAGAATCTCATAATTGTGGTACCTCTAAGAAATTCACTTCGCTTGTTGCTGATTATAACAAATTATGTACCTGTTGTTGTTACGGTTCTTAACTTACCACGGCACTTGCTATGCATCGTTTAATCCCTCAATACATTACTTGACCTGATTAAGTCTGTATGAACATTATGTACATGTGTGGCTTATTACATTATCATGTTTGGCCTGCATGGATACCACATACTCTGAGTGGAATGTGTCCCCATACTCCAGTGTTCGTGTGTTTGTTACCCAGGAGGGATAGAATCCCATGTTTTTCATACTATGTGATGTGCATGCTTGCGTGTGTGTATATTGGACTTCCATTATTTGGAAGACTACTGTAAATATGAGTCAAAGTGTGTGTGATTTGGCAAAGTATTTCACTGAGCAACAGTATGGTTATCTTCAGTGTGTCTGTAGGAGTAGGTCGAGCTATTTATGAACACTGATACACTAGTAATTATTTGGTGGAGTCATTTAGTTCAAGAGAGAATTATGTGACCATATTTCAGAAACGCCAAGTGGTGTCCTGATATCTTGTTGTTGTTGTTGTTGTTGTTTTTTTGCTTTTGTTTTTTGTCTTTTTTTTTTTTTTTTTTTTTTTTTTTTTTTTTTTTTTTTTTTTTTTTTTTTTTTTTTTTTTTTTTTTTTTTTGCGGAACGGGAAGATGCTTATAATTTAACTGAGGCTATATCTAACACACATGTGTATGTCCTTCTACCTTAGTTCAGGGCTGCACTCTGTGGCTGTGACCACTGATTTCCTTTGAGGTATTTTTGTAGTGGTTTATACACATAGATCTGGTCCTTGAGCTTTTAGCTTCTACTAGTGTAACAAATTTTGTACATATAATGCCAAGCCAGGGATTGGGTAGTACTACTGGACTTGAGCTGACAGTGAGGCTGGAAAGGCTAATTTGTCCTGGTGATTTTTTGAGTGCTCAGTGCTTTTTATGTATTACATTATACGTACGTACGTATGCAAATTTCACTGCTGAAGTGTCATCTTGTAGTAAAAGGTGGACCGCAGTAGAAGTCAACTGATTTATGCTAAATCCTTCACTACTTGTGTCTGACTTGCATTTACAACTAGTGGTGCGCTCGAATAGCGCAAATGCATGGCGAGCGAGCAGACTATTTTTACAGAAAAATAGGACAGAAATTACATCTAACTGTAGTGCACAGTGTAACCCTTTCCATTCTCAGTTAGCATCAGAGAATCTAAAGTCTCTGATCCCAGACTACGGAAGTGGACCCATGCATCGTAGCCCTCTTCTCTGGTTTAGCAGCTAGTCTACCAACCTAGCAGCTCTCTCCTCAGAGGTTTGTGTAGATAGATGTTGTTTCTGGGAGGTAGTCAAGTTTTGCAGCCTAGAGGCTTTCTTCTCTGGTGTTTCCATAGCTAGATGTTGCTTCTGTGAAGTACTCAACTTTTGCAGCCTAGAGGCTCGCTCCAGTGGTGTCTCTGTAGCCAGATGTGGTTTCTTTGAAGTGCTTAAGGTTCTGGTATAGTGTTTCGCCCACACATTTGACATAGACTAATTGAGGTATTCAGTAGTTGTTTGCACTTGAAGTGCAAACGACTTGTGGCTGAGCAGCAACTCCAGGCAGCAACTAACACTTAAAGCAGTGGTAATGCGAGTTTAGCATCACAATAACACTATTACACACATCATAAGGTTGATATATAAACATTAGGGTAAGAGTAAAACAAAAGTAGAGTACTATTGTGAATTAAGTTCTCTAATGCCACCTTTCTTGAAGCGTGGTGCTGCCAGTTCAGGCAATAAAGAATAAAAATAAAATTGCTCCAATTTCATCATTTCTTGTTCCCACCACTTCTTGTCTCTATAAATACGCTGAGTGTGAAAGTCTCTGCCTGTCATCACTGCTAAGTCACACCATTCGCAATCCACACAGAATAGCTGGCACTGAATTTGGAAATGGTAATCGTGCCGACGTTTCAACTTGTGCCTGCTGTCATTTTCAAGGAAAAATGAGGAGTTACTACTATGGAACGCCATCGGTGACAAAATTCAATGACAGTATTTTACTAGTAAATGACTACGTGGGAACCGCTTGGGGAAAAACGACTTCTAAAAAACGTTTTCCGAAATTCGATTTTAGAACAACGATTTCAGAAAAACGATTTTATAAAGTCGATTTTTGAAACGATGTCAGAAAAACGATTTTATAAAGTTGATTTTTGAACAAAGAGGTCAGAAAAACGATTTTATAAAGTCGATTTCCGATTTTGGAAACACTTAAAAAACGCGATTTCAGGGGGAAAAAATGGAGTCATAGATAGGACAAGTTTAGAAAAATACATCCAAAAATAAAAACAGAATAGTGTACTGACGATCATTTCCAAATACGACTGTTTTACCGATTGAAGAAGGTCTCGCCATGGCGCTGTCATCCTCGATGTCGTCATCTCATGAACAAGTTGCAGTCCTTTCTTTCCTTGAAACGTCAGTCCATTACTTGAAGGAGATTTACCTGTCCTGTACTAATGATGATATAATCGAGCTTTTTGAAAATTGTCTTCAATACTTGGTCTTAGTTGACATTGATGATTCCAGCAGTGCTCTGTTTCAAAGTTTGAGAGGTTTACTGGCAACACTCATTTCTGACAAGGAAGAGAGGCTAAGAAGTGTTAGAAGAGGGAGGCCAGAAATAAGGATCTGTGAAGAGCAGCTACTTTATTTGGTGGAGCAAGGGTTTACCGCAAAAGAAGTTGGAGTTATGTTTGGTTGTTCCAAGAGAACAATCTTGAGAAGAGCTAAAAAATATCATATTTCACTTAGAAATTATAGCTCGATAAGTGACTCTGAATTGGATGAAATGGTTGCTAGAATTATATCCTTGTTTCCTAGAAGTGGGGAGAAAACAGTTAGCGGTAAACTAAAAAGTCAGGGACATTTACTTCAGCGTGAGCGTGTGAGAGAATCATTAAGAAGGATTGATCCAGATGGAGTTCGAGAACGTTGCCAAAATGTACTACATCGTCGTAAGTATAGTGTATTGTCTTCTAATGCCTTGTGGCACTTAGATGGATACCATAAACTTATAAGGTGGCGTTTTGTAGTCCATGGAGCAATAGATGTCTATAGCAGATTAATTACCTTTCTGAAAGTTTCCACAAACAATACATCTGACACAGTTTTGAATGCCTTTCTTTGTGCTACTGAAGAGTTCGGACTACCCTCTCGAGTAAGGATGGATATGGGAGGTGAAAACCGAGGTGTAGCTAGCTACATGATAGGACACCCACAGCGAGGACCAGGACGAGGAAGCGCAATAACTGGTCAACGTATCCATAACCAACGGATCGAGCGCCTATGGAGGGATCTTTTCGCTGGATGCATTTCTTACTTCTATTCATTGTTTTATTCTTTAGAAGATATGAATTTGCTGGATATCAATCGTGTTGAAGATTTATATGCCCTTCATTACGTTTTTTCACCCATTCTTCAACACCATTTGGATGGTTTTAGAAATGGACGGGCCAATCACAAACTTAGAACAGAGAATAACAAAACACCAACACGATTATGGATTAGTGGGTTTTCTAATGTGGCTGAAAATGATCGAGCTCGAACAGGACTTGTAGTATTAGCTGGTACTAGAAGATACCCATTTAGATATATATACTTTTATCACGTTTATTTTTCACCCCGAACCAATCTAATTTTTGTTAGGGTAGCTACTGCTCACTTAATATTCTAATGAATGTGAGCTAGCTACAAAATGCAGCTGTCTGTATCTACAGCAAGTCATAATACTCTAGATACTTCACCCTTCGTCTATTCCCAAATGAGCCATTATAGAGCTAATTTGGGATTATATTTGATTTATCTGCTTATTTATCTTACTTATTTTTATTCTGCCGCTATGCTAGAAAACTCAGCTAGCTACATCATCTATTGTTAAGTTGTATTAGCTCAATATTTATATGGTTTATATCGCTTTAGGAGGATGACAACTTATTAGGCATTGACTTGGATGGGCCTGTATCCTTAGAAAGTGATAACACCGTAATTGTTGATGGATTTCGAGATCTGCTTAGTGCCACACAGAAAATAGAGCTTCGTAGTTTTATGTCCTTGTCTGACACAACTTTGTCTCAAGGTGATATGCTGAACTGTTTTTTAATAGCCAAAATATATGTCAATGCAAACGGTCAAGTTTAATTTTTAGTAGAATTTTTTTTCTCCATTTTTTCTTTGTGAACAAGATTGGATCATTGAAGTTTAGAAGTTCATAGGCTTAATATTTTTAGGGTGTGGCTAGGTGCTAAATGTATGGTGATTCATTTAGGATTTGAGAAGTTATGCTCCAAATTTTCCCACATGTTAGCTAAATCCAACTATAATGAAGCATTTATGGTTTGTTTAGACTTCAACAGTAATATCGTTAATGACCATGAATGTTTGTTTAAAGTAAGCTAGCAATAACCAATTTTCTTTTCAATTCAATTGGCTATAAATCGGTATGTTTATGCGAATTTGAACAATAATGCTGTAACAGGCTTAAGAAAACACTCTAAATTGCTATCGCTGGAAGAGGTAGTACTGTGTTTTTCTTTTCAGTAATACAATAGCCCAGTTGCTTCTTGGGAGTTTTATATAGCTAGCTCTGATGGTGCAGGAATAAAGCTACCAGCTGGTGGCTTTTGTTATATACATAACTAACTCATTCCTAGCTATTTGCAAGCTGCAAGCTGTGATGCATGTAACTATAATATTGGCTTTTATTGATGTGTCAAGTGATTTCCTTTATTGATATGGATTAGATATAACCATAACTTGCCTTCATTTCGCTAGGTGAAATCTTTCCCTCACCAGCTTTAATATCAACTGTTACTTGGCCATTATACAGAACTGTTTGGCTAGAATTAGAATAGCTAGGTCACTCCAAGGAAATTTTATTTGAAAAGTTCAGGATAAAGAATAAGTCTGTAATAATGAACGTAATTGTGCTGGCATGCTAGCTATAAATTAAAGTATATAGTACAAGCAAGTAGTCATAGCCAAATAAGCTATAGTTATCCTTACCAATAGCTATAAGGCAAATCAAGGCTAGCTTAAATCTCCAATGATCTCTTAAAAATCAAATTCAGAGCCAAAGTGAATGTCATACCAGAAAGTAAAATCACGTAAGATAAGTAGTTGAATTATCACATTAGCTAGCAATGTGTAATAAAATTGTAGCCAAATGTTGGAAACTTCTCATACACCTCCAAAACCGTCATTCCCTTTAACTCCCAATAGAATTGCTTCCTTGAATGCCTCAAAATTCTTGTGGTTAGCTGGAAGTCGCAGTTGGAGGTCACATGTTGAAGCTGTAGGGAGTTTAGCAGAATCTCCATGAAGAAATGCTAAGCTTGGCTGCTTCTGAAACCCCAATGGGGGAACTCGGTCAGCACCAGAAAAGAAAACCAACACATCACTAAGTGTGCACTCTGCTCCACCATCTATAATAATAATATAAAGATATAAGAATCAAAAAAAGACATGTAGTTAGCTATTAAACTTATAAATATTTTGTTACCATAACATTCATCGAAAACATCTACAAAAACATATAAGTTTGTTCCTCCTGCTGTCGATAAATGCTTCCTTTGTTGAAAATTTCGGAGTCAAAAGAGTCTTAAGACACTCTATATTCATATAATAGATATATACAATCACCAAATCATTAAGAAAACTAAAATTCTACTCTTTAAGCCGGTGGCACTGTATATAAAGCACACTAAATAATTCATGACCCTAGCCCTAGCCCTAGCCCTAAGGCGAGTCAAAATGTGGCATGAGTGCAATATCATTTTCATATTGTACAACGAGCGTGATAAGTCTTTTTTTTTTCCTTCAGTTTTTCCAACAAACCAAAAGTACGTAAACCCTCTCTATACTGGTCCATCTCAGATTTTACTTTAAACAAAAGATGATAATCTATCAAGCTGTTGATGATACTTGAACAATCATACTGGGTTAATGAGCACACTGCTTTCCGGTAAACCAGTTACCAAGAGCAAGTCCAATGCGTCATCCATTTCAAATATCCTTCTAACATCATCGTCATCTTCCACTATATTCAGCTAAAGAGAAAAGCATATTAATTCCTCCTGTTACGTACTAATGCGTCTGCCACACCCAGCAACCCTTACCAGGTTATATAGTTTCATCTTAACCTACTTTTTGAACAATAAATTTCAGGAATGCATCTGGAATATCTTGTGCTTTAATTTTCACACTGTCATACTTGTCTGTGACCAGGTATCCATAAACTGACTCAGCAAAGACAGGCATACCACTACCTCCATATACAATTGACAAGACAGTATAAACTCCAAGCGAATAGAAATCATTGTTCTGAAAACACAAGGAGAGAAAAATGGTATGGCCACAATAAATCGGCAATAATGGAATGACTACAAAACACTACTAAAAATAATAGTCATGGTGATGCGTAACAACTTTTTGCTTGGAGCTACAGTATATGCAAGCCATATATGTAGTTCAAGTATGGCCATATACTACTCTAATGCCGATTCCTAATCACACAGAACTACAAAGATATAGAGAGACACTATACCATAACAAAGCAAGATAAAAGATTAGATTTGCATCCCCCCCCCCCCCCCAAAAAAAAACATAAAAAATGCAACAAAAAACCCCCAGACCTATGTAATTGTGGTCAGCTAATCGGCCAGAGGTGATACTTAAAACAACATTATCATTAGAATAATATTATCTCATACCGACCTGTTATGTCATTCCCTGGAAACTTACTTGAACAGCTACGGTGTTATTAGCCATGAAGTTGGGATTAGATGGCCACCTTTGAATAAACTTGTACAGGCCACATAGGCCAAAAGTCTAAAAAAACTCTCGCTTTGGACCACCCTCATCAACAGCACTTTCACCAACAAAACCAACCTAAATATAAAAAAAATAATATAGCTACATAAAATTGGGTCTATCTCAATTTTATATATTATACCTTAATCATTTTTTGAGGATCAAATCGTTTCTTGTGACTATATTTGAGGGCATCATCTAGAATAAATTGCCGTCGTAACTTCAATCAACATGGTTTCAGCTTCGATATGAGCCGATAACTGATGAATCTCGGAACCCAAATCTGTTAGCTTAATACTATAAAATAGAATAAATCGAAAATTTTTAGAAAAACACTCAACCAATTGCAACTTTAATTTAATGTCATCAAACCTTTCTGAAACTGCCACATTTAACATCTCTTCTTCAATTATCTCTGCCTATATAATAGTCATCAAGATTACATATTCCAGTAGTTAATAATTATAATGTAATTTCTACCTCTTCAATTTCAGCACCCCTCTGAACTTTTGGTAAATCATCACTATCACTGCCACTTCTACGATATAATATATCATGTTAGCTACTGCCATTAGTAATTCTTTGCATAATAGTAAATTACATCTCTATCGTTGCTGTAGGAGAAGTAGCCTCATCTTCACATACATTAGGTCTAAAATATTATTTGAAGAAAAAATTGCTAAGCATCATTCATTAATGGAGTTGCCTGCTATGTACTTACCCACAAGAAGATACATGATCAGCACAGTTTTCCAATACTGAAGAAAGTACCACACTTAAGACATTCTTCCATGGCCTAGAATATGATTCCATATAATTCAGCAACACATAGCTACCAATGGTTAAAAGAATGATTAGGATTACTAAATCATCCGGATTTATAACAATCAATTGATTCTATGCCCTTAAATCACTGCCACGTAGTTTAAGAAAGAAAATTGAGAAATTTGATATTTTTTTGAAAAAATGGTCTGTCAGAATTGTTCACTTTCGAACATTTCTCGGCTAAATTTATTCCAGCTTAATTACGACTAAATAGTTTCTAAAATGCCTCTAATAGTACAACCACTCTCTCTAAATGCTAATATCTTACCCCTCCTGGTGATTCGCAGATGGGTTTTAAATCTAGATTCTGTTGGATTGGGCGAATGTACGTGAAAATGATCAAACAAAACTTGCCGAAATTCCTCAGCCCCTATATCCAAAGAAAGAAAAAAACCAAAAATGGATGAACTTACCATCCTCTCTACTGCTACTGGAAGCTTGAGCCTAGATGCAAGAAGAAAGAAAGAAAAAAACCAAAAAAAAAAACAGATTGCTAAATCAGATCCAAACTGGAAATTTTCTACTTACTGTCTTCAGTTACTTTAGTTAAATAATTGATGGCTTTCTTTGCGTTCTCCAGCTGACGTGGAGTAAGGTCGCTCATCATGATGACACAGGAAAAGTCCTCTTCAAAAGAAAATCTTTAGGTAAAGCTCACATTTGGTAAAGGTCGTCTTTAGATAGCCATGCCCATGTTGCCCTATAATAAAAGTTAAAAAAAATCTTTTTGCTGAAACTGTTGCTAAGAAATCGACTTTTTTCTGACCTCTTTGTTCAAATTGACTTTATAAAATTGTTTTTCTGACATCGTTTCAAAAATCGACTTTATAAAATCGTTTTTCTGAAATCGTTGTTCCAAAATCGAATTTTGGAAAACGTTTTTTAGAAGTCGTTTTTCCCCAAGCGGTTCCCATGTAGTCATTTACTAGTAAAATACTGTCATTGAATTTTGTCACCGATGGCGTTCCATATACTACAGGCATCATCTATGCTTATATCTTTAGCACTGTGTGGGCACTTTATTTCTAGCGGGCCTATGATGTGGTTGGGGTTTGACCTGTCATAGATGACCCCATCAGGACTGGCTGCTAACCATGGGGCAGATTTAGAAATAAAAAGCCACATTCTCTGACTTCTAGACTGTGGTTCCACCAACAAGTCAGCAACATACTGCTGTCGTGCTTGACTTCGTTGTCAACACCGTACTGAGTTTCCTGATTTCCCCGAAAACTACTGTACAGCAGATTCTTTACTTTATTGCAGCGCTCTGTTGTCTTCCTCATTTTGGCTATACTTCCTACATTGGACGCTGTAATCCGCTTCCTTCTCTCCGTCATCCATTTGCCACATGTACCTGCCCTCTTGTAGTTGCCTCAATGTTTTCAGCTTCTTCTTCTGTGACCATCACTTGCGTATTATAGAACCCTTTCTTCAGAGACTCCAACATATCACAAGGAAGGTCATCCTCAACTTGCTCTGGAGAAATTCCTCGGTCATGCCTGCTATAAACATTACGAGCCACTACAGAATCGTCTATGTGGGAATATTTGCTCCTTTGCCGTTTTCCCTTCACTTGCTCTGTAGCCTTCCTCTTCCTGTCAGCCTCTACTCTCACAGAAGAACGATTGGCAGCGTTAGAGAAGACTTTGTTGGGAGAGGAATTTGCCATTGTCTTCCATGTCTGTGGTCCCCACTTGGTGCCAATATACACCTTTAAAAATATAATATTTGAAAACAATATAATTAAACATATTATCAGAAATCCGGCATGGACAAATGTGAAATAGAAGCATCAATTTAATATTTTCGTTGTTGGGGGAGGGGTCGACGAGAGGGAAGTCTTAAATTTTTTACCCACCACCAAAGATTTCTTCCCTTTACAAAAGTGATTCCCTCAGAAAAACAAAAACAAAGTACTACCTCAAGAAAAGTGACAGTTCCCCCCCAAGAGGTAGCAGTTACTGTGTTTAGAATATTTAGTAGATGGTTTGTAATCAATGGTAATTCTCAAGTAACAGGAGAATAACAGATTAAAAAGTAATATTATTGGACTTAGTTACCACTACGTTAATAATTTCATATTTCATGAACTACTAACCTGTGTTCCCATGAGCCACTCTGTGATCTATTGATGATCTTGCCACCGTCAAACTTGGTCCTAATGTGCATCCAGCACTCTGCCAAATTCGTTGTGTGGTTACCGATTAGCTGGTTGGACTTGGCTACTAATCTGTTAACCAAACTGGAGATGTCATGCAACATTTTGGAGTCCACTTCCATTTGTGTGATACCACCTCTCCTAGCTTCAGCTTCCGTTGTAGGCGTGTCATCCAGTGTTTCTCTCCGCAGTATCTCCTGATCTTCAATAACTGCAGCAAATTTGTTGGTTCGTAAGAAAACTAATAATATTTACAAAATAAATAGCTGCATTTTTTTTAATGATTTCCTATTCTCATAAACATGCTGATTAAAGCATCAATAAATATAGTTGTTTTAGAGGAAGGGTAGGATTAAGAGCTTTTATACTACACACACACACACACACACACACATACACACACGCATACACACACACAAGCCACGCACACACACACACCTACCCATTAAAATGTTATGTTTGTAATTACAAGAGTTGAATTCATTGTTTTTAATGAAATGGAAGAGTCCATGATAAACCTCAGTTTAATAATATCACTATAGGTCCTACATACCTTCAGTGACACCTTCAGTGACACCTTCAGTGACACCTTCAGTGACACCTTCAGTGACACCTTCAGTGACACCTTCGTCACTTCCATTAGCTGAGCCATCTGCTGCCACATTCTCATCTTCTGTTGAGGCACTTCCAACTCCCGTCGTTGGCGATGATTGCTTGGTGGCCTGTGCTATTACTGCAGCCAGAATGAATGCCAAAACAATGCCTCGGCCCATTCATAAGGTCTCTTCTCAGTTGCTCAACGACTTTCTTGACATCCCTTTCTTTGCTCCTCATCTTAATCGCACAGCGAGCTGCACTCACTAACTTCTGCCTCATCTTCTTCGTTAGATTTCCTCTGCCTTTGTGTATGATGGATTGTCTTGAACGAGCCTTTCAAGTGCACCACGGTAGCACTAGCAGGCATGATTAATTGTTCAAGTCTGGCATCTCTTGCCTCTGGTGTTTCAGAAGCATGACGTTTTTGCTGCTGAGTAGACATTTTTACCAATCTTGCACCTCTTTGTTTGGGAGTTTCATCAGTTCTTCTAGCTCTATCTCGTTGTCTTCTTTTTGCTAGCCTTGTATTCTTATCCTCTTCACTTTCATTCTTTCTTCTATCCCTGTCTTTTTGGTTTCTTCTGTCTAATCTTGCCCTTTTGTTTCCTGCACTGATTAATTCAATAGGACGTTTTCTATTGTTGTCTAAAATTTCTTTTTCCATTTTTAACAGGAAATCAAACACAAACACTTAGTAAATATATGAGTATAGGTAAAGATGATTTGTGAAAGAAATCGCTAAATAATAGCAATGATTAGGCATGAAGAGTTAACAATAACAGAATTACCTGAATAAACTTCGAAAGCAGTGGCAAAGAAGCGCAGCTTGACAAAGACTTCACAATTGTTTCAAGAAGAGAGTAGCTATAAACTTTTTGGTTGAAACAAAGTTGTGTCAGGCAGTGCAGCAGGATTCTCTGCGCTCGTTAATTGAAAAATACTGGAACTGTGAACGCTTTACCTAACTTACGTAATTAGAAGCGCAGGCGAAAATTTTGATGTACGCATACATACCTATATATATATATATCTGAAATCTCAATTGAACACGACTGAGAGTCAGCTTCGCTCGCTCGCTGAAATTACACAATTGTTGTATTATTTTATTAATGCTACACATTGTTTAGTCTAGAGGATATAGGAGAATGAATCATCAAGAAGTACACACAGTTTAGTAGTAATATGTTATCACTACCCCATCACTATGTGCTGGTTTTACATGTTACATGTACCACAAGTGCACACATCAATATTATAGTACTGGGGGGGGGGGGGAACTCTTGGAGTCCACTATGAGCTGCTGCTATTGATTATTGTATCAGTTCACTTTCCTTCCCCCCCCCCCAGTAGTATAATGATGTGTACTTGTGGTACTGTAAAACCAGTACATAGTGATGTGGTAATGATAATATACTAATACTGTGTGTACTCCAGTACTTTCCCTGTCCATTTATGACAACCAGTTGGTTAACATGAAAAATCTTATGAATTAATATTATTATTATTTTTTTAATTTCTTTTCTGTAAAGACATTCCAGCAACAATTTAATGTTTAAAGCAGATCAAGACCAAACTCTTTCCTTATGCAAAAAAAAAGGAAAAAAAGAAAAAGAAAGAAAGGTGCATTAGTCCGCAAAGAGAAGAGTTAAAATTTGGACTAATGTTTCTAACTGTATTAACTGAAGCATGTCCGACGATCTCAGAGTTGCTATTGGGTTCAAACAGAGTGCACGACTTATTCACCTTCTAGTTGCTGAAATCTGAGCTTCAGTGACCCGTAACTATAAAAAAAAATTTAGGCGAACAGACGTTCAACAGTAAGTATTCTAGTAGACTTACTTTAAAACACAATTATAAAAAATGAATCCTGGTGCACTCGTTTCAATATTATATTACAGAAATTATTACGTCAGAGTGATATAAAAACAAAAATATGAGCGTTACATTAGATAATCGATTTTTTGAAAAGTGGTGGCAATCCAAGGACCCTTGGCTCGGACAGTCAAAGGATTAATAAAGCATATCACGTAGAGTTAGACTCATTATTCTGATACATGTTATAGAATTAATGTAAATTTAAAAACTAATTGATTATTAGGTGTCTTCCTGAAGTAGTGGTGATATATAGCCTAACATGTTTATGTGAGGATAACTTTTTGTTAGTCTGCCTAATTTACTTCTCAAAATTTGCTAGTGGTTTGATGGTGTGCAGTAGAGATGATGTGTGATGATGATGATGTTGTGTGCAGTAGAGATGTTTTCATTTCGTTTGTCTAGTAGCAAGCGGATACAGATACGTACATATAATCCAACGTATACATATGTGGTTACTCATTATGTTTGTGTACACTTTATCATTGGTTCCAGAAGCCAATATAGATGCTATAGTGCAGTATTATATACAAGGAAGTACCCCACCACATAATGGCCATTAATGCACTTAAAAAACAACTTCATATGCAGTAGCATAAGGTCTTTTTGTATCCATTCTTATTATCCTCTACCACTTCATTTAGTTGCATCAGTTCCCTCTCCTGCTTTCTTCTTGAGTCATCTTGATTCTTCTTAAAATTGCCTATAGCTGTAATTAGTTGTCATTTCTTGTAGCTTCATTTACTTAATAGCAGAATGTGATGATGCTTTACCCATTCAGTTTGAGGCAACACTTTACCTACTGGGGTGAGCTCATCAATTATTCATGAATACATACACCGTTGTTGTCATCATTATTGAAATGCGATCACAATAATTGTGACCAGCTCCACAAAAACCGGACAAGTTACGTAAAATCTCATAAACAATCAGAACCAAAAACGGCGAGAATCATTTTTTTGGACGAATTTTTTTTTCTTGCATAAGTACAAATTAGAAACTTTTACTTTGATCTTCACGAAGTTTGAGCGCTTAGATCGATTTCCTTCATGCTGTATAACCGCTTCTAAAAAGAGCTGCATGGTAAGCTCCATTTTCAAACTGTGTGTACACGAATTTGATTAGTAAGTGACGCGGAGAATATCGCAATAGTGTAATGGAGAAATGGGGGCTTCCCCTGGGTCTCTATGGTTATTATAAGCAGCTACCGTGGTAATAATTGCATATGCTTAGAAATACGGACTATTTATTCCGCAGTGTAAACACAATCTTTCGAGGCGTTTTTCTGTGAACGCTATAAGAGAGTTAGTTTTAAACAAACGCTTATAACTTTGTCATGCTCACGCGTATGCAGGAGTTCAATAGCTCATTTTAATTGCAGAAAAAGTACTTTCAGAATCAAATATAAAAATTTCAATTTTTCCCGACTTGTCCGGAGCCGGTCACAATTTATAGATGACATACGTACATGCCCACTAGATATAAACTTTAAATTCGTGTGTTGTTGCCATATGTACATTCTTTCATTAGTGTACAGTATGTCATTAAACTTTCTCTCTCTTTCTCTGTCACACATACACACATACACACATCACCAATTACATCTGTTTATTATTTTTTTGGTTGTGTTCATATTTACAATGTAGATTTCGTAGACAGTCCTGTTTTAGTTTACCTGTTTAGCACTGTGAATGGTAAAGGGTCTCCAGTTGACTTGACCCACATCAGCACACTAACTAAACTGATTTTATGATCTTGAAGAACCTTTACCAATTTTCATTCTCCAAAAGTTTTTTTTATGTACATATGTAGCTTTAGTACTGTCTTTTGTTTGTTTGATTGTTTGTATCTTTTTATTTTGTATCCAGTCAGGCACTGAGTGCAGTTGACTTGGCTCTGTGGGATCTTCTAGGGAAGTTGCTGGAACAACCTGTGTATGCTCTACTGGGTGGCAAGACGAAGGTAAGGAGTTTAGTCAGATGTTGACAACTGTGGCAGGATGTGAAACAAGCTTAACCCTTTCGTTCCCAATCCCGCTTAAAAGCGGGTGAAGACCGGTTGGCTTCTCCGAATTTTTAAAAATAGTTACTTTATAGCTAGAACCTTCAGATTGCATACACAGGTGCCCAATGCGTTGGAGGAGCATCTAAAATAGCTTTCAGCCAGGGCTGCTTCGACAGTACCTCACAGCAGTTGCGTTTATTTCTTCCTCGGCAAAAAAAAAAAACATCGGTTCTCCGTCGAATTTTAAAAAAAGTTACCTTCTTCACAGCAGCTTCATTTATGGATCCAGTCATCTCCAGAGCTTTGTAGAAGCAGCGAAAAATTGCTTGAGCCCAGTAGCCTTCCATAACACATTGAAACAACCGCTTCTTTGCCGACCAAGACTTTGCGGTTTGACTTACTGTCTTCTTTTTTTTTTATAAAATCGCCAGTTCAACTGGGGGCCTCCCCATTACGTACAGGCTTAGGTAATGCTTATTACATCACAGGAAAAAAGTGAGCGTGTCGTGTGATCCAGGTAACTATGCAAAAAAAAATTTTTTTTTGAAGTCAATTTGGAAAGATGGCGTCTACCAGTTACAGTGCTGTGGAAGTTTTATACTTGCTTGATACTGACTCTAGCGACTCAGGATCAAGCGGAGAAGAGGGAGACGACATCTAGGGCTATAGGAGGCCCTGTATCAGGGTTGGGGACCAGACCCCGTCAACTCTGACACTGACAATGGAAGTCAAAAAGATGATCGATGTAAGCTTGTCTTTCTCTTGTCTTTCTCTTGAAAACTAGCAAGCTTCTGTTGTGGAAAGGACTTATTTATAGCTATATTGAGATGGAGAAAGCTGTTTAGCTATAATATATATATATTTCATTGAGTTTTGAGATTTGAAAGTGGGTTGTGGTTTGTTGAACAATTTCAAATTTTCAAAAAAATTTAATTTTTTTTACCAGAATGTACTACTAGGACCAGATGTGTATGCAGTCACCGACCCGATTGTGAAGAGGGATTGTGAAGAGGGATTGTGAAGAGGAAGCAGATAAGGCAACAGGAGCAGAGTCTTCCATTGATGAAGGAGAAGATGCTGGACCTGGCGAAGTACACTCGGAGCCCCACCCCCCTCCCTCCCAAACAAAAATCCTGTATGAAACCGCATACAATACATCATAAAATTGCAATTATATAGGATCATGAATAATTTGTTGTTTGTATTACAAATATCTTTGTTGTTGGTGTTTTTGTGTATATGAAATTGTTTTGTAGTGGAGCTCGACGTCCAATGGCGTATGTTCCTTGTGGACACTCATAGATGTCTCCTACATGATCACAATCAGCACCACACACAACAAACAACATATTTTATTGTTGAACTAATATAATATTGGTATAAAGTACATCAAACAATATTATTTCTATTTTTTTATTATTATTATTGATGGGAAAAGTGGAATTTTTTGGGAAAAAATTTTTTTTTTTTTTAAAGTAATGGTAGAGGGCCTAAATATTATTCAATTTTCTCAATCAAAAAATGAGGGGAATCCCAAACTCTTGGTCTATTTAGTGATATATGGTTGCTATGGGGTTTTCCCAGCCAGCATCGAGTTAAAAAAATAAAACGGTAATGCACTATTCCGCGGTAGGAGATTAGATTTTTCCCCGCGCGTCCAAACAATTCGGGAACGAGAGGGTTAAATAGTACAAAATGAATGAATTTTTTTTTTTTTGGATCAAAGAACAATTTATTGTGTGGAACACCTTTACCATATTATTACCATTTGTGTTGTAACTGCTGCAACATGTTATTATATATGACTGCCCCTGATTATGTCAACATTTTTTTCCAGACTTATTACTGTAGGCTTGTATTTGGGTGCTCAACTTTATGTGAGCGTTTTGTTGCTCAGCAACTACGGTAAAGCTTTTAGCAATAATGATGGGCTTTAATACAAGTCAATAGAATCTATTTAAGTTTGTTATGGTCACCCTCCTACTGTGTGTATTTCTGAATATGATTCCCTTTACCCACTTCTATAAGTTTAACTGTGATATACATAAAGTTTGTGGAGATGGAGGATGAGGTTGATGTTATTGTTTACTTACGGATTAGTTATACCAAAACTCATGAAACTGCCAAGTCACGTACGCACACGTACAGTTTATCATGAAAGTAATCCCGTAACATGTAGTGAATATAAATGTTGTTTTTTTGCAATAATTTTCAATTTAATCAGCAGCTACTACTTCATTAATCAACTTGTTTCTGTCTCCAACTCTTCCCCGTTACCAAACAGCTGCTAATAATTGGGAAAATACTCGATTGTTGTTTAATAACTTTGACCATTCAGAAAACTGTAGACAGTAAACAAGTCCAAAAGAAAGTTAGTTTTGATTACTCAATCACACGTTTTTATTTTGATCACAAGTTTTTTTGTGAGCACCTGGTGTTGTATAAACTGTTATATGTAGCTTATTACTGAATTGCATATGGAAATTTATGGACTACAACCAAGTACATAGACTATTACCAAAAAAAAATTTGATTTAATTTACTGTAATTTTATTTTGTGAATGCATTGTGTAGGCATTGGAATAAGAACTTCATACATACATCCACTGAGTGTTATTTATATTTGGTAAAGGTTGTATGCAAGTACTAATAGCAAGTGGTTAAGCTATAGATAACAATTTGTTGTTGTGTAGACACTCAAAATTATATGAGTGAATATTTGAACATACATATACTGTATACGCATGTGTAAATCCTACACTTTATTAATAATTGTGTTTAATTCTATCGTTGTTGTGATTGTATTTACAGCTTTGTTGTAATGCATTAATAGTTGTCAATGATGCTAATGTTATCTTAGGAGAAGTTGCCAGTATACAGTACTACTGCACGTCCAGACATTGCTAAGGTATGTACTAACACTTTTCATGTAAGACTGTTTAAACCTATGTAAATGTGTGTGATGCTACTTTACCTAGTTATAGGGTTTTTTTTTATAAAGTTTGCCCCCTCTCCCTGAAAATTATTATGATCTTCATGGTGACTTTTGCCGCAAAATTTTTATAATTTTCTTTGCAATTTGGAACCCCCTGAAATTTCATTTAATTTGACCCCTCTCAAGTTTTGTTATAACAATACTGGTGTATATTAACCATAGGAAATTTTGTCTTATTATTCATTTACTCATTGATGCCAAAAAAAAAAAAAAAAAAAAAAAAATGGAGTGAAGGTTTGCTTTCTGTCACAATACACACAGTTGTGCAGCTTGATGACTGATGGTATTATTGGACAACACTCTTATTTTTATATTTTGAATATACAATGTATATCCTGTCTTTTCCTTTGACTGCTCTAGGAGTTGGGATTTGTTGGAGCTAAGATTCCGTGTGCATATGGTCCAAGTGATGGAGATGAAGGTCTCAAGAAGAACGTGGAGATATTCAAGGAGGCCAGAGAGTCTGTGGGACCTGACTTCCCGCTCATGTGAGATTTCTGAACTAACATTCGTAGATTTGCGGAGATTATTAGATTAAGTTCAGCAATTGTGTAAAGAGCTATTTTTCCCATACGGTATACGTAGACCTCTTGAATGTATGGCATATCATTAGTAGACTTGTTTGAGATTGTACCGTGATCTTTTCCATAACAATCAATTTTTTTTGTATTACATGCATGGCAGGGCTCTAAAAGAAGGTAAGGGATATAACTTGTAATGGTATAGTAGTAGAATGTACTTATGTTACTCTTATTGTAATATGAACAGCTGTACAGTGTATATGTAGTACATGTTCACAAATAGTTAGCAACACATTGTTATGGTAAAGGGGAGTTAATATCCTTTCTTGTAGAGATTAAAATATTCTCTATGATTTTTTAAGAAATTAATTGTTGTCTTACTCATTTGCAGGTTAGACTGTTACATGGCTCTCTCTGTTCCTTATGCCACCAAGGTAACTAACCCATTCATCTGATCAGTGCTTGGATTTAATGTTTGCACATTGCCGTATTTATACTAGCTTGCCAAGGCACTGGAGCCGTATAAGCTGAAGTGGATCGAGGAGTGTTTGCATCCTGATGATTACCATGGTTATAGCGAACTGAAGAAAGCACTCACTGGGACAACTCTGGTTACCACTGGAGAACACGAGTATTCTCGGTAAAGGGTGGTTTGTCCTAAATCAGATTGAGCCTTGATTTATAGACAACTATTTTGATACAATATTATTACTGTATATGTAATCATTTTCTTCAGTTTGCTACTACTGCATGTACTAATCTTTATAATTTTGTTTGTTTGTTGTGTACGTAGCTATGGATACCGTCTCCTAATTGAAGGTCACTGTGCAGACATTATCCAACCAGACATCACCTGGATGGGTGGTATTACAGAGGTGAGAGGTCACTTTAAAGGTACTTTCACATAATTATAATAGTTGAGATTGTCTATGGGAAAATCAAGCACATCCTGGCCCTATAAAAAAAATTTCACTAGCACATCGGCATCATATTGAGCTCTCCAAGTTTTATAGCGTGATCTTCCTTCAACCATTCCTGACGTACACACCCTAATCCACTGAGTTTCAAAATAAATGATTTTACAAGTAATAATGTTTTCCCGATGCTTAGGGGCATCATTTTGTGCCAATTTCCCTTTGTATGGACACAAACAATGCTGAGAAAACCGATCTCAAATCTGTTGTACGTTTAGATAAAGTTCCGAATCCCGTTCCGTAGTACGGCCGTAAAACGGTAGTTTTTTACCATAGTTTTTACTGTTGCGTTCCGTACCGTTTTGACTAAATGGTCGACACTGTTTACTAAAACAGTAAAAAAACGTTTAATCTTTTCCGTCGATTTGCAGATATTTTCTAGTTAGAAACTCTTCCTTCTTATATCGATCATTAAATGCTACGGGGATAGTGCAAAAAAGCTTATATCAGCAAGCTAAGGCTTGTATCGACCATGGGATAGTGCAAAAAAGCTCGTACAGAAATTTAACTTGCTTCAATAAAGCTGCAGACCGAAGTTCTAATGGGCACAGAGCTAAAACTAGGTCCACACTTCGTAGATCTTCTGTTAGCTACTGATGGACCTCCAGTAGTAAAAAATCTATGCCTGAGAAAGCCCTAATATCGAGAAATAATTGATACTGTGCGGTGGTCGAACTAACAATTCTCCGCGAGACAACTTTAAATAGGACGGCTTCAATTTTTTTTTAACCCGAAAAGCTCTGCCTCAGGAGCCTGTAAACAAAAAATCGGAACGTTTTATTGGATAAACATTTTTTTATATTGCTCTGAGGGAGAAATATGATGAACAAGAAAGATTAAAATAGTAACGTGGTTGAATTGAACGGCCATTTTTTACCAAACAGAGTACCGTTCCTCCCCCCCCCCCCATTTTTTTTATCGTGTGACGGCTGTTCTACGGAACGGAATTCGGAACTTTATTTTATCTTTTACTGTACATGTGTATGTGCCATGAAACATCTTGACAAAAAAACAAACAATAAAAAAATGGTGATTAGGTTTCAATGACTCTCTACTGGCCACAAGTTAGCCACTCAATTTATCAATTCTTACCGGTGACTTTGCTAATTTGGCAACCATTTTGATTGCAAATGTGCACACGGTTAGTTCAAGAATTATTGGAGAAGTTTTTAGAGAGGTACAAGTGATAAAGGACCATGCTTAAGCTTAAAGAAACCAAAGCCTCGTTTCCATGCATATACAGTCTGTCTGTGAGTAACCTCCCAAAGGTGCCCGGAAGAAAGGGATTAATTATTATTATTATTATTATTAATAGCAGAAAAATAGATTTTAAGACTTGTTTTTCAGGGTTGTTATGCAAACCTGTGGTGCATAACAAATCATGAATAATGTTATGCAATCATGAATATCATTATGATGTAGTGGTGGATTGTTTTTCCACTGTAAAGGAAACACTTATTTGGACATTGTGCTGTTTAATGAATATTGTGTCTTCAAACTAAATGAAGTTACACAATAAATGACGAATGATATGTACCTTTATTTTTTTAGTCGTTATACTTTTTTTTTGTTTTATGTTATGGGGTAGCTGGCCACACTTTGCTTATCATCTTCACATGCACAGGCAAGGGAGAAGGTCTCTCGATAGGGGGGAGGGGGGGAGAAGGTTGACTTTGCTAATGTGGAAAGATTCCATAGGCATCTGCTTGGAACTGGTGACCAGTCCTAGCATACCTAACATCTATGGTATGTATAGTACTATATTCCAGTGCACTGACTGGATGTTGATTTATGGTGGAGATCCCGGGTGGTTTGGTGGGTGAACAGATTAACACATGTGACACTATTGTATGCGGCATATGTGCCGAAGTTAAGGGATGACATACGCTCCCACTAATTGGAGTATAAGACTTCACTTGTTATGGTTCAATGATCCAGCAATTGATTGTTTTGCTCAAGTAACTAAGCTATGGTAGGTATAAAGGGAATTGTGTGTGTGTGTTCAATTTCTAGGCCAGACGTGTGGTTGCCATGGCGTCCGCCCACGACCTGTATGTGATCCCCCATGGGTCTAGTGTGTATTCCTACCATCTCCAATACGCCTATCGGAACTGTCCACTTGCTGAGTTCATCAACCTGAGTCCCAAGGCAGACAAGATAGTGCCGTACTTTGGTGGCTTGTTCCCAGATGAGCCTCTCCCTAAGGATGGCTACATTGAGCTTCCTGACAGGTACAGTAGCATATGATGCCACGGTCATAGTCATATGTACAGTAGGAGTAAAAAAAATTTTCGAATTTCGTTCCGTAGTAACCGTAGTTTTTATCGTTGCGTTCCGTACCGTTTTGACTAAACGGCCGACACCGTTTACTAAAACGGTGAAGCATTTCCGTCGTTTCACAGATATCTTCTAGCTAGAATCTCTTCTATAGCTATATCAGCAAGCTAATGCCTTGTATCGACCATTAAACGCTACGGGGATAGTGCAAAAAAGCTCGTATAAAATTTTAACTTGCTTCAATAAAGCTGCAGACTGAAGTTCCGATGGGCACAGAGCTATAACGAGGTCCGCACTTCGTAGATCTTCTGTTAGCTACTGATGGACCACCAGTAGTAAAAAATCTAATCTCGAGAAGGCCCTAACATCGAGAAAACTTCGATACTGTGCGGTGGTCGAACTAACAATTCTCCGCGAGACAACTTCAAATAGGATGGATTCAAATTTTTTTTTAACCCAAAAAGCTCCGCCTGTAAACAAAAAATCGAAACGTTTTATTGTATAAACGATTTTTTAAATTTCTTTGAGCGAGACATACGGTGAACCAGATCGATTAAAACGGTAACGCGGTCGAACGGAACGGCCGTTTTTCAACAAATGGCTACCGTTTTTTTCCCCGTTTTTTAATTGTGCGACGGCCGTTATACGGAACGGAATTCAAAACTTTTCTGGACTCCTATTGTACATACGTCGAACATTGATATTTGTATTTTGATGGATAAATTGAAAGCATTGGCACTGATTTCGTACTTGTTAATATATGTTGCACTTTATTGTTATTATTATTATTGTCATTATTATTTTATTATTAATATTATTATTATTGTCATTATTATTATTATTATTATTAGTGATGTCATTGGGAAACAAATCGAAATGTCAGATTAAGTTTTTAACTGTACACTGTATTGGCTGTCAAAACTGGGACAATAATTGCTTTGTTTTTAATGAAGTTGTGTTTTTGGTGGTGTCACAAAGTACACTGTAAGTGTGAAATGGAAGATGTACAATTAAAGTTTAATGGATAGTGGTTGTGTGTTACAGTGTAATTAATATAAACAATAAAATTCTTATGTATCTGCTTTCATGGGAATTTAAAAAGTGTGTGATGTGTACAAAAAATTCTGGAGTATGTTCCGTAATATGGCCATAATACTAGTTGTTGTTTTTGTTTTGTTTTGTTTTACCATAGTTATTACCGTTGTGCTTTTGTACTGTTTTGACCTTATTGCACCACATGGTGTACAGTTTTTCGCTTTTTTTTATATATTTTTTTACTATCATGTGATGACGGTTCTGGAAGTTTTTTTGTTTTTGTTTTTGGCACCTCACTGTAGTTATTAGTGAATATCAATGAAAATTATCTCATGAATATGATATACATACTGTTGTATCTGTAAAAAAAAAACTGATTCAGTCATTCTCGGCTGAAATAATTTAATAATAGCCAATTTTCTCATTCTGACGGCCAAAGTTATGTTAATGAAAACTTAACCCGACGTTTCGGCAAGGTGTCAAATTGTTTTAATTATTGGCTGTTGGAACGAGAACATTTTGTTTTTGTTTTTTTAATAATTTTTCTCTTGGTCTCACTTCCCGTGGAATTGCGCAAGTAAAAAAAAACCACCAAGCATAAGCAGAAAAGAGTGTATCACATTAAAAAAATAGTGCCTTCATCATCCAAATTTGATTTGTACATTTTTTAGGACTTACATAGTTATTATCTATAGCATATTTGTAACATCAATGATTTTATTGTCAATCTTCCACATTGTATCTTTCAATTCCCTACTAATTGATATTAATTCTCCATTAGCTAATATGATGCATGTTGAAGTGCTACATGTATGTTATTACTATTATTATTATTATTAAATTATTATTTTGTAGAGCTGGATTTGGAGTGACTCTGAACAGAGAAGGCTTGTGTAGACCATATCCAAGGACACCAGAAGTGGTGTGTGTGTGTGTGTGTGTGTGTGTGTGTGTGTGTGTGTGTGTGTAGTAGTAGTAGTAGTATTCTCAGGTTTAATAAGTTAGTATGATTAATTTACTGTACTTGGTTTGTTGGCTTGTCTGTCAGTCGGCCATTGCATCTTGATGAAGGTAGCTTATCAATCTTACTGAAGTACATGCTTTAATAAACAGAGTTCCGGTTTCCATTTTTCCTACCTTATTATTAACCCTGAGCGTGCATGCTTGTGAGGGTTACAGTAGTCCCTTTATCATTCATTCATTCATTCGTTCATTCATTCATTCGTTCATTCATTCATTCGTTCATTCATTCTGTTCTTTGTCAACAGTGGATCGAAGAAGTATTGCTCGACTCAAGAGGAACTCAGACTAGGTGATGATTCAAGTTCTTTACTTTGCCAATTTTTTTTTAATTTAGACTTAGCCGTTGAGAAAATGAGAGAAAGGCAAACATTACGCTGAGTGCTGCTATACAGCCACACCTTATATTCATTCATTTACTTGCCAATTAGAATCGCATGTACTTACTTGAGCGTACAATTTTTACCTCGTCCGGTTCATAGTTCCAGTACTGATCTAACATCTGGTGTATTTTACCTTAGGAAGTCTCTTCTGTTGCTGGAGGTGTGAATGTTTCATCAACTGTAAGTATACATGCTCTTCAATTAAGTACACAAATACATGTCAGAGGTGTCCAAATGTTCCTGTGGTTACCACACATGTGGAATTTATTGCTGTAAAGTCACATAGCTTGTCGGGATACATACATTGTTGGACTGAAGTTGTCCACACTAAGTCTCTCTCAAGGCATAAAAGTCCGTCATCTCCGAGATCCGCAGTTGACAAAGTGACAGAATGAATGAATGAATGACAAAGAGACTGTTGTAACCATGTCTTGCGCATGCACGCTGAGGATTATTTTATCCAACTCGCCATAATTTTTTTTTTTTGTAAAATAAATGAACCCATGCGGCTGTAATTCGCCACATACAGGTGGATTTTTTTCCAGAACCATCTCATTATAGAGTGGGCTCTGATTGAGGTATTTTGGTCAATGTATTATCTATGCCTAAGAATTCTTTAGGTTACTTTATTGAAACTAATAGACTAAAGACTAATCAGTATCATTTTTTATATTGCAAAGGAAATGAAATATTAATTTACTGATTTTGTTTTAAAATGTTATTTTCAGAGCCTAAGTTTAACCACTTAGCTACTCAGCTTTTTGAGATTTATCTATAGTTTCTATGTCCTAGTATCTGAAAGGCTTCTTATGCAACAATCATTAGCAGTAATAATCCAAGCATCTTTTCATTAAATGATTGATATGAATCTGTAAACTCCAAATGGTATTCAATCATTATAGAAATAGTCTTACCATCTTACTATTTGGCATAAGGTAATTATATACTGTATATAATATTTTAGAACCCGTTGCTATATTGTTACTAGGTGTACTAACTTGGTAAGTGTGCACTATTTTTTGCCTTTAGGTATATAAACTGTGCATACTAACCACCCTTGGGGTATTGCTATTTTTGAGTTTTAGTTTAATAGAATAGGCGGATAAAGCTGTGTGAGGCCTGGATATGATATGTGAGGGTCTACTACCCTCTCATATCCGACCTATAGGGGACCAGCCCTAGTTCACAACTCTCCAGCAGCCCTAGTTGGACAACTCTCCTGCTGACACTCATATCCCAGGAATTTACCATAGCTAGCTGCTTAACTGTTTACCCGGAGCAGAGCTGCCCAGGGTAGAGTTAGATCTGGAGATAACAGCTGGCAGCTACAATGCTAAAGTAAACCTGCTAGGTGCGCTTCAATTGAATTTTAATTGAATTTTAATTTTGGGCCGGAAATTCGCTTGACACCGCCATATTTGTGCGAAAATGCTGATAAACCAAGTTGCTAGTAGAAACTGGCGGGTAAACGGGTTCTAAAATAGTTAGAGCATGCGCTCAGGTACTGGTGGATTTAGTGCACAAAGCCCTCGGGCCTATGGCCCTTGGGCTTCAGTGCACTAAATCCACCAGTACCTAAGCGCGTATGCTCTAACTATTACATAGTATATACACACAAGTAGTGTTTTCTAGTGGATTATTTGTATTCTGTGTAGGTGAGCAAGAATTTTGAAGCTAATAAAAAAAGTTGGCAAACTGCAGGAGCATCCATGCCATTTTAAAGACTCGTGTACTTCTGTTATTTGGCTTTTTTTTCTTCGATTTTGTACATTAAAAAAAAACAACACTTTTATGGTTGGTTTATTTATAATGTTTACATTTGATATTGTCTTTTGAGTATTTCAGCATCACACAATCGTTCAGTCATTTTCTCATACTGAACACTTCATATTAAATGCTCCAACACACACGTGCAGTTCTGGACGACTATATTTTGAGGTGTATGGGGGAGTTATGCACATTTGAATCACAGCATTTTACTGTTTTGAAAAAAAAAATCCATTGTAAGTGCAGTAAACACTTCATTATTTGTCGTACTATATGGGGCTGACATTTCACTCATGCTTGTATTATTACTTGCATTCTGCTCATGAAAGTACTTACGTATGCTCTTGAAATATCTCCCTATATTGTACGCTGACTTGTGCAATAATACATAAAATATATATATAATTGTGAGACATTGCATGTGATTCAGTGACTTATGACACTAGAAAGTGATGCAACGTGATTGTGCGACTTTAGGCTGTCACTAGATATATTATTTGGCTCAGATACGATAAAATACTGTGGTATATTATTATAATAAGCTTGTGCGTCAATAATGATGATGGTGACCGAACGATGACGAATGACTGTTTCTTCATGAATAATATTTATGGTCTTCAACTGATTGGAAAAGCATTGTCTTTACACTAAATGGGTAAAATGTCATTATATTCAGTAGAAAGTGATTAATTGTGACTAAAAAGCAGGTGGAATTAATGAGGGAAGGCGTTGGTTTCATAATTACAAGAGAGAAACCGTAAAGGTGATTATTTGTAACAAAAAAAGTGGGTGGAATAGACGAGGTAAGGCAGCATAATAAAAAAAATAGGCAAAACTACAACAAGAAGGCAAGAATAATGGATTGAACATCAAATTTATGAGTGAAAAACACAAGTTAGAATGCAGTTTATTCTGTGAACTGTGTTGCCAATATTGGAATTTTGGCCTAATTTTATTTTATTTTATTTTTTTGGTGGGGGGGGGGGGGCCTCTGGCCCCCTCGGCTCTCCTCTGGATCCTCCCCATACCCTCAGCGCTACTACATGTATACACTAGCTAGAAATTACAAAATCATCTCGGTTTTGGCTGTTCTAATCAAGTATCAATATAGATAGCTCACGACGAGCAATGAAAATGATAGATGTAAACGCTGTCTTCATAAGAGAAGCTAAACAGGCCAGATCAGACACTCACCAGGTATATATTTTCAACTGAGACTTCACTTTGCAATCTGCATACATAAGGAAAACGCGCGGGGGCAGCAAGAAATTTTTTCTCACGTGATTACGAAGTGTCAGTAGGGGGCGTTACCCACAAAATCTGGTACCTACGCTTTGCGTTTTCTCAAAAAAGTAGAATAGCACAATGAAGGGCTTAAATTGTCGTTCGAGTAAAGAAACCAAGGGTTAATTGCCAGTAATCTACCCCAAACTAGAGCGTGACAGATTAATACCCAATGTGATAACCTTGTTTCGGGCTAGTCTCACGTAGCCAGACCCTTTACCAACCCTAACCGCTACGCGGGGAAGGAAAGGGTCTGGGAACATACAATACAACGACTTGTTCTACAGCACCCCAAAAAGGGTGCTCCAATTATCACATTCCAATGCTTGCGGTAGCCAATGACGTCACGGCCACTGCCGGGTAGCAGCTCTCCTATTCATGCTGGTACGTTTATTGCTTGCCAGGAGTGCTTATAAATAGTCAACGAAACAACTTCACCAGTTTGACGAAGTCACGCTACGTTCTCACCCTCCCAGATGTGATGTTGACGTCACACAGTATACCGCAAGCTTGCTGGAATGTGATAATTAAGCACCCTTTTTGGGGTGCTGCTGAACAAGTCGTTGTATTGTATGTTCCCAGACCCTTTCCTTCCCCGCGTAGCGGTTACGGTTGGTAAAGGGTCTGGCTACGCGAGACTAGTTTCGGGCTAGGCAGTTTAGTCAGCGAAGTGCTGGCAATCACAGTGCACTTAGGCTTATCATGATATGAATGAACAAAATGAAGGGTAGAATGCAAAGGCTAAACTATTTTCATTGTTAATCGTTTGCACCCAAATTGATAATTTGGTATAGGTATGAACATTAACATATAGCTGTGGTCTCTTAGGTAGAAGTATAGTGGATAGAGGTGATTGTAAGCTAGATGCTTTTATTCTGTTAAATAGTGCACAGGCTAAGTCTAGAATTTCTTTCCTGTAGTCAGATTTTAGGAAATTGCATATTGTTATCACCACGTTTCCTGAGGATAAGGGTTAAATGCCCTGCACTATAGGACATAGTCCTATCCTCTATCAAAAAACATGATATTTCCTAAATAAGTGACTACAGGAAATTCACGTTTTTGCCATGTGGTGGCATTTATATATCAAGACACCATTATGCAAGATCAAATTGGCAAAGGAAACGGTTTGAAGGTTGTGTGAACATGTGAATCACTATGACATTATTTAAATGTTTTATTTATTTATTTTTTATTTTTTATTTTTTTTTTACAGACTAGTACAGTTTTATTGAGAACTAAAAACAACACAATACCAAATGAATAAAATAGAGAACTGATTAAGTGAAATTATCAAAACAAAATGTAAACGTTATTATAGAACGGTTGTGATAACACACAAAACAAAATAATACTCATCATATTTGAGTTTGATAATATTCAACAGCAATATAACCATGCTATCAATTAACAGTATCATGTTGGTGGTAAGCAACTGTACTAGATTCATTGGAATCACTGGTATGATGAACGGTACCCAGTCTGACACTAGAACCATACAAAATACAAACAATAGATCATACATTCTGTGCAGGGAAAAGAGGTGTGTGTGTGTGTGTGGGGGGGGGGGGGGGGGGGGGGGGGGGGGGGGGGGGGGTGGAGGGGGGTGGGGGGGGGGGGGGGGGGGGGGATGCTAATGGTAGATTAAGTTGTGTTTAACAGCACAATACTAAAGAGCAAAAAGGTTCAAGAATGCAGAGGGTGACAATCTTAATTAATCCCCACACAGGATGTGTTCTACAATAACATCACAATCCTAATGTTTTGTAGGGGAAATTCCCCTGATACTAATTTTAGTAGGATCATGATGAGTTTTCATTACATTTATTTCAAATAGCACTTGAACTGGGTATAGTTTTAAATATCCCCATAAATTAAGTATAATAGATTACCTTACCATATTATTACATTGATAGCTGAGATCATACCTTTTTGGGGGGGAACAGCAATACCGATAGCAACAACAGATGAAAGTGACAAGAATACAAAGTGTCAAAACAGTTGCAGCAATACCAATTAGTGCGGACCCATATATGGGTAGTTTGCCTACATCTGTAATAGAAGAACAATAATATTAGCTAAAAATATAGTTAGGCACTATTCCTGTAAATAAACATTTAAAAACATCTAACTTAAAACTATGTATTTAAAAAGTTGATAAACACGCTAGATATCTGACATTATAATTAGTCATATTTCCATTTTTCATGATTTAGTTATTGCCATTTTATACCAATGTTTTGTTAGTTACTTAAAAAATACCTTTTTGAGGAACTTTATCACAGTTATGGAAATTACCTGGAGAAAAAAAATGTCATATAGGCTAAAAACACAACTATTTAACCAATGAATTACTGTAGAAATTAGTTTCAAATATGTTTTATGTGCAAAAACTATAGCGTTGGCTGAACTAACAATACAGATGTCCCAAGTTTATTGTGTTCAAAATGTTTGCTTGTATTGATCACAGTTCATTTCATAATTATGATTTCATTTTATAAATGTAAATACTAAAAATATTGTAAGGTAGTAAAATTCTTACTGGAATATTCAACTTCTGAAATTGAATTTATCCCCAAGGGTTCACGATCCTTATGGCTAAATTCATCGCCTACAGGAATACTGAGGATATACTCAGTTTGATTGCTTTTTGGAACACACAAACTCTTTAGTAAAGAAGAGTTGCTTATTATTAACCCATGATGTTCAGCAAAGTTTGATGGTATTTGAATAACTTGTTGTTTTCCAGACTCTTCAGTATATTTGCATGTTGATAATAAACTTTCATTATTATATTGAAATTGACAAATACTCCTACTTGAAGTAGGTCCTATAAAGATAATAAAAATAAATTTTAAAAAACAAAATTTTATAAACATATGAAAAGAGATTTCTTAGAAATTTATGTGCATGTGATAGCTACAAAATTCCACTTATAAAACGAATGCGAGATTAATAATATAATTATATATTTAACTATCCAATTTTCAAAATACTACTCTACATAATTTTTCTCAACAATTTGATATCACTGGTTCTATAGCTTCATAATTATAGTCATAAAAATTTATTTCTCATGATTTCTACCAGACCTTACTTTAATATCAGTAACTTTTACTTATATAAAAAATGTGGCTGCATTACTTCCCTCAGTAGTCAATTTATTGGTGTTTCAAAATGTGCAAAGTTTTTCAATTGTATTTATAGGCCGTTTTTCCTCTATTTTTTCCTCTATTATTATTATTTTATTGTTATTATAATTATTATTATTATTATTATTATTATTATCATCATTATCATTATTATTAATATAATAATCTATTATCATTTTTATTGTATATTATTATTATCATTTTTGTTTTCATTATTATTATAACTATTCCAGCTGATAACTAATTTATGCAATTCTGATACAATACTTGATACTATTTGGGTGGGCTATGTAAACTAAATAAACTTGTGGGATGTGCATAAGTGAGTTAGGACACCAGTAAACAGATAAATAACTAATAAATATTGTTTTTGCTGTATATCTGTACTCTAGAAATATTTATATTAGAAACTGTAGTAATATAGGTTTAGATTATTTTACTATATAATTTGGACACCTATTGTGGTTTACTATTAAGCGATATAAATCTTTATTATTGCCTCTAGTATACCCTTTGTTATAATAACACATTGTACCTGACAATGTTCCCATTGTAAGTGATATTATTTTTGGAGGAAGGGAGTAAGCTGAGTTGATCCCAGCTGAAGATGCTATAGATCCATCAGGATTGGTGTCAAAAACAAAAATCTTATACATTCCAGAATAATAACTTCCATGATGAATCATTACTTCTCTCGCATTTCGAGTGGGTAGAAATATCGAATTAGAGTAATTGAAACTATTGCATTGAGATGTTTGACAGTTTAGCAACATTAAATAACCTCCACTACGCTCTTCCATTGAATCGGCGTAAGAAATGGTTACATTGAGATGTCCATTACGTTCACTTGTCTGGAAATTATCAATTTGGTGTGTACCTGTGTTAATTAATATATATTTAATGTATGTACCTGTATGTGTATGCCCGTGTACAAGTGTGTGCATGCCCGTGTACAAGTGTGTGCATGTACATGCGTATGTTTGCTTGTATGCATGCATGAATGTATGTTTGTCTGCATTTATATTTTACTTACTAATGTTAAATGTCTGTATTAGACTTCCTCTTGTATTTTTTAAAGTCATTTCTATTTGATATGTAAATCTTCTCTGTAATTGTATTGTTAGCAGATAATGTGGGCCTCCAAGAATCTCATATCTTATAAATTTATCGAATAATGTATGTGAAGTCACATTATTAAGGTTAACATTCTTGACAGTCACATTGGAGATTGAACAGATATACGTGTTCTATAACATAAAGTATACAAAATGAATAGTTCATAAACAATATCTATTTTCTGTCTATAATTTGTTTTTGGCCTGTCTGTATTTTTGCTGTGGATATAGTTATGTTACTTACAACTCCAAGAAGAAGGTCAACTTGTTTATTGAATGTAAATATGGCAGTGGCATTGCTGTCCAATATTTCTATTAATAAAGTAATTTAGTGTGTTCATAAAAATATTCTATAAACATTCAGATCAAATTATAAAGTGATGTGCCAATAAAGATGACACTATGGTCCATGTGCCTTCACTATATTATATGTATAGTACTTATTACATGAGTCAGAGTGTGATATGGAAAAATTTAATGAGCAGGTTATTTTAAATATCTAGCCATATTACTCTGGCAAGTGTAATAACTAGCTATAATTGGTTGGGGTCACATACTAAAAATAACATTGTGAAGAAATCTAGCATGACATTATAGTCCCTGATGGTGTCTGTAAAGTTAATTTTAAGGAACTTTGGACCCATGTTAACTCACACATTTGTGAAATATTTGTGAGTATGTATATTAAATTTTTGTCCACCTCTCTCCTCTCACTTCAGATATCCCATGACACTTCAATCAGTTATACCTAAGTTGTTTTTATCTGGTGGTAATGATTTTAAACGAAGGTTTCCTGACCTGAGATATTGAGCTGCTCTAGTCTTATTCTTATCCTACTTGTGGGTTGATGCAGCTGAACAGTTAATGACATAATGGTAATTAGTAGGGGTGTGTTCTTGAGATCATTAGTATTGCCGAAATTTTTTTAATATTTTATGTGCACAACTAATTGTACTTGTTATTTCACTTTGAGGTGTGGGGCCACCCCTCGCAAGTAAAGAGAGAAGAAAGAAAGAGAAGTAAAGAAAGAGAAGAGAAGAAAGAACTTATGGAACAGAGAATGCATTTTTGTGTCTTAATTATTGTTGTGTATCATATCATGTAGCTTTTGTGAAAGGACAATGTGTTAACTAGGTGTTGACTTATTGTACCTATGTTTGTGGACTTTGGTGTGCTTGCATGATGTGCCTGCTCTAGGCGTGAACCCAACGCTCTAGAGCAGGATGTTTAGAGCTTTTCGTGTCAATTGTAGGTGTGGTCTTATTTTTGTATTTATAGTTCGTCCTCGTGTGTGTGAGTTCAGTTCTTAGTCGTTGCTCTCGTCATCTCATATCATTTTCGTTAGACTTAAAACTCTGATCTAGAAATTGGACTACGCGGTGGGAATTAGACCACCCTCCTGGCGTATGAGTAATTGATTGGAACTCTGGTGGCAGCGTTCAAGCTATCTCCCCCACATGAGGCTATTTTATATTAGCGCTTCAATAATCATGTTTATTTTTTCAAATATTGTCAAAAAATACCTACACTATTATAGCATGAGACTATCTATATACACAAAATGTATACTTTTCAAAAGAGATTAATTGCATGTACATAATAAATACATAAGCTATAATGTAACTAATAATAATAATAACTTTAAAAAATTGCTTTATGTCACATTAAAATATTATTTAAAGTATAACTTGTGTTCTCACAATAATCCGTAAATACAAATTATGTCATAAATAAGCTCTAGTATTATAAAGTTTTCTAATATAATCTATAGTTAACATCTTAAATTTGACAATCATAGCTTACTCACCTATACAACTATAATATTATGGTATAATTTTATTCAATTAATAGCTTTGAGTTTGAGGTTTTATACTAATTACCTTTAGATTGGATTGATAGGGTAGAATTATTTCCAAGTCCTAATCTGTTCCTTGGACTGACAGTGACAAACAAGTCATCACATGTAATTAAACGTGATGTAATGGGGTAGATTTCGTAGTTTGTTCCTGATATGGTCATGATATTCACAATTTGTGAAGTTTGATTTAGTATCACAACTTGACTTCTAAGTTCTGGAATTAATGTAAATGGTGGTGACCAGGTTATCTGTATATAGTTGTCATAAAGTATATAGTTTAAATTTCCAACAGCTTCCAGTTTTCCTATTAAAGAAAAACAAAAAAATATCACTGTTATTAACCAAATTTATAAGCAATTGTTAATAATACTGAAGAATATTTAAGTACATATGAATTCGGATGATTTAATTGGTGTAATATACATGTAGCAACACATGAATTACAAAAAAAGATCTCTCAGTCTGGTTTTGTATGACGCATTGAATCTTAATTCCACACTCCCACGTTTTGGAGTAATTATGTTAAATAATTTTAATTTCAATTGTTCATTGGTATTTTCTACTATGAATGCAAAAATTGCACTCGTATGATACTATCACTACTCTATAGTTTATGTGTGTTCTAATCCGTTAGAAAATAATATAGTGTTAGAAATGTTTAATATTCATTAAACTTCAAATTTTAATTAGCTTCTCTGCTATAGTTAAGCTTGTATTTGTGTGTCCAAGCAAAGACAGCTCATTAAAGTAATACATTATTACTCATGTTTGATTATAATCTATGATGTATCAATGCAATTTATTAAGCTTACCTTGTAAAAGTATAGTAAGATTGTTTGAAAACACTGAAGATGTTGATGTTTCAATAAAGCATTCAATTTGAGAGCCATTTACTATTTCAGTCATGCCATTTATGGTTATTTCAGAATAATTAAATGATGGTGGAGTATTTACAAACTCAACAAATGGATTTAGAGGGTTAGAAATGTTTTCAATCAAAGATCCATTAGCAAGCCACATTGGTCTGCCTACAATTGAATGATGGCATGTTAAACTTAAATCATCTCCAAGGAATTTGATTGATATTTCACCAGGTTCCAGATATATAAACCTATCTGTAATATTATAAGTAAATTACATGATAATAATAATAGTACAGTATCATAGTGTATTGTTTTCACTACCTCCTTTAGAAGAATTCAGACTGAAGATCAATATCATGCAAATAGTAAGCAATATTTTCATTTTGTATCTGCAGCATGACATAAAATGTACGAATTATATAATTTAATGTTTGTTATACAATTAAAATGTAAGTATTGTCATTGACCTGGTAACAAAAAATGGCTTGGTAATGCATGACAGAAAAATATTATGATATAATTTTTTTGCTACAAACTCTTTTATTCACGTGCAAACTACCAATTTCGATGATACTGAAAAAATCGTTATTTTTATTCATAAATTGTGTGCAAGCAATAGTAAAATTTTAGAGTGTTGTAACACTTTCTGACAACATTTTGCCCATGAGGATAATTCATATCTCTCATAAATCTGTGTTTAGTTATCATTGACACAATAATTATCTAGAGTCTCTTGTACTGTTGATGAAATTTCTAAGTCATAGAATTTAAAATAAAACCAAAACAGTATTTCTTTAAAAAAGACAAAAAACAATAATATTCTTTATTTTGGTTAAACAAGAATAGAGAAAACTGCTAGCAATTAAGAGGCTAATAAATAATAGCATGTAATCTATTATCAATGTAGGTCAATAACCATTATTTTTATTTTCATTACTGAACTCCAATTATTTCAAAGGCACTTAGGGAATATCCCACTAATGATGCCATTATTGTTGTAGATCACGAGTCAGAGAATGGTAACATTTTCTAATGCTGAATTTGGCATTACCTTTCTATAATATTTCACTGTATTTTCTATCACTACGCAATGGTCACCACTTTCTAACTAGTTGAGTTCTTGGTGCTTACCCATTCTCAAATCATTACCTTTTTAAGTGTCTTACGAATTATTATTGTCTTTAATTTGATTGTGTGCAAGAAATAGTAAACATATACGTAGTTTTCCATAGACTGTTTTACTGAAGTATTAATTTTAATCATTAAATAGGCAATACACTACACTATAGAACTATAGGGCTGGAATACTCAAAGTTTTAGATGTCTATAATTGGAGAGTAACCTTATCTTTTATGTCATTCAGCTTGGTAGAGAGAGTTAATTGAAAAAAAGTTACTAGCTCAAAAATTTCCTTCTCATTCATGTAACTATAATAGTTGTCAAACTGGCTGATTGTCTCTCTCCTTCATGCACGAATGACAATGACTGCCCTCCTGTCACATTTATACGGACATACTCATTATATCAGTGAGATAGAAATGTTTTATTTAAAAAGATAACTGTTGTTTCATTTTACATTCTGCCTGTATTTTGTGAGTGAATCTTACAAGATACAAAAATTTGTATGAAGCATGTTTTGACTATAGTACATATGATGTTTGACACTCTACACACTATAATAACAATATTGACATTACAGTTTACTACAACTAACCTGGAACAAATGGAAGCTTAAAGATAGACTATTACGGCTTGATCTTCTTCTAAACTGCATGAAGTAAACAATGAATATAGACAAGAAAATTCATAGTACATTTTATATGGTTAAGAATTACAATGAATTCTCAAACATATTCATAATACTTGTTTTTGCACTACATGTGTTGTCATAGTTCTGATTGCGACATCCTCATTTAAAACCATTACCACAATAAATGGCATTAATGGTGTTATTGCATCCATTTTATGTGCTGTGTCCGACGTACAATGGCTACCTTCAGAACAATTTTCTTTGTCTGTATTCTTGATTTTATTGCTGCTCAAGGTGAACATCATATTTGTGTAGCGTGTTTTACGAATTATTACATCAGTAGTGTTAGAATTCGCCTTCTGCAGGATAGAATTCAATATTATTTTTGTTCCTTTGTGTTTGCAGAATACTGCGATGCTAATTTATTCCCCATTGATCCTGTTTTTGTGGGAGCTCTGGGAAATACATACTACTACTCATGTCAGGGATGGAACGCTGAAGATAATGTCACTGTGACATGGTATATAAATGGAGACAACTATTCAGAGAATACTGCTGATAATATCCTGTTAATCCCACCTCCACAAGCTTCAATATCAAGAAAACTTGTCATTGACATGGTTTCAATAGAAAACAATGACACAGAAATTTACTGCCATGTTGAATACTCTAATAAACGTTGCAGTTCAACAAAATCTGTCTTTCGAATACTAGGTGATTTAAAATTAAGCTTACTTTATACCATATTATTACTTGTACATGAAGTTACATTACACATTCAAACATAGCTGTTTAAAATCATTGGATTTATTAAAGTTACTTTTAAGTACCATTAGAAATATTTCATTCATGGTTTTATATAATATTATTGTCATCCATTGTGACTGTCATTTATATATTATCAATTAGTTCAACACACATTATTTTACTCAAAAAGTACTGCACAAATTTAATGTAAAAATGTTTTGTATGAAGTCATTTTAATAAAAGTGGCAAAAAATAATAAGATTCATTTATTATTTAGTTAAAATAATGATATGTAGACATTTGTTGATTGGGTTCAATGTAACTCATGAAAATTATACCCTATTTTTTTTAGGTGTACCAGATGCCGTATCAAATATTTCAGTGAATTTCAACGTCAGTTGTCTATTGAATGGAACTATAGAAATAGAATGGGACCCTGTTTCTTCTTCAAGAACTTCACGGGGCCCTGAAGAAAATATAAACTACTCTGTTAAAGTTGATGATTTACAGGCAAGAATTGTAAACACTACAACTTCAGACAATTTCCTGGTCGCAGTACTACCAAATTATACACCATACAATATCAGCTGCCTGTCTTTCAATATAACACTGTCATCTTCTAACAGCGCAGGAAGAGGGAATACTTCATCTACAACAGTATCTGTACTACAAAGAGGTACATATGCAAACCTTAACACAGTCGAGTTAGGAGCTAATTGGTTGCATTCTTTTCTTTTTGTAAAATTTATTAGTCTGATGTGTGAACAATCCTATTCAGGTATAATAATTACACCTTCACAATAAATTGAAAGTCTTTATATAAGGATTTAGAACTAATAAGTTGGAAAAAGAGTGTATGCATGAGATTATTTGTTGCAAGTTAGTACAATCCATTGAACCTAGAAGAATAACACCGGAGGACAGCGGACGAAACCCTACTGACACAAAATACAATAACGAGCATTTGAAAATTATGACATAATCGCAAAGTGATACAGAAAAAAATACACAGAAAAGTTTGCACGAAACAATGTCTTTTCATATATGCATGAATAACCTCGACCTTGCTGCATTGGTCGCTGTATGTATGTATGCATGTATGTATGTATGTATGTATGTATGCATGTATGTATGTATGTATGTATGTATGTATGTATGTATGGATGGATGGATGGATGGATGGATGGATGTATGGATATATGTATGTATGGGTATATGGATGTACGTATGCATGTATTTATGCATGCATGCATGTATGTATGTAACTAACTACAAATGTATATTTTTTTAGAAAAAATTAATGCTAATGTCTTAAATGCAATCTATGTGGATACAAGACATTATGTTTTTGCCATAAATTTGGTAAGCACAGCTAATTATGAGATTTCCTACACAGCATTTTAGTATTATTACAATACCATGAAAAAATAGTTTTCATAACAATATGTGATAATAATATAATATATATAATACTTATTACATGAGTCAGAGTGTGATATGGTGAACTATTTCACAAGCAGGCTAATTTATTTTCACAAGCCAAAGGTGAGTGAAAATAAAGCCTGAGAGTGAAATATCTAGCCATATCACTCTGATGAGTGTAATGAGTGGTTTATTCCACACTAAATATCTTCACTGGAGTAGTTTTATTTAGTAACTCAGGTGTAAAGTTGGTGAAAACTCACTAGGGACTCCCCACAACCCCAGCTGATATTATAGCAGCTGCTCTAACCTGGCTGGGTAGGCTCCACTAGAGTAAAGGAGCTGTAAAAACCCAGAAAACTTGTAGCCAGGCCCCTTTGCTATAACTACTCTAGTAATGAGCTTGCATGCAGCCATGAGATAATACTATGTGATATCGTAAGATATATCCCCCCCCTTACCTAAAAATATCATTGTGAAGATATCTAGTGTGGAATAATTATTGTATTTTAATAGCATGGTATGGTTTTTCTATAAACTTATTTTGCAGTTTAAGTAATATGAGTTCGTCCATATATTTATATTAAGTGTACATTATTATGTATATTTATTACAAAATGTTTGTCAAGTTCAGTGTGTGTTTTATCTTCCTATGCAGAGTCCATCTATATGTGATATTGATGGAGTAGTTTTGAGAGACATGCAGAACAATAGTAGTGATTTCTCTTTGTCACCAGAAAACATACAATTGTCAAGCAGCTGTGCTGATGGAGGCAGTATGGCAATATTAGATATAAATTCAAATATTTTGAGTAATCGACACTATATGGCTGAATATCTTTTACAAAATGTAGAAGGAACATTTCCCCAAAATATCATTAGTAAGTTATGCTGTTATTAATTCACAAGTTTTCAATTTGTATTTGAAATTATTATAATGTAAAGAGCACTTTTTTTTTTTACTTCTGCCCATTATGTTAATTTACTAATGTATTGTCTTCAATAGACAGACTCTTTACAAGATATTACAGTGAGGTAAAATTTAGTGTGGCAAACTTAAGATTGCTTATAATGTACAATATAGTGTAACTACACTACTATAGGGACATTTTTGTGGTATTAATATACTGTGTAACAGCAATAATATAATCATAATAATTATAGTGAGTCAAATTTTTGCAGTTCATTCATTCTGTTTTGAATAATCACATTATAATTCTAATTATTGTATGAATAAATACCATGAATATGATATTGGAGGAATAGAAAATTGTCTCAAAGAAGATATATTTCACCCATTATAAAAAGCCCTCCTTCCCTTTGTGTTTACAGCAAATTTAATGAACACTTATATGTTTGGTAAAGGTTTTTATTAATTTATAAATGTTTAATTGAAACAAATTAATTTGTAATAGTATAGTATAATTCAAGTTATAGTACTGTTTTTTGTAATGATTGTCTTGTATACGGTGTATGACTGATTACGAATGGTCATAATTTTAACATTCTTTCTGGCCACAGGGCTAGCTATGCAACATGTATAATGGAAGGCCAAATATTGTTTTTGTACAGGTACTCATAGTATTCAAAATGTCACTGTTAATGAAGATCAGAGATATCTAAGTGTTGCTTATTTAGAAAATAGTACAGCTATGGGAGCATTGCTATACTTTAAAGCAGATGATTTCGAAAACTATTTTTTGTATATAAATAAAGAAACTTCTCAAAATTATACTTTCAAACCAACTATGACAAATTGTCTAATGGTAGCTTTTGACATAGAAAGCAGTGGATACATAGTGAGTGGAGTCAATTATCCTGCTACTAGTCCCAAAAATGTCTCTCATATAAAATCAAATTTTAGTAAGTTGCCATAGTTATTTACAGTATTTGGTTTGTAATTATGAAATTGGTGGCCATATTATAGGTGCTGATTACTCCATTTCTAAATGTTTTGAAAAGAATAATGTAATAGTGACAGTGACGTCATCCTGTATTTGCATGGAATTGGGCACGGAAGAAATGTATCAGTTTATATTGGTTAATTCAAGTGATGAAAATGGAATCATAAATGTTACTGATACAGATTGTATGACCTCCTTTGAAGTTACTCTCACATATAATGTTTCATATTATATGGCAGTTTTTGTTAAAAACGAAGATCAAGAGTCAATATTCATACCAACTAAACAAATTTATGTTAGTCCAAATAATACAACAAACAACAGCATAAGGAGTAAGTTGACACCTTGATTGCTATAATCAAAAGTGTGACATTTTTTACATAATATACTATCCAAGCAGTCATTTTTTATGATACCAAAATTATTTAAAATTACAGTTATTTTACAAATGGTTGTTCCATAAAAAACAAATTTCCCCAAATCTATAGATGTAATTAACTTTCACTTATAATTACTAATTTTCTTATGGACAGTAAGGAACCACAGATTGGGGACAAAATACTCCAAATTTTAACTTCTTTACTCCAATATTCATGTAATGAATTCAATACTTAGGAAATTTTATATTTAGACAAATTTAGGGTCACATTTTCTGCAATAATTGATTATGGAGTCTAATTGTGGTAACAGTCTTTTTTGACTTAATATGGTACAAAATAGACTGAAGTTTGCAATTTCATAATACTGGTCAATAGTTACTTTGGTTATCTGGGAATAATAATCAATTGTTGTAGAAAAGTATATATTTTTTTATAAAATTAGTCTTATTGATGATTAGTACTCTTTAAAAGACACATAATGTGCAAAGTGATTGATAACACTCTTGTGAAGTGTTTATAGCTGGAATTGGCTTCACACTTTTTCAGCTCATTATTTGTATGTTACATGCATTTCTATAATCAGTTGAAAGCTGGTTTAAATTTCGCTGGTATTTGTATTAAATGTGTATTAATTAGTGAGTGAAGCTAGTGAGACCTTATAATAGGTGTGTGTAATTCAAATGACCTTATAATACAACACACATGTGAGAGAATACTGTTGTTTAGTTCTAAAATTGTGATTAAAATTACATGAAAGGCTATCTTTATTGTGATTAAATATTATATAAACATTTACATACTGCATAATTAATTTTACTTTCTAGATATTCTTTTATACACCACACTTCCTGTTAGTTTTGCGATTATTTTGGTAGCAATAATAATCATCACCATCTGCTATGTTAAATTTCAGGTACGTTGAGAATAATAATTGTCATTATTACACTATTAGTGGCTAACGTCATAATATTGTATACTTTTTGAAACAGTATTGTCTTGTATACATTTACTTTGTTAAATACAGTAATGTCAGTCATACATTTACTTAGTACATTATTTTGTAGTCCACTCTAATGGCATACACTTAACTGCTAAAATTATAATAGCTTGTATCATAACAAAGGCAGATGTAGTATAGCTAAGTTCAGAACTGACATCAACTAAGATATGAACACTAGCTAATAGTTTTTAAACTCATCTAGAGTAAGCCATCCTTTTTTCTATGATTATTATGATTAATCAATATGACTAGAGCTAGCTAAATTCCCATATGGTATAAAGTGTTTGAAAAAACATATTAATGCCAAATACCATGCATTATCTTTCATTCATTTCATAGAATTATTTTTGGGCTGATTTTTGAGAAAATGTGAAGCTTTCAGTTACACATAGGTACTAGCTTTCGTGTGTAATGCCCCCTATCATCACACCGTTATCACATGAGATAATAATATAATTCTCGATATTACAATTTTTTTTTGTAAGATGAGAGGTATACTACTGGATATTGACCACTTCATTCATCATTTAAGATTTTTAAAATAAATTAATGAAATATTTTAGGTTCAGTCTGCATTTTACTGCTAATATTATTGTTGACGTGATCTTCAATTTTGTTTATGTACGCAGATCATTTTTTATTCTTGTCTGACTATGCAAGAATTGTCTTACAGTAAATGTTGATCAAATTTTATTTATTTTAAGTTTCAAAATAAATGAGCATTAGTTAAAATGATACTATGAAATAGATTGGTACAATTCACTTTTATTAAACCAGTATGTAGATAATTATGCAAAATAATAATGGTGTTGTTTACACTTAATCATAGGTCAAAATTGTTAATTTTTTATGAATTAATTATTTTTGTACTGCGTATGTGTTATAATTATGTATTCTAGAAAAGAAAAACAAATGGTGCAATAAATTCTCTAAGTGAACAATTATTTAAAAAAAACTAATTGTGATTTCATTAAAAAAAAGTGTCAATATAACAAATGTTTTTTTTTTATTACTTGCAAGTTCATCAATTAAATCTTTATTTGTTTATTCTTATTGGGGTATCTTCTTGTCATATTTTGTTGTGACACACATACAATATTTTAATTGTATCATCAGATGATGTTAAGTTTTATTTGTTATATCGTATAATATAACATTAATGTTCATATTATAATTATTTTATGCTAGTGATTAAAGCTTTACAATTAAAAATTATTAATGGTTGCCCAAAACTGGAAGGAAACAAGGAAGTAATTTGCCCCATGTGATGCACTAAATCACTATTTGTTAAGGGTCACTTTAGATTGAGAAAACAACCTAAAACATAGCAATTGAACAAACAGCTTTGCTACTACTTATTGGGAAAACCTATAACATAGCAATTGAACAAACATTCAGAATGTAAGCTTTGATTAGATGATTATAGATGTTCATGAGAAGTGAAGACCAAAAAAATGGGGAATATTAACCTGGGACAGTATACAATGGGATCTTCATATTTTTAACTCTCAGTGAGTATGGGGGAGAGGGTTATAGTAGTCGTCTTGTCTGTATTCCTGTCTCTCTGTCTGACAGTCTGTCTGTCTGACAGTCTGTCTGACAGTCTGTCTGTCTGACAGTCTGTCTGACAGTCTGTCTGTCTGACAGTCTGTCTGTCTGACAGTCTGTCTGTCTCTCTGTCAACAATCTGTTTGTCTGCACTGCCAATCTGTCACGCTCTGATTTTGGAAATTACTGACAATTAAACGTTCATTTACGCATGAACTTACTCGGAACTAGGGCCTTTAATTGTGCTACTTTTCTGACCTTCGGGCTTTTTTTTTAGAAAACGTGAATTTCAGCTACACGTGTGGGTACCAGCTTTTGTGTGTAACGCCCCCTATCGTCGCGCCGTAATCACGTGAGATAATAATTTAATTCTCGTTTATGAGGCTGGGAAGTTAACGGAGTTGCTGAAAGTGGCATATACGGGTGGGTGCTTTCCTTCGTGAGATATCGTTTACATGCATCATCTTCATTGCTCCAGCTAGTATAATCCTAGATACCTGATTTGAATAGCCAAAAAAGTATTTTTTTTGTTTGATATTATAACAATAGCTAGCTATTGTCTAGTACCCCTGAGAGTTTGCACCTTTGGTGCTTCATTAGCCCTATAAGTGGTTCCAATTTTACTCCAGCCTAGTTCATAGAGAATATGAATATGATAAACATTGATCTCACAAATGGGCCCTTGCCTCAATAACTCGGAAAGTTTTGAACCATAGCTCTTCTCTGAAAGCTCTATTTGTAAGTGTCACAGTAAGGTGATTAAAAGATTCATATAAGCTAATCTAGATTACGGAAATCAATAGAATTAGGCTAGCGATATTCTGCATGGTGTGACAATACAAATTGAAGACACAAACATTAGTGGGGATGCCTTTACATATGTTTACATGTGTACATTATCTCTAGCTACAGCATATCCAATGTGCAGTGTGGACACTTAATGGTCAGAGTGGTGCTTCAAAGTTCCTGAATAAAAATGGCGATACACTTACAAGAGGTAATATATTTGCATGAAGTATCACACCTATACAATAAATCCAGGGGGATGGGGGAAGTGCCCCCTGGCCCCCACTTTCCATCACCCCTGATCATAGTTCTTACCCCAAGTTTCAAGCCAATTTCACACTTTGAGGCAAAACTTGCTAAACAAAACACCAGATTTGCGTACACTTAGCGTTGGTACAACACTACTCAGATTATAATAAATTCTCAGAACAATTGTTTAGTGGATATTACCCAATACTACAGCTCGTACATTGTCTTAACTAGTGAGCAAAAAGGGACACTCATCTGTACTTTCATAGCAAAAATCCAATTTCAGCCTATGGTAAACCAGTAGCCAAATATCCGAGCCACAATAAACTAATTGCTCCTGCAATCAAGACGTAACGGTAGGGGATGTTGCTCAGGAAACTAGTACCGGTGGGGAGCTGATTGCTTTGTGGATGGTAAACAGTACATACAGAACATAGCACAAATAAGGATTGGTTCTGAGCATGTGTATACTTTGTTAAAACGGAGTGTATTTATAATACTTGGGTGGTGTTTACCAGGAAGCCTGTCTGAACATCCCACACTTTAGACCTTATAATTTCCACACCAACACATTTTAAACCAAATGAGCATATAATATATTTAATGTCATTTAAAATATCTTTTAGTACTGACTAACTATGGAGACAGTATTATGATTTAAACTAGGGTGTCCAGAACACCAACAGTGTTCTTTATTTTATGATTAAATTTTAATAAGCTCCTGTCTGAGCATGGCATACAAAGAGACAGACAGACAGACAGAAAAAAAACACTACTCTAACCCCCATTGAGTATACTGCAGAGGGTTAACTGATATAAACAACTAGAAATTATATACTCACTGGAATAGGACGTGACGATTAGCGGTATGCGGTATTGCTACAATGGGCTGTGAGCAATTACTTGATCAAGTAAATGTTATTAAGATTGGAGGTCTTAAACCTATAGTGAAGCTTTTATTAACGACCTCTCCGTGAAACGACTGATTCTCTGGTGGAACCAAATCATGCGCTCCAGATTGCAACTACGATAAATATAACAGATATAGAACCTCCGAAAAGTAACCACCTCTTATCTCTGACCAGGGTCGAATGTGGCCAAGATATAGCTAAGTTACTGGTAACCATAAGAAATAAGACGGCAAGTGATCCTCAATGTGGTCACTTAATTAGGAGGTTTTGCTGTAGTTTTTGCATGGTCAAATATAAGCTGGAATCTATGGGTAGAGCCCTGATTTCTAAATTCGTATGTGCTACAGAATCAGTTGATGTGTCACTTTGGAAATTTTCAGCCGACAAATTATAGCTATTCTATCATTATAATAGCCTTGAATGTTTTAAATATATTCATATTATAAGGGTGCTGTGACATGCAAATAATAATAATTGGATTTTGATTCTAAGGCTTACTAACTTTTTTCTTAATGTTTGTAGAGCCCCAATTAAAGCCCTAAAAAATTACTGCCACTGCACTAAATACACATACCAAAAGAAACTGGGCGTTGGGCGACTGTTTCATCAAAGTTATGAGTTCCTCAAGCCTCAATATTCATTAATGAGCTAATTCTGCTCTACTGCTACATTAATTGTTGGTGGTCTTTAATACCTGGTTGTAGTTTTTCTCAATTCTGCTTTTGTTTGTCTTGTTGATTGTGACCAATTGGTCCATTGCCCAAATTTTTTTTTAGATAATATGTATCTTTAAACTATATAGTTTATCAATGATTATCACAATACCACCGTAACATCATAATAATGGGTGATATAATTATCATGAAGACGTTTTGCACTAGAAATTAAAATGATAGAGTCATTAGTGATGTATTCCTTACATGTCAAAGCTTGGAGACATTCTGAGAGCCACCGTTTGCTCAAAGGATAAACAATAATGATAAAGTAAGCCAAGTAATAAAATATCAAGCAGTTGCAGTTTTTTACAACTTTTAGCTGGCAAAGGGCCTGGGTAAGTTAGCAGTCATTTTACTATTGCAAACATATCAGGTATTTGTGGTGCATGCCCTTTGCTATGTAACAACACCCTTAAATGTTAACATGATATTTTAGCTAATAAGTACCAGTAATGCAATATAACCGGAAGTTTGAGACCAGCTAAAACTGGATGGAGTCCTTAATTTAATAGCCACCCATTCACATAGTGTGATATACAACAAAAAAATCAACAGGAAAATGTGTTATATACAACCTGACTTCACAGCTATAAAAAAATAGCTGCTGTAGTAATCAATTTCGGTACAATTGTCGTTAATTTTATAATGTAAAGATTATAATTTTTATGAAAGAGTAAAATAAGTTTAATTTAGAGCCTGTAACGCTATTATGGAATGAAAAATATATAATACAAGGACACAAAATTACAATAAATTACAACATAAGATGATACAATGTAGCAAAGTTTTCTTTGATAAAAAGGAGGAATGTAATATACTATGCAACATTAAAAAAAATGTGACATTAAGTTTTAGCCATTAAAATGAAGACCTATGAAAGTTCACTACTTTTTTTTGTTATGCAGCAGCAGGAATGTTGGCTCCTACATGTATGTGATTTTCTGTTGGTTACTTTTTCGCTAAACAGTAAAGAGAAGAATATAATAGAACTAAAGTTATATTATATGTGATAGTATAATTGAAAAGTGTGCTTGCATGTCTGGCTACATTAATTACTAAATATTTAGCCAGTTGAATAGCATTTTACATATGTATGTAATTCTACCTGGTGTGTTTACTATGCATTGTATTGGCTGCATTATTATAGAATACTGCGAGGCTAATATATATCTTAATGACCCCACTTTTTTTAGGAGAGTTTGGACACTATAAACCCATTTTATAATAGGCAAAGTTGTCATGTCTGGCTAAGTATAGCTACTATTGCTTTTCCCAGATTGATAGTAAAGACTGTAAAAGGAGATGAATGAGTGTGGGAGAAAAGGTGAAAAGAGAAGTGCAGAAAGAATACTTCATGTTCCTGACACTCATAACATTCTGACTGAAAAGAACTAAAGCAGTTGTATTATTTATTATTCTAAAGTGCGTCACATATACTTGGTAACTGATAAATTTGTAGGGAATTAGGTGTCAAATTACTTTAAAAGCTACATCTAAGTAATTTTGTATAACCCGACAATTAATTTTTCATTTGTATTTTCACCTTTATATTTAACATGTTTTATTAATCATGTCATACCTTTTAGTTTTGCGAATATTATAAAGCATAATGATGCCCACAATAATTCCAAAGAATGTGATTGATGATACAATAGTAAAGATAATTGCCAACTCATTGTAGATTTCTTTTTTATCTGCAATATTGATAATGTAATTTTAATAAAAAAAACATTCAACCTAAATGGTTAATTGTGCAGGCCAAAATAAAATTTTGTCTGAATATACGTTATTTTATGAATGACTTCACTTACTACACATGATAATGTTTAAATAAAATAATTCAGTAAAAATATTGAATTTGATTTCACAAAAATAATACTTTACTCACTTGAGCAAAAATGACTATTATATTGCTTGGTGTTCTGTCTATTGACAGTGATCAAAGTGGCGGTGTTTCAAACATTGTAATTGAAAATTAAGCATTTATATGAGCCTTAAAATGATGTTTAATCTTACAAAAAGTGCTTAGGCTTTTACACTGTAAGGACTACTTTTATTTCACATCAAACTTTGTGTAATTATAAGCTGATTATGGTGGTGCTGAAGTCATACATAGATTTGATTTCATTTCAAATTTTGCTATGGCTGGCAATAAAACCTTAAGCAAGTATGGTTGGTCCACATGTGCATTTGCTAACCTTTCATATTTTAGTTGCTCATACAAAATATTTAGCAATTAAATAAAGCAGCTGTAATATTGTAGTGAAATATGTGTAATCCAGTAAGTATCATTATGGTACGTAATGTTTCATTGCGAAGTCAAAACAATTTAACTATGTTTGAATATACCTTGTGTTGGAGTTTTGGTGCCACAATTTTGGATATCATCTACAAAAAGCAATGTTACAGTATTGGTATAAATATAATATATCCCTTGTTTCCAAGAAGTCTTTGGCCCCAAAGTTATGTTGTTTAAAATGTTATCTGTTTATTTATGTGGCTAAACAATGGATTTTGAAATAGGACAATTATTAGCCTTTTGTGCCATAATTTGCTAATGGCTGCAACATTAAGCACAATGAAGTAATAAAATAGGGCACACACTTTTTAGTAAATTTCAATTTTCTTAAAAAGCCTTGTACTTCTAATTTTAAAATGATGTCCTTGATTTGTTTCAATCATAATCCTTAAAAAAACTAGCTATTTTCAATCATTGATTCTATAATATATTCTTACCAATGTAATTAGTAATTGATAATAATTGCCTTCCCAGTGGCTCTTTATCTCTTTGGTTCAATTCTTTGCCAACAGATATACTGATGATATACTCAGTCTTATTGTTTAGTTCAACACATAAACTTTCATTAAGTGGTGAAGTCCCACTTAGTGCTAACCCACGATGATCATTGATATTTGATTGTAAAAGAATTACTTGCTGTTTTCCAGACACTTCTTCATTATGACATGATGATAATAAACTTTCATTATTATATTTAAAATGACAAATGTGCCTGCTTGAAATTATCTCTATCAAAATAATATATTAACAACTTCATGCATCCTAGCAAAATAAATTGCCTATAATGTAGCAAGAATATTTCTAAATGAAAATTTAAGCATACTTATTTATCTACTTAGAAATTAAAGAAATGAAAAAAATATTAATTTTTAGAAAAAATTAACAATACTACTTATATATTTGTTTAGGTGTATATTAATTTATCATTATTTATTGATTTTACTATTATTGTTATTATTATTATTGTTGTTGTTGTTATTATTATTGTTGTCATTATTATTATTTTTTTCTTACCATCATCATCATCATCATCATCATGATTATTATTATTATTACTATTATTATTATTATTATTATTATTATTATTATTATTATTATTATTGTTATTATTATTATTATCAGTGTTGTTGTTGTTGTTATTAATAGGTCTACTAATTTTATTACTATGATTGTTCACTCTCCTTTTAATACTTTTAATGTAATGTTCTTTTTGTTTCTCTTGTGTTATATTATGCAAAAATTTTGTTGAAGTAATCCTAAATTAAAGTATTGGTATATACCTATCATTGATTTAGATGTTGTATGTATTTTCTCAAAATTTTCAAAAAAATTAAACAAAATTATACCTGACTGTGATCCAGCTGTTAGCTGTAGTACTTTAGGAAGAATAGAGTATGCTACATTGTTTAACCCAGCAGAAGACCTTATTAATCCATCCATATAAGTGTCAAAGGCAAAAATAATATAGATACCAGAATGATAATGTTGTCGATTTATCATTACTTCTTCAGCACCATAAGTGGACCAAAAAATTGATTTTGAGTAATTGAAACTATTGCAATGAGAATTTTGACAGTTTAACAACATTAAAAAGCCACCAATGTCCTCCTCCATTGAATCAACATAATTAATATTTATGTAGAGGTGTTCATCACGTTCACTTGTTGTAATATCATTGATTTGGTGTGTATCTGTTGTATAAAAGTAGTAAAATGGTCTAATGGAATAAGTGGGTAAATTTATTTAGTGTTAGCAATATGCAACTCCATTATTAATGAATAAAGTTTCAAAGACATTTTTCTTACTAAAATGAAAGTATCAATAACTCGAAGCTTCTTCAGTCAGCCTGCATTTAGGCCAGACATTATGTACTGCTGATAATTCACTAATCTCAGAAGTGAATTATAAACACTATATTATTAGTTTATCTTTAGTAAAAAAGCTTAGGAGCTTGGCTAATAGAAGGCTATAAGAGTAATCTATGGTCATATGGTAGTGTGACATTATATATTTTATCTTCTCTACAGTAGCAACATGTTCAGTTCTTATTTGAGCATTTTCTTTCATTTCTTTTCTGTCTTTTCACCACTTATTCTGTAGTTGTTTTAACAGCTATATAAATATTAACCTCCCCAGCTATCTCATTTCTGCTGTGTTCAACCAAACTGCCACATTATATATAAATTAAATTGCTTGTAATTATTGTGAAACTTGATAGCATGCACATTGGCATCAACAATATTGGTAGTGGTATGCCTATCGCAAAAAAAGTCCATTTATATGTAAGGGTAAATTTGTGCCTATTATACATTTAATGGGATCATAATATATATATATATAATATATTATATATATATATATATATATATATATATTATATTATATATATATATATAATACTTATAGCACGAGTCAGAGTACAATATGGGAAAATATCATTCCCATATTGTACGACGAGTGTGATAAGTGATTTATTGCTGCCTTGATATTTTTTCTCAACCGGTTACAATTCAATTTTCATTGATTTTACTCGCTACGCGCATGCGTAGTGTACCGTACAATATAAACCGTACAATATGGGAGAATACAGAACGCTCGCGTGATGCGGAAATATTCAATTAAAAATATAAAAGGTGCAATAATATATATTTATTGCAGCTTTGATATTTTTACTTGAATATTTCCGCATCACGCGAGCGTTCTGTATTCTCCCATATTGTACGGTTTATATTGTACGCTACTTGTAGCGCGCGCGTAGCGAGTAAAATCAATGAAAATTGTATTGTAACCGGTTGAGAAAAATTTCAAAGAAGCAATAAATCACTTATCACACTTGTCGTACAATATGGGAATGATATTCTACTCTCACGCCACATTTTCACTCGCCTTTGGCTCGTGAAAATATTTTGCGTGCTCGTAAAATATTTTCCCATATTGTACTCTGACTCGTGCTATAAGTATTATATATATATATTCCTCTTACACTCCTTAGCTTCACACTAGTTTTCTTTGCACACTGAACTTGCTTTGGTACATAATATTTATATTAGGATATCACGGAATTGTAGGATTAAACATACATTTACTTAATTTGAAATGTTGCACAGCTTTATAATGAATACTTGAATAGATTCATATTATGAACTGCTCAGACCCCATACTTGTGACTACATTCTAAATTATAATTATTATCTTATAGAATTTATTCTTTTAAAGATTACAATACTAACAAAGTTATTTTTTATAATATTTAATATCATAAGCTCATTGCCAGTGCATAAACTTCCACTGACCCACGCCATAGTTTCACATTGGATTATTTGACCTCACAGACTGACTGATGTACAAGATATACCCATATAATAAAAGAAAGAAAAGCAGATCATAATGCGAAAAATACCAGACACACAGAAACAAATTATTGTCACTCTGATAATCTAACTTACTTATTTCAAATATCTGTGTTAGATTTCCTATGCTATTTTTTAAAGTCATTTCTACTTCATATGTATATCCTTTTTCCAACTGTAGTTTTATCACATAATGAGGACCTCCAACAATCTCGTATCTCTTAATTTTTTGTAAAAGTGTAAATGATGCCACAAAATTGCGGTTAATATTCCTTATTGTCAAGTTAGAAATGGAACAGATATATGTGTTCTATATATAGAATATTATAATAAAAAAGTTAATATTAATATATTATATATAATTATATATATAATAATTATCTCTAGTATTTGTAAACTGTGTGTGCCTGTTTACAATCTATGTTTACATTGTTGATCGCTCTGTCTGATCTAGACAAATATATAAATATACATATGATGTATATTAAACTTACAACTCCAACCAGAAGGTCGATATTTTGCTCATAGGAAAATATGGTAGAGACATTACTGTGTAATATAGCTATGAAAAATAATAATTTGTTCATAAAAGCATAATTGCTATGAGAGGTAGAGTAGTTAAAATTTCTAAAGAATAATACTTCATTCAGGCTTCCACATATTTACACATAAAGATAAATATGACACTTATATTACTGTATCAAATTATTACCTTCAGATTGAATTGATGTGGTCGATTTATTTCCAAATCCTAATTTATTTCTGGGTATAACCGTTACACTAAAGTCATCACAGGTGATTAAACATGATGTAGTGGGGTAAATCTCATAACTAGTTTTATTTGTATAAATAGTTGTAGCTATTTCAGAAGTTTGATTAAGTATTACCAATTTGTAAGATATTTGGTTCCTGAGGTCTGAGTTTAGTGCAAATGGTGATGACCAAGTTATCTTCAGATAGTTGTCATAAACTACATAGTTTAAATTTTCAACTGAATCCAGTTTTCCTATAAACAAATAAAATAGAAATAATGAATCTGTAAAATATGTAACACAATACATATAAGAATCTCCTAATATGCAGTACATTATTCAGTATAGGCATCAAAGCTCATTAATAAATAATGTATATTTAACATTTTCTCTTCTATTATTTTAAAAAAGATTGCAATATGGAGTTTAAGCTTAAATTTTCATTCCTTTGTCTGAGTATCTAATATTTTTTCCATTGCATACGTAGGAATTAACACAAATAAAAAAATGAAATAAAATCTAACCTAGAAAAAATACTGAGAAAGTTTTGAGTTAAATCAACTATTGTAAATCACAATTTTTGTTTAATTAAGGGTATTGGAAATACATGGATGGCAACTTTTGTTTTCATTGAAAGCTATACATAAATAATCATTACAAAATAGTTATTGAATTGAAGGAACTCTAATAAGTTTTCTAAAAGCCAATAATAACAAACCATTAACACGTTTTACCCATTAAAGAGATAGCTAAAATGTCTAATTGATCAGTGAATTTTATATTGAAATGAATTTTAGCATGGATTTAGTTCTCGTCTACCAAATGTTTTTTGAAAGTTAACTGGAGCTAATTAAAAAAAAATTTTTTTTTTTATATATTCATGTTTTAGGCTGCCATCGAATATTAAGGACTGGAATGGGTGAACGGATTAGGTCAATTACAAAGAACTACTATAGTTATTACATTGGATATTTAGATTTCTAGTTGATGAACTGCTTCTTATTGGTATTAGAATCAGAATAACTGTCGGATGAACATTTCATTTCTTGATTGGATTTCTTGATATATCTATATGTATGGACATGCCTACTTATTTTATGAGAAGACAAGGACGATAGTCATTGGTTGTAATTGTCAGTCATTACCACTCTTTTCAATTAGAAGTTATTGGGGAGGGCTTAGTTACGACTAAGGAGAATCAGCCTCGAAGACTGGTGGCATAAACTACTTGTGTGAGAAGAATATTTGGACTCAATGTATACAATTCCTACTTTCACAACCATGCACACACGTTTCGAAGCTTCAGCCACACAACTGAGAGTAGGTTTCACACACGACCATTGATAAAGTTATTATGCTTAAGTATCAGAGTCATTGCAAATTTCTGGTCACCGCTTAATCATAATAATGGCAGAACCTAAGCAAATATACTATCTACTGTTGAAAGTTGCCTTGGTCGATGGAAGGAGTAAGTTTCATATATTTAGAGAATTCATTTGCATATTTTTTTCTTTTCTTGCATGTACATATGCATGTTTGTTATAAATGAGTATATATTTGTACATATGTTATTTGCTTCTGTTGGAATTCTATTAATTATGATATAAAACGCTATTTGTTTTTTAGTTACCTTGTAAAAGTATAGTAACATTGTTTGAAAACACTGAAGATGTTGAGGTTTCAATAAGGCATCCAATTTGAGAGCCATTTACTAGTTCAGCCATGTTATGTACAATTATTTCAGAATAATTATACGATGATGGAGTATTTATGAACTCAACAAATGGATTTAGAGGGTTTGAAATATTTTCCAGTATCAATCCATTAGCAAGCCACACAGGTCTGTTTGCACTCGAGTGATAACATGTTAAAATCAAGTCATCCCCAAGATATTTAATTATTATTCCATTAGGTTCCAGACATATACAATCTTTGAAAAAAAGGAACATGTAAGTAGTCATAATACAGTGTCATAACTTCATAATATGGTAATTACCTCCATATAAAATCAATCTGAAGGTCAATATAATCCAAAGATAATGCAGTGATTTCATGCTACCTGCATCAAAACAATATATATTATGTGTAATTATAATTAATGAGATATATCTTTGAAGAGTAGTTGGGAATATTTTTTGCATGTATGATAAAATTTTAAATCATACTTGCATAAAAAGGTAAATTTAGGATTTAAAAGTAATTTTATAATGCTCATTCAATTTTATTGAATAAAATTGAATGAGTATTTGCTTCTGTTTTAAACCTGAGAATTAGTTCATTATTAATCTGTTAAGATGGTAATTCTCATTTTACCATGCCATGGTCAATAAACAAAAAACAACAACAAACAAACCAACAACAACAAGCCTCGGTGCGTATAAGTGTTAAGTGAATTTTTTTTTACTTTTTTCGAATCAAGGTATGCAAATTGTCTTCATCCTCCTATCTTATATTGTTTCATCAGATAAATCTTATCCAAAATTTTCATTGCCTTGAAGTAATTCGTAGTCTAGGATTATTAATGCATACATACTTTAGAATATTTCTTTATTCTTACTACCCACAGAACAGAAAATTAGCCACCTCAAAGAATAACCACATTAATACTGTGGCAAGTATTAACTTTACACAATGCTTACTCTTTTTAGTGTATTAGTGGTGTTAAAACTGGAGCAGTCACTTTAGAATTAGCACGATTACTACACAATTATTATTGTTATTTATCAGTTCTAACCACCAAGAGGAGAGCATGGCAGCCTTCACACATTTGCATCGTTTCTTGCATTCATGGCAGAGAAACTTATAGCTAGACTGCGAAGTATTTGGAAGAAATGTCCACTTCGCTAGAATCAACAGAATGCTTTTCATTAATACCTGTGACGTGAGTACTTCGAACTTTTAGGATCATTTATTTGTATATTGTAACATTACATGATTTTGGAAGGTACATTGCATAGTCATAAACATTTTTTTTGTTAATGGATTGTGGTAGTATGGTATAATTAATTGGCAAGAAAGTGAAGAGTGCAGGACATTGAGGCTGACATAATTGAAATCCGGGGACATTAGCTATAAGTGTGTACATACTTTAATTATTTTGCATTTTGACCATCGTGTTGTTGTTTTCTCTTGGTCATTGAACTTGTCTAATATTCACTAAACAAATTCTTCTTTTTTTTCTATCTTTAACATATAATCCAGGATACATATTGTTTTACCCCTTCAAATTGTTTTGTCCCAGACATATTAAAATTTTATCACATCTTATAAACTTGTAGCCAGAACTTTTACCCACTACTGTGCCAAAATAGTGTACAGTGTCAAGATTGAGCTGTGCAGCTTCCCCCTGCTTATTGGGAAGCGAAGATAATAGATTAGGTGGTAACTTGAGAGGCATAATCAATAAACTGAGTGATATTCATAGAATTCCATTCCGGAAGTATAAGAAAAAAGAAGTCAATAAAAAATTTAAACTATCCATTAATGCAATCTATATCTTACTGACTGATCATACACAGCTCAGTTGACGGACATTTATCCTCACAGCAATGCTGCTAAACAGTCTGACTGGAGGGCATGAGGTGGGGTGGGGGGGGGGGGAAGAGGGGCGGCAGTAATGTCTTTAGTTAGAAGGTCATGAATTTATTTGACAAGTAAACATTGCATTAGTATAGTGTCAAGGATATTAATTGCTACAGCTGAGTTAGTATGCAGGGTATTACTAGAAATAAATCACTTCTATGGACTTATAACTGATACCTTGTACATATAATAGGTTATAGAATTCCACTAACCTTTAAACATGAAGTTTGAATATACTTACAAGACCTGTAGTATAATGTAAACAATGAATATAAGAATAAATTTCATTGAATATGGTTTTTGCAATGAATACTGAAAAGGATTATGATAACATCTTTTGGCTTCAGCAAGGTGTTGTCATAGTTCTGATTGCAAAAACAAAAATACAAGCTTAAAAATAAAATAAATATGTTATTGTCTTCTTTTTACTGTTATGTCAAGAACAATAATTGTTATCTGCAGAACATTTGATATTGTAGCTATGCATATTTTGTCATAGTTGCTCAAGGTGAATAATAAAAAATATATATATAATTATAATAATGAATGAAATTGAAAGATAATAATGAAGTTATACATTAGGTTAAACAATCAACGATGCTAAATCTACAATGTTAGGTATTATATAAACATTTATCAGATCAAAGCAATGATTTGTTAATCATATATCATTTTCGTGGATGCAAAGCTGTACTGAAAAAAGTTAGATGTCATTCTAAGAGACAATAAACATGAAGCACACACTCTACTCACAGTTCCTTTAAAGTGCTTCTCACAAAACAAAACTACTAGTTATTTGCTAACCCGATTAAAAAGTGGCGACGCGAAGGTTTGGCACCCACCTGGAGAAAACGATCGAGGACCAAAAAATAACTTTGGTTTATAAGTAGAAAAAAATACTGGCCCATTAAATAATTGGAGGTCACTTTACTCAAAATGTGTAAATAACTGTTATTGACTGACTAACCGACCAACTGAATGTTTAAATACGGACTAAGAAACACGCATGCGCCGCTGATGATTATAACAACATTTTTTTTGCTTCAGTTAGTCTTTTTTTGTTCTTCTCAATAAGTGTTGTGATTAAAAACACCAATTAAATTTTTTGTTAAAAAAATTATTCAAAGAAAAGCTGTGAAGAGTCACAGCAATCTTCTGTACTACTTCATTATTTTAGTTCTAAAGCTAGCAAAAATCTCCTTGATCAACCCACACTGGCAGTTTTATAATGGGCACTTAGCGGTTAAATTAATACCTCTGCATATTGTCATGGTGAATTCTGTCCCCTATCTCAAATGCTACCTGGACACTGAATACTTTCCTGAAGCGCATTGTTCACTAGTTATTATAGACATCCTAGGACTGTATACACTTGTAAATACTGTCTCACCTGCAGGAATAATGTCTCACTTACGAAAAGAACACATCAAAGGCTAATGATCCTACTATGCTGCATTCCTCTGAAGTAGTTCCTCTCAGCAATGCGATGCTCCTCGCACAGCTCCACTATACGAACATTGAACTAGTTGTTCATATAGTGGATCTGTGCCAGGAGCATCGCATTGCTAAGAGGAACTTCAGAGGAATGCAGCATAGTAGGATCATTAGCCTTTTGACAAATCCATAGTATTACTTACAGTCATTGTTTGTAAGAAATCACAATTATCAATTAAATTCATTTTGAACTAGTTAATTGAAGTGAGCATGTGTAATGCATCATAGTTATTATAGCTAACTTTAGTTTCTCAGCTAGGTGGGTTATATATTTTAATTTTGGTGGGTCATTCTATTAAAAAGCGATCTAGCCATTCCCTTACCGCTGACTAAGTCGCACCACCGCTACAGAACAAACTGTGCATGTTTAAAAAGCAATTATTATGCTTTAAATCCCTCTACAACACGTGTACCTGCTGTTAAAAATAGATATTTGGCATTTAATTCAATATCATATATATTCAATATACTAAGGTACGACAAGGGCCAAACAACTGTGGGCGTGTCTAAATGCCGCGTAGGCAGTTCAATGAAGCTGCCACGTTTTTAAAAAGAAATTCAGCGAAGCGAGCGAAGCGAGCGGAGCTGACTCTCTAACGAGTTCGCGATATATATATATATATTTAGGTCTAGAAATTGTTTTTGTTCTTGCGTGGGCGTACGTGTGTACCCTTTCTCCTACGCGCTTGCGCGGGCCTGGTAACCTTCTTAGCAACATTTTGTTTTGTTTACCCGCCGTACGAAGTAGCGATGCCCAGTAGACAAAACGTTCCCTTTCTCCTACGCGCTTGCGCGGGCGGGTAACCTTCTTAGCAACATTTTGTTTTGTTTACCCGCCGTACGAAGTAGCGATGCCCAGTAGACAACATGTTAGAAACGCTCCGTCAAGAACTTTGAGGGCGTTAGAAACTCCAGAAGAAAAATTAGTAAGAAGAGAGATAAGAAATGAAAAAGACAGGGCAAGGAGGAGGAGAGCTAAAGCTAAACAGAAACAGGTAGCAAAGTAAAGAATCTTTCTTTTTGAAAAGCCATTAAATGTTCCTAATTTATTTATTAGACTATTCCTTAGGATTACGGTACCAGGAGCCTTCATCATAGAAAAAAGCTTCCACTATTGTTTTCTCACTTTGACAGTATTTTGTAGCCACACCAAGCGTGCATGGAATAGCTGCAATTAAAGGGAACATGCATTGCTCGCTTCGCTATTTTGCGCTATTCAGCGAACCACTAGTATAGTAAAACTTCTATTAACCACCCATCGGAGGTGCGTCTAGTTTCCTGGTCAAGCAAGAATGTAATTAATTTCGTCGCGGGCCTCCCCCTCCCTTCCCCCCTTTTCCAAAATGTGCCCCCATTTTTTAGCTACTTTATTTCTTACCTGTAACTAGAAATAAAATTATAATAACATTGTTCGTTTTTTTTTCTGTAATCAGCAATACTTGCGATCTTCTAAAGAACCACTTTCACTTATTGATACCACCATGCAGAGTCAAATGTTTTGGCTATATGTCATTGTAGTGGCAGACCAAGTTCGTAGTATACTAAGTAGAGCAAGTACATCATTTATTTATTCTGGACAGAATATTACTATTAATAGTTGTGAGTGGGTCTAGGAAAAGGGACCTTATGGCGCAAATAAAAAAAAATGAGTTTTTTATGCTAATAAAAAGATACAATTTATCTCAACTTAGTGCTAAAATACTGGAGGGTAAAACCTTCGACACGCAGAGAAACTGGCAGTTGAACTAGGCTGTCAGCAAAGCAATTGAGCTAGAAATCGAGAAAACATAAATTGAATCTCCACTTCCGGTATAATTAACGTTTCCGTATACTTAACGGCGTACTCCGCATACGCAATTAAATCGTACAGCCGCTTGTTCGGCGACTAACGAAGTTTGCGTAGAGTTCTTTTTAGCTTTCAGAGCGTCTCACGACCTGTCTTGTTGGAATCCTTGGCTGCTCTATCCGCTGTAGCAGTTGCTACAGCGAACTTTGGAGCCTATATCTCAATTTCAATTTTTGCGCCGTAAGGTCCCTTATCCCAGACCCGCTCACAGTTGTGGTTATTCAATTTTTCTTCATTGTTGAATTTGACAATTATATATAACTACATTCATCATTGGTACTTTCATTTTTTCTCATTAATCAGTTTCATTTATTTTTTCATGATTAAGTGTACCTAATCACTAGGGGTTTGACAAATTATGCTGGCATAATTTTGAGCATAATACATGATTTCATAAGTACTGGCATATTTGGCATAATAATATTAGTGTAATTATGAGCATAATTAAGTAGCTAGTTTTTGGCAAAACAATTATAATCAATTTCTATTGTACTGTAACAATAGCAATATGATGCTGTTTTCCTGGAGACTGTGCTTGGGACATTATAAATGAATCTTTGAGTTTACTAAATACCTTCTATATTTGTTATTCTATTTGAAGATTCCAATATCTCATTCTGTAAGAAATAAAATACTGTCAGATCCAGCACTGTTTCACATCAGGAAGCAGATCAACAACTCACATATCAAAGTGGCCATATCAGGATTCAGACTTGTTATTTGTACTGGGATTCATATAGTCATGAATGTGGTTGAGGTGACCTTTGAATTCTGTCCAAGAGCATATGAACTCGATAGGAGATTTCAAGTAGCACAATTACTAAAATGATGGGCATTGCTAGCACAGCAAAATAAAAAATTAAAAGAGCATAATTTGCCAACCCTAATATATTGGCTCATTTTCTATATTCTGGACACAAATACTATGTAAATTTGTTTGTTTTAATTTGAAATTTTTTCATGATGTTAGCATTACAGTTCTGGACAGCCACAGTATAATGCTATATTGTGTAGATGAAAATCTTGTAGGAAATACATAGCAAGATTTTTCTATAAGTGGCCATACCTATTTCACCCCTTCTTAAAAAGAGCCCCCCCCCCACACACATACACATACACACACACTTAATAAATCCCAGATGTACCTCTGCATATGGAGGTGTTTGTAATCATTTTGAAAAAAAGGTATGAGTTGAATTTTATATCTTTTCTTTAAATGCAGTGATGCTGCTGCCAAGCATGTTGAGGTATAGCTAACCTTCTCATCAACTCTCATACAAACATCCTGATGTTGTTTCACTACTTTAGCAGCTGCAGGGTTAGCTATACATTATGATGACTCCATACATATGGGTTTAGTATTTTTTTTACTTCAGTAGAAAAATTGCTATTTTACTAATACTTTTAAAAATAATTATTTTACATGTAGTAGAAATGACTAAAGGCCATCTTATATAAACACTGATCAACCTCGCAGCTTCATCCCTATATAAGAAAGGCAGGTTAAGGAAACTGGGTCATGATCAAGCCAGTAGAAGACATAGGATACTACACTATTTACAGTAGACAGAAAACTATGTAGCCAAATAGTCCTGGACATAAGGTCTTTAACTAATGTTAACTGGGGATGTAAAAATTCTTGGAACACTACACCCTTAATTAAGAGTGTGTCCTGCATGTTGATATTAAGTGTTGTCACTGAGGTCAGAGCATTGAGTTTCCACTTGTAGATAGTAAGGGTTTTCTATATGTATTTGTACCCAGGTTCAATCCCTGATTGCCCAATTAGGGAGAACTTCATACCCAAATCATCTAAATTAAAAAAAAATTACAAAAAAAGGATATAATTTTACCAGTGTAGTTACTAATTGTATTAAGCACAAAAATGAAAAAAAAATGCCAAATAGAATAGAAAAATTAAAGTGAAATGAAGATATTGTTTTTGACAGTGACATCATGAGAATTTGTCTTTTTGTTTTGTATTATTCAGCAGCAACAAAGTGAGCAACATATTTAAAACTTTTTGAATCCCTTTTTGCTAGATAATACAACAAAATAAATTTAACATTATACAAGTAGCTAGTTAGCAAGAAGTGACTGCACATATTGTTAGTGTGATAAAATAGCCAAGCTATTATTTAAAGAATATTTCCTAAAATATAACATAGTTTATGATCAAGTTCTTACCTTGTTTTCTTTTTGTAAATACCCATTATGATGAGTAACAAGAAGATGATGAAGAGAACTACCACTGTAAAGTTGACTGCTAGTATCACATAAGTTATTGCTATCTCTATATCTGCGCAATTACACATGATAGCAAGATTGAAAATACAAAAGACAAATGAAGTACATAAAAAAATTTGGTATATTCATTCCTAATACTGTAATCCAAATAAAAAAAATTATTAGCCTATGTATAAATATTATCATATTTGCTTTATAATTTTCTTTTCTTAGTGAGGAATTTGTTTGTACAGAACATTAATTGTAAGAATTTTTAAGGTTTAATAAAAAAATGACTTACATGTCAATATGTAAAACTGTTTATTATATTATTAGGAAATATTCATGTGTGATTAGGTGTACTAACTCATGTTATCCTTTTCAATCCATACTAGTTTTATAACATTGAATTAAATGGGGAAATATTTCAGCATTAAAATTTTTTATTCTAAAAAATAGCATTGTAATAAAGATTATCAAATATACATTGTTTGTATTATTTAATAAATACTGTAAAACAATGATTTATCTTTTCATCAATAACATAGTCTATAAAAGCAAAAACCGAGAGCATGCTTTAATGGTGCTTAATAATAGTGAACTAGTGTTTTAAGCTATGTTTGAAAATCAGCTTAGTAAGCTCTAATTACTTGAAGTATTGTGTTTATATTATTACTCATATCAAAATGTATAGAAACTGTGTGTAATAGTGTAAAGTACAATTTTTAATCATTAAATATAATACCTATTGTGCATTTAACAATTTGTAATTATAATACCTGGAATTGCTTTGCTGCAGTTCACAATATTATCTGCACAAAAATAGGTTTAATGGACAATGAAAGTATAAATATAATTCAGCAAATATTCAGTTATCTTCCAAAAGGTATGAAATTTTTGTTATTATTGTTGTTTTAAAACATATGAATCTGTTATCTGAAAGGTATCCTAAATCTGAGAATAATTGGTCTTTGATGGCAATGAAAAAATTATAAAAATAATAATAATATTATGTTTGGTTAGGATTTTTTATGTGAGATAATAACTCAGAAAATTAAAAATCTTTTTTTCCTCATCTGAACAATGTAGCGCTAATATTAATATAAATTCTTACCAGCATAGATAACGTTAGATATTAATTGCCTTCCCAGAGGGTCCTTTACTTCAATATTGAATGTATTGCCTACAGGAATGCTTAGGACATACTCAGTTTGATTGTTTATTGGAACACACAAACTTTGATTTAGTAAAGAAGATTTACTTATTATTATTAACCCATGGAGTTCGTCTAGATTTGGTAGTATTTGAACTACTTGCTGTTTTCCAGATTTTTCAGTATTACATGACGATAGCAAAATTTCATTACTTTTTGTAAACTGACAAGTGCTGCCTCTACCTGTACTGCGATCTATTAAGATATATAATAATAAAAAAAGTAAAAGTATTTAAAACATTTGAAATGGAATTTCTTTTTTTTATTCTACAATTAGCAGGAATTACCCAATTTACCCACAAATTTAGTTATTATTATTAATAATTTATGCTCATTACTGTAGAATTTTTCATCATGTAAAACAAGTAAATAAACATAAAATTAAATGAAATTTAATTGGTGAGTAAGTCATAAGCAAACTATCAAGCAAACAAATAATAGATAAATAAATAAAATAATTAACAAATGAATACGTTAATGGTTTAATGAATGAATAAATAAAATATGTGTACATAACAATATCAATCAGACTAACAAAAAAGAACTAAAATGTATTAAAGGTGAAATTTTGTATTTGTTTACATAGTGACATACTCAATAGTAAAAAAACATTAAAAATGGAAAATTCAATAAATAAATAAATAAATAAGCAAGTATGTAAGTAAGTAAAAATAAATAAATAATTAAAAGATAAATATATAAACAAATTAATAAATAAATAAATAGATAAATAAATAAATAAATAGATCAATAATTAAATTAATAATTAAGAAATAGATAAATAAATAAATCAATAATATTGTTTACTCATTCATTTCTTTATTAAAAATTTTATTTATTTAAAAGTATATATTTTTATAATTAATTTAGTGTTTGTAATTATTTATTTTGTTTTTGATCCCATTTGCTCTTGTCCTCTTAATATTATTTGTTCTAATTATTAATATTCTTACTCATCTTTAGCAAAGTAGCCACTCCCGGATAGTAATTTCTGTGCTATTTGTAACAAATTATCACTCACAGATTTCATTGCATGAAAATTATAACATGAATCTAAATGTGCAAACGATTCTGCTTGTGGACCAGCTACATATACGAGAGGTAACAACAACAGGTTTGGAGGGTAATTTAGTATGAACTTCCCAGATCTTCAAATCACTATGCACTATAAGCACTTAATACCACCTTATAATAAATACAAGTTTTCAATCTGTTGTGTATAAACTAAATAAATTTTGAAAATGTACCTGATAGTGATCCAGCTGTTAGCTGTATTACTTTAGGATGAATGGAATAAGCTATATTTTGTAATCCAACTGAGGATCTTATTAATCCATCAAAATTTGTGTCAAAAGCAAAAATCATATAAATTCCAGAGTAGTAACGTTCACGTTTAATCATTACTTCTTGTGCACCATAAGTAGATAGATATACGGACTTAGAGTAATTGAAATTATTGCAGTGAGAATTTTGACAGTGAAACAGCATTAAAAAACAGCCACTACGCTCCTCTATTGAATCAACATAATTTATATATATACAGAGTTGTCCATTATTTTCACTTGTTCTAATATCATTTATTTGGTGTGTACCTGTGATATATTATATATAATAGGCATGTTATTATTTAAAAAGTGCTCAATTATTTAATAGAAATATTGTACAAAAAATATTATTTACTTGGAATCTTTGTTGGATCAATTTGAACAAATAACATGTTTATTAATGTAATTAGATTAGGTAGTTAATTCATTATTTTCACCTTTTTTATTGTAACAACATAGAGATGCTGTCTGTAATAATTAGGTCACAATTCTTTTTTTAAACAAATTTTATAACAGTGAATATTGTGGGAAGTGTGGGCATGGTAGGTGCTGTACATTTTGACTAAGGGGAAAACGTCACCCAAACACATGAACATTATTATTATATAACTTCACAATTTCTTTCTCAGCCTTCTTTTACTCAATAGATGTATTCTCTCTCTTTCACAGGCTTTTTAAAACAATATAGAATTAAAAATATTTTGTCACCCCCGGCAATCGAACCCAGGACCACTTGTGCGTTATACAAGCGGTCCTGGGTTTGATTCCCAGTGGCAACCAAATATTTTTATTCTGTATAGTTTAAAAAAGCCTGTGAAAGAGATACACTACATCTAATTATTATATACTTGGTATGCGAAGCCTACCCAACTCTGTTAGAGCTGCTGCTAAAATATCAGCTGGGAATGTGGGGACTCCTACAGCCAACTTTTAGAGAACCAGTCCTGGTACAAACTACATTAGTGAAGATATCTAGTGCTTAGTAAACCACTAATCAGAGTGACATATGGCTTGATATTTCACTCTCTGGCTTAATTGTCACTCACCTCTGGCACATGAAAATACATTATCCTGCTCATGAAATATTTTACCACCACAATCACACTCAGACTCATGTAATAAGTATTATATATGTATTAAATATAACATAACTCTTGTGTGAACTGACATGGATTAAAAATGTTATTCTCCAGTGATATTTCCTTCCAAAAGTTTCCCACAGAAAAACACTGTACCACAAGAGAGTTTAGCACACGAAATATTTTTTGAATGGAGTGAGTTGCACAAATAATTATGGTATGAAATGATTTGTCGTGGTGTTTTTTTAGCTACCAATAATTTTAGTATTTTTTTTTTACTAGAAGGAAGCATTATTTTCAAATGATTACTCCATCATTTCTGATTCACTGACACAGTGAATATTATTGTTCAATCACCACTGTTTTAATTGAAGGCTGTGGAAAATGACAATAATGCACTTATTTTGATAACAGTTTTATGGAATGACCCTTGCTGCATTAACTGAACATGTTATTTCCCTGAAAACCAAAATATTTGCTCATTTTATTCATACTGTTCAAAATACGGTACTAGTATATAATAGATAAACCATGGCAACTCGAATAATTCCTGGATAGATGATAATGGTGAAAGCCCTCACATGGTAAATTGAAAGAAAAATTCTGTGATAAACACATCTATTACAGTAACAATTTATAATCCCACTTTTAATATTAATACTTCCGTCAACATTATAATTTTTGCCAAGAGTATGGTGAGTGAAAGCCTCATATCCACCAAGGTCTACAGGCATCCTATGTGAGCCACTGAAAGATGACTTCCACACGCTCAAAAGATGTTAGTACTGCTAAACACTCTGCGTGGTGCTCCAATGAAACTATAGATGTTATTTGCATGACATTGTGCATTATAATTATTGGTATCTTTATAGAATCACATGTACTTACGCGTTCAAATGAAAATTACATTCATCTTTAAAAGCCATTATAATAATGACTAATAGTACAAAGATTAAAATCAGAAAATGAATGTATCAATAAATGTAAATGATAAGTTGGCACTGAAAAAAAACATGATCGTCATCATTAGCTCATTATTTACTTATTCACTACACTAATTGTTTAGAAAGTAGCATAATGTTATAGACATGCCTTGTTAGAAATGATGAAACAATGAAAATGGTAGACAAACATTAACTGTTACTAATGATATGGCAGACAAAAATAGAAATTACTGTCACTTATTACTTAATGGATACTGCTAACTTACTGATTTCAAATATCTGTGTTAGATTTCCCTGGTTATTATTTAAAGTCATTTCTATTTCATATGTATATCTTTTCTCCAAGAGCAATTTTAGCACATAATGTGGACCTCCAAAAATCTCATATCTCTTAGCTTTATTGAATATTGCAAATGAAGTCACAGAATTGAGGTTAAGATTCTTGACGGTCAAGTTAGAAATGGAGCAAATAAATGTGTTCTAAACACAAAATATTTATAAAATAGCTAATCCATGTAGTATACATATTATATATTAATAGTGTACTTACAACTCCAACAAGAATGTCAACATTTTGTTTATAGGAAAAAATGGCAGAGGCATTGCTTTCCGATATAGCTATATAACATGATATGGTATATTTATAATAAGTACAATAATCTCTACTACATAAGTTAATTAAAAACAATGCTTTAATGAAATGCTTATTAAATGACTGTCTTTATTTTTGTTGATGGTATATCATAGAATAATTACCTTCAGATTGAATTGAAATGGTAGAATTATTTCCAAATCCTAATTTATTTTTGGGTGTAACTGTTACACTGAAGTCATCACATGTGATCAAACGCGATGTAGTGGGGTAAATCTCATAATTAGTTTCATGTGTGTTAGTGATATTAGTTTTATGAGAAGTTTCATTAAGTATTGCCAGTTCGTAGAAAATTTGGTTTCTATACCTTTGGTCTAGTGCAAATGGTGATGACCAAGTTATCTGCAGATAGTTATCATAAACTTCATATTTAAAATTTCCAACTGACTTCAGTTTTCCTATTAACAAAGTAGATTTATAGAAATGTATGTAAAATATATAAAATTTGATGTTACCTTGTAAAAGTATAGTAATGTTGTTAGAAAACACTGAAGATGTTGTGGTTTCAATAAAGCATCCAATTTGAGTTCCATTTACTATTTCAGTCATGTCATTTATGGTTATTTCAGAATAATTAAATGATGGTGGAGTATTTACAAACTCAACAAAAGCATTTAGAGGGTTTGAAGCATTTTCTAGTAAAGATCCATTAGCAAGCCACAAAGACCTGTCAAAACTTGAATGATGACATGTTAAACTTAGATCATCCCTGAGATATTTGACAATTATTCCACCAGGTTCCAGAAATATAAAATCTGCTATATGAATTAGTGTATAAACACAAATATTATTGTAATACAATATTGTCATCCGTTATTACCTCCACTATAGGAATTCAAACTGATTATTACTAGTTTAATCCAAATTAACAGCATGTTGTACCTGCATCACAAAATAATATCAAGAAATTAGATAATCTCTCTTGTTAATTATTATACTAAAGGTAAAGTTCTCAATTTAGCCATATTAAGCATTATGGGTAATATTGTTGCATAGAGAATTATTGTTGAAGTTTTGATTCTACAAATAGGTTCACACATTATACTGAGTACCAACATTCAAGTGAGATGGCACATGGAAATTCAAACTATCTGTAAGCAAAGTATTGATCTGTGTTTGTTTCAGATTTGTTTGACTGTACCACTTATAATCTTGCGCAAGTAGCTCACAGTACAAACAAAAATTTACTCAATATTAAGTATTAAGGCAATGGCAAATACCAGTACAGCATCGACTGGTTTTGCCAGTCCACTTGAGTATACATGACTCTGAGTAGGTTATGCCCATAATCTGTTCTATTAGAACTTGCTACTATATGACCCAAGCTAAGTAACAGTCACCGCCTAATAATCACAGACATTTACTTAAGTCTGACTATTAGTGAGCTGAGTCCAAACTAAAGTTTGAGTGATGAAAAAGTAGTTTTCGGCAAAATAATAGTACGCAGATTAGTGCAATAAACAAAAGTTATAAACCCGTAATGTAGTCATATTAACACCTTATAGTTAGCTACACAATTTACATGTAATGACCATTTTTACACCAACCTTGAATACAAGACCATTTCAGAAAATTGCTTAGACCGATATTCTTATCAGCAAAAAATAAAATAAAATAACAATACTAGCTAAAATTAAATAAATAAATAAATGAACTACAAAAAAGAGTAAACAAACGAAGCAAATAGTAACTGTACACAACTCAAGCGCATTTGTGGTTTAAGGAGTTTTCAATGAATACTGAAAAAGTATTCATATGTTTTGCTCCAACTATCTGTGTGGTCATGGTACCTATTGCGTCATACTCATTAGCTATAAATCATGATCATAATAAATTGTATTTATCTATCTCCACCCAATAGAGTGATGTAAGTTGTTTACTACTACTGAAGTACTCTTGTTACCAATAAAATGATAATACACCTGCGTAGCTACGAGATGAAAAAATAGGTTATTATTTCGTCACACGAAACGTTAGCTACTAGTCCGATCGGAGTATTGTCCCGGTGCGTGCCGCACTCTAGCCATAACGTAACAGTTACTTTATATTATTATTTGGTATATTTGTAATGTGCCCCTACCTTGCTAAACATGCGCAACTTAGGAAGGGCTTTATTTACTCCTAAAATAAACAGTTTTAGGCTCACCCTGTTTCTTCTGTTAGTATAGCAGTAAACCAGTCTCTATTTAATATTATAATTCAAACTGGTCTTACTGCATAAATCCTGCATATTTTTAATGACAAATTAGCTAATTGCTAATTTTGTTTATTATTCTAACCTTCTTAGTAGCTAATGTAATGATATTCATAAATGCCTCAAATGTGTACACATACAATCTCTTGTAGCCAAACCCTTTATCTACAGCTGGAAAGGAATTGGTGGTACCAGTAATAAGACCTGTCCCATTAAAAACAAAAAAAAACAAAAAAAAAACAAAAAAAAAAAAACGACAACGGAAAGTTGCGGGGGCTCCAGTGTAACAGCGCAATAGTTTGGCATTCCTATGAAACATATACATTAGAATAATGTACCTTTTTCTTAATGCAAAATCAAAATTTCAAAAAAAGTGGAACAAGGTGGCTAATGCAAAAAAAAACAAAAAAAAAACAAAAAAACAACAACGATGACAGCAAAAAACAAAAAAACAACAACATTGGTAACAAACGGTTTGGTAGACTACGCCGTCTACGGAGGATGTGGGGATTGGGAGGACTGGGAACTTTGTACTTATCCACAGACTGGCATTTCCTCTCCATAGAGTCAGTGACAATCCGGCCTAGTAGCTATTCTGCAGTTGGACAAAACTGTGAAGCTATCTTAGATGGCATGGCTGATCACCTTGTCTGTAGATATAGTGTATTAAGGCCTCTCAGATCTCAGCTGTAAAGTGAAATGTCCTTTTTGGTACTAAGGGATATATTAAAACATCTCCCATTTTATAAGATGTTTTATATTCTGTACCTACAATCAAATTAGGTGTTCGGAGTGTAAGAAGTCCGGTGCTGGTAAAGGTCGGTGGACTGACTGGTAAGGATCAATAGACTGGTAAGGATTAATAGACTGGTAAGGATCAATAGACTGGTAAGGATCAATAGACTGGTATTATATTACCAGTGGTGTCTACGTTATGGTAAAGGGTCAACACAGTGTGTCTTGGCAACGAGTTTTGTGTGATTTCAGTTCAAATGATCAGTTCTGTTCTACATCCTGTGAGACTGGTTGAGGATCCAGCTTTTTGCTTCCATGAAAGAGATAGCTATATTTTTATACATTTCTTGATTGGAGGACTTCATTAAGATTTAGACAAAGAGTAGGACTTATTCGCCTGGGAATGTCTCGGGTGACAAAATCACTATTGAAGACTGTTATTGGGACAATACTCATGGTGGATTGTGTATGGGAAGGGACTGTATAGAGAGGGGACAAAAATTGCTATTATAATTGTGGTGAGGTGATCAAATATTATAAGTTTACTTGTGCAATTTAATGTGACATCATGATGACGTTTGTTCCCACAATGGTTTACCAGCAACTGACTTAGCCAGACAAGCTTGACATAGTGCAAGCATTAGAAAAGGACATACATACTCTAAGAGAACTTTTCTTACAGGGTTAGTTCTATAACAACTCTTTGTTCAATAAGTTTGACAGGAGCCTGAGGTGACAGACAGAGCTACCATATTTTCAAACGTTTCTTCACTGAGTCACCAATCGGCCGAGTTGACCGCTGTGCTAATCTGTAATATACCATCATTTTCCTACGATAGATTGAATTGAATATTGGAAAGTTTTGCATGATAGTTTATGCAGTGATGAGTAAGGGTGCAGCATAGCAGCAATAACACCAGTAATGTTGTGTAATGAAATAACCATGCGTGTTTACTCTGAAACTTGAATATATAACTTGCCTACCGGTGCCAACTTCCGCATTTCAGCTGGGTTCAGTTTTGCAGCGTTCTATTTGATCAGAATGGATATATAGGTATGTGCAAGAGGCAGCAGGAGGTGCAGTCAACCAAATCATGAAAATCAAAACATTTTTTGTACTTAATATTGTCTTCTCTATTTCGATAGGTAACTAATCTAGCTAATTGATTGTATTGAATTCATTAAACACTGTTTTGAACATTTTTTACACTGTAGAGAAATTAAGCCAATTAAACCCTTCAAAGTTAGTCTGCCCAAATAATGATATCGTTTTTCAGTGTAAAAATCAGGAATCTACTGTTTCTAGATGGTTGATAAGAAGTGTAGAAGGATTTGTGTACAGTTTCAATTTCCACCGTGGGATTAATAATGTTGGTGAATCTCGGGGAGCTACTTTTTACCGTGCACAAGTAGTATTCAGTAATTCTTCCTTATTGATATCCTTAGTAACAATCATTAATGGAACCAGCTATAATGGGACTTATATTTCATGTAATGACTAACACATTACTTTATCTTTGGAAGAAATAGGTGAGTTGGTAATTACTTTAAAATGTTCAGATTAATTTCATATATTTCTAGGATTTGATTGATATAAACTAGATTTTTCACTTTTGATTTTTATAAGACATTACCTTCCAAATTAAGTTAATTCATGTTATTGGAAAGCTGAACTTGTGTAATAAAAACTTTCAATTTAAGGAAAACAAGTTTTGAAAACATCTATTGACTATGGTTTCAATTATTTTTAATTACTATTGGGAAGAGATATACCTTTCATATAAACCAATGAAGTCCTAATAGTTTGTAGCATGTTACTTTAAGCAACAATAATATATCAACATCTCTCAGCAACTGTTATACTGGAAGAATACTAATTATGATAGGAATAATGCAATGGATTCATTGTTATTTTATTAACTCCCTGCCTGTAAACTGAGAATTTTAAAATAAACAATGCTGAGAACAGAATGGGCTGCAAAACAACAACAACAAAACATAAGAGGTAAAATGGGCAATTCCTCTAATCAAAATATGATTTGAAGCAGTAAATGAAAAAAAATTCTCAGTTTACAGGCAGGGAGCAAATAAAATAACTTTATCTATACTAATGAGCCTGCACTGCTACATAGTTCTTGGCATATTTAGCATTAGTATCTGTAGAACATAATAGAAATGATCTGCACAAAGAACGGCGAAGCAGAGTTTCCCAAACAGCGACAGAAAAAATGTTAAGAACACAAATGAAATGGAAAATGACTTCCTCTCCAAGAAGAGAAAAAAAAAAGGTACTGTAGAACAGGTAGGAGATGTAGTAGCTATTTATACCAAAATCATATTGACTAACTTACAATAATAAGCTATAGCTATTCTTTTAGCCAAGCCCCAGTGTTGGCTTTGCTAACGACTGCCGAGACAATGGTGTGGCAATTCATGAATAATTCCTGAGCTGAGCCTAGCGGTTAAAGCGTCCACCTCCGGACTAAATGGTTAAAGCTTTACCACATTCAGTTAAAGGCTATGGCAATGAAGCACATTAGAAACGATTACTATCGTAGCTAAAAGCTGGTGAAATTGTTGAGTTACCGAGGGAGAAGGCAAAGCCAATGCCTGCAATTGTAAAAGATTGAGAGCCTGAGAAGCAGGTGAGATTGACAAAGATGGAGGCATGAAGCAATAGTATTGAAACATTTACCAGAGTAATTACAATTCAGCCGTGTATTTGCCAGTGAGGAAGCGAGTAGACACTATACTTCGGTGTCGATTTGTTAATCGGGATAGTTGTTATCGAGAGAGCAAAGCGAGCGAGATACTATTGGTGGTGGACATATCACATAAATCAGGTATATGTTATATGTATGCATGGATGTATGTTGTTCGATGTATGACCCTTAAACTCGAGCATGCTGGTACCTTGTTTTCTCCAAAAAGTTGGCTTTATAGGCTCGACCCCACACAACAGCATTCATCAAGTCTGACTTTAAACTTAGACTCAATATTGTGACATAGTGCCTGGAAATGCTTTTTCTTCAAGTCACATAAAGTTACTGCAGCTATATTATCGTAGTATGTCCAAGTTGACTTGGCCCTAGAATAACTTTTGAACGAAGCAGCTACACATCAAGGGTTTGCAACATCACGAAGCTCTCACTCGTGCTATAAGTATTATATATTATATTTTATATAAAAATATCAAAGCTGCAATTACTCGAATATTTCCGCATCACGCGAGCGTTCTGTATTCTCCCATATTGTACGGCTTATATTGTACGCTCCTTGTAGCGCGCGCGTAGCGAGTAAAATCAATGAAAATTGTATTGTAACCGGTTGAGAAAAAATTCAAAGAAGCAATAAATCACTTATCACACTCGTCGTACAATATGGGAATGATATTTTACTCTCAAGCCACATTTTCACTCGCCTTTGGTGGCTCGTGAAAATATTTTGCGTGCTCGTAAAATATTTTCCCATATTGTACTCTGACTCGTGCTATAAGTATTATTTATATATATATATATATATATATTATGTATATTACATGGTCAACTGCTGTTAAACTAATCTTCTCAGGTAACTAGGCTGGCTTACTCACCATTTCTGTTCAAGCACACCACTAGTATTATATATATAATATATATATATGTATTATTATATATTTTATACATGTATGTATGTATTGATGGTAGCATGCTACATAAACGAGGGTGCAGGTGCACTTTTTATTTTCTCTCCTAAAAACGTGGCTTTATAGGCTTGACCCCACCTTCTTCTGATATACAGCATTAAGCAAGTTGGACTCCAAATTGTGAAAAAAATTCCTGCGAAACGCTTGTTTTTCAAGTCTTAATAAATAACTGCAACTGGTTACTGTGACATTGATAATCTTTTTACTAAACGTAATTTCAAAACTTCGTAGTTTTTTGGGGCTTCTAAATGCTGGTCGTTTGTATAGTCTAGTGACACCGGTAGCCAGAGTGACTAAATATTAAGCAAGCACATAAGCATTACTTGGGAGAAGCTGAGGTAAATGCGTATTTCCATATTTGTTAGCTAAAATTACAAAAATAATTCTGGCTATGTTTTTTTTTGTAAAGCTGCGAGTAGTCACTTTGATAGTTCAGGTACGTGGGATCTGTTATGTACACTTGTGGTGGTAAGGTGACCACTCATTTCACCGAGAGCTGCTAGAAGACAACCAAAAAATGTTAGCTAACCGCAGCCCTAAACCTTCGCTGTAGAACAGCCAAGGTGCCTGATTTTCCCTGGACACTTTCTCCTTGTAGCCAAGATTTTGGGCTGTGGTTAGTTAACATTTTTTTGTAGTCTTCTAGCAGCCCTAGGTGAAATGAGTGGGCACTGTACCACAAGTGTACATAACATATTCTCGTTCCTGAACTATCAAAGTGTTGGTGATTGCTGCACTGGGCAAAATACTCTGTTGTTGTACTCGGTCAAAACCGTGGGACGTTAACAGTAATTAGACAACCGCTACCACCACATTACGTCTAGAACAGCCAAGGTGCATGATTGTCCAGGACCCTTTCTCCTCATAGTGGTTAGGTAAAGGGTCTGACTGGCCTGACTAAGGCTGGCATACTGGGGAAAATTAGTGGAGGAAGGGACATTCTCAGTGCAATGCTCAGTTCATTTAATTTTTAACCAGTGTAGTGGATTCTGTATTTCTAGCAATTGTAAATTATATTGTAATAATCTGTACTATTATACCAATTCTTTAGTATTACTAATATAACTGGTGAATTTCATTAGCTACTTTTCTACTATTTCCCAACTTCACATACTTCCTACTTTATGTTTAGTTACAATCATATATATCTCTAAGGTAGCAAAGTTTCCAAAAGGACTATAAAACAGTATAATGTTGCTTTTGATACAGAAGTTACAGGACTGTGAATTTGTACACAATTTTATTAAACTTCAAAGTTTAAAACAATTATGACACTTTCAAAGTTTATTGACTGCAGGTAATGAACATGTAGCTACTATTAAGTGCATTCAAACAACGTAGTAACACATTATTTATATTTTTTTTATTGAAATTATTGTTACCGAAAATTGACAAACTTTAAAACAACATAACAAAAGGACTAGATGTTGTTAATACCCATTAGGTTAGAAAAAGATTGCTCATCAGCTCATTCAGATCTAGCCCAGTGAAAATGCAAATTTTCATTGTAAATTAAGCTGGACTTTAAGGACTCTAAAACAAGCTACTGATAATAAGCTGGGAGAATAATAGTTAAGGAGAATAATAGTTGAGCAGACATTGCAATTATGCTTTAATAATTGTTTGACCAATCCTTGCTTTAAATACTACACATTACCAATCTTACTACAGGCAACAAGCATCTACCATCAATGATATTATTAACACAATTGGGAAACACATTCAATTTTTCTGTGCATTGGGATTTACTGTTGCCAAGAGAAATTATTAACAATTATAACATTACTTTGAACCCCAAACCAGAAAATGGATTGGATTTCATATTTACTAATGATGCTTCAGTGACACTATCTTTGAATAATCGAACTGATTATTTTCTGACCTTGACAGTAACATACTGCAGTAACCTTACACATACACAGAATCATGTAGGTAAGTGTGATAGTTTAGATTTTTTTTCAAATGGATTAAGCAATGTTTGCAAATTGCAGGCAGATGTTCATTTTTTATTGCTAAAAATGCTCAGACACAATACTATTATGGAATGCAAGGCTATCAATATAGTGTCATTAAGTGCTTTGATGATGATGAAGAAGTATATATTGAATGTGGACAGAATGGAACATGGATGAATAATACTGAGGAGGAATTTTGTTATAATACGGAATGTTCTTGCATATACACAGGTATTCACTAATTTTTTTTTTGTTATTTGTCATTACCCCTCAGCCCGCAGGTGCGGAAAATTGCAGAAGTCTTCAGTCTGTTTATTAGTCTGTCTGTTTATTTGTCTGTTTATTTGTCTGTTTGTTTGTCTGTCTGTTTGTTTGTCGTCTGTCTGTTTGACAGTACGTCTTTTTGACTGCCTGGCATGCTCTCATTTTGGAGCTTACTGACTATTATTACAGTCAATTTAAGTATCAACTTACTCAGAATAACCACTTTAAGACATTTTATTGTGCTATTTTTTTTTATTTCGTGTTGATATTAGAGAAAACGTGATGCAGTCAGCTCAGCGTTGGTATTAATTTTGTGGTAACCCCCCTATCGTCATAATTACTGTGAGCATATATTGTTTTTGCTGCCCACAGTTCTTATTACCTTGAGAATATAGCAGGAGTGCTAGAAGTTGAGTTTCACTGTTAAAAATATATACTGCTAAGCGTCTCTGGCCCGTTCAACTTCTTTATATTATTGATATCTACTATTTTCATTGCTCAAACTATTTGGATGCCTCCTTAGAATAACCAATAATTAATTATTTATTTTGTCTGAGATGATTATGAAATACCTAAGTAGAGTATAGTATCTAGCTGAGGGTTCCCACCTCTTTGGTGCTTTATTTCATTAGTAGATTCATCCTAGAACAAATAATTATTATTATTCTTTGTACATTGATGGCTTTAGCAGAACCTATCCTCAATACTGTAAACATCACAGAAAAATTTGTCAGTGTAAGTTAGTTTTAAAGCAAGAATAATAAACTATATTTTGTCATTATTGTGATGATCTAAGAAATTGTATAATTATACTATAATAATCCTGCTATTTGGAATAGATATTGTGATACTTGTGTCATTCATTACTCATAATTAGGTAGCTACTCCTTTTTATTTGTTCTTATTAGATTATTTGGTTTATCTAAAAAGTGATACATTATTGTAGGAGTCTTTGTTGTAATTTTAGACCACTGGTGTAACCTTGAATGAAAAAGACAATCAACAAAATATGCTTATTATAATCAGTTTATCCAGTGCTGGATTATTCATATTTTTGCTGCTTTCAACAATTATTGTTATCTCAATATTGCTACTCAAAAAAAAGTGCAAAAAAACTGAAAAAAAAACTTGTTCTCCTGGAGATTTGCAAATGTATGAGGAAATTAATCCTATTAAGAAACCAGATAATTACGAGCTCACTCAGAACTCAGCTTATGAAAAAGTTCAGAAGTTACCCAAACAAGAAACTACTCAATACACTTAAAGAGTCGTACACTATAATTATAGATAGTTTTATGTATGTGGAAGTTTAATTAAAATGTTTTTTGCACATCATTGCTTGTTAATATTGAACAAAATGTCTTAACTATACATCAACATCAATGTTAATCCTAGTTAGGAAAATACGAGTATAATTAACAATAAAGTCCTGCAAGGCAAACGTCATTAAATTACAAAAATGATAATAAAATAAAAAGAATTAATAATCAATAGTAATAATGAATAATCTAGTACCAGTTAATTGGGGTGCCACCTAAAATAGAAATAGCATTCTCACGTTGGTCAGCTACTGAAATTTTTTGGTAAAGGAAGAGGATGCATTCTCCTCCCTGGTCTCTGTCCTGGCTCTCTTTCCCAACTCCTTTAAGAATATTACTTAGCTTTTACATACTTGTCTTAAACTATAGTATGTCCAAGTTGAGTTGGCCGCAAGAAAAACTTGAATAACTTTAGAACGGAAGCAGCTACGCATCCGGGGTTTGCACCATTGGAAAGCTCGCGCCGAAGCGGTTAAAAATATTCCCTCAGTAAACTCCAAAACCGGAGAGAAAGTGCTATTCCAAAACTCAATACAAAAGTCTATGGGAATAGAAAAAACCACAGGTTTCCCGCTCAAAACGCGCCCGCTTTTAGTCACGCGGTATGGCTCAATTTATCACGCGGACTGTCTTCATTAAGAATTTTGTAAACAATGAGCGGCTTCTTCTCAGATTGCTGTGTTTCTAGCTTTATATCACGATTAGCTTAGGTTGCGAGTGTGGAAACAGGATAGACGGAGTGTTCTGTTGTTGCGGAGGGTACAGGACCACCTGATAGGATGTTGGTAAGATTATTTGTCTACCTGTTCAATAACAAATGCCATATAGCCAATATTATTTCAGTGATATAGCTATCATTTAGCTAGCAACTTGTAATACAGCCACACTTACGCTGTTTGCCGTTAAATTGTGTGCTTGTCAAAGCCGTGTTTATGCCAATTCCTTTTCTTCACTATTATAGATGCCATTTATTGTAAGAATTAGGACCAACTCAGGCAGAACTCCACCTTCAACTCGGATCACAACTATTTTTTGAATGTGTACTACTTAAATTCTATCATTTCACCAATTTTCATATACCTTATTATAAATAAATGAAAGAATTGATAATTTTATTTTAACATGAAAGTCTAGTAACTTTAGCTACAAGTTTACAGTGCTGTACTGCTGAATCCTGTGAACATCAGAATATTTGTTGGGACACAGTAGGTAGAATCCACTGATTTTAATCCTGTCTCTTTAGAAGAACTCCCACCAGTTTGCGTTTTCCATCTGCTGTACATTATCTGCGCATAAGAAACATAAATATCATTGAAAACAGACGAGATGAGCTGTACAGCGCCCGAAAAACTCCATAAACTTCACTAAATTTCTTTCTTTCAATAGTTACAGTATTAATGCGCACCTGAGCTACCGCCCCTTTTTCACGTGCAACGTTGACATTTGCGCGCTTAATTGACTTGGATTCACATTACTAAATTGCTTCCGGTAAAGTACTAAATGCATTCCTCAATTACCGCGCTTGCGGTCGTGCCAACTCAACTTGGACATACTATAGTTAAAATGCAAAATTTTATTTTAAATTAAGCCAGGCACTTTAAGGACACTAAAACAAGCTACTGATAATAACCAGGGAGAATAATAGTTAAACAGGTATTGCAATTTTGTTTTAATAATTGTTTGACCAATCCTATACTTTAATATAAGACTACACCTTACCATTCTTACTACAGGCAACAAGCATCTACCATCAATGATATTATTTACACAATTGGGAAACACATTCAACTTTTCTGTGTTTTGGAATTTACTGTTGCCAAGAGAAATTATTAACAATTATAACATTACTTTGAACCCCAAACCAGAGAATGGATTGGATTTCATATTAACTAATGATGCCTCAGTGACACTATCTTTGAACAATCAAACTGATTACTTTCTGACCTTGACAGTAACATACTGCAGTGACCTTACACATACACAGAGCTATCATGTAGGTAAGTGTGATAGTTTTGATTTTTTCAAATGGTTTAAGCAATGTTTGTAAATTGCAGGCAGATGTTCATTTTTTATTGCTAAAAATGCTCAGACACAATACTATTATGGAATGCAAGGCTATCAATATAGTATCATTAAGTGCTTTGATGATGATGAAGAAGTATTTATTGAATGTGGACAGAATGGAACATGGATGAATAATACTGAGGAGGAATTTTGTTATAATACGGAATGTTCTTGTATATACACAGGTAGCTAATCATTAATTTTTTTTATGTTATTCGCCATTACCCCTCAGCGCGCAGGTGCGAAATGTTGCGGAATCTCTGGTCTGTTTAGTTTCTTTTTATTGATATCTACTATTTTCATTGCTCAAACTATTTGGATGCCTCCTTAGAATAACCAATTAATTATTTCTTTTGTCTGAGATGATTATGAAATAAATATGTAGTGTATAGTATCCTTTGGTGCTTTATTTCATTAGTAGATTCATCCTAGAACAAATAATTATTATTCTTTTTTTACATTGATGGCTTTAGCTGAACCTATTCTCGATACTGTAAACATCACAGAAAAATTTGTCAGTGTAAGTTAGTTTTAAAGCAAGAGTAGTAAAATATATTTTGTCATTATTGTATAATAATATTTTTATATTTACTGATAATTGTCTATCTAAGAAATTGTAAAATTATACTATAATAATCCTGCTATTTGCAATAGATATTCTGATATTTGTGTCATTCATTACTCATAATTAGGTAGCTACTCCTTTAATATTTGTTCTAAGTATTAGATTATTTGGTAAGATCTAAAACCGTGATACATTATTGTAGGTGTCTTTGTTGTAATTTTAGACCACTGGTGTAACCTTGAATGAAAAATGCAATCAACAAAATATGCTTATTATAATCAGTTTATCCACTGCTGGATTTTTCATATTTTTGCTGCTTTCAACAGTTATTGTTATTTCAATATTGCTACTCAAAAAACAGTGCAAAAAAACTGAAAAAAAAACTTGTTCTCCTAGAGATTTTCAAATGTATGAGGAAATTAATCCTATTAAGAAACCAGATAATTACGAGCTCACTCAAAACTCAGCTTATGAAAAAGTTCAGAAGTTATGCAAACAAGAAACTACTCAACACACTTAAAGAGGTGTACACTATAATTATAGATAGTTTTATGTACTTGGAATTTTAATTAAATTTTTTTTTGTTAACTATATCACTGCTTGTTAATATCGAACAAAATTGTCTTAACTACATCAACATCAACATCAATGTTAATCCTGCTACATTAAATAGAATACGAGTATAATTAACAAAGTCCTGGCAAGGCAAAAAGTCGTTAAATTGCAAAATGATAATAAAATAAAAAGAATAAATAACCAATTATGAATAATCTAGTACCCGTTAATTGGGGTGCCCAATAGAAATGCCATTCCCACTTTGGAAAGCCACTGAAATATTTTGGTATAGGAAGGATGATGCCTTCTCCTCCCTGGTCTCTCTCCTGGCTGCCCAATTCATTTAAGAATATTACTTGTTTTTACAATCTTGTCTTACACTAATTGGCAAAACCTTCAAATTAATGCAGATACTATTACATAATTTGCTATTTCTACCCAGTCATAAGAAGTTGCAAGATCTGGTAGTAAAAACAACACCACAATAGCAGGAATAATGATGAAAAGGTGCCAAAACTTCACATTTAACATGCAAGCTAACCAATACTTGATGACCTATTGCACACATTATTTTCTGTACACAAGAAGCTACCAATGAAATAAGTATGTAATTCCATATTGTTAGCTAAAATTACAAAAATTACTCTGGCCTTTCTTTTTGGTAGCTGAGAGTTTGTTGTCAAGGTAAAATTAATGGTTTTGTTTTTGTAGCTGAGAGCTTGTTGTCAAGAATTACCTTGTAATAGATATTCAAAATAGCTTAAAATTTGATAATACAGAAGTTACCATAACCAATACTCAAGAAATTAAGTTAAGTAGTAATTCCACCATAATTGTTAGCTAAAATTACAAAAAAATAACACTGGCCTTTTTTTTTTGTTGCTGAGAACTTGTTCAAGAGTAACTGGTAATTGAGGTAGTCAGAATGGCTTCAGTATACTATAGAAGTTACTATTACTCAATGTAACAGTATTTGTTTGCTAAAATCAATGGTCAGCTGCTATTATACTACTATAGTGCATGAACTAAGTTATATTTATGCAATAACAATACTGCAGTTTTATGTTACCTAACTAGGCAGGCTTGCTGGATATTTGTGCTCAAGCACATCACATAGTATATAATGTATGGATGGATGGAATGTATGCTCCTATGGGTGCTGCTTTTTCTTCTAAAAACACAGATTTTAGGCTTGACCCCACTTTCTTCTGATACTTCATCATGAAGAAAATCGAAATTTAAGCTCCAAATTGAGAGATAGCTAATTCCTGGGAAGTCAAGTCCCAAGTGTTACTGTGACAGGTTACTATGGCAATTGAAGTCCCTTTAATAGACGTAAATTAAAAGCTCTAAGTTTTTAATTGGAGCTGCTAAATGACACTTGTTGGTTGTTAGTGCCACTGGTAGCCTGAATGGTTAAATATTAATACTAAGGAAGTCACCATTACTTGGGAGAAGTTAAGGTAAGTACATTGTTCCATATTTGACCTGGTTCACCAGTTACTGGAAATTGAGGTAGTCAAAATGGTTTGAATTGGATACAACAGAAATTACCACTAATTCAGGAAATATGAGAGTAATTTTGTATTAGTTTGGTAACTGCTTATAATTTTTTGCATACTAAACTAAAGTATATATTAGGTAACAATACATGGATGTAGGAAGCATTTTAAAGTGGCCCATCAAGCGGTCACATAGCCAGCCTATAATAATGGGTGGGGTTTAAATGTAATCAATCAAAAAAACTAGTAAAATGATGTAAAATTGATGAAATCATGACAAATAATAATCAATCATACCCATTAGCTAACCACATCTTGTCAAGGAAGAATTTTTAAGTTTGACCGAATCTTACTGAGCATTCTCCAAAACGTGGGAAGCAGAACCAGGCGACACCAGTGGTAAATAGTTTTGTTACCACCTAACTAGGCAGGCTCCCTCGATATTTGTGCTCAAACACACCACTATAGTATGTCCACGTTGAGTTGGCGCGACCACAAATGTGGCAAAAGAGGAATGCACTTGGCGAAACCGGAGACCAATTAAGGTCACATGACAGTAGTAGCTCAAACGCGCGAAAACGTCGACGCCCACAGTAAAAACGGGGCGGGTCCAAGGTGCGCATTATTACCGTAAGTTTACTTCTTGAAATGAAAAAGAAGCTTGGCAGTTTCTTCCGTGGCTGTATTCAATATATGCCCAGTTATAACTAATCACTCGTAGTTTATAGTTTGTACGAGCTTCTAGTTGTGCGCTAAAACTGGTTGAAGGTTGCCGAGGGTTATCTGGAGCTACAAAGCTTAGAGGAAAGAAGCACAGGACCGCGGCTGAAAGCCTCCTCTAGTAAGTCTGATTGTTGTGTGCTTAAGCGTGTATTTAAACTATTCTTACTTTCTTGGTGTGACGAATTTCTGAAGTACTCAGCAGTAATGTGAAGAATCCAGCACATCACCTACACTTTAGCTATGGCCACACACATTCCAGTATTACTTTGTCCTTGTCCTTCACACTGAATCATTCATATCATTTTATTCATGATTTTACTATATTTTCTATCTACTTGTTAAATTTAACTTTTTTTTTAAATTATAAAAAAATTGACAATTAATATAATTTTATAATGACATGTACAATATATAATAATATTATATAATTTTATGATGACATGAAATTGTGGTAGATACAAGCAGCAGTTGAATTTGGAGGGTGGTAAATAGCATCACCATAACCATAGAGAACTGTACCTATATAGACACGAGGAGTAATGGACAGCTAAAGCATAAATAGTGGCATATAGAGTCTATGATGAATTGTATATCTTATTATCTTGGTCAGCAAACAGTAAATTGGCTGAGTTTCTAAATAAATAGGCCCTATTTAAACAGGTAAGAAAATCTGAGTGGACAAGCAACCCGTGATACAAACGTACCTCACATTGTAGCTTGCTCTTGTAGCCTTGAATAGCAACAAATTCCTGAGCTAAAATGAACCAGAATGTCAAGCAGAAGGGTAGATACGAAGTCACCAAACTACTAGTGGTGGGCGATACCGAGTAGTTGATACCGAGTAGTTGGTATCGATACTTCGATACTTCCAGAGGAAAGTGTCCGTTGTATTACTTGCCCAGACAAAATATCGACCTTTACCGACATCTCATTGTGGCCAACATTAACACTTGGTAAAGGTGTTTAATTTAATGTGGTTAATTTAATGTGGTTAATCTCTAGCGGTTCCTTCCAGAGCTGAATAGAAATAAATAATCAAAATAGCGAACTTTTTCATCCGTACTAGTTGCTTTGCTTACATGTAATACTCTTCCAAATCATTTTTTTGACAATTCATCTAAATAAATTAATCATTTAGTGCGCATGCCTGGTATCGATATAGGTATCGATACCGCCGATACCAGGTTCGAAAGTACTTGGTATCGATATCGAAAACATAAATCCGGTATCGCCCACCACTACAAACTACGACTGCTTTGTTTACAATTGTCTCTGAGGGCACTGCGCACGTGTTTGGCCCGGTGTCACGGAAATATGGGGACCCCACAAATCGGGGACCCCCGTCCCCATAATTGGCGGAAATATGGGGACCCCCGTCCCCATAGTTCCTGGAAATATGGGGACCCCTTTGTAAATATAGGGACCCCTATATGCGAGAGTGAAATAACTTTACTAACTAACCCCTACTATTTTTTTTGCTGGCTGGCAACGGTTAACTCAATCTGATTAGCCCTATAGTTTAATAAGGACAGCTAAAAATAAATATAACTTTTAATGAAATCCTGTGTCAATATTTCATTCATTAATAGGCTGCTTGATCTTTAATAGAAAGTGTGTATTTTGTCAGTTATTGTACTAACATAAATCTAATTCACTTTAGTAAATAAAACATAATTAGAGCTAGAAATATAATGTAGATGTTTGCTGCATTGTTGATACAAACAATGAAAACAATTTAGATTTCTTGATGTTGTTTTTTCATATCTAACTAATCTGTAAAACATTTTAATGTATGGATTTAGTTGGTTGAAACAATCTCTAATAAAGTTTGCTTTGCTTTTCATTGTCACTCTTTGCTAAACCTGTCAGCGCAATTTACCCTGTGCATACTGTATATAGATAGACAGTAGTAAAGTTAGAAGGGGGTCTATCATTTGTAACAAACTATTAGATGACAAAATGTTATTTGATTTAAACACTCAAAGGATTAGCTATATAAGTCCAAAATTTTGGTGCTGTGCCCACACAGCCTGTTTGGTAAGGGGGACTAGGGCTCTCTGAGACTCCACATTCAGCGACCTATGTATAAATTAAGAACAAAGTTATATTGTATCTGCATAATGTGAAAAAGGTATTAATAGATAGTAATGTGTTTTACTTTATTCAGCACAAACTGACAAATCAACGTAATTATAGAAAACGGCAGTGATATGATGCATTATTCGTTGTTGCTGTCGTAGTATTTGTATGTTTATGAACAGAAAGAACAGATCCAGTTAATTTCTTCAACGCGATCGGGAATTTTGATACAACTGTCGTGATACCATTCCAGACAATTGTCGCACTGAGCCATATTCCCACTTTCTGGTTTTCTGCACGTACAGTATATAGGATTAATTTCTGGTGAAGTCTGCTTTGCATTTCGTTGTGAACGAGAGCTGGGAAAAAGTGATAGGTTATTGTTCTGGATGCAGTCGTAAAGGTGCTTGCGTAGCTTTGACTGGTCATAGTTCACTTTTGATGGAGATAAACCTGTGCACAAAGTAGTTGCATAAGCAATCGAAAATAAGCCACAGTCATTGCCACCTTTCTGCTTTTGAATATTGGGAAAGTTGAGAATAATCTGTCTTGCAGGTGAACACAGAATTGCACATATTTCATTTACAGTTTTGGTGTCCGTTGCAGAGTAAGGCATACTGTCAAAAACATTGACGTGGTTCTCTTGGCATCCAATATTTGAGATAGTAATCCAATGGCTTTGCCTAGTGTGCAAGATTTGCACAAATTTCCCCCTTTCCGACTTAAAAGAATCTGTGAGTCCAAGAGTTGTCATTTGTAATCCACAAACTGTTGGGTAAGATTGCTGGAGCAACACTTGAGCACAATTGATTAAAGCATCCGACAACCAATCACCTCTCAGTAGAGCTTGGAGATCAGATGTGAATAAGCCATATTCTTTTCTCCAATATAGTTGTTGTTCGCCATACTTTTCTGGAGAAGTAGATGTTAAGTTAATGGTTAGGGCTGCAGCAAATAAGGGAATGTTATTTTACATTTTTTATTATGAAATTACCGTACCAGTTTGATGCTTTTTCTTGAGATTTTCATACATAATCCAATTCAAAGAATCTATTTATCATATAGTTATGAATCATAGATATTGCAAGAGAAATATTCATGTATACGTCTATACACACATCATCCATATATATAATAGTACACTTTAAAATATTATAAATTATCAAAATTCAGTCAGAAATATTGGCATCAGTGCTGCGGGCATGAGTTTTAATGTTTAGATCAGATGATGTGACTTTTTTTTTTATTCCCAATAATAGGTATATATATATATACATGCATGTATGCATGCATATGTATTTACATATACACATATATACATACATACATACATACATACATAAATACATACATACATACATACATACATACGTAAACATTTGCATGTATGCAAGCATATGTATTTACATATACACATATATATACATACATACGTAAATATTTGCATAGTATATTCATATAGATATATGTATATGTAATGTGTATAGAAATCATATATGCATTACCTTTTCTAGTAGAAGTATCATTTTGTTCAGTTTCTTTTATTGGTGGCATAAACATGACAGTCTGGGCCTGTCAATACAAAGAATAGCATACAAACAATAAACATGAAATACAAATATAAATGATGATTAGGTGGAATAATATAACTAAAGCCTAACATTGCACTTAAAAATATTTGTTACAACAAACAAGTGGGTTAAAAAGCTTGAATTGTTCAAGCTATTTTGTCAACTAGGTTTATTTGCTGAATAAGTTTACTATGTATTGACTAAGGTCACATGCTTTAAAACAATACTCATCTATTTTTACCAATTTTTATGACCATCCAACATCTCACCCCAATCTGAGATGAATGGCTGCATTATTACTCATAATCAATATCCAAGGACATAAAAAAAACTATTTATAATTTACAAAGCTAAGTTGGACACTTGGCCATGCACCTCATTTCAGATGGTCTGGCTACAGGTCTCACTCTATTTTCTTTAGTTCATGTCGTATGTTATCTTGTAGTTACCTGTTCTTGAGTGAGATCAAATGAGCTACAGATAACAAGAAGCAAAACGTTAGGTAGCATAACATCCAGAACATAGGAGACAAGCTGAAATTAAATTATTCAATATGTAAACGATTGTAAAATTTTCATCATAATAATATTATGCATACCTCAAGTGTATGATCCTTATGAATGTATTTAGAGTACAAAAACTCTAAGATGTCACTAAATTGTGCACTAGATATACAACTGATATTATTCGTCAGATTCTGCATCTTCTCTATATTATTATATCAGAAAGTTCAATTAATTACTTTTAAATTAAATGGTTCTCACTCACTTCTTTTACCACATCCAAGTTTAGAAAACTCCATCAAGCTTATGCAGCCATTCACCTATTACATTTTAAATACTATGAGGAAAACTGAATTTGCCATGACATTTTTCTTTGCTAACCTTTCCATTCACAAATTCATCCAATGAAAGATTCAAGGAGGATATTTTGGAGATAAAGTGATCTGAGTCATAATTCTTTATTTCAGTAACAGCTTTTTCTAACAGACTCTGCTTAGTTAGCTCTGTGTCCTGTATAGAATTTATTGAACTTCCATCCTGACAAGCATCATTTTCTACATCATCCTGTTCATGCTGAGAGAGTTGTTGGATATTATCGAACTATAGTATGTAAATTAAAAAATGTATTAGCACTACATATCAGCGCAAATGCAGTAAACAAGGTTGTAAAAATTACAATTTTCGAGGTATAGTTGTACAATTACCTTAGCTTTCTTTGTGTCTGTTTCATTTCTAGAACAATCGATTTCCCCACGCTTTCGGCAGACTTTCAGTCTCTTAATATTGATCTTATTTTTAAGAATTTTTCCATCATCATTTTTTAATCTGTATAATCCTTTTCCTAAATTTTCTGATATAGTATAGTTGCCACGAAATAATTCTTGTAATTTTCCACCTTTTCTTCCCTTTTGGGCCGAATTTTCAAGTAAAACACTAGTACCTACTGAAAGCTCTTCAGTAACATGCTTCCTGTCATATGTCTCCTTCTGTTGAATTTGGGAATCTTTGATTTTTTCTGTTGCTTTTTTAAAAACAGATTCACGATATACTAGTAACTCATTGACCAATTCATCACAATTTTTTCCTGATGTATGAATGGGAGGGGAAATCTCAGAATCAATTGGAAGCCTCATTTCTTTTTGAAATAATAAATAATACGGTGAATATCCAGTAGAACTTTGAAAAGATGCTCGATATCCCATAAGAACTGTGTTTATTTTCAGATCCCAATCATTTTGGTCTTCATTAATGAGTTTAGCCAAAGATCTTGTAAGTGTTTGGTTGAATCTTTCAGTGAGTCCATTGGTCTACAACATTCAAGCACACTAATGTAATTTTCATAAACTATTATAACTTACTTGTGGGTGGTATGCACTTGTAACACGATGATTAGTATTTGTCATATTATAGAGAGCAGATGAGAGCTCATTAACAAATTCCCTTCCCTGATCAGTGATTACGACTTCAGGACAGCCAAATCTACAAATGCACTATTATATACCAAAATAATTAGTTAAGATCATAAATAATAGAATTTACAATTTGCCTTGACTACACAATGCTTAATAAACGTTTCACATTCACTCTTGATGCAATTAGATATATAGCATGTTATCTCGGGCAGTGTCTCTCATGCAAGCTGCATTAATGTAGCACTTCTGACTTTCCTTGATTCATTTCCTTTCAAATAATAATAGTCCAATATAAAACACAAAAACAACTTATCAAAGTCTGTTTCAGTAATGGCCATATAATCTTTGAAATTTTCTTGTTTAAAGATTGCCAAGCTATGCAAGGCAGAAGACCTGCATGTGTATAGACTTTATCAGAGATATATCAATTTCAATAGCATAAATTCTTGGCCTTGTGGGCCTTCCAGTGCAAGTGATGTGAATGACAGTAGAGGAGGTAGTGAATATATACACACATTACAGTACAGGAAATATAGATGAAAGAGTCCAAAGTGTGAAAATTAAAATTGATAGGTGTTGATAGACTGTGTATAGTTGAGGGAACCACCTGTTCTATGAGCAGAATAAGGTGTTGATAGACTGTGTATAGTTGAAGGAATTGCCCCGTTATGATTCTATTAAAAAGGTAAGGAACAAAGAGGTAAATCAAAAACAAGTACAATAATTAATATCAGGGAGGAAGAACCTGAAATAGGGATAGGAACCAGGTATATTGAAGAGGGATAACTTATAATCACATAACAATTTAACTTAAAGAGTAACTTAAAGAGCAAGTCTTAGGCAAGGTGCCCAGCGAGTGGGTCATTTTCGGCCTCCGATTCCCCACTCGCTTCATTATACTTCATAAATTATATAGTGAAAAAATTAATATTGTGACTCACACTGTATACAAAGTAAGCAACCTGTTCTGCAGATTTATTAGGTAGAGCAGCTGCTTCTGGCCACTTTGAAAAATAATCAGTTAATGTTGCTATATATTTGTTGCCTCGAGAAGTTATGGGCAATGGCCCTATTAAATCCATTCCTACTTGACACCACAATTTTGACTTCACTGGAATTGGGTGCAGGCAACCTGTTTGTTTCACCAACTTCTTGTTGTGTTGTTGGCATTTTATACATGATTGAACCTGTTAATGAAAGTTAGGTGTGAATAAGAAAATAACTTGCTCTTAAACTTACATATTCAGCAACATCTTGAAACAAACCTGGCCAATAATATTTAGCCGACACCATATGATTAGTTCTATGAACCCCAAGATGACTGCTGTCATGAACTGAAGCTAGAATTCTCTTGCGCTTATCCACATCATCAACAACTAGTCTAAGATAGCCACCTTAAAAATCAAATTTTAATGATTTATAGCTTAGCATAAAGTACATCATTCTAACCTTTACCACCAACATAATGCAAAGACCCTTCAACAATTTGGAAATACTTTGCTCTCTTTCGTAGAGCAAGCTTGTCTTGTTTTTGATAATTCTCTGGATATATACCTTCCTCAATGTAGTTGTATATGTCTTTATACAAAAATCTTCCTTCTTGAGCCATTTCAAAATTTAGCCACAGAGAAAAGAAGGAAGGACCCGCGCGGCACGAGGGGTCCCTATATTTACAAAGGGATCCCCATATTTCCCTTAAATATGGGGACGGGGGTCCCCGTTTTTGGGGGGGTCCCCATATTTCCGTGACACCGGTTTGAGCGCGTGGCTAAATCCCGCCGCGTGTAGCGCGGGAAACGTGTGGTTTTATTTATTCCCATAGACTTTTCTATTGAGTTTTGAAACTGCGCTTTCCCGCTGGCTCAGAAGTTTTTAAAGGGAATTTTCTGGACCGCTTCGGCACGAGCTTTGGAATGGTACAAACCCCGGAAGCGTAGCTACTTCCGTTCAAAAGTTATTAACGGTTTTTACCGCGCCAACTCAACTTGGACATACTATAGCATATATGTGGTGTAGTGTGAGCGACAGACCAGAGTAGACTGCCACCAGAGTTGTCTAGCTATCCCCAAAGCTGTTCAAAGCTTCCAATCTCCCTAGTGAAGGGTTTCAACCTTACTCAGGATTACGGCTAAAGGGTTAAGGCTATGAACGACAACTGGAAATGGGTACACGTGGCAAGCCATAACATAGAAAACCTACCACGCATGCGCCATGAGGTCATACGGTACAAAACTAAAGATGATGTAATGTGTGCATTAATAGGAATGTTAATACTTAGCTAGATATGAATATAGTTAATACTGCGGCTGTTCCTGGAGGCTACTTAAAACTTAAACATCAGCGAAGGGGCAAGAAATTTAGGAGAAAATTCTTCGAAATAATGCCAAAAAAAATTAGGGAGACAATAGAGGATAGTTAGGTCTTACAAACTTGAAGGAGTTCATTTTCTATTGTATTAGTGGCGGTGGTAAGTTACCTTCGTTAAAATACTAGTCTGGCGTAGCCAGACCCTTTACCTAACCGCTATGTGAAGAAAGGGGGTCTGGGGACAATCGTGCACATGGAGCCAAAATGTTGAGATGTGGTTAGTTAACATTTTGTGTTCGTCTCGTAGGCGGTCCTCAGTGATAAGGAGCATCTTACCACTTGTGTAAGTAACGGAACCCACATTCCTGAACTTTCACACTGCTGGTGATTGCTGTGCCTGCACGAAATACTCCGCGGTTGTGTTCAGGTCAGCGGGTCCTGAAAACTTTGTGCCCATAAATGTAATTTGATAACCACTACCACATTCTGCTAGAACAGCCAAGGTGCATGAATGTCCCCAGACCTTTTTTCGCATAGCTGTTAGGAAAAGGGTACTAAGTTAATTGCCTGTTTGTCCTAGCTATACCCCTTGCGCACCATATGCTCTTACTTAAAAATCCATTTTCCAATAGTCTAGTCACTAAGAGTATACAATAAGATGCTTTATTTACTAGAGCTCTGGTATAATAAAGCATTTTAAACGGAGCGTGCTTGGAAAAGCGGCTTGATAAGTACAATCCTTTGGTTTAGCGATCCTTTCCGCCCAAGAAATTCGATTGATTACCCTTAGAAAATCAATTGCTCAATAGTCAACTGACCAAGAGGTACAGGTGTTGTACAAAGGACTAGAGTAACCCTCCATAATAATTTGGGACACAATCCAAAGAGGTCATTTCTCACATAAACATCTTTTATCTACAATAACAAGCATTGGAGCTCCTCCTTTCTAAAATATTTCCCCACACTACTGTTATGAATATTATTGTTAAATCAAAATTCTTGAAACTGGCAAGTCACATACACACATAGATTATCATGAAAGTAAATCCCTCTTCATTGAATAAATGTTGTTTGTAATGTAACAGTGTTATTATACAATAACAAGCATTGTGGAACTCCTCCTTTCTAAAATATTTCCCCACACTACAGTTATGAATATTTGTTAAATCAAAATTCTTGAAGTTGGCAAGTCACATACATACAGAGTTTATCATGAAAGTAAATCCCTCTTCATATGGTGAATATAATGTTGTTTGTAATGTAACAGTGTTATTAACTGTTAATATAATCAACTTCCCAACATCATCTATTAGTTGGGAAAAAATTTCTAACCGAAGTTTAAAAAAATATTGAAAATTCAGTCTAATACATTCTATAGGCAGATCCGAAAAGAAAATTACTCTTGATTACTCAACCACTAATTTGTTGTTGTTGTTTTTACACACTTTGGAGATAATAAACTGTTGGTAACTATGTACATGTGAAAGTATACATTAAATATAGCTGTATACTGCATATAAGCTATAACAAGAAACAATTATTGTCCAGTTATTGTTATTATTATTATTATTATTATTACTATTATTATTATTATTATTATTATATTATATTATTGTTATTATTATTAGTAGTAGTATATTATTTTGTTATTAACATAATAATAGTTATTATTATTATTACTACTATTATTATTATTATTATTATTATTATTAATTTTTTACTATTATACAATTTGGTTTTAGCATAAATTATTGAATAAGAAAGTAAATAATACACTGATAATTATCGATAAATACACACCTTATTTATAATTTGTAATGTAATCATAAGTCACAAATAACAAACATAAACATATGTACTTGAAAATTAACTGTCTTGAGTATTACGATTGCCATAAGCGGAGTTTTGGTCCATTTTGATTGTGAAATTTCGTTGTGATTCCAGTCTTATATCTTCATACACTGGATAAGGAATGGTATTATTATTTCTTTTATATTTTGAAGTGATGAATCTTTTTATGACTTTAGATACAAAAATAGTCATCATACCAAGAATATAAAAAATGAGTATTCCAAAAGCACATCCAGAAATAATAATAATATATGTTATTTCTCTTTGGCTTGAACCTAAATTGGTTATCAAATTATTGTTAAATTCATGTCTTAAAAAAAATTGTGCTATAATAATATTATAATTATTACACTTAAAGTTATTGTAACTATAGCAGCAGTATAACCAGATGGTAGAATTCTTAGTATGTAAAATAATGGTCAGTAAAAACTGTCTCTCTCCAATTAAGAATAGTTACATGGGTTATTTAACTACATAACTAATATCATTAGGTTGAATTAAACATAAGTCACACTGTGAACTTAGTCAGCAGTCATTATTAATATTTCAAAATTATGAAATTTTTGTTGCTTGTTATAAAGATTAGAAAAAAAAAACAATCCTCATTTAAAAATTATTTGGGCAAGTATAGGTGAAGGATATAAGATCTTATAAGAAAGAAGTAGTATAACCAAGCATACTGATTAGAGTAGCAAAAAATATTTTTAATTTCTTACCATTATTTTTTATGGTAAGGTTATTAGGGTCTGTTTCTCCATGGTTAGTTGTATTGAAGTGTATTCGTTGATGAAAAATTACATCAGAGTGTCTCAAAAAAGTATGATCAGATGAGAAACCTATTACAGGGAATACTGTTATCCTGTAATGTCCAAACTTGAATAACTTCAATAATATTGAAGAAGAAGATCCAATTAATTCTCCAGTAAAAATAAACTGATAATCTTTCTCATACTGTACAATAATTGAGTATCCAATTACTTCTGTATGCAAATAGTTCCATTTTGAAGTATAGTCTTGATACAAGTCAAATGAAGTATTGCAATTAACTTTGATATTAAACTCTATAGTTTCAATGAAACAATATAAAAATTGACTAATTGTAAATGAAAATGTTGCAGATCCTATAGGTATATAGGAAATATTTAATTTAAAAATGTTTAACATAGATTTAATTTATTAAAACTTTTATGAATATCATTGAGCAGCCTTTGACACATATTCCATCTTAAGCATCCTCTAACTAAATGTATAATTCATACCTTGTAATACTCTTGCTGAATAAGATAGCACTGGGGGACCTGGAATAAAATAGCCAGTAGTACTAATTTCATACACTAATACTTTATAATTTCCTGGCTGAACTGGTCCCAAGATATGTTGTTCAGTGTAACTTTCTGTCTTCCTTATGAGTGAACAATATAAGTAATCTTGTAAAGAATTTTGAATTGGGATTAATATTATTAAAATTCCACTGTAGCCTCGTTGAATCTCAGAATATGTAATTTTTACTCCCAATGAATAATTTTGTAAATTAATAATTGATACTATCTGTGCGATATACGAACCTAAAAGGTAAATATGAATTTATAATGTTAACCAAAATATGGTTTCTAGACTATTTTATATGACTATAATAATTATGTGGCTATAATGCTATTGACTTTTTCAGGCTGTATTTTCCAATTATGTGTATTGCACAGCAAATATGCAGATGTTTTAGTACAATACATGTTATTCATACCTATAGACTTATGATTAGCCAAATATGTATTCAAAAGAAAAGATATGTATCTCTGCATGAATTTTTTTATCTAACATAAATATTAGCTATATCATAGCAATGTAAATGAGTCATAATTTCTACTATAAGTTAAAATTTTAATATAAAAAGATGATTTAGAAAATACATGGAAGATCAATATTGTGGTTTTATGTAACCAAACTACTGGGGATGCTGGCTCTCCACTTGTGCAGAACACACAAGTACTGACGTCTTTATGTCATTTTTTTGTAATTTGACCACCATATTTTTGCGTTTGCTTGATGGCTGACCCGTCCCAATCTCCATTGTGTTAAGGATCTTTAACATTCTTATTCAAGGAATATCTGTAGTTTACCTCTTTATGCCCTTTCTGTGGGTGGTCAGATCTTATAAACTAACTGGAGATCATATTCTAGAAATAGTGACGGCGGCAGGTTATGGGCTATTTGTCATAATCTGTTCTTACCTGAAAACAATGTGCGTCCTGCGTCAGGATATCTAGTGAACGGGTGTGTGGAGGGTGCAGTAAGATAAGTGAAATATCGCGGAAAATAAGTGAAATACCAATGGTTGCTAAGTGAAATACCAATGGTTGCTAAGTGAAATATTTGTACGCAGGCTTACAGTTCGAGTAGTTAGTACGCCTTACTTTAGGGACGCTGTCTGGAACCCACTTTGAGCCGTATAACTTCTACACCAATGCATAATTTACAAAGTGAGCTCATTATAATAATAATAATAGCTTATATCCATTAGTTTCTTCCTTTCAAATATCTTTTAGTTGTGACTAACTATGGATACAATATTAAGCTTTAAACTGGGGTGTCCAGGCAGCGCCTCCTATTTAACACCAAAACTAAGTTATCCAAACATCCCATTTTTAACAGTGACATAAACATCTCTAATCTACAATAACAAGCACCTTTCTAAAATAGCTATTTTCCTACACCACTGATTGGTAAAATCAAAATAGTTGAAGCTGGGAAGTCACATTATACACACACAGTTTATCATGAAAGTAAATCCCTCTTCATATGGTGAATAAATGTTATTTGTAATGTAACAAAAATTTTCAGTGTTTTTAACTGTTAATAACATCATCAGATCCAATAAGAAAATTAGTCTTGATTACTCAACCACTAGTTTATTGTTGTTGTTGTTTTTTCACACTTTGGAGTTAATAAACTATGTACATGTGAAAGTATAATAGCCGTATACTGCATAAGTTTAGGAGAAAATACTTAAAATAAGGGAAAAAAAGGCAAAGGGATGTGCGGACTGAAGAGTAGAAACGTTTGCAGTTTGGACTTACAAACTTGAGGGATTATATTTTCTATTCCATTAGAAACAAATGCATGTTCTTTTGGTCTATGTCCGGTTTGTTATGCCCGGTTTGTCGTACCATAAGTAACACGATTGTTCTTACTTAAAACTTCATCAAATCCGAAAAGAAAAATACTGGTGAGGGGGAGGTATCATCTATGTCGTGCAAGAATAATATTATATTGTTTGTTGTTACATATTGTTTTTTAATGCAGGGATTACGACATGTAACTCTACTTAGATACAAGTTTTGTCTTCTGTGGCAACTTATATTGTAATTATTACCGTTACATATTTTGGCCAATAGTGCCCTGTGTGTAAACATAATGAATATTTTAACAGTGTGATCTGTTAAGTGGAGACTCCAGCAAACAGTACAATTCCACGTCGGCATTGATGTGTGACTTAAGTGTTGACTTATTGCCGATTAGCAGTGATATTCAAACATAAGTGATATAAGCTCATTATTAGGTAACATTGAAGTTAGTCTAGATATAGTTAGTCTAGTTTAGCAGTATTTATGAGTATATTTGTATTTTTTTATGTAATGTGTTACTTACTTACTTATGAAGACTTGAGAGTCTGTAGATCCCACACAGTTGGTAGTATTAATAGACAATTCAAAATTTCTTCTCAATAATAACTTGGCTGTTGAAAGTGATATTAATGAGTAAGAATCATTGCCATAGCATAAAAGTTCATTGCTTGAATTAAATGAGTAAGTAATGTTAGTGACTATATCTCGAAATGTCATTGAGCACAGCAAAACTAATTGATGCTAACAAATATAAACAAAGTTATACTTAATAGTTAGTAGTTCAATATCAGCTAGGTAATAGTTAACTGAGGCACATAGGGATTACACTGTTAAAACAGGGTGCTTAAATAACACCTCGCTGAAGTGTTTGCCAGGAGGCGCTGCCTGGACACCCTACTTTGAGCCCTTATAAATTCGACAATACATAAATACTTTACCAAATGAGCATATATAACTATAGCTTATATCCTTTAGTTTCCCCATTTCAAATATCTTTTAGTTGCGACTAGCTATGGAGACCATACAAAGCTTTAAACTGGGGTGTCCAGGCAGCTCCTGATTTAACCAACACCCCATTTTTAACAGTGTACAACTTATTCTAATACCCACCTAACCGAACTACAGCTATGCCTTGGAAAAAATAGTAATAGAATGTTATTTTACCAATGTTTGCAACAAATTAATTGCATATACACATATCCTATTATACTTACCAAAACGATGTTGATTTTCAACTGATTGTTGTTTGATTTAGTTTGAACATTTATATCGGATGATATTATAGAAGGTGGTATAGTTACTAATACATAAGTTCATCTTAAAATTAAAGCCACAAGTTATATTATTTGCTTACCTGAGCTAACATTATGGTCTTGCAATATTGAAGTAACAGTACCATTACCAACTACATTAATTGGTGTTACAGAATACATTAAAAAATAACATTCACTAATTTGATTCTCTTCATAACTATATACAAATGATGTGTTCTGCACATTACAATCTGATAACAAATGCATTAAAAAATTTAATCCTGTCATGTATATATCAATGCAATAATGAGTTGGACCAGGAATGTAATCTAAGTAGTAGTAAGGTGTTCTCCAGGTAACATAGGAATACTTGTTTATCACCTTGATGCTGACATTCCTTGCTGATGCCAATGTACCTGACAGTGCAGTTTATATTATAATTATAGATAGTAATAATTGTAAAAATAAGTTTATGAATTACAAACTACTGAAAAATATTAAGTATAATAACAACTTCTTAATTTACAAATAATATGGATTTATAGCACTGGTATGCAATTGAAAAGGCAGGATAATAGTTCTATTACTCATACATAAATTATGGCAAAGTTCAAATTATTTAACATAGCAAGAAGTTAGGTGAAAAAACTTTAAAATATCCCCTATAGTTTCTGTTTTGTATATCAACTCATAGCCTGTTTTTATAGGAGTAATGTTCAATCAGAATGATAGGGCACATAACTTAATGTAATAATTGAAGCCTATTTTAGATTGATTATAGTAGTTTTCTCCATGTTTAAAGTCATGACTAGTAATGCTTACATACGCTTATCAGGTATTATCTGGACATATTTTAGTCTAGTTAAGTCGTTGTAGCAACCTGAATATTATGAATTGTAACAATGTTAGACTGTTTCAAATAGTGCACTAAATGATAGTATAGTACGTCCAAGTTGAGTTGGCCTCAAGAAAAAAACTTGAATAAGTTTAGAATAAGCAGGTGCATCCAAGGTTTGCACCATGGGAAAGCTTGCACCATTGGAAATCTCGCACCATTGGAAAGCGCGCACCATTGGAAAGCTCCCAGTTGGAAAGCTCCCAGCATTACCCTTAGAAAGCTCCACCCCTGGAAAGCTGCACACTTGGAAATCTCGCACCATTGGAAAGCTCGCACCTTTGGAAAGCTCGTACCATTGGAAAGCTTGCACCATTGGAAATCTCGCACCTTAGGGAAGCTCGCACCATTGGAGAGATCGCGCTGAATCGGTTAAAAATATTTTTTCAGTAAACTTCAAACCAGACTCAATACAAAAGTCTAAGGGAATAGAAAGAAAACACAGCTTTCCCACTCTACTGTGCCTGAATTTTGTCTCGAGGTTCGGTGCAATCCCTAGCTGTGTATAAAGTTTCAATAAGCTTGTAAACAACAAACTTGTTCCTTCTTCTGTGAGTAATTTTGTAGCAGCCTTGTATTCCAGTACTAGTGTACGCTATGAGTGCTTAAGGTAAGTGCAGGTAGATTTAATTTTATACCTGTTTAATTACTAATGCCCAGCTGTAAATAGAAATAATGCCAACATTTAGCTTGCAGAGTGTAATATAGCTGTAGTGTCAGTCATAGCTAATGTAAACCAAGGTATCCCAATTGTGCAGATTATTATAATTTTTTATGCAGATTTCTTACCCTTCCACAAACGTTATTTTTTCTAGATTTATAGTGGTAACAGTGACTCCACCTTCACTTCAGGGTTAACTAAAAAAAGCTTTTCATTATCATTTTTATTTCTATACTATTTGTTCTGTACACTGTGGATGTTTCAATACTCCCAAATAGCTTACAATATTGGGCCACGTTGGTATTCTTTGGCTGGTAAATTCACTCTTTCAGGTTCCCTCCCTATATGCACTTCTAAATAGTTCTTTCTGGGGGATATTCATTTCAAAAGTGCAGGGTGGCCTTGACTAACTCTAACAAAAGTTATTGCACCAGTATAATGCCACCCAGGTATCAGCCCCTTTTCATGTACATTGATTTACTCTTAGGTCAATTGCATTTTGTTCAGATGGCCAAGTTGATTGGGGTGGGAGGGAGGTGTTACCATGTGCATCCCTCAAACTTTCCAAGAGTGCAAACCAGTTGAGCTGCAAGTTATTCAAGTTTTTCTTGTGGCCAACTCAACTTGGACATACTATAATTGCTGGTGCTGACTACTTTTTCCTGTTGTCAACAAAATATCCCCAAAACCAAACCCTATTCAGGAAATTTTATTTCAGTTAGCAGGATGCATATAAATAGGACCAACTTGAAGTCTCAATACTAACGGACAGAAAAAATGTGGATTTTTATGACTTTAGACACCTAGACTTTAAACAATAAACAAAACAAAAAAATTAACCTAATCCCAGTCTACATGCAACTTAACATTGCTATAATGTACCAATTAGCAATTTAACATGATATCTAACCTTGAACAATGATATGACATTCTTCTGAGTAAATAACTGATCCTGATGTAAAATTTGCTATACAAATAACTCTGGTATTGTTTAATGCACTAATAACCGGATTGAACGTTATGAACCCCAAATTACCCTGGGAGTTGAAATTGATCATTGCATTTAAGTTGATATTGATATTATTATATTGAGTATTATTGATTAACCATAATAATGTTAAAGGGAGTTCCTCTAGAAGCATAGCATATGAACTCCAAAATACTTCCAGGATGAACAATTTTTCTGTTATTTGGACTCAGTACAATTGAGTCGTTATCAATCACATTCACTAATTCATATACATAATAATTTACAAATTTATCTAATCTAATTTAGCTATTAGAGAGAACAAAAATGCCTTACCTGCCAATCTTACAGTTTTTTTAACAATAGCCATTAATTAATTCAACCTTGCAAGAACATCATTGTAGTTATTATTTCTATTATAAGCAATACCATGCACCTATAAATGTATCATTGATACCAGATGTGAATTATATTGATTAACCATAGGTGCTAAAAGAACAATTTTGAAAGTAAAGTCTGCTTTCCTCAATTTTATGTAACAATGTCAAACATTCAAAGTGATGAGTTGGTGGAATGTTGCTGCACAATATTGTTTTTGAAATGTTTCTAATATTGTTCTCACTGTTAACAATGAGGAGTTAGAGTCTATGCACTGCTACAATATTTTAGTATTTCTGTTTAACTTAGTAGTGATGTGCTTCAGCACAAACAGAAGCGAGCCAGTGTGCACAAGTAATTCACACAAGGTAGAATCTGATTTTATAGTTGATTACAAAATATTTATACAAATGTAACAATAAGGCTACATTCCATCAGTTTGCATGAAGTTAATGTCTTATCCCTTTCACCTAGTTTTAGAAGGCATCTTTCAGTCTATTTAGTCCTATAAAAGTAGTGATGTAACCATTGACTATAGTTTCATCTAAAGGACTTGTTTTCCTGACAAAAGCACTCCACACTTTTATATACATAAGCATGTTAATGATATTTTTAAATATAAAGTGGAAATACTACCTCAGTATGGTGTTATTCAGACTGTGAATGTTACAGAAACTAGTTACAATGTAACTTGTCCGAATAATTGCCTTGTTGCGTGCTATGAATGGATCATTAGAATTACACCCATTAACTTAGTGGGTGTTGGAGAAGTAGAGTCTACATATTTATTCTTGGAAGGTACATATTAGCTAAGCCAGAATATAATGTTGTGAAATGACATGATCAACATTACATATTTAGTAGTCCATTACTTAGGTTAATTAAAGTATGATTATATAATTAGGCAAATTTTAAAATTACCTTTATCAATATATTTATCAGCAATTGTTGGTGTCAGTCATTTCTGCTTTATAGCAACCTAAATGTAGGCACAACCAGTGTCAATGTCATAAATTTGTATTATAGTAAATAAAAATCCATTCATAGTTACGACCTAAGGTGAGATTAATAATAATGATATTCGAAATTGTTCAATTGCCTAGCAGTTGAGGATGATAATACTCTAAACTCTACTGATGTCTAGTCTGATGAAGCCAGACCCTTTACCTAATCACTGTGCTGGGAGAATGGATCTGGGAACGTCACCATACCTAATTTGTTTGCCATACATATATTGCACAGTCAATTACCGTTAGCAAATAACCGGAAATGGCCCTCCTCAACCACATATAGAAATTCCAATTAGGTTAGCCACCCTTTCAAAGCAAATATGGCTCGTTTGGGTATCTGTCTACTGCACAAATATAAATTCCTATACATGTCAGCCACCCTTTCAAAGCCTGGTTTCGTAAGCATGGCTAATATAAGTAAGGAAAGTAGACATGCAAAGCAAACTGTATTCTATTGGAAATTTCCAAGTATGTTTCTACATGTCACTAATGGTCTAGTTACCTTTAACAGTAACTCTTTCAACTTGTAATAGCCCAGTAGTGCAACAGCATAAGCTACTGAAACTTAAAAAATACTATTGTCAGACAGACACAATCTGCATCACCATTCGGTTAGAAATTCAGGTATGAGGGAGGTGGGACACTGACAACTTCCACATTCCTCTAGAACAAATTTGGTATGGTCAAGTACGCAGACCCTCCGCACACTACCCTAAGCTACGTGAATCTGGTTCCACCATACTAATTGATGACAAAGTCGGTGGTCTTAAAGCCCGCTTTAAATTTTTCTCCAGCGCCCCTGCTGTTGATTTATGTATTTATTTATTTGTTTTGTTTGTTTGTTTTAGTTTTTTTAAATTTATTTTTTATTTAGATTATTCATATTATTATTATTATTCATTCTTTTATTCGTTTTATTTTATTTATTATCTTTTCTTTTTATTACCATTTTGTAATTTTGTGACCTTTTGCCTTACCATTAAAAAAAAACAGAAAAAAGTTAAAAAATATATATTATATTTATTTATTTATTTATTTATTTTATTTATTTATTTATTTATTTGTTTGTTAGTTAGTTTTCTTATTTGTTTGTTTGTATGTACGTTTGTTTATTTATTAATTTATTTATTTAAAGTTATTAATTTTTTTGTTTTTTTGTTTTTTTACTTGTTTGTTTGCTTATTTGTTTGTTTTTATATTTTTGTTAATTTGTTGTATTTATCTATTTACAGTTAATTAGTTAGATGGTTTAAAACATTTATTTATTACTTATTATTTTATTTATTTCATTTTAACAATATTGTTTTAAAACATTTATTAATTTATACATTTAGCTATTTATGTATTTAATTTTTTTATCTTTTTTTGCTTATTTATTAATTAATTTATTTATTTATTTATATCAAATTTTATTTATTTACTTATTGATTGATTGATTGATTGATTGATTAACTGATTGATTGATTGATTGATTGATTGATTGATTTAACATTAGTTATTTAATGTTAATAAGATATATAGTCAGTTTAGTTAGATAAGTATTTGTTATATATTATTTTATTATTTTATTATGTAAATTTATATTATTATTATACTAGATACACCACCAGAAGTATTACAATATGATTTCATTGAGAATGATGATGGTAATGTTGATTTAAATATTACTGTGGTAAGTTGACAGTGTCAGTCTTTTTGCTTAATAATTTTATACAATTTAAATGTAGGCACAACCATTATGCAATGTCATGAATGTTCATATTGTGAATAAAAATTTGAATTCCACAGTTATATATGAGCAAAATATGACAAACTATTCTTTACTAACAGAAAATTGTGTGTCTGGAAACTACAGTTTATATTTCATGTTAACCTAAAAAAGAGATTTGAATTATTTTGATATAAAAATGGATATGGAGAGCAATATTGCTAGTTTTACATGGAAGACAACTATAAGTAAGCATTAACTTGCCAAAATATTGGCCAAATTGTACTTTATTTAATATAAAATGATTATAAAGTTTTATATATTAAATAGGTGTATAAGGGGACATGTCCAAACTATGATGGCACAAATTAATGACATTGTGACACTAAAAGTTTAACCCCCCTAACCCCTGTGTTGATATCATGTGACACCCCCAGTTTAGTGATAGCAGAAACAGAGCTTCAATTCGCTGTTTTTTCTTGTCCCCCAAATTAATGGTGCTGTTACCAGCAAAGTGGGACTTGGGATAATAATCAAAGATATTTTCTTTCTTTATTAATGAAGTGAACTGCTCGGCAGCCAAATCGGACTTCAGTTAAAATATTGCCCCCATACACTGCATGAAACTATCCATTAACAACTATAACAGTTTCGTAAATTAATGTATAATCAGTTGATAACTAGATTGATAACATCTACAGTCTCGTCAACTTATCGTTAACTCTAATTATCAACACAGTTTACAGATTTTGTTATGGTTGTCAATGGACTCTTTTCAGGCAGTGATAACTTTAACATCATGAACCAAACTCCACTCCTCCCATAGCTTCATAATGATAATAATTTGACCAAGAAAAATTGTGGACATGCCCCCTTATAAATTTTTTGCAATATTGTCTGTCATGCTCTGAAATTTTTGACAAGTAACCACTGATTTAGATGAGAGCTGTTATTGTGCAACTTTTTAAATTTTCAGCCAATTTTTGAGCTGTCAGTTTCATGAATAATTATTATCTCAATGTTAAAAAATAACCCTATATGCGCATCATCATAATATATGAGCAAATTATTTCTTGCTGCCTGCAGTACTTTTTGTATATTTTACAAAGCAAGTGTTGGAACAGGTGAAAGTCTCCCTGACATGTTTAGCTTCTACTTATTACAACGGCAGCATCCACACACCATTTTCAATTGCACTAGCTTCAGATTCAGGATCAGGTATTGTCAAATATAATATTCCTTTTTTCTGAAAAAACGACTTCGTAATACCTAGTTATTGTATAGCAGATCCGAGATTTCATCTATGTCATTATTTGTGCCTTTTACCATAATTATTACCAATCTATGTATTACTTTAAAAATTAATAACAATTTATAACATTTCTTCACAGGTACCCATGGTAACGCTGGTATTACAATAATGGAGTTTTCAGACCGATTCTTGGGCTTGCAACTGATTCACAATTCACATAGTTAAGAAAACTATGGTGCTTTCGTATCATTACTATACTGTATGGACTCATCTTGTGACCACATAGACTACCACTATTCCATTTATGCTATCGTACTACCAGCCAATAAGCCAGCTATTATACCAGTGAATTACAGAAGAGGTACATATTTGATGTACCTATTTGATACCACTACTAATGGTGTTTTAGTCCCCTCAATGGACAATAAATGTTTCTCTAAGTCAGGTAAACTTGTTTATCTCCATAATGACACATATGGTAAGTAATGGATTATGACAATTGAAATATTTGGCGAGGGAGCGGAGCCAGCGAGACACTCTCAGGGTTTACACTAGTCTCACGAGGCAACCCTTTTCCTTTTATTATCCGCTCGCGGGGGAGGTAAATAGGGTCAGGTAAGACAGCCTGTACATCATTACGTGTCATTTCCCTGGATTCATGGGGAACCATACTTTCTGTGTATTGTTTATGAAGGGGTGTGGCTTTCCGTGACGTAGAATTAAATATGCGTATAAAAACTGCGTTATCATCACTTCAAATGCTTTTTTGGTGTAGATGGATTATAAAGCTTTAGTGCTGCGGTAACGTTGGAACTTGGATACATACTTCGTAGCATACAGGAAGAAGCAATTCTTGCATTTTTACAGAATCCACTGCTACCTCCCATATATGATAAGTTGAGGAATATGGAAAATAAGAGCATAGAAACATGAAAGTTAAATGGGGGATTTGTCATAGTTATAAGCCCTACAAAACTGTATTATTTACTTGAAAATTCATTGTCCACTAGACTATTACTAAAGTAAGTCTAGTGTAGGTATGTTCAGTTGTGTGAAAGTGTTGTGCGTTACAACTATACTACTTAGCTAAATAATATCACAAAGAAATTTAAATAATGTGATTTTTTATGTTGCTTTTTTTTTTCTTCAAATCAAATCAGTGGTTATTATGGCATTGAATCCCTTTACCGCACATACGAAATTAAACAAATTCGACTTTTTTTCAGTAGCTTGAGTGTAAGAAGTAAAATCAAAATGAACGATTGACAGTAGCGTTGTTTTAGGCTTGCTGGCTATTTGTGCTCAAGCACATCACTAGTAATGTATACAATTCTGGAAGCTAGCTATATTTTGTGTAACTTCACAATAAAAGCAAATTGTTAGTTGTACTTAACCAGTATATAATTGGTAAATTTGGCACATATTTCCTATGATATTTCACAATAATTATTATAGTAAAGTTACAATATAATAATGATATGATTCATTCATATAAAATTGTTAGGTACATTTTTTTAAATACAACCACTATAGTGGAAAAAATCTATAAAAATCTTTAAAAATATTTAAAAAAATCTATAAAAAGGTCATGGTCATCTATTTGTTACCTGACTGCAGTTCATTCACTAGGCTATTTAGTTGTAAATGTGCTAGGTCATATCAGTTATGAATTAACAGGATAGAATGATGATGGCAGCATACAGCTGAAATGATTTTATTGGCTGCAAGACTGCTCTGCTACTTTTAATATAATATACTTTTTATATAGTATAGATAATTGTTCAGTTATAAAATGTAAAATTGAGATATGAGGATTAATAACATTATTTTAATGAGGCAAATTTTTTCACACATCACTGCCTTTTAAAATAGTGCATACTTTTTTAGAACTATTAATTTATTTTTCTATGTCATTTTCTACTAATTTTATAAAATGTAGGTATAAATAATGACTATAATTGGTGCCATGTAATTGTATTATTATTTTTTTAATAATATTTTACTCATTTATTCACTTACAAAGCATGTCACATGCTACTTATATTTAGATTTATCACTTATATAATGTCAATGTACAGTCTGGGATTGAGTTCATCATGGAACTATGCGTGTAATTATATTTTCACCTTACTGAAGACTGTAGAACAAAATATTGTTAATTATAAGCATTTTTATATAAAATTTATATAATTGGATTTACTATAAAATACAAATCAGCATACTCTATGTAAATAGCTGATTAATGTATAACTGCCAATAGTTTAGTAAAGAATTATTTTATTGACTACTAAAAATAATCAATTCACCACTGTAGTGTATAATAATGCTTAGGATTCTTTAGTGCTAACACAAACATCAATGTTGGTCAACTTAGATAATTGCACTGTTTCCTGGCTGTGAAATACTGCTAATAATTTATTGCAGGTAATTTAGACAGTAATATGATGAAATTCTTTTGTTCATTAATACATAATAATGAAACAGTGAGTTCATCGTGTGAATCTGACAGATTTGAGCCAAATACTCAGCAACAGCTAATCGTACAGCCACTTCATTCAATTAAGGCTCAAATGGTGATTATTAGTAATGTTTCTAATATAACAGACAGACCTTGTGTGCAACATGAAGGTGAAAGCTATGGTATTGTAATTACTGTAAATGGAGACAATATTTTTACTCCTATTGGAAGATCACTATTGTTTTATAATACTTCCAGAAAAGGTAAATTTAGTTATCAAGACAACAATGAAACTACTGTTTAATGGATAGATTTTTAGATCCAATTAGATTGCATAAATAGCTTTTTGAGTATTTTTTCTTTTTTTTTCAGATTCCAGTGATGATATATGTATGCCATCAAGTAAGAAATGTGCAATATGAATGTTTCAATTTAAGCTGAAATAATGATCATAATTATAACAAAAGTTAATCGCCTTTTGCCTTCCCTTTCATACTCGTGCCTTTTCTTACTTTCACCTTCATTTTGAAAGATACACCACCTTCCCTCGTCTACTATTACACACACTTTTTAGTTAGAATTAGTCACTTTCTGCTGAATGTGATGACGCTCTACCAAACTGTTTGAGCTCATGAATATTCATGAATACACACAATCCGTCGTCGGATGTCGTCGGTCGTCGTCGATACTGAACACTAGCATAATATTATATAGATGCCAGGAGAGGCATTCCTTGTGAAAATCTGCAACATGTAGTAGGGTTCAGTTTTAATGGCTGTATGCACAGAAAATATTTTGTCATATGACTCATATTAAGATTTCTAATTATAAAAGATTGAAATAATAATACATTTTTATAAACAATTTTCATTATTTCCTATTAATGAGTTCAAGATATAAAAAGCATTATGACAAGAAAAATATAATTGCAATTTCTGTAAAGTATTAATAGATTTATCCATACATGTCTTGGACTGCCACGGACTTTCCCAGTCCTCCAAATAACTTGGGACTATTGAGGATATCCCAAAGAATATAGGGCCAAAATCCCACGAGTAAAAGATAATAATTCCAACCCGAAATTATGTGAAGGTCACAAATCCCAGGTGTGGGACAACTTGGGATGTCCCTAGTTGTCACAGTTTCCATGGTATAATTCCTGTCCTAAAAGTCTCAAGAAGTAAGTTAGGACTACTTGGAATGTCCAAAGTTTTTCCAGAAGAGGAGACCAATAAATATTAGTCCTAGAAGTCCAAATAATTAAGTTTGGTCTACTTCGGACACCCTATAAATTTGCCATCCTATAATAAAGAATAGATTGGGTGGAATAGTACTTATTTGTTGCTGTGATTTAGAACTTAAGATCACTGGCTAACAACTATTGTCACTTTCAGTGGGATTTTCCATGTTATTATTATGTCTTTTTTTTTTTAACAAGTTTTAATTCTTTTACACCTTTCTTTGATCCCAATGTTTTGTATGTGCACTATATTAAAAAAAAAAACAATACAATTACCATTGGCTCCTCAACTTTCTGATGGAAATTATCCCCATATTTATAATAATATGAGTATTATATAATAAATATTATATATACATATAATATATAATATGATCTACAATTTGTTTCCATATTTATATTGAACCTTTAATACACTTCTGGAAAGTTGTAGCTCACTATTATGTTTATAGTAAATATATATTATTCATTTGATACAGGAGAATATCACGAGTCTGTTGGCTCAGTATTTACGCGAGTGCCGCAGGCACGAGCGTAAATACCGCCAATCAGACGAGTGATATTCTCGGGTATCCAATGGATAATAAATTTATTAGGTACTGCTCATGCGCGAATACCTTGGTAACATTCTATAACCTAGGGGGACGTAATAACCCAACGTAATAACTATGAACACAGGTGATATGGAAAAATATTGCCCTAAGCCACATCCTGTTTACTTTAATGCATTTTCTATGTGGCAACAGTTATCAGGCTCTGTTCAGTACCTAATAAATAGTCTTATCACCCATGCAATTTTTTTGAGTGTTATATTAACATTAAATGTGTCATCCTTAAAAAAATGATGTACGAAGTGGGGGGGGGGGGGGGGGGGGGGCACACTGGAGCCTACCATAATTTTCTGGCACAACTTAACATTATTATTTATCAAATGAACACCAGGAACCACAAAACAAATGCCCTTGGAGCCCACCCATACCGATAAATCTTCCTACACCACTGAATAAGATTTATATGAAATTCTGTACTAGATGTATTATCAGACTTTTTTTTTTTACAATAAATATTTGGTCTGTGTAATTTTTTACTCTACTATATTGATCACTTCATAATTTTTTTCTCAGCTTTCTTTCACCAATTAGGTGTATTTTCTCTCTTTAACAGGCTTTTATAAACAATACAGAATTAAAAATATTTTAAAATGTTCAATCTGTATTGTTAACAAAAAGCATGTAGCATGTGAAAGAGAGAGAATACATCTAATGAGTAACAGTTTTAGTTATGGTCCTTCAAGTGCTACCTTCATTAAATTGTTCAAAGTAGCTGTGCATGCTAGTTGGCTTCTAAGTCTGATTTTGATCATTTGAATTTCACTGGAGGGATTGGCAGGGTTATATGGAGGGGGTGGGGGGGGTGGGGGAAGGAAGAATGCTAAGTGGAAATTCTCCCTCCTTATATTAGCTTATATAATGATTTAAGAACTAGCAACAGTCCAAAAGGTGTAATAAATGTAGTGGTAACATAAAAGTATGACTCTGTGACTATTTTATTTGAATTTGTGTAACAATTCAATAAAAAGTATTTACTTTAATTTGAAATCTCCTATGAACACAGTCATAAGCCATGTCAAGCAACAGTTTAACGTGTGAAGCTCAGCATGATTTAGTGACTAAAAAATATTATAGGACAGGAACCGACCCGGATGGCCCCTCCTCGACAGCTCAATTATCGGTGTACACACTCGAGCCGCACTCTCCTGTTCACTCTGAATCGTCCTCGCTCGACCCAGGATTTATGGGTATTCCCTGGTGGGACAACTGGTGATATCCCAAATAGTTCCAGCAATTCTTGGGGCATTTAGGAAATGGATTTGTGGTCTCCCCTGGTAGGACAACTGGTGACATCCCAACTTCTTGGGACTATTAGGACTGGGATTTGTGTGTTTTCCCCTGGTAGGACAACTGGTGACATACCAACTTCTTGGGACTATTAGGACTGGGATTTATGTGTTTTCCCCTGGTAGGACAACTAGGAACGTCCCAAGTAGTCCCAATACTTCTTGGGACTTTTAGGACAGGGATTTATGGTTCTCCCCTGGTAGGACAACTGGGACGTCCCAAGTCGTCCCAACACTTCTTGGGACTTTTAGGACTGGGATTTATGGTTCTTCCCTGGTAAGACAACTGGGGACATTCCAAGTAGTCGCATCACTTCTTTGGTTTTTTAGGACTCACAGGATATCCCAGATAGACTCATGAATTTATCTTGATGTGAGATGTCTATTGGCTGGGGCATACAGGGATGTCCTGACAGGTCTCAAGTAATTTTTAAGACTGGGACAGTCCGTGGAAGTCCTGGAGCAACGTGGAGTTGTCGTGGATATAATTGTCACAATTTAATGTACTGTAATTCTAAATCAGTATTTAGGACATCAACTTTTATTTGAAACTTTGTGACTAATAGAACAAACATAAAATACTACGTGCAATAAAAAGTTTAGTGGTAATAGTGTTTTATGGCTCCATTAAAAGATGAATGTTATTATACTAATTTCATTTTTATACACTAGGTGTAAAAAAAAATTTCACTTGTTATTTTGACATTAATATTTATTGTCCAAATTTTGGTACTACGTCCACTCCTGTAACATCTTTTTCAGTATTCAACTACTTAGAATTTTTTTAATTAGTACAATTACCAAAATGTGCTTTCCAGCACAATTTGTAAAGGGTCTAGCTTGTGAGATTAAACAGCCATTCCAAGAGTTTATGATATAAAAAAAGATCTATGTCATGAATATTATGCATTGCTATTTAATAAAAAAATTAGGGGAACACTTCAATAATAGCTACAGTAAATGATAATAAGGAAGAAATAATGATATTTAAATAATATATATAGAGTAAGTACAGGATTTTCACCGAGTTTGGGAGGGAACACTGTGTGTAATTAGCCTCACCTCTTTGATGCACATGAGACTGTATGCTTTATACAGATAATTTTTTGGTCTCATACATGATTGTATAATTATAAATACTCATAGAATTCACCCTCAGCTACTATAAAAAATAATTTAAATGGGCCAATTCAAGCTGGTAGATGGGTACATCCTATGGCCAGTCCGCCACTGTGAGAAACCCTGAATGAATTTTCAATACCAAATAAGCTTAGTGTTTATGTTTCCTAGCAGTATAGTACTTAAAAATATTATTATAAATCATAATTATTGTAAGGCATCAAAGTTTCAAATGATGAAGAGTGGGAGGCTCAAATGACAAATTATTTTCAAAACAAAAAGTTCTTAATGTATATTATCAAAATAAGTGAATGTAAATGTATTAATGTATTAGTCATCAGTCTTTTTCATTGCAAAGGAAAAAAATTAAGTATCAAGATTATTTAATAGCTGTTAAGTTGAGTTGTAATGTCACTCTATAATACTGGGCTACTAAGATAATGCTTTTACCAATATCTCAATCATCAAGTTAATTTTTTTATTTTTTTTTTATATTTCAGAGTCACCTCCATTGAAATTTATTAGTTTCATTGTGTTAGTTCTCCCAATTGCTACAATAGTTGTGGTATTCATAATTTTCATAAGAAGGAAATATTATCATGAAGAGCAAGGTATATTAAATAGTAGCATAAAACGTCTTAATGTTTGAATGTACTTTAGTGCATTCTAGGCCTAAGTAAATTTTATATTGAAATAATATATTCTGTAGTTCACATTTAAAATGCATTCTAAACAAAATATTTTATTGGTAGCATACTCTGCACTTATCTTGCTTCGATTCCCCAAGTTTCTGATTGTACAATATTGTAGAAGGAAAAAAATAGGAATAGAAAAAGCCTTAAAAATTGCAATATGTTTAGATATAACTTTCTTGAAAAGTTCTTATTACTAGTTTTTTAACATTATTATCAATGCAAATATTTCATTAAATTTAATGCATTTTCTTATTTACAGATCTCAATGATAAGAAAAAATAAAGCCTCAGCCAGTCTATTTGAACATTACTTTGAATCGTCAATTTTTCTGTGTTTATATCATATTACTCTTGATGTTATTCTTTTGTATATTTACTTATTTTATGCCCTAAATTTAGTGCTACATAAACATAAACAATTAATAATGATCCTGCTAATGTTATAATTAACTATCTCTAATGTTCTATAGTTAGCTGTTATTTGTTTGACTATACACATGTATAACTTCAATTCTTATACAAAGTTACGAACAAGAATTGCTGGTCTTCTTCAGACACAGAAATAAAAAAGGTGGAGTCACTCCAGTTTATTGAGTGTATATAGTCCTCAAATAACACCTAACACAATAGAATTATCTAAATCGTGTCACTCTGCCTCTCAAAAATTTCATATCTCTTATGTGTCTGTTATTTTGTAATTACAATAAAATCATTTTGAAGTTATATGAATCGTGAACTTTAATAATTGTCTAGTTCGGATCACATGCACAGCCACAGAAGAGTCTGCTTTAAAAGAAAACAAAAACATCAAAAATGCAAAAAAATAATTGGAACAATGTATAAATAATGAAGCACCAAAGGTGTGAACCATCATCAGCGCTACTAAGTACTACCTAGCTATTCCACAGAACAAGCAATCTGTTAGATATTTTAAAGAGGCTTCAAAATAGCACAATCAATGAAAATGGTACATGGAAACGCTGTCTTCATAAAAGAAGAAGCTAAACTAGTTAGAAACACTCACCTATATACATTTTCAACACAAAACTTTACTTCTTTTAACACTAGTTAACTTCCCTCAACATAAAGCAAACTACACCGCTGGCTGCAAGAAATTATTTCCTCACGTGATTATGACGTGCGATAGGGGGCGTTACCCATAAAGTTGGTACTACCTGCGTTTTATAACTCTAATAACAAATTTCAGTCTTATCAGCAATAGTTTAATAAAATATGGTTGCTTTATGAGTACCTCTTACATTACAAGTAGCATTAAATATTTAGGGAAATATTTGTTTATATTAACTATGTGCATTCAGAAAATATTGATCCAATAAATAATAACTTTAAAAATTCTACATAGTTTTTCAAAAAAATATTTTGTTTTGCTGACTAAGTAAGGCTGATTAATCTACGTGTAAGTCACAATTGTTATGCTACACAATAATGCTATTAATATAGTAGTATTTTAGTTCTCCATTCATTGCATAAGTGATAATTAAATGTGCAGATTTGGTAAATTTTTAATAATGAAATCTTGAAAAAACCCGTATTATACTGAGTTATTTAATCTTAGGCTTTAACTATAGCATTATGTTTAAAGTGGTAATTTTCACTTTTTTCATGAAGACTTAATTTTAATGGTTTCAATTTGATTTATATATGATAGTTACTGCTTGTGCGTCGACATTATAGTCTACATTGGCCGAGTCCTTTGACCTGGGACAAGGAGCTTTAGTGCCTATTTCCATAATATCCAAGATCCACAGTCATCCACTGTTTAATTAACCAACTACTGACAGTTTAAAGTATCAGTGAAGTAGGGAGTGGGGTAGTTAATTTTCAAGTGAGGGCCTGTCCCCCCCCCCCCCCCCCCCATATTTCCCCATTCTACATTACAAACTGTATGATCATGTGATCTCTATAGAAATACTTTGTGTGATTTAATATAGCCTGTAGCTACGAGAAAGCTAGCAGTTACCAAATACTAGTTGAGATACATTAATTACTGTTCTTATCATGCTTTGGATTGGTTAAACTATGGCTAAAAGTAAATTTAGTGCAGTCGTATTCTCCAGAAGTGTTTTTATTCCGATCAGAAAACAAGAACTCCAAACTTGCAAAAATAACTTGAAGAAACAAATTTGTATTGTAACATTCTCCAGATACAGACATCTTACCACTCACTTGTGGTAGATAGCTAAGTGGTGGTAGAGTACCTAACACTATATTGCAGGAATGCCTTTGAGTTAATTGGAGTCTGGTGTCACTTTTGTGTATTTACTATTTCTTACCAAAAAATAAGTTACTGCAAATAACAGAGAAATTCTAATAAAAAGTTATTATTCAGGAAAAAGTGTTTCAGTATAAACTGTTAAAAACCCCATAATGTTAGTCTTGTTTTCTTTCACTATTAATAGTGTGTGTATGCTGCATGGCTTATTACCTGTACAATTTGAAGCACTGTTACGTATATTATCACCTTTTTTTTTGTTGTTGTTGTTATTATTTTGATTGGGATATAGAATACATACTGATGTTTTTAATCAACATCTAGTATTGTTCAGCAATATATTTTTTCTACATATTTTCCTAAACTGATGATCTGTGTAACATAAAATGAGTCTCAATTTTGGGATTTTGTCACACAGTTAGTCAATAAAAATAAGTACAGTTAAATGAATATCAGAAAGATTGTATAATACAAATGTTCATGCAAGTTGAGAGAAATTGTGAATGGGACCATATAGCACCTGTTCGGATTGTAAATAGCTCTTGTCAAAATCCTAAACGAAGTCACTTTTGTCTGCTTTCGGTTTTTATTCTGCCAGAATTTATAATTACTAAATCCTGTAGTAACACACACTAACCTATAGGGAAGCCATAAACAATGTTGTCATGTGCCATTATCACAACACCTATTACTTGGAAATGAGAACATACCCGACATGAACTAAATTTTGTGAGAAGCAGATGCTGTTGTTTAAAAGTGTAGCTGATTATGGAAAGTATCTGTTGATCATCAATCAAGAGAATGCGTGACTGAACTAAAAGAAGCAGATGCTGTTGATTAAAAGAGTGGCTGAATATGGGAAGTGATGTTGACCATCGAGCAAGAGGATGTGACAATACTAAAATATAGCATGTAGCAAGTCATAATAATGTCATTTGTTCCTGATCATCATCATCAGAAATAGCATTGTAATAGAACCAAACATTTTGTTGTTGTATTAACAGCTCCCAATGCTCACCTATGTTGAATATGCTTTACTAATTTTATTTATGTACTATGTTTTTTTATTGTTGTAGTCTTAATCAATTTCATGACAAACATGATGTGTTACAGGGTACCTATTTTCTAATGAATAGTCAATAATGCTTTAATGTTTAATAACATTACAGCTTTTGTCTCATAATTCAATACAATAAAGTAGTAGAAGCCATCATATCAATGAAATAATTCTACATTTTTATCATTAATTTATTATAGATATTTATATCACATACCTTATGATGTGTATGAGTAATGTTCTCTTTATATTAAAATTTTAGCTATGTGCATTTGAAGCATTTAAATAGAATATGCAAAGAAATTTTTTTTCATGTTCTATTTTAATGAAAATGCAACATTCAAATTTTTTTCATTTGTTTACACCTGAAAGATATTGTTAAGCACTAATACATGAATAATTTGTGGAGTGTCAGAACAATAAAACTGTTTATCAATCATAATTAAAAATATTAACAAATGTCACTGTACATGTGTAATAAAAGAATGATAGACAAAATTCACTACTTGTCATAAGCAGAATTTTCTTCCATATTAAAAGTTAAATTTTGATTTTGAAGTTTTAAGTTTTCTGTAACATCTTCATATATAGGACATCGTACTGCAACATTTTCATTTTCACAATTTTTTTTCATGACGAATCGTTTAATGGTTTTCGGTATAAATACTGTTAGTACACCCAGTATATAAAACATAATAATTCCCAATACACCTCCTGCAATCACATAATCTATATTACCGGAGCCTAAAATTTTAAACATAAATCATTGATGATTTAAGACATTGAAAACAAAACAATCGAATTCATGCTAGTTAATGTTGGTCATTATCACAAAATACTATAGCTATAACCCTATGTCATAGGAGTCTATAATATATGAGACTAGTTAATTACCTATTACAATATTGACATAAAAATGTCTATATTATAACGTCTACTGAAATTTCATGAGGAAATAATAATAAGTTGCAAGGTAGCTACATGACACTAATAAAAAATGAGTACAGGCATTAAACTTGATCAAATTTTAGGTTGTAATTGTTAGATATTTCACATACGCAAAAATTTGAAAAATAATTTTTAAGCACTCATATGAAACAACAATAGCTATACAATACACATCATGAAAGAATTTCAAGAATATATAGTTTAATTCACATTCTGGTTAATGATTTACACTTTGCTAATTAATACAAAAGAACATTAACTACCATTATTTCTGGTGATAGTATTTCCATTTGTGTCATTATCTTTTTCATTAATTTCTAGTATGTAGAATATTTTAGAATACGATAATATGTTCATATACCTCGAAAAGGAGTAATCAAATGATAAACCAATTATTGGAAATACGGTGATTCTATATTTTCCTATCTGTAATAATGTAAATTTCATAGCAGATACAGAACCCACTAATAGTCCAGTAATTAACTTGTTGTGATAAACTTCATTTTGAATAATTACTGAATATCCAATTATTTCCAAATTGTTATTTAATAGAGCTAAATCCTGTGAGTAATTGCAGCTGACAGTTAGGAAAATGCCAGCAGGCATAATTGAGCAAAAATTTAGAGTAGTAGATGTGTGATATGATATTGATTCTAAGAAATATGAGAAGGTTTTTTGGATATTTATTATAACGCTAAAGTAGGAAGTAGCTAAACAATGGTTATTAATAAGTAGCCGGTAGATTCTACAATAATATATAATATACTTACTTATATGGAAGGTGCTTCAAGTTTGGGGGATAGCATCACAAGCCAATTTACTCTCATGAAAATCACTTGTATTCATAAATACAATATCTTCATACTAACTAAGCAAAATACAAGTTTCACAATTCTTTTCAATGCTTCATCCCCCAAGCAAGAAATCTGGCGGGACCAGTGCCCCCACATCCCCACACTTACTCATCCCTGAGAGTAGATGCTAAAGTTTCAGCTGTTGGTGGTATGGGGAACTAACAGTAAAGGGTTTATAGTTTACTTAACACCGGAGTTACTAACCCTAGAAGAAACTACTGCAGTGAATATATCTAGCATAGAATAAACTACGTATTACACTCATTACAAAATTAACAAGATATTTCACTTTCAGGTTTATTTAGACTCATGGCTCATCACAACAAATTAGCATGTTCATGAAATATTTTACCATAATCATTTATTGAGCAGCAAATAAGGTTGCTAGATATCTTCACAATGTTATATACAGGTAAGTGACCAGTGAAATGACTCACATTATTACACAATGTTCTCTCAAACTGTATTGGGCAAGCTTATTACCATCTGATAGGTTAGTAATTATAGCACATAGTTTTCATTTAGAGAAAACTTTACACCATTCGTTACCAACCCTAGTACAAGTTGAATGCACCACTCCATTGGGTCAGTATGGAACCTACACTATCTTGGGCCTTCGGCCTTTGGTAGTATAAATTCCATACCCACCTCCCCATAGTGGTGTAACCTAATCATATACTTAACTTAATTACATAGCCAATTGTGTAATTTTAAGATACAAGAAATTGCCTTTATCACAATAAACCAAATGGCTTTGTTTTAGGAAGGTTGAGATATATCTCATATTTATACGTCTTAAGAGTTGAATATGCTAACAAACTCATGTTTGGATACGAAAGGATTAGTGGTGAATGGAGATGTTTTTAGTTGTTTTTACTTAATTCATTCAGAATTGCACATGAGCACTTACCTTGCAGTACACTGGAATTTATTACTGTTAGTAGTTCTGGTATAATAAATCCAGTATTACTTATTTCATATACAAATACTTGATAATTTCCATCTCGAACTGGCCCAATATATTGTTGTTGAGATAAACTGTTTGAGTTTATAAGAGAATAATAGTGGTAATTTATCAATATATTTGGATTTGGTATTAACACTAAAAATACCCCAGAATAACCTGATGGCCTCTCAGAATAGGATACATCTAGCAATAAGCAATTGTTCTTGGAATTTTCAGTGGCAGTTACATTTTGTATTCTATAAGAACCTTAAATAAAGAAATAGCTATTTGTATAAAATAGAAATATTGTACTTGCACATGTCTATTCAATAGTAATACATAGGCATCTGAGAATAATACCATAGTACTGATGAGTGCAGGAAATGCTTGTATATTGTTTTGGCTGTACATTTTTACAACTACAAAATTGTGTCTAAAATCATGAGTTCACAAAATTGAAAAACATGAACATGTGAAGGTAATTTGCTTATTAACTGGATGCAATTCATTTCATCATGATTGAGCTGTGTTATATTAAGACATTCTTAGATCTAGCAAATGAAAATATGATATGGTATATTGCTTTCATTGAATACAATGTGACTAAAATTATTTTTTCAACTAAACACATTATTGTTACAAGGTGTTATTGCAATGTGGGACATTCAACTGACTTTACCAACTGAATTATCATAAGTTTTTACTTACTCAAAATTATATCTGATGAAGTTGAATTTACACAATTAGTAATGTTAATAGAAGCAATAAATCTACTCCTTAGTGGCAGTTGGTTTGTTGACAATGATATTAAGGTAGACGAATCATTTCCAATACATCTTACACCATTACTGGAGTTAAATCTGTATATTTCATTGCTTGCAATGTCCTTTAACTTCACAGAACACAAAATAATGAATTGAGGCTGAAAAATCGGAAAATGTGATAACATAAAGCGGTAGATTAGTGTTTAAAAAAACATGCTAATATGTATAAGTAAAATATATGTGTATGAACATACATACATCAGGTGATCAGCTAGCTATAGAGTTGTGACTGAACAAGTAACTATATCTGTTGATACTTTAACAATGAATAACTAGCATACATTGCTAATTCTAATGAATGTATCACAATAGATAGAAGGTAATAACATACAAGTAAACTAATTAAATTATTATTACTATATCATTTAAACGGCAATAATCCATTTTAGCTATTGCCAGTATTTCTTGGCAGATAGCATTGATGGTGGAGCAACATTCCACACATATTTAAAACCACAGGAATGAACTAGATATTACCCAAAACTTGTTTATTTTATCTAACTAGAAAATCCTGTTCATTATTACTGCTACTTTCCTTAGTCCTGAACACATCCTGATCATATTGATACATAACTTACCACCAATACTTCAATATAAACTACATTCATAGAAGCTGTTGTGAGCACTCTAACTTCACTAGATTTTATTGTATCTGGACTATTCTCTAATAATATGAATGAAAAGATAAAATAATAATATGTCCATAATAAAGGCAGCAAATGATTTACCTGAGCTGGTTTGCTTAATAAAGTTCCAGTGATTGAAATAATAATAATAATAGTAGTAGTTTCTCTTTATATACAGCCACATTGTGTTAAATCTTATATTTGTATATTATCTGTTAAACCCAGTATAAAAATAAAAATATTACATTGCAGTTCTGACCCTATTACATTGAGTATGATACAGTATTTATACACTATAATGTAGTGAAAGTAACTGATATTGTATTGGCTTGAGTCCAAATGATTTTGTCTAGATAGGAAATTACTTCTATTTATATTACTACAGCTATGTTCTGTATAATACAAAAAAAATATCTTGAAAGTATGAATAAATAATACTGGTAAAAATTTGCTAAATCTATACTAGTTATAGTTTATGATAAGAGCTAAATTAGACCGCTCACTTTATATGAAATTATTTTTCAGTATTTTGTAGCAATATAAACTGTGTTTGTGTAGAAATGAGTATTGAAGCAGAAGTTATTAATGCTCAATTTATTAACAAGGATATATTTGAAGTTACAATAAAGACAGTAAGTATGAGTTCATTATTTTATTATGGCAATATTAAAAAGTAAGACAAAAAATGGTACTGAATTAATTGTCCATGAAAAAAGTTGTAAACCAGCAAATGCCCTTTCTTATGAATCCTATTTTTTTTTACAAATTCATGATCATTGGTGTTTAGTAATTGATTGAGCTATGTTGCCCAAATGGAAATCTGTGACTACTCCCAGAAGTTTTGTAGTCATGGTCACTTAATTGGTAAAATTTGTAACTTAACTGTATAAATGTTTGATTAGCAGGTTTGGCTAGCACTTCTTGTCTGTAATGTGGGTATATAAGGCCCGCCAACTACCTCACAATTTTGTGGTTTCAGGATTACAGCTTTATTAAGCATCACGTTAACACTGCTAGTAACTAATTTGGCTCATATACCCAATACACTAGTTAGTAGTACAAACTCATCTGTGTCATCATTATACACCGGAATTATTTACCTCTAGATAGTTGCAACAAAAAACATAAGAGATCATTGTAATATCTGTTTCATCCTTTGCTTCTATTATCACATTATTGGCTATATTGAAGCTAGACAATACATGAGAAGTTTCTTCTAGGTTTATTTTGCCTCTCAATAAAAATATGTTATAAAAAGAGAGTAATAATTATTGTAACTACTACATTATATTATGGCAACAACTACTTTATAACTGACAGGATTATACAAGTAAGGACGTTAACGTAGTCATGAGAATCCATAGCACAGTGAGTATATTAGCTTCTCCTTGTGCGCTTCTTCTTTTTTGCAGATTTTTTAGTGCCATCATCATAGTAAATGTATACTGCACACAATTGGACACATGAGCAGTGATAGGGAAGTAATCTATCCACTCACTAACAAAGTCAGGGGACAGAGTAATACCTATTTAACCTAACTTACCAAAACTAATAGCTTTTTATTCGCTAAACTGGTTAGCAGATGCTGTATTCAAGTAATCCACAGAATATTGACAAGCAAGGTTTTCTTTATAGTAGGTGTAACAAGAAAAATGAAAATGACTAGCAATAAATAACAATTCATCATGCATTTCAAAGCCATGCTTACATCAACTTCTCTGTGCACATTATTGGGAGCCAGAAACAGTAATTTATCCACCCAATTGGATGGACACAACAAATATTTATGTACTTGCCGATTTCTTCAATTGTTTTTGGGTCATTTGACAAAAATTTCTTAGGAATGATGCTGACATGGCTTTTACCAATGATTTTCCATTGTAGATTCGTACACTATTGAATACATTGCAAGTTTGTTTACTCTACTATTGTTAAACATCTACCATATTGCAGACACATAATCTTTCAATTCAGTACTGCATGATATGAACTCCATAAGGATGAGCAATAATATTGTTAAATTACACAGTACCATGCAAATACACTTCACTGATTGAAAAGTGTCCATTTAAAAATGAATTAAAATTGTAAAATAGTGTACAATGTGTTCAAAAAAGGTTTGTTAATGTTTACAGTTTTCTCAAATATTTTTCAAGTATAATGATGAGCATAATTTTACGTTATTGTTATGGTTGTCAATGAACCATTTTCAGGCAGTGCTTACATAGCTTCTTCGTATTCATTGAAGGATGCATGAGTAACTATGGGAACCCATATAAGTCCTCCTGCATACAGAGAAGTATTGTCATTATGGTGTTTAGAGTAGACATTGGCACATCAAGTAAAGAACCAAATGCGTAACTGTTTGTGTGTTATAGTGTTCACTGGATACATGCAAAATAGGTATTGTAACCATTCCACCTCCATGGCATTTTCTATTGAGACTATTAGCCACTGATAATCTTTCTCCTTCGCTATTTCAAGACACCTCTGCTGAGCATGTGCTACTTTGTAGCTGATTTCAGAGTTATTGCAGTAGCTTTTACTTCCTAGGTCTAGCATATAGTGCACAAGAAGGACAGCCGTATTTGGTTTGAAGTGAGATTGATGAGGAATAACAACTTTATCAAGTGCAGGTGTACAGCTTCCCAAGTCATAATAATTATATAATTATGTGTCTAAATAATATAAATTACTCTATGACATAACATTGGACCATCCAAATCCTAAAAAATGAATGCAGAAAACAATATTGCATGAAAAATAATCCCGTATTATATCATTTAAATTTATTTATCTTAAAGATAGTTAACAATTTAGCATTTTTACAGTCACGAAGATGGCATAGATTTATCCCAAGTTGCCACTGGAGTAACCAATCTGAGTTATTTAGCTCTTAAACTTCATGTGATTATGTATATGAAACAAAAATTCAAGTAACGCATTATGGTTAATATTTTGGACCCTATCTGCATGATTCCTGGACTGTTAAAAATTGTCACAACAATGATCACAATCAATAGTTGCAAAAATGTTTATATTGCTTACAGTTATTTAGTGTTTAAGGTTTACGAATCTATAAAGAGACATCCTAATAATTGTTTGGTAATATAATAGAGACATTTAGACATGATGTAATAATAAGTAATTCTTGAACTTCATAATATTAATTCGAATTGTGCTGAATTTTGTTAAATATCAATATAATATATATAATTATATTAGGTATGGAATTTTGTCATAATTTTTTTTTTAATTCTTAAATTTTTATTAGAATCCAGGCATGTGTGAACATTCAATGGATATTTCTCTGTCTAACAGTAGTAGTACATATAACCATGAAATTGAAAGAATACCTGCAACTATATCGAACATTGTGACTCACTGCAGTAATGAAAGTGTAATGACAATATTAATAAACTTAAAAAAGAAGCAAATGTATAATATGATTCTTAATTTTGAAAGTGTCAACTTTACCTTAAATGATATTATTAGTAAGTTTTGTCATTAAAATATTAAATATATAGTTTAACTAACTTTACAATAGCACATTGAAGAGCTGCATACTAAGGTATAAAGTTTATTTCTTACATTATTAATTAATTAATTGTTCTACTGTTAAAATTATTGTTTAGCACAAAAATAATAAAACAACCAAAACATGAACCCAGGATATATACACTCATAATGCATCTAGTTTTATAGCTTCATATCATAATAATGGAAAGTGTTTAGACCAGACACTCTTTTTCACTTTCAACTGAACTCCAGCAAAAAAATTACAACGTTAAAACTGATTCTGACTAAGATTTTTTGTTAGCAGTTCTGCTATTACATTTTCTGTAGGATAACAATTGCTCTTGGATGACATCAATTTTTTTTGTTTCTACAGCTGGAAAACTGCTCAATTGTGAAACATAGCGAAGTAAATTTATTATTTTTCTCGAAATCATCTCGCTAATCTGAGTCAGAGTATAGAACCCTTTTGTTTGATTTTCCTTTAAGCAGACCAAAAGCTTAACTTGAAGATATGGCTAATCATGATTGTTTTCACTAAAGTCCAATCAGAGTATTTAGTGGTGATGAATAATTGGCAATATTATTATTCCTGTCATATGAAATATGATTTAGTTTAAAAAAAAGGAAATACACAAGCCTTTCAACAACTGACAGATACATTGCTGGTCGATTTTCTTATGATTTTCTATGCCAATTTTTATAAATCTACTGCATGTATTAATTGGAGTTAGAGACTTAGCAAAAACGATTTTGACTGTAGACAGACAGAACAATCTAGACTACATGTGTTCTGTAATTTTTTATCACATTATAGTGAATTTTTCGATTTTTTTTTATTTAAAGCTGCTTTGCTAGTGATTGCTTGACATTATTTCAAATTCTCCTCATTTTGCTGCAAGAACTAAGTCATCCGCATACTTCATGTGAACATGGCTCCTTCACATCTGTTATAGATAAGAATTACTCTCACTTTGAATAAGTTCTGCAATATTAAGTTAGTAGAATGTGATATTCCATTCAAACTGGCAATACTTTTATCTAGTTTGCAAATGATATATTACCCTTCTCTCGTAATATCTTCTGGAAAATTCGTGTACATTCCTCTCTCAAGATTTCCCTTTAGAAAGGCTTGCTCTCCCAGGTACATCAGAGTCTATAAATTTATTTATTAGGAGTACTTAGCAGAGAGCACTTTGTAATTTATTACTAGTCACTTTTGGTGTACAAGTTGAACTTGTTTAGTACAAGGCTAATATTAATTGCTTTCTACTTGCTATTGAGGCTTATACTAATCCACTTGTTTTCCAGACTACCATAGGGTTGTCTTCTGGATCCACTCATATAAACAGCAATGAGAGCTCAACTTACAAGCAATAGTATCTAAAGTACAGTCCCTTTAGTATAATTATAAACTTTGATTTTTTAGCCTTTACTTAAAAAAAAAATTCTGTTTCATTTTATATCTTTTTATGCTCTGCAGCACTAAACTTTCCTGGTTGGTTAATTTAAGCCATTCACTGCTACTAGTGTATGACAGTTGCACAAACGAACATCTAATGAATTTGTAATACTACATGCCTACACAATGCTTTAAGTAAAAATAGAAGTATTTTTTTACAACTTCTTACTGTAATGAAAGTAATCATATCTTATCTCACAAGGAAGAGTTATTGCCAGCCTCAGTGGTAGGTGCTGCCACCAGAAGTTGTCTCTATCAAAGATCCAGGTTATATGGACGGATTATGGGGTCTGCCCTTTTCTCTCATAAGCTAGGCTAAGGGTTTGTTAGTACTAGGGCTTATGGATGACTTCATTTAAATAGAAACAGAGTTTTAGTACAACAACTAAAAGACTGACTGTTGGAGTATGTGATTCAGCCAATTTATATAGAAAACCAGCCAACACACCCCCATTCTGAGTGACCATGACATAGAAATATAATGTGCTCAAATATGGTTAGTTGAGAGTTATCCTCCAAAAAAATGGCCAAATATGGTTACAAAATAGAAGGGAAAGTGTGAACTAGTGTTAGGGTGAAGTGAACTGTATAATATTAATTAGTGATCTGCAAATAAAATGTTATGGAGTAAACACAATGTAAAGTGAACAATTAGTTAATGAACAGTTACATGTGAGAGTATGGTGATGGCATTGGTCTGTGGTGGAACCTATACCACACTTACAAAAATAGAATAATGGCAAATTTTCTCATGTAACAGCCAATATTATACTAGTTAAAACTTAACCAGACGTTTCCCATTTCTTTCCAAAGTCCTCTTCAGGGTGTTAACAAAATTGTATACTTTAAACCTAATTGTGTATGCTCATAGTTTGTTTTAGATGCATCTAAGTAAATAACACTAATGATTCACAGACATTTCAGTAACTATTGTATTTTCACTTTGTATTATATCAGGTACATTTAATGTCCAAAAATATCACTTCAGAGAAGTACCGAATCAATATTTAACATGTCTAGAAATATATTACTTGGGAAACTTTACGGAATTTAGGGCATTGATAATATTTCAAACCACTTCTTCCAACCTACAGTTTGTAGTAGTTAAGCATGCCAGCCCTATGAAGTACAGGTTAAAGTCAAGGTTTATGGATGGTATATCATACATATATGATATTTCTAATAATGGATCCTTGCACAATGGCATTAATCATCCAGCTGCAAAATTATTGAGTACTCCAGATCTCATAGTAGCTGGTAAGTTATACAACAAAATTGTTTTTCAAGAATTTAATCTGGAAAGACAACTTTGTCTAAACATGCAACTAGTAAATGTTAATTATAATGACTATTGTAACAATGAATTTTATTAATTCTAATGTTTTGAAGAAAAGTAATCACGTATTGTGAAATGTTGCAGTGTCACCAGGGAATCAAAACCATAACCTCTGGTTTTTGACACTACATTATAGAAGTCATCCCAGTTCAATAGTTAACCCCTCACATGAGGGGGATTGTTTTTTTATGAGACTCCAAAAGCTATTCAGATGGCACATAATTTGTGGCCCGACATGTATGAGACTACGGCAAACAGTATATACAACTCAACCGTATAAAGTGTGGGAATCTTAGAAGCATTGGGTTAGTGAAGCTCAGAAGAATGAGTCCCACTCTACAATTAGGTCTGAGGCCGCTTCAATTCCTTGTTACTGCTAATAATTTTACAGGCTTTCTTATAATCCATTTGGTTGAGAAGTGCTCTTTTAAGATTTTATGTATGGTCAACACCTAAAAACATGTGTACTGAAGCTATTGAGCTATAACTGTAGGCTGGTCCAGCATTTACAGATAACTGCCTCAACCAAAACTATCCAATATGGTCTAGTTTTTTTGCTAATAAATTGATATCATCGGTTTTATTGGAGAAACTTAACACATGCTTTAATTAACAAATCAATAAAGAAATTAAAAAGGTATCATAAGTGATATCTAAGGCATTTAAAATGTATGATGAAATAGATGAAAAGTTCCATTTAGGGTTAAGGGAACCTAAGTCTCCCCCACTTTGTACATGAAACACTATTATATACTTGTATATACAATGGTTAAATATCAAATGTGACGTTATTACATTGACTTTGTGTTTTGTTTGTTCTATGTTAGATATCTTCACTACAGTAGTTTTTACTGCCTGAAAAGTTAGCTGTAGCAATACTCTGTGTTAGTACATAGGGGCTTCCCCTCATCCCCAGCTTATATTTAGCACAAAAAAACTTGACCAGATTGCATAGTTTTGGTTAAGACAGGTATCTGTAAATGCTGGAGTAGCTGTAATTACTACTATTCAGAGTAGTGAAATTTCTCACGCTCCACTCTTGCTATTAATCCCAAATACCACGGTTTTGGTGACCTTATAAAAAAATAACTAATTATATACACAGTATATTTAGGACAGAATTGATATACAATGTATGCATTCTTATGCTAGATTATTCACAATAGTATTAGGGTCACAAACCCAAGGTCATGATATCACATAGTGTATAGAGCAAGCTCATCTCAGCTTTGGCTCATGAAATTTCTCGCTGCAACAGTGCTATTTATCTCAATATCACAGTTTTCGGTGCCATTGCTAATAATAACTCATCTATGGTGGTTAAAGTTTATTTTAAGAAGAATATTCAAAGTTTAAGTTGGTTGATATTTGAATCATAAGTTCTGTGAAGTGATGGATGACTTCATAATAACATACTCTGTGTTTTAAATTTTTGTTTCAGATAAAATTGAGGATAATTGCTTTGTTACACATTGTAATCACACTGTCTCTTTTAACTGTATTTGTTCAAATAATGAAATTCAAGTCATATTAAAATCACGCACAAATTCTAGTGGAGAAATTTTTGCTAGTACAAGCCAGTGCAATTCACAGCCAACAGTCACTGTCAGAGATTTTGGTGTGTATGATGCAATAGCATATTTATTGAAGACAAATGATGATGTTGAGACTCTATATATTGGGAACATTACAATTGATTTAACTGGTAAGTATCCGAGATAGATTAGAGAGAGTATAGGTAGTATTGAATATTATTGGCAGATGAATGATTTCATTCTACATTGTAATCACTATAATTTAGCAAATACCAACGTACATAAGTGTAGAAGTTAAAGAATGATATATAATACATGATAAGCTATACTATAGGTGGGGATTTGGCCTCCCTCTGCCTTGTTGAGTTGAGTAGGGGTTGATGTCAGCTGTCCAATTCCAATGTAGTGCCACCACCAGAGTTCTGTCTCACAACCAGCTTTAGCTAGTTTCCCCAAACCCTTCACCAAACTTTCAGGTTTCAATGGTGACATGAAGGGTCAGAACTAAGAACTCACGAGGTTATCTGACACACATATATTATATACAACACTGCACATGTATGATACAAAACAAACAAAAGTGCATGCGTGTATGTAGTTTGTTCAGCCACTCCCTCCCCTCTGAGGACCACTGCATGATGCTTTAGACTAGCCCCCCCCCCCCTCTAGGCCATCTGCTTGGATGGCATCCTTCCTTTCTCTAACTGCCCCACACTATATATTCGAAAATGTAGACATATTTTTTGTCATGTACACAAAAATGTTGAAGAAACTATTCTATATAACTGTTGGATGTACTTGTTATGCATGCACAGTAGTTAAACATTAAAATTACTAAAGTTCATAGTGAAATATTTTAAGATATTGAGTCTTGACTAGTATTATCCTCAATGCATACTATTGTCTTGAATTTGTACACCCAATTTAGTGTGTCAATTTTTTTCCTTAAAATTATTTCTATAAATACATTAAATTGTAATTTTTCTACAGTTTATTGTGAGGAGAATGTCACTACTACTTTTATAGTTCCAGGTTTGTCTTTACTTTAATGAAGTTGATATATCGAAGTAATGTAGTAAATTTTTTTAGAAATCTATACAATTCATTATAACATAAAGAGACCGTGTTTTACCAGTTGTAGTTTGTAGTCTAGCTTAATATTCTTTGGAAAACCTTACCATGTTAACTTTGATGTGTGTCTAACACTTATGATTGAATAGCAGTAGCTAGTTCATGAATTTGACCTAGTATGTGTTGTGTGAAAGTTTTAATGTGCGTATTGTATTATAAGTGTAGCCATTAATATAGCTATTAACCACTTTATTGGGCTGGCATGAAAACATTAGAGTATGCTTTCAATACATTCCAATATCAACAGCTACAATTGTGAATATGTAAGTAATTTTGCTGTTCTTTTCTAGTGGCCCTCTCATACAGGTTAAGTTATCTGTATGATGTTTATAATTTTATACTGTTAAACATGTTGAAGTCTTCATTACACTATTATCGACCCTAGGAATCAAGATTTCAGAAAATACAGTAAGTAGAAACTTTTTTTTATAGACAGCCAGCTCCCCAGCCCTTCATTCTTCCTCAGTTAAGCTATCGAGTGGTACAAAACAATGTAAAAGACCATTAAAAGTCTTTTTGATTAATGATATTGTTGCATGACGTACTATTTATTGTAGCATGTAAGCAAATGATATAAAACTAATGATGTATCTCTATGTAATTATTGTTACAAAATTTTATTTTTGTATAGGCCGCTACTTACAAGGCTTCTTTAAACATAATACTATAATCTTTACATATCAAATCTAGTATAATATAAAATAATATCATGATTCACTCTCTGTATATCTAATGAAATTATTTTGACACATTGTTTATATAGAAAAATCAAATACTTGGAAAATAATTGGTGCAGTTCTTTGTGGTGTAGCAATTTTTGTCATTATTTGTGCCGGTGTTGTAACAGGTAAATAATTTATAATGGTTAATTTTTAAATGTATAATAATAATAATAATTATATAGTAAGAGTTTGCTTAACAAACAAGTTTGTTTCTTTATGTATATATACTATTCTCCACAGCTTTGTTTCATAATACTATGCCAGGTTACACACAGAAAACAATTTAGGGAAGTGCAAAATAAATTCATAGATTTTAGGAGGTCAGTGAGACACACATTCTTTTGTGCACAAGAAACTTGATGATTACATGTTGCATATTAAAAAAATAGTACATAATAATGAAGAATTTAAAAGAGGGCCGAAGGCTTTTCAAAGGTAGGAAAATGCACCAATTTGCCCTCCTTCATTGTAGCCCTGCTATAAAAGCTAATTGGCACCTTTTCAACTCTTCAGTTGTGATGGAACATTTAATAATTGGTTAAGTATTTTGCGACTACAATAATACAAAAGTATTGTAAATATTTTTATTAAATCACAATTGCAATTGAAACATTATTATAATTTTAACGCACAATTACATATTATAAAACTGTAGCTATGGAATAATAAATCTTGCACATACTCGACTGAATTTTAATTATTTATTTATTGTGATATTTATAGTTATCTGTATAAGATGGAAGACCAAAGGATCAAATGGTGAGCCCATTTAGTACAAATACCTCTTGATGGTGATCCTTCCACCAGGGTTCCTAGTTAGGTGGCCTGTATATGTGCTTGCTATCCGGTCTTCTTGAAAGAGATCTTAGGGAGACAATCACACAAAGTGGGACTATCAATAAATTCAATAAAATTAAAATGATCACACATTATATAAAGAGGTTTGACAGCCATGCAGACTCATTGTCTCAACAATGAAGACTGTACGCTACATTAGCTATTTTTTTGGTCTGAGGATTAATTTGGTAGTAGCATGTTGTACGGAAAATGGTGCAAAGGGTTTACACCTTTGTTACTTCATTATTGCAGTTTTGCTCTGTAAATTTAATGTTAATGTGGGCAGTATCCGAATTTTGTTATTATTTTCATAATGTTGCATGATAGAAATAATGTTTAAATCATTATTCTGTACTCTAAAGTAACAAAAAAATGCCAAACCTAATGTTTTACTATTATATACTGTAAAAATAATTAAATCTGAAGTTTAACTAGCCTGCATTTAGTTATGTACTATTTAACATAGTTTTCAATGTGTTAGAATTTTATTGTAGGATATTATTGTTATTAAATAATTTTACATATGAAGTTTATCTTCAGGGACTGCAGAAGTTAATACTCATAAAGATGGAGCTTCTAAAGGTATCAGCATTTTCTAATGCACAACAAGCAAATAAATAATGTTACATAAAAATAATGATTCATTTCAGTAGTACTGGCATATGTAATTGCAGCATGGTCAAGTGGTTATGTTCATTTATATGCATATAATATTATAACAGCTGTATCTTATAAAACAGATAACTTACTTAGCTTCAACAGGTATGAAGAGGCTAAGTGCAATCTGATGCTTGAACTATTGAAACATGCTTCAACTTAAACTTCATTCTTAGACTGTTCAATTGTGTTCATTTAGATGACAAAGTTGAGATGAAATCTGTACCAATTGCACCGGAAGATGTTCTGGGTAAGAATTTTATGTCACATACACACTTTACAGATGCTCAGATATTATTTATTAAGGATTGTTATCACAACAAAGTAAATAATTTACAAATTAATATGTATGAATTGAACTAATACCACAATCAAGAAAACGTTATAAATATTAGCCGTGCAATAAACATTGCCGTACATCGATGATAAACAATAATAAAGTAATGAGTACACATGAGTGCATAATTATAATTCTTTAGTTCTTGCAAGAGAGGACAAGTCCAACATCCTGATTTTAATTTTTATTTTCCACAATGCTTTAATCTAAGTAAAAAAGCAATATTTCTTAATAAACACATAACAGCAGCAATGATTTTAGTTGATATTATTTGACACAAACTTTTATTGTTGATTGCATGGTGACATAAAGTGGAAACATCTATAAACTTGTGAAGAAAGACTAAATCAGATCCAATATAATAGTGTGTACAAGCATTCTATTTATTTGTTGTTGTTGTTTTGTGAATCTATTAGTTGTGGTTTTATAATATCTCTAAAAGATAGCATGTAAAACTATAGTAAAATAAATATTGAAGTTTGATTTCTAGTTTTTCATATTTTTGGCATCAGTGAGAATCATATTTAGTGATACTATAAGCACACCATTTATTATGTATAAACTTTCTTTTGAATTATAATTAGGAAATAGTGCTTACTCACCTTTCTGCAGAAGTAGTAGAATGTAATTCAGATGCTTAAGCATGGATGCTAAGTACATTATTTTTAACACACAACTGATTGCTTGTTAGTTGATTTGGCTATCACTCAGGTGTATTCTCTTTAAGTCCAGCAAGTTATCCCTGCAATTGTTGCTTTAGTTTGAATGAATAGCTCTGATCACAACTACAATAAAAACTTTCAATATGTAATGCTTCAAAATTGGAATGCTGTGTAAGGAAAAAGCTTGATCATCTATTGGATACTATTTCTGGTTGAAGTACCTTTGACCTATTTAAGCTTCATTATGCAAAACTTACATAGAAATATAAAATTAGGTAGATTTTTTTCATTCTGAGCTTTTAGAATCACTTGACAATGATTTTATTTCATAACAGCCACTCACTGCTGTGATTTGTGACTCATAATGTATATTTAAATGTGTTCAATTCTTGGTAGTGGGTTTTATACTAACCATGTCTATTTTTTGATAAGTTTGAGAATCCAATAGCAAAGGTTAGCCATTAGTTTGTCAGCATCATAAATTTTTCTAAGTTTACATAAATTCCTTCCCCCATATCATGGTGAGATACATTTACCTATTTGCATCTAATACTTTCAGCCTCAGACATATCCTGTTAATTCTGTGAGTCATAACTGGTTCATTTTGTTCATTGAAGATATATTATTATTGTAACACTTTATTACAGATGATTTTTTTCATCAAATATAATTTTTATTCATTTTTTGTGACATTACACAAGTACACAAGTTTTCATTATTTCTTAATATCCTAAACATAGAGATTGCATTAATAATTCAATGCTAACCTTCCTACACAAAATCGGTGGCCTCATTACCTCATTTTGAACTTCATTTGAGGGTGTTGTTGCTTGAACGTGTGCTGGAAATACCTTGTCTCAGAAAATGACTGCTGGAGCGTAAATCCAGCAAGCAGTTCCCAAGCTTCTAGTTACACTAAGCTAAATGGCTATACCAATGTCCCCCGACACCACAGAACATTCAAGTTACAATAATAATTAGCCTATACACACTCACTCAGTGATACAGAAGAAACTTACAAAACCAAAAGGTGGCCACACACCAGAACAAAGGGAACAAGAAGCAAAACCACATGAGGAGTCAGTCCTAATGAGCATGCTCGGTTCCATGAATGAGGTGTAAATGCATGAGTAGCATGTGGTTTGTATAGGTAGGAGGTGGGGCTGGCAGCATTATTTCCAGGTATCAAGCAGGCCTAGACAGAGGGTCCCGATATCATAAACAGGATTCCCGGCATGCTCTTGACTCTAGCTCCTTCTATTACAATAAAAAAATAACGTAGCCATTCAAAGAGAACCCTCCAGAATTGCCCATTATTCTTTCAATTTGATCCACATATCCTCTAAAATAAGTGTTCCAACACACAACAACTCTACATATCATTTTTACAAGTGATATAATGGAATTATCAGGTCAAGTTCCTCTAGTCTGATGACATGCTGTACATATTGTGCAGTTGAAGTCAGCTACATTAATAACAAACAGTACTTTTATTCCTGTTGTTTATGCCTACCATTTTCTTTACTGCTCATGACTTAAAATTTCTTTTATGTTCATTGTTTCGCAATTTTAAATTTTTTGCATAATACGTAATCTCTGCTCTTTAAAAAGGTTGCATCTCAGTTATTATTTTTGTGCACATTGAAATTTAAATGTATGTATACACTTCTTCAAAACGATTATTATATTGTATTGTGAGGTGTGATTGGTTTAAAATATACCTTATGCGTGAATATACTCAAGCTATATGTAAGCTTTAAAGTGTATTCAATATGATTTGCTAGCTTTGCTAAGTTAGTCAAGTATTAGTAAATAAACCTGATGTCAAAATACATTCATAAAGATAAACGTAGAATATACTACATGCATTTGTTAGATAGTACTCAATTTTTGTCTATTATTATGAAAGACTGCACCTCATTTACTATTATTAAAGAATATTATTATCCTATTTTTTTCAGAAGATAAAGAAGAATCCAAATTATAAGCAAAGCTTGTGAATTAACTAACTTTAACAGATACTGATATTATATTCAATTTTGTTTATCTGTATTTTCTTAATGACGTAATTGGCTACATGTTAGCCACAAGTATAAGTGTTAAAATTTTCAGAATTATTATTCATAAAAATGAATCTGAACATAACTGCTGGTATAGGACACTCTCAGTTTGGCTAGAATGTTTTAAATCTTCATCTGAGTGACTTCAATGAGATAGGAGAAATGTTTGCAAATGTCTATGCTCACAATACAAGGTTGACACGTACTGATAAGGGATCATGCAAAAACAATGAGAAAAAACATGCTAAAGCATCATGCCAAAGTTAGTTTATATGAAGGAATATGACTACAAATTAATGACTGCCAAATGGGAGACCGAGAAATGATAAGGTGGAGCCAACACATGCATATAAATTTTAACTCATCACTTACAACTTCTAAACACTAGCTTCAATTCTTGCAGGCATCTTAGTGTCCTGATAAACACAGGGCAGAACGAATTGATTGGGCATGTCTATTACTCCATTATGATCTTTCAAGATATATATACAAGCTTTGTAATAGGTTGACTCTACATCTTCACATTCATTTTGAGGTAAACTATACACACTAACCAATCAGGATAGGTTTTCACAACTAGTCCCAAAGGCCAAACTCTTTTAGATTCCTTAATCAAAACTAACTCCCCCACATGAAAGTTTGGTTTGTGGTTTCTGTGGTGCCGGTACAACCAGTTAACAGTTCACTACTTACTACTAGTTACCACACTCACACTGGCAGAAACACTCACACTGGCAGAAACACTCACACTGGCAGAAACACTCACACTGGCAGAAGCACTTACACTGGCAGAAGCACTCACACTGGCAGAAGCACTCACACTGGCAGAAACACTCACACTGGCAGAAGCACTCACACTGGCAGAAGCACTCACACTGGCAGAAGCACTCACACTGGCAGAAACACTCACACTGACAGAAACACTCACACTGGCAGAAACACTCACACTGACAGAAACACTCACACTGTCAGAAACACTCACACTGGCAGAAGCACTCACACTGGCAGAAACACTCACACTGGCAGAAACACTCACACTGGCAGAAGCACTCACACTGGCAGAAGTGCTCACACTGGTAGAAGCACTCACACTGGCAGAAACACTCACACTGGCAGAAGCACTCACACTGGCAGAAGCACTCACACTGGCAGAAACACTCACACTGGCAGAAACACTCACACTGGCAGAAACACTCACACTGGCAGAAGCTGGCAGAAGCACTCACACTGGCAGAAGCACTCACACTGACAGAAACACTCACACTGGCAGAAACACTCACACTGGCAGAAACACTCACACTGGCAGAAGCTGGCAGAAGCACTCACACTGGCAGAAGCACTCACACTGGCAGAAACACTCACACTGGCAGAAGCACTCACACTGGCAGAAGCACTCACACTGGCAGAAGCACTCACACTGGCAGAAGCACTCACACTGGCAGAAGCGACTCTACAGTACGCTTGCCACCAGGATCTGAACTGACTGATCTCTCAATCCCAAACTAGCCTTAAAGAATAAGTATAAGAAATGAAATGACACACAAAACTAGATACTATCAGCCAAGTCAAAACAGAGCCGAGTATAAAAGACAACTGCTATAGTAGTCAACCACTGACATAATAACACACATAGGAAACAGATTGCACGGGATGATTTACAAGTGTTAATTAGTCTGCATGTACTGCATAGAAGTGTACTTTATGCAATGTCGAGAGCTTGAAATATTTCTTCATACAGTTTATGTCACTTAGTGCGAGTTTGAAGAATTTGAAGGTATTCACTTCACCTAATCCAAAATTCAGCAGTGAACGACAAGATTCCGTCTCTTCTAGTCTTGAGAGTTTGCGAACAAGTTTTATTATTCACAATGATCTGCTACATCGAAAATGGCCAGCTGTAATAGTAATGATTTCTTCATCAGAAATACAGGGAAGACGGGAGATTGGGAGTGCACCAACAATTTCAATAATAACAGTTTCATACTCTTCAAGCAACCAATCATCACACATCAGCCGCTTCATAGGCTCTACCATATAGCTTCTAATAATAAACCATATGTGGAACATTGCTTGGAAAAAAATTCATTCAGTTTTAAGCGGGAAAGAGCAATGTTGGAGCAATTTCTGAGTGGAAGAGTCTAAGAAGAAAGCCATTGACCTCATTAACGGTACTGAAGGTCTAAAAAAATCGGTTGAATATATTTATTGAGGCTTTCCACATCTTGCACCAAGCAAGAGTGTCACCATCTGCTGGGATGGATGACCATAATGTTAGAAGAACACCACAGCTGATCATCAAGAGCTACAAGTTGGGAAATGGTAGCCTGAAACATGGTCAGGCTGAAAATGAATTCAATAATTCATATAAACAAGTTTTTTTTCAAACATTTTATACAAATACATCACTCACTTTCTATATTAGACTATAAGTCTATGTAGTAAAGTGCAGGTGACATTTAGTACTTACTGAGATCGTTTCGGTTACTAAAGCACACCTTTCTTGTCATTATGCTTACAGTAATATTGTGCTTAATATCACTGTCTTCTTTCATGTCAGGTAAGGTAAAATTTAAAGCTGATTGCGACTATATCTGTTCCATTTTGTCTTTAGGTACATTACTGTATCAGATGAATGAAACAAACTTTTTCTGCCCCTCTGAGGATGTAGCATTTTGGTGCTCCAGCCCTGAGAATTTAGATTGGATGATTGACATTCCCAATGGATTTTCGTTTAGCACATACTTTGACCATCGATTCAACAGGCTAGGGCGGCACAACAGTATTTGTATCATTCGAGTTTATTAATTCATCTCACATTGGATCTATTGGCCTTTTTAACAATGCTGTATTGTTAAATGGGACTTTAATAAGGTGTAATCAGGAAAATATTTCGTTTAAACCTATTGTTGCTGGTAAGTCACCAATTAATAACCTGTAAATTGATCACTTAATGCACTTGTGAATAAGTTGCCGACTGCAGTATTTAACATTCTTATATCAAATTATTACAACTTAACTGAAACTATCTGGGGTGCAATTAATAATGTAAACTAGCTAATTTTCGAAAGAATCAGACATTCCTGTTACAATAGCAAAAGTCTTCAAAATCCACATTATTACTCTTCTTCCACAATGCAGGTTAGAAGCACGCTGAGGCATTCAGAGCAACCAGATTATAGTTAGGGTCTTTATGTTTAAAAAATGAGGTTCGTTGGAAATTCTTGGAGAAAGTGAAATGTAAGGATTTTACTAATCTTTATGATGTACTGAATCAGGAAAGTAATGTTTACATTTTTTTTCAAGGCTTTGAATACTTGCTATTTGGATCTCAAAATGATGGCCTTTTTAGACGTCAAGCGAAGGGTCTTTTGAACGAAATTTTAACTATGTGATATTCAATATCTAAGCTGAACTAGGATTTTATATCTGGGACTTATCTACATTTTGGATCTCAAAATGATGGCCATTTTAGACGTCAAGCGAAGGGTCTTTTGAACGAAATTTTAACTATGTGATATTCAATATCTAAGCTGAACTAGGATTTTATATCTGGGACTTACCTACATTTTGAAAATGTTTGAATTCCATACTCAGCTAAAACTGCACATGCTCAGTATTTTGCTGACTCATCACTTTTGCCATGTGCAGCTGCTACCTAAGTGCTATATGTTGCCACCAAGGGCTTGTTATCTGTTGTCCTTGTGCTAGTTTTGTATACTAAAGGAGCGGTTCAGCTATAATCAAAGGTGAGTTTTGACTAGTTATCCACCATCTAAGTAACTAGTAGATAAAACCAAGTCTAGATGTAGCTGGCACCAGTCGATCATTATGCTGCATGACTGCTCTGTATGCCAAATATATTGTGATGAAAGTTTTTTTTAGTGATTATTCCTCCGCTCCTTTTGCTATATTCAGTTGGAGCCCATTTTCTTGTTCTTCTCATGCATCATGAATGAAGTACCACAGCTTGGCTACCGGTCTGATCAAAATGAAACATTAATAAATTGGAAGCAATGCATAGCATGGATACATGATATGGAGTTACAGAGCAACAACGTGCCTCCACAACATTAAGAGATGGTGATATGGGTTCTCCAGGAGCAGGATCCTGTAGACAATACGTCTTGCTTGCGGATGGAATCACGTGCAATTTGAACTTTATTGGTAGCATAAGAATAGCAGGTACGATGCCAAACTGCATTTGATGCCAGTAACATCTCTTCAGTAGTATCCTTCAATCGCCTTTGGATTCGAACACATTCAAAATCTTGTAAAATTGCTCTTTCCTTTATTGCCTCCAGTAAAGTGTGGTATGACCCAGCTCTTGGGTTTAATACCAAGGGTCCTTGGTATTGGTATCTTTTTGGGAACCTTGTAGCAAGCCGAAGCATACGAACTTGCTGTCTGCTCACAAATAGACTACAACTGAAACATTCAACATCAACAAGATTGGTGTGGCAAAATCGTATTAACTTACACACCTTGGATGGGTAGTTGCTACTGCCATTTCCAGGATGGGAAATGAAGGCGAACTCAACAAAATTCCAGGTTGGGCAGCATACAACTTGCTGTTATTGACAAGCCAGCCAGTGATGCAGGTTGGTGCCCTGCCATCACTTCCAAAAGTAGCACACAACTGGTCAACTCTACTGACTGTGATGATGCAAGCACGCAAGTTAAAGGAGTTGGCAGTTGGTGATGACCTTCCAACCATTATTTCCTTTGATTTGGCCCTCTATGAGAAAGTTGTTCAGCTCCTTGATTCTAGACCTGATTTGCAAGTTCAGTTTGTTCCCAGAATGGGTGAATTGCACATTGTTATGGCTTCTCTAAGAGCACTTGGTAATTCCATAGAAAACTCCGGTATAGATGATGCTTGGATTGAAGCTGATGTGTATGGTTCTGCAACAACGAGACAGATTCTGCAATGCAAACATTACAAGCGCTCTCTTCGTGCCCACGTATATACATATGTAGCACTTTATGAAAATGGTCTTGGAGGAGTTCTTCAAGGGAAACCAGGATCTGAAAGTAGAGTGTGTGGATGTAACAGCTGAGATACAAATGGCTTGCTCAGAAAAAACAAACACATCAAGGCTGAATTAGTCAAACGTGCCAACATCCAAATGCTGACATGATGATGAAGTTTCAGGACTGGGAGGCACAGCGATGCAAGAAGAATGCAATGTTTAAGTCAATGATGAATTACTTGCACCGAGTGGAGACAATTCGGACCGCTGATCTAAAACTCCATCTTGAAGCTGGTGAAGCACTGAGCAAATTATTCTTTGCAATAAACAGGATCAAGTATAAGCGACTTTGGCCAAGATACTTATCAGACATGTATGCTCTTAGGACCAGCCACCCAAGGACGTGGAGAGAGCTTGAATCAGGTAACATATCTGTTACTAGGAGTGATATCCCACTTGTATCCATTGGCCCAGACAATGGTTGTGAGCAGCTAAACCTTCTAATGAAAGTTCACAATGGTCTAATAGGAATCTCAAACGATGCTAATGCGAGACAGCGTTTCTTCCTGACTGCTCCAGAATTATCATGTTTAGCTAGTGACTTCAAGACACAGTTTGGTCTCAAATCAGATGAGGTTAGAGAGCATCATGACCTTGCTCCAAGTACTATCAAACGAGAGCGTGCTACAATTGGCAAAATCAAGGCTGCCATAATGAGTCATGGTAATCCATTTGCGGTTGAGGTTGACAACACCATCTTTAACCTGATCACTTTAGCCTGCGTTCCTGAGCAGTATGTATCACAAATCCTGAATATTGATGACATTGGGAAGAAGTTGTATGAAGAGTATGTAAAAGAGCGTATCAATGGCTGTGTCAGCATTTGGACACCAGTAAAGAAAGAGAAAAATCTTATGTACATGTCTGGTAACAAGAAGAGTGCTGTCAACGTTCGAGATAAGATTGTTGACCTCAAATAAACGAAGAATCTGTATGGGCGATTGATGGTGCTTGCCAAGTCAAGCCGAGATATTGACCAAGTACATGCAATCAGCAACTACGAGTTCACTTTGACACCAAGAGCTCTATTAGCACCAGATGGTTCCACTTTGCCTTGTACTGACAAGTCGAAGTTAATCCATGCCCTTGAGAAGTTAACACAAGAACTTCCCATCAGTGATCCCAAGACACTGCCAGATGCAACAGGTATGCAGGATGAAACTGTATCCTCTCAAGTCGAAGATTCATGCTACTGTCGAAAAATTGCAGTGGTAGATGGAATGGTGGTAGTGCAAAAATTGATAAAGCCAACAACAGTCCACACTGTCAAAGATCTCAGTGAATGTTTCAACTACAAGTTAATGAGCCTAACAAGAGAGTATGATGAAGTTATTCTTGTTTTTGACACCTATAAATTCAATTCACTCAAGAACGCTACAAGGGAAAAGAGACGCCATGGGAAAGATCCTATCCAGAAGAGATGATACCAACATCAAGCATGTGACTATGAGACATTTTCTGTCCCACGATCAAACTAAGGCAGATTTGACAGATTATTTAGCAGTGAAGACATTGGACTATAGCAAAGAATCCTCCAAGTTGGTCATTGTATCAGCTTCTGGTTGGACAAAGAGCAACAGCAATTTGGTTTTTGAAGACAATAACCATGAGGAAGCTGATACTTTGATGATTTTTCAAGCAGTTTGTGCAACAGTTCGGAATCCAAGCAATGCACAGTTGACGATCTTCTCTCCAGATACTGATGTTCTAGTACTGGCTATAGCAAATTATCACCTTCTGCTCAGCAGCACATCAATCTCAATGGCATCAGGAGTTCTACAAATTCAACCCATTTGGACTGCCTTAGGAGTTGACAGGGCGAAGGCATTACCTCCTTTCATGCATTTATAGTAGCAGATAATACTGGAAGATTTTCTGGGATGGGCAAGACATACATGGTTCAAAATCTTCTTAAAAGCAGAATCTGACATTATTCAGGGTTTTCAGATGCTTTCAGAAAACAATGAAGTTACTGAAGATCTGATTTCTACTTTGACTTCTTTTGTATGTGCAGCGTATTGTCCAAAGGGCCTCCACATACAAAGTATTCCTGCACTGAGATGGCATCTATTCTGCCAACATATGGCTGAAAGTGATAAGCTACCACCTACGATCGGCACTTTAAAGCAACACATCCTAAGAGTGCATATTCAAGCCAGAGTTTGGGGACAAGCCAGTATTGCCCAGCAAGAATTCTTGGATCCTCTTCAGAATGGATTCTATAAGGATGCCCTTGGTCAGTTCAGGCCAACAACCACAGAGGTCCTCCCAGCACCCGATTTCATCATTGAGATGGTAAGATGTCAGTGCAAAAAGGACTGTTCATCGCAGAAATGTTCATGTAAATTGAAGAACTTGCAATGCACGGATCTGTGTCAGTGCACCACTCTGTGCGAAAACGATGATGACTACTACATTGAAAATCAACTCAGAGACAATGAGAATACCAGTGATGATGATTTGTAGTGTGTATGTACTATTACTGTCACCCAGAAATAACAATCTTGAATAGGCCAACATTATTATGCATAAGAATTATGACATTCATAATATGGGAACATTATAATGAAAGGTATGGTATCTTTATGATACTCAATGACCTGTAGCACAATAACAAATTCAAATCAAAATTAGGTTATAGAATAGTGGTTATTTGAATCTCACCACAGCCACCTTATATGTACATTGAAAAAAATTTAAACATTGGTTTTTTAAACAAACAAATAATTTATTTTCATAAATAGCAAAGTTTACACGTTCTCCAAAAATTTCCAACGAAATTACATATGGACCCTGACTATTTCCTGATTATGTTTGTTTTCTTGTAGCGTAGTAAGAAGTCATGTGGTGACAATATTCTGCTCTCATTTATACGCATGACTAAGCTTTTTGACAGGGCCAAAAAGTCTACTTCTCAGACCTGGACTATCTAGTTATTATTATTATTCAGCATATTATTTATCAGTGAAGTGTATACATGGATTTGCAGTAGCAGCTTCCAGCTGTCTACACTATTGTTAACCGTTTCAAATCTTGTGTTGATATTCCTTGTCAGTATGGCAATAAAGAATATACCTTGAAATTTTGTAGTACTCCAGATAGTTTCAAACTAATTTCTTACTGATGTTGAAATATAATTGTTGTGCCAGGAGGTTATTTCAAAAGAAAATGTCTTGGGGATTGTTATGTTAGCTGTTAATGGTTATGCTGTTTTTTTCTGAATTCTGATGAAGAAATGGTAGTCGTTTGCTAGAAAACTTGTACATGTTCATTCTAATATCCAGCACGTTAATGAAACAGGATTTCAATTCACAACTTTATAATATATTTTGCAAATAGACAAACCTCAATATTCTTCCTATTAATGTAGTTGTGCCCTCTTTTAATTGCATGCTCTACAACTGTCATTTGGACTTTGTGATGGTTATCGCATGAATTTAGGTATACATTTTTTGACTTAAATACATTAGCATTTGAAGACATTTTATAATTGAAGGATTCCAGACCTTGAACTCAAAAAGGATGAATTAACTGACTGAGGTTGACAGTAATGATCATATGGCCACAAAATATGATTAATGATAAATTTAATGTTGTTATTATAAGGTGAGTTAATGAAACAAAACTGTTATAGTTGTATAAGAGTGATTGCAAACTACTGGACACAACCATATGTAATGCCAGTGCTGAATTGAATTATTGATACTCAAGTGATTTTTTATATTATTGGACGTCATTTTGATTAATGTATCTCAGGACAACTATGAATATCTTCTCCATTTAAACCTAATACCAGGAAATTATATTTCATTACAATTTTATTTTATTAATAGTACTGGTAGCTAGTAAAGTATAATAGTTAATAAAATTATTAGTAGTCAAACTTCAACTTTCCTAACTCAGTGTTCATGTTCCTTATTTGGTGTCCTTTAATGAGATTTATTAATAATTGTTGGGAAAGTATTATTCAATACTTGTACTTCAAGCAGTGAACTAATTCAAACAAAATATTGAGCTGTTGGCATGACAAATGCATTGAATAAAATAATAAAGACAGGGAGAAAAATGAAGTTAAAAATTGATTTATTTCATACAGTTACAATTTGTTTATTCACTTTTATAAAGCAGTGAGTTTCCATACACAGAGACATGTTCGCTAAATGCTCTTGAAGTAATTGCAATAATCATAATGTTGTAATGAGTGCTGTTATTGAATTCCTCAGGACTACTGCGAATAAGTTATAAGGGGATACAATGATAAGAAGTTAGAACATAAACTGAAATACATAAAACCACAAAGTAACATACAACACCACAGAGTTGCACCTTGGTACTAAATTCATCACTATTAAAAATATAATTGTACGTAAATCTTGACTTATTAAGTGATAACTGCAGAATTATAACTATATTATAGTGGCCTATGGCAATTATGATTTGATTTTAGTTACAAATGTTAGACAAATTATTTACAAGTCTTTGTTGCTATATAGGTACTCACTCTCTTAAAAGTGTTTCTGTAGAAAGAGTACAGCCTGTAAAGGGACCAGAGTAGAACTTAACTACTTTAATCATGCCGCTAATCCAAAATGGTCATTTCTTTGCTTGCTACTGTGCAATAATAGCGATTGTGATGAAGTTGATTATGAAAACTCTATATTTATAGTAATTGAAGATGAGAGAATAATAATATATTAGTAATTATTCATCTGGATGTTACCAAGTTTTTGCATTTGATGTCAATAGTTTTGGAGCAATCAATCCATCTAACAAATCTATAGTTGAACTTCACAAGCTCTCAACTCCAAAAGAGTAAGTTACAATTAGTTATAGGACTTAGAATTATTCATGTATATTCTTCATTGGAATCTTAACATCAGAGTTAACTTTCCAATAAACATACTCAAGCTCACTGGAATATAATTTAGGGACAACATAATAACATTGCTAAGTAGCAGTATTTGCTAGCTGCACATAGCTAAGGCTTAATTATTATCACAATGTTTTTAATACTAAAATTGCTTTTGATTAGTCTGCTGAACAGTCTTGTATGCACACTGGCTGGCAGTTTTTTTAATTAATATATTATTTACTGCAACACTATAATGTTTTTTAAATATTAATTCACAATTTATTATTCAGCTTTCTTATCATGAATTTTCTCTCAGTGTATTTTTAACAATACAGAAATATTCATGCCTTGTGTATTCAAAGAGCTTTCTTTACAATTATATAGTATAAGAAAACTTTAAATAAGGTGACTTGATTTTGTTGCTTCTTTTTCAATTCAAACAGTTGCGGGGAGCGGTTACTACGGCATTGTAACCCCTTTACCTCATACGTAATTTAAAAACTCTACTTTATTTTAGTAGCTTGAGCGTTAGTTGTTAAAATCAATCGTTTAACAATAGTGTATTTTAAGGCTCGCTCGCCATTTATGCTCAAGCACACCACTGGTTTAGCGATCATTACCTATTCAGATGGAAGAAACCTTTCAAGGGAGGCCTTCAGAAGATACTGGACATTGATGTGCCTGCGCAGCAATGCTATATCGCTGTTCGTTATTTTGCTTTTCTGACTTATCTAACTATTTTGAACACTACTTGTGTATCACTCCTTTCATCCTATTTCTGGTATTTCTTGATTTATTGTTATTAACTTTGTTATTACTGTCTCTACCAGGGTAGCCGAGTCCATGATACTGTCTTGAACGCAAGACGGTGTATGTACAAAGGGTCTAAGGAGAACTGTTAGTGATAATGGATATTTACGATCTCCCTCTTCGCTAGCAGTCTAGGAAGAGTGAAAAACAGTCTAGGCTGACTCGCTTTAAACTTAGATCTTTGTCATCCTAACACCTGCTAGTGGGTCTTACCTCTTTCAGGTTGGCTACGAGCTCGTGTGTCTGAGGTCGCGAACACTTCGCACGGAAAAAATCTTCCACTTGCTAGGCAGTCCCGAACATTACCTGTATCATCCTAGAAGTTGAATTGTTTAGCTATCGCTTTGAATTCCTTTGCTGGTGCAGTTAGAACTCAAAAACTAACCCGACTTCCATTTCTATTTTTTTTTTTTAGCTTTTAGTCACAGTTACAAGTCACGCAACAGATTACTTGAAAATTCATTATCCACTAGTGTAACCACGAAGGTAAGTCTTGTGTATGTATGTTCAGTTTTGTGAAAGTATTGTGAGTTACAACTACTACTTAGCTGAAGAATATCACAAAGAAAACATTTGAATTAAGTGACTTGTTTTTTTTGTTGTTTTTTTTTTATTCAAATCGAACAATACTTTGGCATTTGATTCCCCTTCATAATAATATATGCGTGATTAAAAAAAATCGCTTTTGGAGCGTCTAAGTACCGCTTGTTAGTAATCAAGAGTCACTGGTAGTTAGAATGTCTTCTAAAGAAGCTACCACTTTGGCATTTGATTCCCCTTCATAATAATATATGCGTGATTAAAAAAAATCGCTTTTGGAGCGTCTAAGTACCGCTTGTTAGTAATCAAGAGTCACTGGTAGTTAGAATGTCTTCTAAAGAAGCTACCACTACTGGGAAAAGCTGAGAAGCCATTTTTTTTATTTGTATACCACTTTATTTTATGATACTATTTTCTCCCTTCATGCTACATTTTAACTACTCAATGAATTTTACATGTATTTATAAAGTAATCTAGAGGTAAAACAAACATAAATTGCAATAAAGTTTTAAAGATCTCACAAAGTAGGTAAGTAAATCAAACTGAAAATCATGCAGGTCTAAGGAATATTGTTTCATGTAATTATTTGCATTCTTTAAAAGAGTCATCAATAGTCAAATTTATTTTGGTACTCCTCCATATGCTGAATTTTCTGTAAGAACAAAATCATTTTTAATTTTTGCTGGATGTATCTCCTCATATAGCTGATTTGTATTTAATTTCTGACTGATCAATTCTTCAGTCTTGCACTTGAGATGAAAGAGGTACCCAAATATGAATGATATTAAACTGGTGAACACTATGATAACTATAGCAGCAACACACAAGCCAGCAATGATAGGTGTGTTGAGATTCCTTGTTGACTTCTACATTAAATATACATTATTATGTCTATGCATTTTAAATTATATTTTTTACATGAGTCAGAGTGTGACATGGCGAAATATTTCATGAGTGGCTAATTTATTTTCATGAGCCAGAGGTGAGTGAAAATAAAGCCTGAGAGTGAAATATCTTGCCATACCACTCTGCTTAGTGTAATGAGTGGTTTATTCCACACTAGATATCTTTACTACTGTAGTTAGCTAATACTAGAGGAAGGTAACTCACCCCAAAGTTGGTTGTAGGGGCTACCCACACCCCCAGCTGATATTTTAGCAGCTGCTCTAACCCTGTTGAGCTGGGTAAAGAGCAGGGTAGCTACACCCAAGTTTCAGCGTATATTAAAAATATTAACACTATAATGCCTAAGAGCTAAAATACTTTTTAATTGGTCATTTATAATGAAAACCACATGCTATTGTTCTAAATTGTGATAATTATCTTAGTACATATTTCAAACCTTGAGTAGAATATGATGTTCATAAACACAAGAATGTCGTAATACTTTATTTATTTAATAAATCCACCTGATAATTCACCTATGATATGACTATGAGTTTGAATTTTTTTTTACATAACTACAGGATTACAATGTTTCTGTACAGGATTACTCATAAGAAACGCATGCACTACCAGCAAATCAATTGGTAGCATGCTTCCAGCACTTTATTAGGAATTATTGTTTACTTATTTAGGTGGACAAAATCATACTTTAAAATATATAAGATAACTATTCTACTCTATTGTGCTATTTGTGGTGAATGATTGCTCAATGAGTGCATCTAAACATTGGAGTATATATTAACTATAGATACTTAACAGAGGTTTTTATTTGCTTGATTGAAGTATCATTCACTATTAGGCTTGGCTTGAAACAGTTTGAAATTATTAATTACACTAGAGAGTAACAAAGTGTTTTAATATTGTGGATATAGTTAAACCAGAGTAAATGCTTTAGCACAAGCCAATAAATGTTTTTAAAAACAGCATTATTGAACATGTCACATGGGCAAATAAATGTTTTAAAAACAGCATATTGAACATGTCAATATTCCCAAAAAGGAATACAAAATGTGATATAAAATTCAGTGAATATTTCTAACAATCCGGGTATGTGGATATAATGGTATAAAGTAATTAAACCTAAATATGCAAAGTGCAGGTGAGTAAAATACCTCACAATCTAGAGAATTGTGGGAGACGTGCTTCATTTCTGTCACACCTAATCAACGATCATAATTTCAGATTATTAAGTATTATTAATTTTTCAAAATTACCATTATTTGTAAGTATTTTTTCACACATATTTGGAGTGTAATTGTTCCATATGTTATTGGTACACTGTGACATAATTGTTGTACCATTACTACATGTAATGTTTGCAACCACAATTCCATCAATATAAATATTGTAGATAACTTCAGCAGACGGCAACATCAAGAAAGGACATTTACCTGAAATAGAGCTAAGTATAATTTTACACAATTCTATTGCAACAGAATAGGAGATCTACCTGCAGTAAACATTCTATGGACTACCAAATCTGAGCAGATAGTAGCACCAACTGTAATATTGTATAAGGTTTGATTGTTTAATTTAAGAATAGCTGAAGCATCACTGGTAACAATGTTATTTATTGCATTCACTTGTGCAGGTACAATTGTAATATTGTAGTGATTGAGAAATCTGTTTGGTATTGGTGACTTCCAGGAGACTAAAAACAAATGATGCATTCTAAATTGAACAAAAGAAAGGACTGGTGGGTCAATAAACAAATCTAAAAAAGTAAAGAACAATATGAGTTCATAATTGATCTTTCCTGTAGGCATTAATAATGCAATATTATGTATTACATATATTAGTATATTAGTATGTGCATTTAACTCAACATCAAATAATTGATCAACACACACATTAAAGTTGATTGCTATATGACATAAATGGCAAGTCTGCAGTAGCATACAAAATTTAAAGCACAGTCAAACTTGCTAATCATGACAGAGCAATACACTAATGTTTAGTAGATAAGATATATAATGTGCAGTGTACTTAGATATTCCTATTTTCTTTACATCTGGAGTCTATAGGCTCAGCATGAGACAATATAGGAACCAATGTTAATGGACTCATGCTTTCCAAGCAAGCTTCCAGCCACACAGCCGACATTAATTAAAAGCCATCATTTTATATAGGCTAAGTATCTTACAGTATCACTATTAGCTGCATTTTACTAACAATAGTTCCCTATCTATCCCAACATTGGGATTATTGGCTTTTGAGCTAGATAGTTATGAGTATAATATGCTAGCATTACATTGCCTTAGTCTAAGTTCTTTCAACACTGATGTTGACAAAAACTAATTGACCAGGTTATGTGGTGGCTCTAATGTCAAAACATGATTAAACCCCAGTGAGAAAACGTGATAAGGTTACAGTACTCAGTTTGTCAATCAGTTAGTCGGCCAATCAGTCATTCTGTCACACAAGAAAAAGATGGCAGCGTCCTGAAAATTGAAACGAGCATCAAAATGTTGCACTGGACATTATAAGTCCCTCTAAAGTACCAGAATTTTTTGTTTGGACTTTTTTTTTTTTAAAAGCTATAGTATGTCAAAGTTGAGTTGGCTGCAAGAAAAACTTGGATAACTTTAGAACGAAGCAGCTATGCATCTGGGATTTGTGCCATTGGGAAGCTCGCGCCTAAGAGGTTAAAAATATCCACTCAGTGAAATTAAAAACCGAAGGGAAATTGCTATTCCAAAACTCGGTACAAAAATCTACGAGAATAAAATTTTAAAAAACCCACAGCATTCTCGATCTCTACACCCTCCCGAATTTTGTCACGCGGTTCGGTGCAACGGTCACGTGTTATGTTTTCAATGAGCTTGTAAACAACTAACTAATCCCTTCCTCGGTGAGAACTTTCTAGCCCTGTGTTCCACTACTAGTGTAACCTATGAGCGTCAAAGGGCCTTTAGAGGGGGGTTTAATTTTTATAGCTACCTGTTTAACAATTAATGCTGAGTTGTGAATAGAAATAATGCCAATAAGCTAGCAGAGTGTAGCATCGCTGTAGTGTGTCAGTAATAAGCTAAGCATATACCAATTGTGTGATTGGTAGATCGTATTTGAGCGAATTTCTTACCCTTCCACTAATATTGTTGTTGTTTTTCTTCAAGATGCATTGTAGTAATTCTAAGTGACTCCATCTTCACTTCCGATTTAATAACTACAGAAGCTTTTCATTATCATTCTTATATCTGTACTATTATTCTGATGTTTGTGATAATTCAATTGTAATATTGTGATCAGTGAGTATAAAAATGAAATAATTGATAATAAAAATTAAGCTAGAACAACAGTACAAATTTCAAAACAAGAACAATAGTGACATTCTTGTGAACTACAGCGTAATTCTCACAGGTACACACTGTGGATGTTTCAATACTCTCTAAAAGCTTACATTATTGGGCCTCCTTAGTCTTCTGTGGCTGCTAATTTCACTCTTTCAGGCTCTTCTCTCTAGGTGTACCTGTGAACTGAACAGCAACAGGAAACAACTATTTAGAACTGCAAGACGGCCTTGACTGAACTCTAGCAATAGTTACTGCATTAATAATGCGCACCAGTGTAGCCGACCCTTTTCACGTGATCATTGATTTACTCGCGCGTCAAGTACAATTAGATCACAAGATTAAACTGCTTCAGTCTTTTACCAAGTGCATTCCTCGTCTACCGCGTTTGCGGTCGTGCCAACTCAACTTGGACATATTATAGTTATGTTTTAGTCTGGCTATCCAGACCCTTGTTATTATTTAATCTGACGTAGCCAGACCCTTACCAAATCGCTACGCGGGGGAAAAGAGTCTGATGTCAAACCTTTATATACCGACTTGTACTAGACGACAACATTCCGGCGTTGCCAATGAAATCGAAATCGCTGTAAGCATATCACATGATTAATTAAAGTTTTAAACTCCCGTGCAACCAGAAGACAATTGATCAATTCTAACTATTGCGTAGGTTATTGCTAAGCAACTGGATCAACCACACACTACTTATATAATTTTAAACCGTTATATCCCATTCCCGAGTACAAATCAATATTATAGGCTTGACCACCAGACCGTTTCCCCTCGTACAGGTTTGATGAATGGTCTGGTCACGCCAAAATAGTCACTTTTTGGCCGTACGATCGTTGTTAGTAACAGTCACATCATATACTCGTGAGCAAATAATTTCTTGCTTAGTTTTGCATTACTGCAATTGTTTACACGTTGAAATTAATGGTGAGGTGAGTGTCAATTGTGTGTTAATCTTAATTTATGATGACATTAACGTCTACCGTTTCATTGCAGAAGTAGTATGTTATGAATACAAGAACACTCTATTGTAATAAATAAGAATAATAGTTATTTGGCAATAGATAATAGAACTCAAACACTGAGAAAAACAAAACTTATTTTCTCTAATCATCCTCTAGCTGATAACGCGTGTGCAATAAAAATAAGCCTTAAGTAGCAAACATAATACGATAATGTTCAGCGCTTGGCTTTACGATAATGCGATAGTATAATGCGATAGTATAATGCGATAGTATATATTAGTACTACTGTTAATTCCACATATATAAACTTGCTCAAGCTTCACATATCGACTTGCATGCGCTATATATTGGTTTACTCCAAATAAATTATTCTTTTGGTCTTCGTAGTAGCTAGCTTGGTGCTTTATTTCAATCTGTAACTACGCAAGAAGAAAAATTTATACTCTGAAGACCACTACCTATAATAATAGCGTATAGAATGCTGATGTGATATTAACTTTAAGCTATGCTTTTAAGTGATAGGCTAGTTTGAATTTACTGACTTGTGCCCTTTTGGCTCATATTTATATACATGAGTATAGTTTAATGAAATATATACTCTGCCAAATATTGTCCATGGTTTTTTCAAATTACAAATAATCAATATATTAGATACCTGTGTCAATCGACTTACTGGCAATAATAGGTGTAAAAGTTATAATTTCCTGATTGCACCTTATTACAGTCCCATTTAATAAGGCTGCATTGTTGAAAAGGACAATAGATCCAATGTGAGATGAATTAATAAACTCAACTGATGCTATAGCGGTTGTTATATCAAGTGATATTCGCCGTACTTGACCTAACATGCTGAATTGACTATCAAAGGTAGTGCTAAAAAAATTTCCATTGGCAGTGTCAACTCTCCAATCCAAAAAATCAGGGCTGGAGCACCAAAATGCAACATCCTCAGAAGGGCAGAAAAAGTTTGTATCATTCATCTGATACAGTAATGTACCTAAAGATTAAAATATGGATGTTAAGTCACACAAATACATATACTTCCCATTTCATTCTCAGCCTTAATGTGCATACACTCTCTTTTATAGGCTTTGAATAGCGATACAGAATTAATACAAAATGTTTGGATTGAACCAAATACAGTTTGCTTAACACACACATACTTTGTTTCTACTTCTTACCTAAAACAGAAGAAGACAGAGTTGTTAAGTAAAGTAGTATTGCAAGCATAATTATAAAAAGAAGTATGCCTTGAGACTGAAAGACCAATTTTTTACTGGTAGTTTAATGCATTGGAAGTTACCTTACATAGTATTCAAAATTTTATGTTATCATAATCTTGGGAAAATTTATTTACATAGGATATTGAATTAATTTTCAGACTGACTTTCAGTTTCTGTATGATGTTACAAACTATCGCTGTAAACCAAAAAAACACTAAATTAAGCGTGAATCACTTGTAACAAAAGTCACACCAAAATATGGTGTAATGTGCACACCTCATCATTTTGGTGTGAGGCACACGCCAAATTCAGTGTGAATTCACACCGTAGACAGTGTGAACTCATAATTACATTAATGATGTTATTTGATTCTAATGTTATATTTATAGTATCAACATTACTTTTCAAAAAGAGATTGGTGTACCTTCTGTGCCTGAATCCCAGATCTCATTAATCAGAGGACCAAAATCTTTGTCAACTCTGATACTTAGCACACAATAAGGTAGATTACAATGATAATAGCATGGGTTTATTCTGCACATGAATATAATTAATGTCGGTAAAGGGTCCATGCTATTCCCTTTGAGTGTGAATTTCATGCTAAGTGTGCATTCACACTAGAGGGAAAGTGTGAACGACATGTTTGTTGTAATGTTATAACTTGGGTCATCATAATACTAGCTCAATCACCATATCTAATCATAGAGGGAAATTATAACATTACATGCTTCATGTCAATTATAGCATACGACTGGTCGTATGCTATAATTGACATGAAGCATGTAATGTTCAACGAAAAGATTTTGATTTTAATTACAAATTGCATATTGAAAGTAAACTATCACTTTAGTTTTTACAACTTCATGACTGAATGTAATATCATGTGTTGTTACCACACTTTAAATAACCATAATAAACTTTGGATACACAGCAGAGCCATATCACTAAACTGAAGGCAGAATTAAAATCCACATTGATTTGTAAGAAATAGTGCTTTTTTGCAAAAATTCTAGCTGCTTAGATCAATCTAAGTGTATCTCATGTGAATATTTTTAATTTCGTATTCTAGCAAAAAACTTTTCATAGATGCCAATGACGCATCTTTCAGTTTCTTTATTGGGGATATCTATAAGTGCACAAAATATGCAAAAAAAAATGTGTGTACTCCATTACAAGGACAAATCTCCAAATTCTGTTCGACCACCGAACTAGTAGACATTTGTTAAAAGTTCTGCCCATGAGATCTGTGAAAATGGTCGAAAACTTGATAATTAGATAGCATTGTCAGGAGAAAAATGTTTTCATGGCTCCCATTTAGTTCAAGGAATAACTAGAATATAATCTGATGTTTGGAAGTTCTTAATAATAAAGTAACAATAAATTTCTTGTTTCCTTCTATCCAGTAAACTATTATATTATAGTTTTTAGAAATGAAATGTATTTTTGTATTAAGATATTGTTTATCGATAAATAATCAAACTGATAATCATGGACTGGATGGAAAGTTTCCCATTATTGTTATGAGATAACTATGGTAAATTGTCTTGGAGTAAGAAAATTAGTCCTTCTAAGTCTCATGAAATATTATGTTATGTCCAATTAATTACATTCTCCCACTATCTTTGTGTGGTGGTTTACTAAGTAACACACACTAATTTTATTCATATATACCAAAAGTTACTGTACAATTATCTGGCAATTTTCTGGAACTTATATTATTCAAGATAAGTGTTCTCATCATTATTTTATTTTACTCCTGCATTGTTTTAGAGTGTTACTTCAGCAAGTTTATAAAGAAAATCGTGTGGCCCTAGTAGTTAATGAAGCTCACTGTAATCAAACTTGGGGTGATGAGTTTCGTATTTCTTTTGCTGAAATTGGAAATCTTCGTAGTGTAATACCTCCCCATGTTAACATTATGGGTCTGACAGCAACATCAACACAAAACACATATGAAACTATTTCAGAGAAACTGGCACTACAGAACCCGAAGTTAATAGTCAAGTCTCCTGAAAGAACAAACATAATCTACAGGGTTGTTCAACCAGTAAAAGTTATTGAACTGGCCACAAAACTAGGAGAAGAGCTTATTGAAAAACGAGTGAAATTTCCAAAAACTGTCATTTTCTGCCGCAAGTACCAAGATTGCTCAAATTTGTATTTTAGTTTGCGTGAGACGCTTGAAAGTGAACTAACAGAACCTACCTCCTGGATATCCTGATATGTCAGAGTTTCGCATGGTAGAGATATATACACGTGTGTCAAAGCCAGCAAAAAGAGAGGATATTATAGATCGGTTTTGTAAAGTGAACAGTATATTAAGGATAGTTATAGCAACTATTTCATTTGGTATGGGTATTGACTGTCCCGATATTTATCGCATTATTCATTGGGGGTTACCTAGTTGTATTGAGGAATATGTACAAGAGACAGGAAGAGCCGGTAGGGATGGACGTAGAGCAGTAGCTGTATTGCATCAAGGAAAGAAAGGTCACTATTCGTCTGAAAGAATGAAGACTTTCGTGAATAATAAGCTTACATGTAGGGGGCAATTGATATTTCAAGATTTTATTGGTTTTGAAACAGTAGCAAGAACTGATTTATGTACATGTTGTGATGTTTGTGCTAGCCATTGTATGTGTACTAAACGTAAACTTTTGTCTTAGCCTTTGAATTATATTAATATTATACCAGCAATATTTCATTAATTAATAAATAAATTTAATCAATTGACTAGTAGAGATTTAACTAAAGCTTCCACCTTTTTCAAAACTTGTTCCTTTGAAGCTGTGTTTCTTTGCAAAATGCCTTCCTTAAACGAGAAAGTGTCATAGCCTCGTGCTTGCTTTGGTTCAAATATGTCCTCTCTTAAAATTGCTATAATTTTTTTCTAAGTCCTTTCCAAGTGCAGGGGTATTATGGACACATGTATCTTTACGGGATGTACACTGTAAACCAAAAGGTGTGTAGTTCACACCAAATTAAGCGTGAATCACTTGTAACAATAGTCACACCAAAATATGGTGTGATGCGCACACCTCATCGTTTGGGTGTGAAGTACACACCAAATTTAGCGTGAATTCTCACCACAATCACTATGAACTCATACTTACATTAATGCTGAATTATTTTAAGTTGCATTGATTCTAGTAATACATATCAACATTTTTTTTCCAAAAAGAGATTGGTGTAATCCCAGATCTCATTAATAAGACGAGTAAAATCTTACTCAATTCTCTTATCTAGCATACAAGTGTACAAAACATTTATAAGGTGGATTACAATGATAATAGCATTGGTTTTTGCCTGCACATGAATATAATTAATGTTCGGTAAAGGGTCCATGCTATTCCATTGAGTGTGAATTTCACACTAAGTGTGCATTCACACTAGGAAGAAAGTGTGAAGGACACACTATGCATAGGTGGTGGGCATTCACACCACCAGTTTGGTGTGAATTTGGTGGGTTTCACGCTATAATTTTTACAGTGAGATGTTTGTAATTCAAAACCAGTACAGATCTTGTCCACAGTTGAAATTGATTTCCCAGCCAGAATTATTGCCTCTGGTGTGACATTGGCACCAACAGATCGCAGCACACCCTTAAGACGCCGATTAAGATGCTCCTGGTGTAAATCGCACGGCAAATTGTGTCCTTTGCGCCCTTGGGTATTTATACACCTAGACCAAAGCAGTTGCCCGGCTTTTCTTTGAGATAGTATTTGTGTCTGTAACACTAAATTCACTGCCTCTTTCAAATAGTTCACATGGTTTGTAGCCTTGAACACTGGAATCAGTATCTTCCATGCAAGCAGGATTCTGTCCCCATCTCCTTCCTTCACTGCATCACTAATTGAAGCCAAATTAATCCCAGTGTCAATAAATCTCGTGAGTACGTTACAACACCATCATCCACTTTATCCGATATAATGGGAGCAGTAGGTGAGTGTTGACTATGGACTTGGCAACTACTGAAGTAATACTCTAATAGTTTTTCAGCAGCAACTGGAGTAATAGCAGAAAGAAGTCTTCTACTGCTTTCATATTCTTCTCTGGGTTTGTGGGAACTCCAGACCGATTAATAAGATTTTGGAGCTGAAACATTGTTCCATGTTCTGCTGCTGAGTGCTTGGAATAAAGTTCACTCCACACAATCTAAATTAAACATTGCAGAAAAGTTTATTTTGAGATTATTGCTTGATTGAAAAAACATTTGGTAATTGTCAAAACCAAATCCCTTAGTTAGTAGTTAGGAAGTTAAATTTAATTATCATTGTAACCACTTCACCAGAAATTTAAGTTATTGAGGTTAAATCACTTTACCAATATAAAACCTTCAGTATTATTTTACTTGTTATCATGAAATAATTCGGAAAGCTCAAAAATTGAATAGATTCTTTTAAAAATGTCATTTGTATGACATTTCACTAGGACATAGCTAAACCCTTACAAATAGAGAAATATGAGAGAAGGAAGGGGTGGTATAGTTTAATTTCCCAAATATGCAATACATAAATTAATAAACAAAATAATATACATATAGCTATAGATATTTTTTTAAAAACAAAAAAACATGTAGAATAGAAGCCAAGACTAGGCAATTGCTGCCAAAGTGCACAAGGGGTGTTCAAGCTTAACCATCACACCCACACTTTTACATTACAGCTACAAGCTCACACCACACCTGCCACTCAGCTTACAACCAAGCAGTTCACATCATGCCCTTGCATTGCAGCTATGGCAACCTATCCAAACTCAACCAACCCTGTTTATATGACTTATGTAATTTGTGTACTACACAAATAAATTAAACAAAAGACAGTGGAAATTGGCAGCTATAGTCAATTAAAAGGTAGAGATTTAAGCACAGGGGTATATTAGAGTTTTACTTCCTTCACTTTGCACCTATTCCACTGCACCTAGTTGTTCACATCACTCCTGCTACACAGATTACTACCTCTTTAGGTGACCTGCCTTTCAGCAAGCAAACCAATAATTGAACTCAACCACCCCAAATGGTGGTATGAACCATGACATCTTGATGCTTAATAGTGCTGGTAGGAAATTTTTACCTTCATGAAAGTAAGTCTTGCATGCCAGTCCTCAACAACTGGCACTACACCACTTAGCTTTTCTATGGCATTGTCATGTGTAACTCGCAGATGAATAAATGTGTAATTGATCATATTGCTATACCTGTTTGCTGGCACCATTTCCATATAGAAATATGGAAATTGCTCGCTGTGTAAGTCCAAGTTTTGGGTGTCCATCCTTAACCAGTTGAGAAGCAATACAGGCAATAACAGGTCTTGATTTGGTAGCAAATTTTCACAAGGAGGCTATAAAATACTGTTTTATTATATTGTTGTGGTAAATAATAGCTAGGTTTGTTTACCTGAGTAATCTTATCAGTGTTGGGACCTTTTCATTCAGTTCTATGAAGACAGTGTCCCAGCTAAAGTTCTTTACTGCCTCAATATTATCTCGTGGAATAGTATCGTGCTCCATGCTTGCCAGAGTCTTCATCTCCTGCTTTATAGTCCTGTCTATTTCTCTCAGTACCTTATCAGATGTGATTTCTGAGGCAACTACAGTAGTGGCAAGTGATTTGAAGCTCTGGCGAGTGATCTGTTTTATTGCCTTCTTGCGATTAGGCGTAGTGACAGCAAACATTTTCGGGCCTGATGCATAGTCAATTTTGATCTGTGTTATAATCCATAGCATAACAGTTTCAATTACTTGGCCCATGACTAATTTCTGATTATACTTCATTAAAGTGTGTAGTAAGCTGATTATAGATTCACAGAGAGCAACATTTAATTATCAGAACTAGTGGCTAAATAATTTTTTTAGAAATTACACTCTAGATGTTGAGACTAAATTATGTTCATAAATTAATATAAGTTTAATTGCAGTTGTTACAGTTTCCTCTCTTTTTTTCCCAAACACTATGTGTGTAATAATTACTTATGTTAAACATCACAAACACACCGTGAGAGCTGGTGATGTTGATTGGGATGCTTCAGAATCCAAGCATACACGCTTTGGTGGAGGCAAAGTGGTGGGAGATGTGGACAAAATACGCTTAGCTCTGCCCTCTGATGCACCAGCAAGTTGAAAGCCTGAAATATAGCCTTTTACAGTGTCTCTCAATCCAGAGAGATGCTTCTTTAATTCAAGAATTTTATTCAACAGAGAATCACAATTCTTGCAAATGTAGCTATTCATAGGAGTAGTGTCTGCAAAGTCTTCTATGGTCATGCTAAATGCATCGCTTAACTCTGCATTCAATGCATCCCTTGTTTCTTTACAAGCGTTGCCGTACAGTTTCTTCCTCCTCTTCTTCTCTCCAGCAGATGTAACAGAAGTTTTGCATAAGAAACACGTCTCCATCTCAATACTGAATCAGCTTAGCGATTTACACCCACACAAATCCAACCACAGTTAACCACATGCTGACTAAGCAAGAACAAACTGCTCTCAGACCCTTTTCCTGCGTAGCGATTGGTAAAGGGTCTGACTACGCGAGACTCGCGGTAGTGTGATGTAACTTGACACCCAAAAGCTATGATATTGTGGTCCATAATTTTGAGGTGAACTGTGGGCCCCTGTCTGAGGTTACATCCAATGGCATTCCAAAACGAGAAATCCAATGAAATAACTAGAGCACTGAAGTGCAAACCCTCAGCGCTAGTTAGCTAGTATGATAAAGAAAAGGAAAAGTGTAGAAACAAAAAAAGAAAGAGAAGTGGCATGAAGAGAGGCAGGAAAGAGAAAAAGACAATGAAGAGGGACAAAAGAAAGAGGAAATGAAAGGAAAAGGTAGGAAAGCAATCAAAACAGTAGGAAGAGGAAAATAAGGCAAGAAAAAGAAAAAAAGAAAAAAAGGATGGAAAAAAAAAAGATAATAAGAAAGCGTCCACTTGGGTTCGAACCAGAGACTCCTAGGTTAGCTATTTGCTCACTCAACAACTATGCCACGGAACACCTCATGCTCAATGAATGTAATTGTTAGCTATTTAAAAGTGATTTGCAACCTGCAAGCTGGCTCACGTGACAAGCAAGTTTTTTAAGGGGCGGTTCCCATTACCGTAACGTACGATTGTGGGACTGAAATTCTACTCGCTTTTTCTTGAAAACTAAGTCAAAACTAAAAATTCTGGCACATTAAAGGGACTTACTCTGTGAAGTGCTATAGTTTGATGTCGCTTTCAAAGCTTGGGTAGCCGTAATCTTCGCGATCCCCTGTTGACTGACGGACGGAATGACTGACAGGATGACTACTGAACCCTCTGGGCGCATGCGCGCTGAGGGTTAATGACACTAGGACTACTGTAACCCTCTGGGTGCATGCGCGCTGAGGGTTAATAATGCCCTGGCACATGTCTCAGCATCAGTTACCTTCAACGGGATCGCTTCAGGCCATCTGGAAACCTGTCAACTATACACAAAACGACAATTATTAATCTGAATGTTTACATTAAGCTAAGTACACATACATGAAACAATAATTAGCCTGATAGTCTCCATTCCTGACAAGCCGGTTTGTTTGTTACTATGCGTTGCCACAAGAGGGTTAAAATTTATTGTACAACTGGGGACATGTTCTTCATGATTTCCTTGGCATCATAAAATGAAAAAGCACTGATGTTCTTGTCTCACAAAAAAAACCCACACGCTTTAAAATCTTTGAAGACCCTTTAATTTTGCTTTTCCTGGACATTGTGAGAGGACAATATGGAATTGCACCAAGGTACTCTATAGCCAATTTATGTGTCCCACTTTTATCATGCTTATTAAAGCACCCTCGACACCAGAGTCATCTTTCTAATTACAGTAACCTTTAGATACAAAAGCCATATCTCCAGTAACATTTATTTTTTATTTTTCCTGTCTTCATTGCTTGATGCATGAATGATAAAAACCTAATTCCCTGTTTGACATCATAATGCAACCATTGCCACTTGCAAAACCATTGGTACTGAAAATACATGTTTACAGGGGATTTTACCGAACTCATGTTTTGGAAATGAAATATTTGGCTGGCTGGCAAGGCTTGTGGGAAGCTCAGAGAACTCATCGCCGATAAACTCTTGAGGCTTCAGGGGTGGATACAGGATTTTTTTATTTGGGGGGTGCTGTAATGAAGACGAGTTATATATTATACATTAATTTTTAGATCTTACAAATTTGTACTTCATATGAATAGTTAGAAAAAAGCAATATGAAATAGTTTATTTTATGGTATTATTGTTTAATACTTGAAAAGAGTAAATTAATGTTAGCATAATAATAATTTTCAGTCAGTGAACAGTGAAACGTGGTAAAGCCGACGAGGATGAGATTGAATGAAGGCATGGCAGACTTCATCAGTATCAAGTCTTATGCTATAGTGCATTGTTATAATAATCAAGTCAGAAAAATTTTGCTCGGTTATGGTTGATCTTGTGTACGACCTCATCCTTCTTAAGTGAGAGAAAGACCTTTCAGCTTCTGCACTAGTAATTGGTAGAGTGCAAGCAATAAGGAGAAGCTGATGAATGTTTGGAAAAGAATCACGATCACAAAATTCTAAAGATTGTAAGAGGTTGCTTGGAATACTTGAATCATTGCTACAACTTTTATACTCCCAAAGACTTTGCCATCCTCGAAATACTCCAGAGAGAGAAGAAGAAAAAAGAAGATCCTGACTCCAGTAAAGAAGTTCATCCAAATGATATTGTAATTCAATAGATGAATTGTTGGAAATAACAATCATGACTCACCTCGCATCATTTATTACGTCATGCATTACGTATTGTATCATCTGAATTAGTTCAGTTCTATCTCGTGTCTGATTTTGTGCGTTTGTCAGTCTGTATGTATTTCTATTATATTCGTTACTTTGCCAATCAAGAACAGGTTATGGGCCCAGCACGCGACTGTATGAACTATTTATACAGCACGATGGCAGAAGGAAAAGCGGTTTCAATTATTCCACTAACCGGGAAGAATTACACCGAACGCTCGTTTGCGTTTGGTAAAGGAGAACTCTGGCTAAAGGGCTACGGTTGTAAAAGGCGTTATTGTTCGTGACGATGCCAAACACTTAACCTTTGTTAGGTAAAGTGAATTTCAACTAACCTATTTTAGTGCTGAAAAGGTTGTTGGAATGAAATACACTCAATTTATTTATTAATTTTTATTATTATTATTATTATTATTAATTAGCTATTATTATTATTATTATTATTATTATTAATTGGCTATTATTATTATTATTATTATTATAATAATAATAATATATTATTAATAAATAAATAATAAATAAATATATATAAGTAAATATTTACATAAAGATTAATAATGAATAAATAAGAAATAAATAAAATAGATTAATAATAAATAATAAATAAATAAATAAATAAAAAATAAATAAATACAATCAAATAAATATACGTAGTATACGGAGGCATCACAACCTGACTTCATTTTATTTCTTTATTATAAATAAACAATCAAGCATAATAATAATAATAATAATTAAATGAATAAGTTAGTTGCCTATTATTATTATTATTATTATTATTATTATTATTATTATTATTATTATTATTATTATTATTATTAGCTATTATTATTAGCTACAACTACTATTATTATATTTTATGATTAGTTTATTTGTATAATTTATTTAGCTATTTGCTAAAATATACATTAAGAAATAAAGAATGAATAAAATGAAATAAATAATTTTATGAAAGATAAATAACTAATTAGTAGTTGAATAAATAATTGAGACAGTGGGTGCTGTGAGTCAAAAGTCTATGGCTCTTTTAAGGATGTGGGACACCGGCATAGTGGTGCAGACAGGAGACCCACAGGCTAGAGACTATCCTTTCCAGCATCTCTCAGTGGCTGTGCAGCGAGGAAACTGTGCCTCTGTCTTGGGAACAATCACCACCTAATTCTTAGTATTTATTTATTGAATAAATAAATAAAAATAAGCTAAAATACATGAGCAAAGAAATCAAATGAATAAAAATAAATAAATATTTAAATGAATAAATAAAACAATCAAATGAATAAATAAATAAAATAAAATAAATACATAAATAGAAGCATAGACAAATAAATAAATAAATAAATAAATATTTAAATGAATACATAAATAAGATGAACGAGTGAATGAATGAAGAATAAAGATAGACCCACTTAAGTTTGATGCTTTGTGTGTCAAATATTTAAGGCATAGTGTTATACTACTGATATATGCACATTTTTGTGTGGTGTATAGCTACTACTAGAATAAATGTACTGTTAAAACAGGAGGATTACTGAGTAATACACGAGTGTGTATACGTGTATCTAGAAGTATCAACACTCAAGTAAAACAATGCTATAACTTTGTAATACACATGATGTATTTCCGTGCTATAAGTCAAGTATACATGCCTGAATATAACAATGCTTAACTTTGTAATACACATGATGTATTTCCATGCTATAATTCAAGTATACAGGCCTGAATATAACAATGTTATTTCAGTGATATACACATGTGGTAAGTATGAGTATACTACATTAATACGTATTGTTAGTATAATAAAAGGATTACTATAGAATACATATCATTTACATAATATGTGTATACCACTGAAATACACATGTGAGTATAACTCAATTATTCTAGTGCTATACACTTCCCAATACACATCAGTATTCTCTACTTTTTGCATGGTGATTGTTAGCTGGGTTGTTTTTTAGCTTTTTTTTTCTAACAGGAATACAACAATTTAGTTTTTGAAATAATTATTATTACCCTGTGGTCAGTCTCTACTTGCTGAATGGACAGCAAATACAGCAGTAGAGACTGAATGATTTGACTTGCATATGTTAAGGAAGGGGGCTGGGCTGGACAGTCGAACAACCACAGATTAAATTCATGACATATAAATAAATTCGTTACATTCTTGAAATTGTTAAGGGTCAGTCGAAAACAACAATAAAAAGTCAACACAATAATTAAAGTTTACCATTTTTACAACTGAGTTAATAGAGTAAAAAATGTAATTCATGACATCTAAATAAATTCATTACATTCTTGAAATTGTTAAGGGTCAGTCAGAAGCAACAATAAAAAGTCAACACAATAATTAAAGTTTACCATTTTTACAACTGAGTTAGTAGAGTAAAAAATGAAATTCTTCATTAATTTCTGCTTGCTCCTGGTGCCTATATGTCAAGGTAAGCAACCAATTATAGTAAGGATTCAGACATATTTGTTGTGATAATTGAGGGCAAAAACATTTTGAGTTGATTATACAGCTAATACATAACTTTAAAGTTTGGGGTGAAAAAATTATCATCAACTTGATCTTGCAATCTGTCCTTTTCTTGTTTTTCTCCTAGCTAACTCCTTCGCGTTTGTTTCTTTCACTTGACTCTCTTCATGATCTTCCACTACTAGTTCATTTAATAGTGTCAGAGTTTTTTTTCCAAAGATGTGGCAGCAATTTCTTTGTTATCGTCTTCATTCACGTCAAAATCGGTAACAATAGTGACATTGATGCTGTCTTTTTCCTTAGCATCCCCGAGCTTTTCACTTCTGCGATTGTTCCATTAGGTCAGTGTAACAATAGTATCGTGCCGGATAGCTCAGACACTGTAGAATTTTCCAGTTCAGACTCGTCTATAGCATGGCTGCCACCAAATAAAATGTTGTTGTTTTTGCTACCACCTGATTTCTTCCATCCTATTTTCTTGCCTTCTATCTAAGGGTTGACAAATTATGATGGCATAATCTTGAGCATAGAAATTGCTTTCATTAACACTAGCATGATAGCATCTTTAATATAATTCTGGGTATAATTAGTACTTTTTGGCAAAAAAAAAAATTGTACTGTAACAGTTACAATTTGATGTAGTAGTCCACAAACTGGCTTTGGAGCTGCTTAAATTACCAAAATATCCTCTAATTCCATTTGACGGTTACAATATCACATTCTCTAAATACTTTCAGACCTAGAACTGTCCCACAGATCAGCAACTCATATATTAACGCCCATTTAATGATTCAGATAGTCATGTGTACAGGGATCTTATAGTTATGAATGTGGTTGATGTGACCTTTGCACTCTGTCTACCAATATATGTTTGCAAGTCAGTTTTACGAGATTAATAAATATTATTTCAAATAAATTGTAGATAACAGTACTTGGCCACATACTGATTCCTAGGTACAGTGTGTGCAAGATTATTTAAGAAAACCTCTATTATTAACAATCTTGCACGACAATTATGCACACATGCTATAATACACTCTCATTAATTTTAACATAGAAGAAACTACAATACTAGTATTACTATTTCAGCAAAAATGGCTAATATGTTAAACAAACCTTGACTGATTCTGCTAGCTGTTAAACTTGAAGGTGGTCCCAAACCTACAACATTGCTTGGAGTTACAGTAACAAAAAATTTTTCACAGTTATCAGCTCGTGAATTTTTGTTCTGTACTGTTATTCTAATTTTATTATTGGTAACGTCTTGCAAGTTGTTGGTTATACCCATGTAGGTGACATTAATTTGATATAAAATGTCATTTTGTAGTTGTGGAATATCTAAAGTGAAAGGTGGTTCCCATTCAATAGATATATACTGAGGACTGGAACAGTTAAAACGAAGTTCTACATTTAACTCTGTCACTTTGGAAAGAATACCTGTGGAACAATTATATACAATGTAGGCACAAGAACACATTATTAGTTTTGTTGCAAAAATAAACTCCCCAAATCAAATTAGAAATCAGGAAGGAAATAATCTAAGGTGCAAAACTGCAAGTAAGGTGAAAGTTCAAGTAGGGAGGAAAGCAGTAGCTGCTAGCATGGGCTAGTGAGGATGTGCTAACAGGGATGGTAGGGGATGTGCCAGCAGGGGCTAGTGAATATGTGCTATCAGAGATCAGTAAGGTATTTGCTGTCAGGGGCTAGCGAGATTGCGCTAGCAGAGATACGTAGGGTGTGTGCTGGCAAGGGCTAGTGAGGATAAGCTAGCAGGTGGGATGCAGGACCTAGTACCCACTATTGGCTGGAAGAGATACTCCTATGCCTAGTGTAGGAGGCTGGGAGTCAGAGAATTTGGTTATTGGGAATAAGTAGGGGGAAGCTGGGTTTCATGAAAGGCAAGGTAGGCTGGGGTAATGCAGGCTGATGACAAGGGTAATAGCTGTGTCATGAGTGGTATAAAATGAGACCTGTAATTCTGCAAAATTTGAAGCACACACCTGGCCAAGTGTGTGCAGTTGTAAAGGGTCACCCAGATGAGATGGCTAGTTAGTCAGCGGCCCAGGAATGTCTATTTATGCGGGACTGTAGTTTGAGTTCACCAGTGGTTGACATAGAGTGTTGGCCGCCCCCAAGTAGGGCGGCTAATAGTTTTAGTCAGCCTGGGGTTATGGGAAGCGTGCCCACCATAGACAAAGACAGTAAACCATTTGTGCTGAGCGAGGCACTTCCAGTGGTCCCAGTGATCAGAGGATCTGCTGGGGAGAATTTATTGATGTGGTGAAGTTCCTAAAGCAATGTCATATTATAGCAGCACAAGGAACAATGGGACACATATCAGGTAGAACGAGTGGGCAGGAAAGAGGTGCCAGATTTACTGAGCTGGCTCCTGTGGAGTTCACAACATGCTTGACGGTTAAGAAGAAAACTCCTGCCCCAGTTAGGGCACCACTGCCACCACTTCTCTTATAGTACTGCCCGATCTGGAAGCCTTATCCAGCCACCCGAACAGATGAGAAGAAATGTAATTTATAAAGATTAATTCCTCACAAAACACAGGGAACACACAATAGGATGATTAAGTCCAAAAAGGTGATAAAAAACTAACAAAGATATGCACTGGCTTTCAGGGCTGCACACGACACTTTGCACACGCACAGAACCACAAATCACATTCCATAATAATAGATAACAATCAACAATACACAGGTTCCCATGCCTGCAGCACTCACACACATACAAACACAAAAGTCACTGTCTCTAATGTTCTTTAGTCTTCCTTGTCCTTGCGGTCATTGCTGTCATTGTTACAGTCGTCTCCGTCTATAGGGCTTGACCCCACAGCTCCACTGCTTCAATCTCTTTGCAGCAGTGCTATGTAGAGTCACCCTGTGAAAATCAAACAGATGTGGGCTTATCAGGTGATGATGATTGCTGAAGCAAGGCGATGGTTGGAGCTGAGGATGATATTATGATTCAGCTTTCAGGAAGTTGATGTCCTCAGTCTTAGCGACTGATTTCGGTCTGATAAACCAATCTCTATATGCTACCACATTCCTGGCATATGGGAGATGAAGCCAGTACTGTCAACTTTCATGCAGCTAAACAACAGACTATAGGAGTGTGCCATTAACCATGGCAAGAGTAGCATGGCTATGAGGCCCACAGAGATGTATCTGAGGCATCTTAGATTGGAGCCACAACGGAACTAAGGTGGAGACAAGCACTCATGCTTTGCATAGAATGAAGGCAGATGCTCTTTACCTTAGTGTAGGGGTTCATCCATGTATGTGTGAAATGCTACGGGAGTCAAGGAAGAATGCCTGCAAGGTGAGCTCAGTGAGGGATGTGCGGCAGAATAAGGCCAAGAGTAGGCCAGGCCTAAGCACTGATAATCGACAAGACTCGGCTTGCCTATTTGGCAATTCATGACTCATTGAATATATATATATTATGTACTCGTGAATTGGTAAAAATATAACAATATGATAATGAATGAAGGGTAACCATGGCCAGTTGCTTGTCAGGTACGGGGAGGCCCTGGTGAATGCTGAAGTAGGACAGGTGGTGGCCCACACTAAGGGTCAGGTGTTGATGAGGAATGTGGTCATTATTGGTATTTGTGACACCTCTAGTACAAGTACATGCAGAGTCTAGTGGAGATGCAGCTGAGAGAGTCAGTCTAGCCGCCAGCTAGGGGGGCCTCTGAGCACACGACCTGTGTCCACTCCCCTAGATGGAATGGTATTTCAAGAATTCTATCGTGATCAACAAGACACTCACTTTAAGGAGTACATTGTGGAGGATATTCAGTTGGGATTCAGGATAGGCATTAATTATCACCAGCATAGCTGCAGGAATGCAACAGGATGTATATCAATAACTCGTCAAAGAAAGAAGGTTAGACAGGGTAGCGTATTCGGTATGATTCCTAACCTCACCAGCGAGGGTAATGGAGGCTGATTGTCAACCTATCACATCCGGCTGGCACAAGTGTGAAAGATGGTATTGAAGGTTAGGAGGCAACATTATTAAGCATGTTTAATGCTTCATTAAAGTGAATTAATACAAGAGACGGTATGGGGGGCACTGCTTTCCAGGACTTGTACTATAAAATTACTGCATAGTTTACCGTGCAGTACGCTCTATTTCTGGAACAATACACATACCACATGTAAACTTGCAATGTTTTACTCATGTTTTACCATTCCAGTGTAATTTTTAGAATAAGAGTGTTCTACATAGTTTCCTCTCAAGCACACTATTCAGTAAATCATATGCCTGCAAGCAGTGGGGGCTACAGTAGCACGGGCATGGCAAGTAATTGGGGCAGGATAAGAAATGCTCAGGAGCAGTAGTTAGAGCAGTCTCAAAACCACGTGAAAGAAAATAAGCTGAGCGATAGAGCTGAAGAGAAGCAGAACTTCAGTCACCCTCCCATCCATGCCTCATTCTGTTGCAAGGTGGATGTCCCAGTGATGTGACTGAAGCAGGTCCTGGCTGGGGAAAAACCCCTCGTTGTAATCCACACTAGCTTCATTAAAAAGACAGCGAAGGGATGGAGTTGCCGGCCCTGCACCCCCAGCCATGAACACATACAGCACTGCCTGCTGTGCTGTATGTGTTCAGACTTAGCGGCAGTTAAGGAAGTAGGTATAAGTCATGAAGTTAGGAGCCAACATTATTAAGAGTATTGTTCAGTTATTACTGTGGCCACTATTGAGCCTACTTTTATAGATGGTAATCATGTCTGAATTACTGGAAGTTGTGTGACGGAACTTTTTTCATTTAATATCCATTACATTATAATTAGGGCTATGGAATTTGACAGGATAAAGTTAGTGAGTGTGCAGCAGTATATATTTTATCTTAAGATATTGTCAATTTACCTTGTACTAACAGGATAACTTCGCTAGAATTGTAATAGTACAGATCATAATAAACTGCTGAACATTTGATATTTGTATTGCTTAAATCTGACTGTACATTTTTGAAAATCAATGTTGGTCCATTCTCATAATTTTCACTGCCATTAATAAACCATTTTATATCACTCACTGTTGGATTATTACTAGGATTTACATCACAATGAAATATTATCGATAATCCCTTCAAAACAATAGCTGTGGGACTATTCATATTGCTATGAATGAGCGTGGGAGAAACGCATTGTGGTTCTACAAACAAAAACAAATAATGTATTGCATAACTGGCTTGATTTAATACATTATAAATGATACACATGCATATAATGATAATGTAAGCAAAGAACTGCATTAATCCTATATATATGCCAGTAACTGAAATGCACTAAAAATTTGAATAATTCAGTATATAAAAAGTTGGACAATTTTCTAAAATTGTCACTACTTAGCTTTTAATTATAGTTTAAGCTTATAATATTTTTGCTGTTTATGAATATATATTTTGTAGCATTTAGCTAGCTGTGTAATTGTGCTAGCTATGACTTTGTGTGTAAGATATCATGTTCCACTAACACTTAGAACACACGTTGATAAAATAATTACACCTCCAGCCACTGTGACTTCCTAATATGATATACCAGATGAAAATATCAGCACTACAACTGGGCAATGGTAATAATTGTACGCTCAAATGAGTGCACATGCTTCTAAATGGCAGGTGAACAAATATACGGGCATTGTCGTGTAGCGGCTATGGCCAATATATATCTTTATCAAGTGTTCCAAGTGAACTGGTAAATCATACTATTTCTGTGATTAAATGTGACAGATGTTTTAGTATGTACAATTATTTGCCTGACAGTTTAGTGTGATCTAAAAAAAATCCTTATACAGTATTAGGATTTTTTGTTTAGATCACACTAAACTTTGACCCCTCTTTTAAGGACCACTCAAAACTCCCTGGCAAATATGTGTACACACTGAAACTACAGTTTCTGAAATGGCATTGTTTACTAGCTTATTTGTGACACTTTTGGAAATAGGCCAGACAAGATGTACATTGCTTCACAGAGTGAAAGAGCATCAAGAGGTTTTAACATCTTCACTTGATGCTATATTTCAATACTGAACATGAAACTATTGATTGCAGTAATTCTAAAGTGATTGACTGTCAACTGAATTTGGTCCAGTTTGAATCATGGGAAAAACATAACAACAACAACTAAACACTATGAACAGGGGAATTGATCATTACCTAAGCTATTTATACCTTGCTCTTAACTTATGACCCTAGGGAAAAAACTTAGTAAACATATTTTGGAAATCAACAGTCAATTCATATCTTTTGATCATTGTTTATTTTTTGTATCATATAAACATTCAATGCTTACGATGACCACTACAGAGTGGCTAAGACATCTATTTGCATATTAAGCCTAGTTATTTGCATGGAAAATATAAATAATATCACAAGTTATTGGATATTAGAATAACTGTTAAAAAAAATCAAAATTGAAAGTTCAATTATAGAAAATCACTTTATTACATGTTATTCCCTCCAAAACCTTAGAGGAAAGGAAATTAGTCCATTTGATTTTACAGTTTTGTCCAAACACAGAGCTATATGCAATAATTTCCAAATCATTATAGTGTACAAAATACACAGGAAATTTGAGAATTTCATGCAATTCAGCTAATCGAATAAAAACAAGTTGGGAATACTCTCACATTTCCAATGTGTCATTAAAAAAATAGTTTGTTGCTTTTACCTTAGCTTGCTTATTTGTTTTACTGATTTTTTTTAAAACAAAAAGGAAAATGTTATATTTAAATATACGCTTAAATACGGTCTGCCAGGGTTAATTTGGTTAAAAGTATGCACTCACATTCATATTACTCCAAATCACGTTTTACAACCTTCCTCTGCTTTTACAACATTAATAATGATAAACTACAGTTATAGCTGAGCATACTTTCAATAGCCAAGTAAAAGAAGACTGTGAATGCTTTTTCTTCATTACATTGTGTGAAGTTTAACGCACCTAAAAATGTCGTATTTTAAGTTGTATGCATTAACGTTTTCGTGTTTCGTATTTTGATCTAAATTGGTTTAGAATCGGCAGGTGCATTCCTCTTTTGCCATAATGGTGTGGTTATGCTTACTCAGTTGGGATATACTATGATCACAAAGTAGAGCTAGAATAACCATGAATATGATTAATAGCATAACTTTCATTCCTTAATAATATTATAAGTGATCTTACTTACTACATATAGGCTTATATCCTGTCCATATTCCATCTTCAGTGAATGTTCGACGTTCATTTCCTACCAATTGCCAGCATGGATCACATAAATATGTAGCAGTGTTGTTGCTACAGTTAACTTTTCCATTAAATGGATCTGTCAGATCACACTGATTACCTATAATAAAAATTAATAGTATATAAATATAAAAATGTGTGATAAGTATGTGACAGGGCAAAAACTTGAATTTCCTGAAGTCATTATTTTTATGAAATTTATGATTCTTCACTTTACCGTTAGAGAATAGGGCTAAATGTCCTACAGTCCAGGGCATTTAGCCCTGTGGGAAAAATGTTGAACGTATGAACTGTCTTAAATATGTGACCAAAGGAAATTCAAGTTTGTGTATACAACTTACATGTAATTGTTTTTTAAGGGTGCCCGCACACCGCCTAAGCAATTTTTTGTTGATGGTTGTTATGCACTATTACTACTATTGTATACTTACAGGGGCTTCTTCAGTACAACACAAGGACAAAGTACCTGCCGACGGAGCCGCTCACTAATTTTAGAGTGAATCTGGAGGTAATATCGGGGCCTGGTTATAAAACGTTGAGGCACTTTTCTGGAGCGGTGCGGTAAGTTGGAGCTCCGCAATTTGGTGCACTACTAGCCGAGCCGATACTCTACTGCAAGGCAGCGAGGGAAGTTTGCTGTCTAAAAACTTCGTCTGTATTTTCCCCCCTAATTAAATGATTGTCGTCTAAAAAACTAAATAAGCAGTAGCTATTATGTTTCTATGTTCATAATCCCATGAGGTTAATATCTGTGTTGATATACTGCTTGCTATTATTGGTAATACAAGAAGTAATCTCAGAGCAATCAGAGATGAGTATTTAGCTATTAGTAGAATTGATATCGTACAAAATTGCATGGTTGCAGTTATTCTTGTTTCAGTAAAGCTTGTTCAACTAAGAATAAGATGCAATTGTATTGATGCAAAGGTAAGAAGTTGTTCAAATATTTCTCTGCATATATTTTCAAGCAAATATGAGACTAAATACATTCAGACTTTTATTTTTTTCAACACAAAAGTTTCAGGAAACTTATTAACTCTACAGTTGACTAAAAAATTATTGCCCAGGCATCCCAACATATTATGTGGAATGCATGCTCAAATAATATACTCTGAATTATACTACACTTGGTTGCTTACCTAGACATATAGGTACGAGCAACAAGCAAAAAGTAATTATGAATTTCATTCTTTAACTCTGCACATTCAGTTGTATAATGGTTAGCTTAGCAAATGTGTGTAATTTATTTATATTATTTCCTCAAGTACCAGCGGGATTAGAACACAAACACATTATTGTGCCATGTGGTGTGAGAAGTCACAATTCATGAATATCATTATGTAGTACAAAATATAGCAGGTTGCACTTGTAGCACTTATAGGACTGGTAGCATAGGTGGCACTAGCATATATAGCACTTGTACCACTGGTAGTACAGGTAACATAGGTTATATCCATGAATAAAACAGAACACACAATCAATAATAGCAATGAGACGTTTCTCTATTACTTAGTTTACCCTACTTCTCAACACTCCTATGTTTTCTTTGTCTTGCTGAGAACAGGCTAAAATATTAAAATGGAATATTATGACGATATCACGCTAAATATTTTGTTGAATGATCTGTTAGAATGAGAAAATTTGCTATAACTCATTGTTTATAATTATGACTTTCACTTTCAAGAGGTAGGCATTTTGGGGGAGTTTGCTGTTTACAAACTTCATCAGTACTTTCCCCGCTATTAAAAATGTAGTCTAAAAGAACAAATTAAGAATTATTATGTTTCTGTATTCATAATCCCATGTGGTAAATATCTATCTTGATAGACTGCTGGCTATATTCGTAATTACAAGATGTAATCTCAGAGCAATCAGAGATGAGTATTTAGCTAACAGTAGGATTGATATTGTACTAAATTCCATGGTTGCTGTAATCCTTGTTGTAGCGAAGCTTGTGCAACAAAGAACAACAGTGCAATGCTTAAAGTTAACGAATTCACATTACTATAATTAAGTATTCTCTTCATATACTTTCAAGCACATGAGACTAAATACAGTCTGATATTTTTCACTGTAGTTGACTCAAAAGTTATTGCCTAGTAGGTATCCCAACAAATGAAATGTATACTCAGAATTAAAAAAATAATATACTCTAAATTTTACTACACTTTGTAGCTTACCTTGACATAATATAGGTACGAGCAACAAGCAAAAAGTAATTATGTATTTCATTCTCTCACTCTGCACATTCAATTGTAGCTTTGCAAACGTTCCGTGTGCATTTTATATTGTATTTCCTCAAGTACTGGCAGGAATAGAGCAAAAACACATTTTTGTGCAATGTGCTGTGAAGTCACAATTCATGAATATCATTATGTACTACAAATATTGCAGGTATCACTTACAGGACTGGTAGCATAGGTAGCACTAGCACATAAAGCACTTGTACCACTATAGTAGTACAGGTAGCACAGATAACACTATTATCACTATTAGCATGGGTATAGCACCAGAACTAAAGATTATGGTACACAACCACCACAGACATATTACTTGTGAGCCACTTGTGCTAATAAAGAGGGTCTGGTAGAAGCTTGTACATAGTTTAGTGTCATTCCCCAGGATTTATGGGGAACCATACCTTCCGTGTATTGCTTATGTAGAGGTGTGGCTTTCGGTGACGTAGCATTAAATACGCGTATAAAAACTGCGCTATCATGGCTTCTAATGCATTTTTGGTGGAGATGGATTATAAAACTTTAGTGCGTGCGAGGAAGAAGCATTTCTTGCATTTTTACAGAATCAAGATGTCTTCATTTCTTTACCTACTGGCTATAGCAAGTCACTGTGCTACTCACCGTTTCGTCTCACATATGATAAGTTCAGGAATGTGGAAAATAAGAGCATAGTAACAGATTTTCCACAGCTAAAGCAGTACCTCAAAGCCATCTTAAAACCTAGGAATCCCTGTAATACTTTCGTGCAGTGTAATATTTGACGACCGCAACGCCCAGTTAGGTTATAATTGCATTCATTTAGCACAAAGCGATGTACAAGCTTCTAATAGACCCCTTTTCCCTCCCACGCACGAACGGATTATAAAAGGGAAAGGGTCGGCCACGTGAGACTATCTGAGGGCATTTCCCTCGAGATGCTGCCATTCACTTACAGACACATTCATAGGAGAGGATACATTCAAAACAGGATGAAAGACTTAATTAACGTTTGAACGGAAGCAGTTACGCATCCAGGGTTTGCTCCATTAGAATGCTAGTGCCGAAGCGGTTAAAATTATTTCCTCAGCATACTTCCAAACCGGAGAGAAAATGCTATTCCAAAACTCAATTCAAAAGTCTATGGGAATAGAAAAATAAACCCACAGGCTTCACTATCAATACAAGCCTGCTATTAGTCACGCCGCACGATTCAATCGAGCACGCGGGCGTTCTTCGTAGCATTTTATAAACAATGAGCGGTTTTTTCTCTGCTGTCCGAGTTTCTACCTTCGTATCGTGGTAAGCTTAAGTTGCGAGTATGCACACAGTATAAGCGGAGTGTCCTGTTATCAGCATAATGGTACAGGACCATCTGGTAAGATGTTGGTAAGTTTGTCTACTTGTTCAATAACAAATACCAATAGCTATAGTATGTCCAAATTGAGTTGGCCGCAAGAAAAACTTGAATATCTTCAGAACGGAAGCAGCTACGCATCCCGGGGTTTGCACCACTGGAAATCTTGCGCTGAAGCGGTTACAAATATTTCCTCAGTAAACTCCAAAACCGGAGGGAAAGTGCTATTCCAATACTCAATACAAAAGTCTATGGGAATAAAAATAACTACAGCTTCTTTGTCCACTCCCATCATTTGTGTCTTGTATAGTTGCTATTCTGAAATGGTTACCAGAAGTATTTCTACTGCCATCTACTACCATTCTGCTTTATTAACTAAGCATAATATTCTTCATACTATTAAGGGTGCTCACACATCAGGTTACGCGGTACGCCCACACAAATCAATTAACTGTTGCTATGGAAGGTAACTCCGATTCTATACCTTGCAGGTCCACGCTGCCCGGAGGATCTCTAAGACCCGTCAACTGACAGCCAACTGATCAAGAATGACTAACACACAAACGGAACTGCAAGAGTTATGAAGCCTCAAGTCTCAAAAGTAAACGCCACTATTTGGAAACAGAGGAAGACTACGGAAGCTGGAATTTCGTCCACCGCTTGCTATAGCTAATTGTTACAAAGTTGTCGATTTTTTTTTTCTCATTTCTATTTTGTTTTATATTTATTCACATTTTCACGTGATTTTTTTCCAGTCGGGTCACGACTGTACACTATATTAAAAAACTAAATCGACAACTTTAATTACCTTGTTAAGTTATGCCGCAGTACTAAAAATGAAAGACTAACTCTTCGTCCTTCTGGACTTGGACATCAAAATAGATTCCAATTGTCTCGCACTTTTTTGCTACTGTGCAATTTTCTAGCCCCGCCCTCCGTAAGCCAGTTAACTATACTTACCACGGTCTGCCAGGAAGCTCTTATCTATGCGCGGGTATTTAAGGTCCGCCCTCTACCTCTACAACTCGGTGGTTTCGTTGTTTATTGCTCAATTAAGCCGCGCGCGAGCGTTGCTATGTGCCAGCACCCTTAATATTAATTTAAAATTTTTTAAAATCATTTCAACAACAAAGTTTTTAAACATTTGAAAAAAAAAATTGCAGCCGTGATTAATATTAAATGGCTTATGCAATGTTCAAGAGTGGGCAAGTATTTACTCACAAGCCATCTACCAGTAGCAATAACCAGTTGGCTACAAAGGAGCAAAGGCAATGTTCATTCTGAGTCATCTGAGTCATCTGAAGAAGTGTCAGTCTCAGATTCCAATTCTGATTCCGAGTCTCCTTCAGTCGATATTATAACTTATTCTACGACCTCTTGTTGCAGTCCATCAACCTCCCAGTAGTGGTTCTCCACTTTTTGTTGGACGTGAGTGATTAGAGATTTCCAACGATCTGGTGTAACCACAGTGAATGCGGTATGAGTCAATCTTTCTATTTCAGATAAGGTGAACTTGATGTTATTTTTCTTGATGTAGTTCTTCATTTTCGATCCCATGCCATTTCAATAGGATTAAGTTGACAATGGGCAACAGGGAGGCGGACAACTTCATGGCTAGCAGATTTGGCAAGATGATCGACAACATATTCTGGATTAATTGGTCGATGGCTTTTGACAATCTCCCAAATCTTTTTTTTTAAACACTCCTCAGTAAAGGCTATTTTTTTCACTTTGAGCCATTCCACCATCCTCTTCTTTGTCCAACTCTTGACAGAATGTGGTTCGCTTCGGCGGCTATGATAAGAAGCATTATCCATAACAATGAGACTTTTTTGGGGAATGCTTGGGAGAAGCTGTTCACTCCACCAGCGCTCAAAGCGATTAGCGGTCATCTCATCGTGATAATCACCTACATAATATGCATACTGTAAACTACAATTTCGGAACACAGATTCAAATACCTGTACTCTTTCTGGATTTGAACACTAGAAAAATTTTGTTACAGAAATAGGTATGGAAATGTATTCTCACAGAAAAATACAAGCACTCCTTTTATCATCAATTACCTCTTGTCATTAATTCTCTTGTATTTAAATCCCCCCTAGTAAAAAATCTTGCCAAGATAGTTAAAGATCTTGCATGATTTGGAATGGACATCTAAGATTATGTATGATAAGATTAGTCCCACATAATCTTGATTAAGATCTTGCAAGATCTCAAAAAGTCGTATCAAGATATTTTATGACAAATCTTAAGCAAAACCGGCATACAAGATGATGTAAGATCATATCTTTTTTCTATTGAGACATTTTATGCCAGATCATTCTTACATAAGATCTTACAAGATACTAAAAAATCCCGTCTTGATTTATTTGTTTCAATACCATCATGTATGGGATTATGCAAGATCTCAAATTTTTTGTGTATTTTATATGAAATCTCTTTTGTTGTACAAGATCTTTCAAGGTCATAAAGAATTTACATTTTTTATTTACTAGTGATTATGTAAGATCATTCAAGATTTTGCTGAACCTGCTTCCTGTTGATTTTTGTTAACTTGACAGAGTTTCTCTTAAGATCGATCTGCAGTGCTTTTGTCTGCCAATATCTTAGTAAATGTTACTAAATGAATGATCATACTGATCTTGTGTAACATAATTTTGAAAAATCACAATAAAAATGTTTCAGCAGTGACGTGGAACAATCAATAATATTAGTGGTGTTCATAGTTATTATGAATGCGGATTACATACGAGTGAGATGATAGAGACACTAGAACACATTTGGATTTGAGGTCTGACAGTGCAACTGCACAAACTGGCAATAGTTCATTTAACACTTCAACTATAAAGCTAATACTTTCAGAATTTGCATATTTTCTTAGTCGATCTCGACCAGGGTTTCCTGTTCTTGTGAGGATTGAGGATTGCGTAGACATGAAGAATGCAAGTGGTGGAGAAAAGCAAAACCTTTGAATCTTGCCAAAACACTTCTTGCACTTATAAGTATAACAACAAATCGAGCTATTTCTTTTTCCACTGTCAAACTGACTGGAACGAACAAGAGTGTCGTTAAAATATAATTTGTTGAATGAATGGATTTGTTCTAATGATGGAATTGCAATTTCCTGCATGGCATGCCTTGTGGTAGAATCACCACACTTCAAAACAGTGACTTGTATTCCCATGCACTAGCTAATTAACACTATGTACTGTACTATCTTTAGACATTCTATTTTTAGTTTTATGCCATTTCATCCTCTGAGCATGTGCAGTCAGGCTTTATATATTTGCTTGGCTGTGCCATATGCTGTTCAGTGTTGTATCATATGCATGTTGAAGTTTTATTCAACTAATTCTAAACCAGACTTGAAACCTCTGTGTGAGGGATTATTGGGAAGCCTTGAAAAGCTTGTGGATACAGCTAGCATTCAACACTCTGGTGGCAGACTACTTCCCTGGTTGTTTTCCTGACCCCTTCTACCACAATTGATGACAACTCCTCATAGCTTCCACCACACCTGGTGTCCAGCGGTGGTCCAGTTCTTTTCAGCACTGGGCTTGGAAACAACTCACTCCATCGACAGCAACCGTAGCTTCAGTTTTGCAAGTTACTCTGTTTGACTGTTTGTCAGTTGTTTTTTTTTGGTTTTTTTTCCTTTTTAAAGCCATTTGTTATCATTGCAAGGCTTATGTCCTTTTCAATTTGGTCATTTTTCCTCTTGTTTTTTCTTTGTCAGCATTTTGCTATTTGGGCTTACAAATGCTCCTGGAACCTTCCAGCTGCTCATGCAGCAAGTATTGAGAGGACTTAAAAATCATTACTTACCTTACATTGATGATATTGTTATCTTTTTCACTTGTTTTGAAGATCATTTAACTCAAATTACTTCTGTGCTCAGCAGGTTAGCTATTTCTGGATTAACTGTCAAAAGCAGCAAATGCTCATGGTGTTTCAGATCTTTTGATTTTCTGGGTTTTCATGTTGGGCAAGGCAATCTCACCATCCCTGCAGCTAGAGTTTCATATATCACCTCATTTAAAATTCCAGAATCAAAATCTGCTCTCAAATCATTTCTTGGTTTAATCGCATTTTACTCAAAATTTATACCATCACTTGTAAACTATACCACCATTCTGAATTCTCACATGCCAAAGGAAGAGCCATTTGTTGTTCACCCCACCAATGATTATGTCAGTGCATTCAACTTTATTATTACTGCTATCAAGAATCACTCTTCATTAATCATCCCTGTCAATTCTGACTCATTAAGTGTGTTTGCTGATGCCTCTCTCAATGGAGTGGGAGGAGCTCTGTGTGTCTATCGAAATTCGTCATGGATTCCCTTTGGATTTTACCCCAGGCAATTATTGCCAAGAGAAAAGAACTATGCAATTTTGGATTTGGAAGCATTGGCCTTACTTGCAACCGTACAACATTTTCACTACTATCTTTCTGGCAAATACTTCAAAGCATTTACCGATCACAAACCACTTGTCAGTATTTTGGATGGTCAACCTCCATCATCACGGCTCCTGAGATGGAAAATCAAGTTATCAGAATATCCTTTTGATATATTACACATCAGTGGAGAAGCAAATCCCATTGCTGATGCCCTCTCAAGGCAATCGTGGAATTCTTCACCAGATGAAGTTGTCTCTCTCAAGAAGCTAGAAGAAGCATCTATGAAGGAAGGGGAGGTGTGATAGAATCACCACACTTCAAAACAGTGACTTGTATTCCCATGCACTAGCTAATTAACACTATTTACTGTACTATCTTTAGACATTCTATTTTTAGTTTTATGCCATGTCATCCTCTGAGCATGTGCAGTCAGGCTTTATATATTTGCTTGGCTGTGCCATATGCTGTTCAGTGTTGTATCATATGCATGTTGAAGTTTTATTCTACTAATTCTAAACCAGACTTGAAACCTCTGTGTGAGGGATTATTGGGAAGCCTTGAAAAGCTTGTGGATACCAGCTAGCATTCAACACTCTGGTGGCAGACTACTTCCCTGGTTGTTTTCCTGACCCCTTCTACCACAATTGGTGACAGCTCCTCATAGCTTCCACCATATGCCTTTCTTCCTCTGTTAAACTTGATAGCTTCAACTTTCCGATAGAGTAGATACCGGGAAGCACAAGCATCATGTCACTACGATTGGATATCAGACATGACATAGGGGAGATAAAGTTAATCATGTCTGCATTTTCAACTTCAACAAGTCTATCAGCAAGATTTCCAATAGTCTGTGTAACAGCTAGTGAAAAAGATAGTTGTTCTGCTACTTTGTACCACCGTGAATGAATCATGCTTGTCAAGCATTAAAGCTCTCAAATCCAAATAAAGAATGTGTCCATAGAGGACCCCAGAGCCTTACAAACATTCCCAAGTGTATAAGGCTGTGAGCATTCAGTGTGCAGCTGTTGGTGCCATAAAGACTAGGAAGCATACTGTAGAAATCTTTCAATAATTCTTCAGCAGCCACAATTTGCATTTCTGCTATCTCTGTCTGAAGGAGAATGTGAACTCCACATACAAGTAGAGAGAAGTGGTGTATTTATAATGGAGGCATTTTGGATGAGATAAGAAGAGGAAGAGAAGAATAATAAAGGAGCCAAGTACAAAACTCACTGGCTTTCCAATGCTTGCGAGTCTTGGCTATACTACGTGGGGCTCTGCTAAAATCATGAGGTGGGTGTTGAATGAGCAATAGGGAATCAATAGAATTTACAGATGTTCCAATATAGTAAGGCTGACCATGGTTTTTGGAAGTAAACCACTTCTCAAGACAAATGCATGCCTGATCTTACATGGAACATCTTGCATGATCTGGCAAGATACTATTGTAAGATCTTACAAGACTAATCAATAGGGCCATATAATTCAACAAACTTGCAAGTGATGACCGCCCACCATGAAACAAATCTGGCATCGTGAAGAATTTCATGAATGCTATACAGAGTGAAATTCGGTTTTTGTTCATACAAGTGATGAATTTTACGACGAATGGCATCTCTATCAAAATCATCCACCAAGATTCTCTGCCTGGATTGATCATACCGCTTTTGGGGAGACTCGAAAGTTGTAGTGGGATTGGCAGCCTTGTCAGATATTATGCGGCGCACAGTGCGTATTGGTATGCCTGATATATAATAAATTCAACTCTATCCATAAGAGTAGCCAAATTATACTCATGTAGCTTTAATCATCAAGATTTAGCTATATAAACTTACTTACTGGTGGCTGAGATTCTCTTCAAGGCAGAATGAGAAGTAGCTATATTCTCTTAGTCTTGATGTCCATCTTCTCGAAATACCTGTAGACGCTTGCCACAAGCTCCTTCGTCTGGCTCCATAGTCGCTTCCCCCTAGGCATACATGCAGTACAACAACTCAGAGAGAAACAACGGGAAAGAATACAAAAATTCTGCATAAAAATAACAATACACTTTATAAAATAGTCTTAAAGACGAACTCACAAACCGAAGTAGCAGAACCAAAGAGTCAGCAAAACTCTCCGCGCATTACAGCTGCTTTTACAAGCGGCACGTTCTATCGTTCTATGACCGGTGAAGGTATAAATTACATCGGCTTTTAGGTTAAGTGCATTCCTTTTTACCGCGCTTTTGGCCGCGCCAACTCAACTTGGACATACTATAGCTAGAGTTCTATCATTGAGCTAGCAACTTGTATTACAGCCACAGTTGAAGCTTTTTTAATTTATTTTGTGTGCTTGTCAGCTGTTTCTTTATGCCAATTTCTTTTCTTCTATTAGACGAGTTTATTGCAGGAATTCAGACCAACTCGGGCTGCACTTCACTTTCAACTTGGATCACAACTATATTTGTTATTTTGTGTACTATTATATGTATTATATTTATCTTATCAGTTTTCAATATATATTTTATAAATAAATGAAACAATTGATGATTTTATGAACACGAAAGCCTAATAACTTTAGCTACCAGTTAATAAGTGCTGTATTACTTGGGACACAGTAGGTAGAGTCGACTGCTGTTACTCTTGACTAAATTGTTTCCCAAGACTATAATTGTTTCCGGTATGGGGACCCCAGCGATAGCGGTTCGGTAAAGGGTTTGGCTAGCCAGACTAGTATCACTAGAGGTATGGGGCCCATTAACGGTTTGGGGACCCCCTATAATATGTTACAAAATGCAGCTGATTACTGCCTTAAAAATAGCAAAAGCTATAAAACTTATAATTAAATATATTAGATAATGCTATTACAAATAAACACAATTGTGCTTAGCCTGCTCTCCTTGTTACTTTCAAACAACTTGCTACCCAGATTAGCTACTTTCCCCTCAAAAAGTAAAATCTATAAAACTTGGCCCCCTAGCAATTTGGGGACCCTTATACTTTAAAACAAATTGCTAGCTGATTACTGCCATAAAAGCAAAAGCTATGAAACGTATGGTTAAATCTATATGATAATGCTATTGCAAAGAAACAAATTGTACTTAACTTGCTCTCCTGTAACTTTAAAACAATTATTGCTAGCTGATTACAGCCATAAAAAAAGCAAAAGCTGTAAAACTTATAAATTGATTATGATAATGACATTGTAAGGAAGCAAAATAGTGCTTAACATGCTCTCCATCAATAAGTCATTACATTTATAGTTTGTTCTTAAATGCTAAATCTTTGTAAATTTCTAGCTATTTCTCTTTAGTTTTAGCTAGCTAAAAACATCATAATTTAATAATAGTAAGTATGACAAGAACTAATGATTGTAGTAACTAGCATAGTTCTATTACACAATATTAATCATGATTATGTTCCAATAGTGAGTTATAGTTACATTACTTGCTGGTTACATTTTGAACAAGTAAACTTTTTTTCTTATCTTTAAATATTTATAAAAAATTTTGTTCACAAGTCTGATGGAACCACTAATGGCAACTTGGACAGTATGCCATGTTTTCTTGGCTTCCTAATTCTGCAGTTGCTTGTTATTTTGGCACATTGCAAGGTACTTAAAATGTCCATTACATCATTTTGATGCTCCTTCAGTCTTCAAAGGCCGACATTTTCGAGATCCGTTCATTGTTGTGAGGCATAATAAATGACTGACTGACTGACTGACTGACAGACAAACTGAGTACTATAACCCTATTGTCCATGCACAATTAAGGTTAATTATAAACATAATCTTCAAACCTGTGTACTATCACTCCTAAACTTGTTAGGGTAAACTTACAATCTTTCGAAAACAATCGAGCTTAGTAATATCCTTTATTTAATGCATAATAGGAACATTATAGTAAATCATACAGAAATATAAAAGTTAATAACAATATTTTTTCTGTAAAATTAGTTGTTATATAATACAATTTGTAAACATTAGGTCCAAATATTTAGCAATAACACACATTATAAATTTTAATACTTGGATATAACAGAAAAACAATTTATTTACTATCACATAAATTGTCTGCTGTACTACTTAAAATTTCATTGTAATTAAAATTTTGTAGGTACTTTTCCATAAGCTGAATTTTCTGTAAGATTAAAATCAATTTTCATCTTGGCAGGACGGATCTCCTCATACAGCTGAATTGTATTTGATGTCTGATTCATCAATTCTTTAGTCTTACACTTATAATGAAAGAGGTATCCAAATATGAATGATATTGAACTGGTGAGCACTATGACAACTACTGCAGCACCACTTATCCCAGCAATGATAGGTGTGTTGAGATTTCTTGTTGCCTTCTATAATAATAATAATAATAATATATTAAACATTTAACTACATATTGAATAGAAAACAGTGTTACTCAGAGTAACTCCACAGGATTAGTTACATTATAAAAAAATCAAGCATTTAAAGTCTTCAGTGTACTACTCTATAAAATGCAAAATTTCCAATTAGCTAAAATTTGTACACCACTTTACTTTATGATACTATTTTCTCCCTTTATGCTACATTTTAACTACTCAATGAATTTTACATGTATTTATAAATTAATGTAGAGGTAAAACTAACATTAATTGCAATACAGAGGTTTATTTAAAGATCTCACAAAGTAGGTGAGTAATTCAAACTGAAAATCATGCAGGTAGAAGGAATATTGTTTCATGTAAGTCTTATGCGTTGTTTAAAAGTGTCAACAATGGTCAAATTATTTTGGTACTCCTCCATATGCTGAATTTTCTGTAAGATCAAAATAAGTTTTCATTTTTGCTGGATGTATCTCCTCATATAGCTGATTTGTATTTACTTTCTGACTGATCAATTCTTTAGCCTTGCACTTGAAATGAAAGAGGTATCCAAATATGAATGATATTGAACTGGTGAGCACTATGACCACTATTGCAGCACCACTTAGCCCAGCAATAATAGGTGTGTTGAGATTTTTTGTTGCCTTCTATAATAATAATATATATATGTGGGCCAGCCCACATTAGTAGAAGATAAGAAGTTTGAAGAGAAGTCAGAAGATATAGAAGATAAGAAGTTTGAAGAGAAGTCAGAAGATGTTTAGACTGCGCGCCTTGCGCATGAACAGTTGTTTGTGTTGTGCCCATATTTGGCCATTTGTGTGAGATGTTGATTGCCTGTATCATTTTCATTGGTCGGTTTTGTGGGTGGACTTATATAAGACCCCTGACCACGTGTTGTAAGTTCAGTTCAGTCCAACGTAGTTTTATTAAAGCTCAAAGTGAGAACCCTAGCTCTCTAGCTGAACTCTGGTGGCAGCGCTTATTGCTGACCTCCAGTTTGTCGTGAGCATCGCGCACTACGGAGCCAGGCCCACACAAATTGGTGGCAGCGGTGGGATCTCTGACAGGAAGACATTTCCGGAGGAGGTTATCCATCAAGAACCCATAACGATTCGTCGTGCGGGATCACTCATTAGAACCAGTGGAGAGCGGTTGGGAGACGTCCTGACTTACTTCGGAGGATACGTCCTTACACAACCCCAGAAGACATTCTGTGCACCGAGCTAACTCGCTTAGGTGGTGGGAGCAATTACTAGCAAGCAGCCATACTTCGATAGCGGAGGCATCATTCCAGTCTTGCTTCGGCAGTGGTGGAACTACCAGAACTGAACAGGGTCATTACCTTAACGGAACTAGTCAAGTTATTGTATCATATTGCTTTAAAAAATTTTTTCTGTAATTGTGTTATCATTTTTTTTTCTCTTGTATAACGTTTTGAGTCAGTGTCATTTATTTTTGTAATTTGTCTTGTTTCTTTACTTTTGTTAGGACTCTGGCATAGGAAGCAGGGACACTCACTCTCTTATGCTTCGGCAGTGGTGGAACTACCAGAACTGAACAGGGTCATTACCTTAACGGAACTAGTCAAGTTATTGTATCATATTGCTTTAAAAAAAAGTTTCTGTAATTGTGTTATCATTTTTTTTTTCTCTTGTAAAACGTTTTGAGTCAGTGTCATTTATTTTTGTAATTTGTCTTGTTTCTTTACTTTTGTTAGGACTCTGGCATAGGAAGCGGGGACACTCACTCTCTTATGACGGAGGTCGGGGCAGTGGCGGCTAGGAAGAGGACCACACAGAGACTACCATCAGTGGACTCTGATTACAAATTTTTCTGTCGACCGATATCATCCAAGCGTTCACCCTACCCAACGCGACCTGCCGAGGTTAGGACTGCGAAGGATGAGGAAGAAGAGGTTGAGACGGAAGTAAGTGGATATTTGGGTGTTGAGATAGATTTGGTGGGAGGATCTGTTGTTGAGGTGGAGGAGTACAGTGAGGGGGAAGAAATGGCAAGGAAGGAGGAGAGTGAACTGACCAGGTTAGTGAGGTATATGATGGAGAGGGATGAGAGGCGTAGGGAAGAAGAGGATAGGAGAAGGGATGAGAATAGAAAGAGGAGAAGGGATGAGGAGGAGGAACGTAGACAAGAAGACAGGGAAAGAAAGAGAGAAGAGGATGAAAGACATAGAAAATTAGAGAGAGCTCGTGAGCAGGAGATAGAGTAGAGAAGGGAGGAAGAAATACAGAGAAGACGGGATGATGAAGAATATTAGAGGAGGTTGAGGGAAGAAGAGGAGATGTTAAGGAATAGGATGGACTTACAGCAAGACAAGCTGAAAGTTTTGGGTAATTATAAGGAGTCCACAGAGTTATTGGGCTACCTTGAGAAGTTTGAAAGAATTATGAGAGAGTGTAGATTTGATGAGGATATTTGGTCAGAGAGATTGGTTCCACGGTTGCCCGAGAGGTTGTGCCTGAGGGTAGCTGGAGTTAGAGATTCAAAGGGTAGTTATGAGGATGTTAAGAAGGTCTTGTTGAAGTCGGTGGGTGAGACTCCTCTCACCTATGGGCATCAATTGTTCGATCTGATGGGGGAGTTGGTGAAGAGTAGGACTGCTGGAGAGATATGTGAGTTGGTAGAAAGGATTTGCAGAGGAATATTGCAAGGGTGCATGACGTTGGAGCAGTGTGTAGTGTCATTGGCTGTGGCCTTGACAAGAAAGATTATTCCCCAAGCGGAAAAAGTTTACTTAGAGTCTAAGAAGATTGAGATTATGGAGGATTTACGGGATGCCTGGGAGACGTGGATGTCTGGGAGGCAAAAGGGGAATTTTCTCAAGCCGTGGACTATGTTAGTTCCTTTAGTAGTGAAGGTAGAAGTAGCAACAGGTTTGGTCAGCAAGAGAGTTTGGTGAACAAGGACATTATTTGCTTCACATGTGGAGAAAAAGGTCACCGCTCTGCTGAATGTAAGAAGTCTAAGTGGAATGGAAGTATTAATGGTGGGTCAGGAGTTAGGCCCATCACGTGTTTGAATTGTGGCAAGCAGGGCCACCGTAGTGTTGATTGACCCAATAAACGGGTTAGTGGCCCTGTCAATAAGGAAGGTACAGGTGGGAAGGTCGCAAAGTTGGTGGTAGAAGGAGAAAAAGACAATGTAGCATGGGGGTTGGTAAATGGAGTTAGAAGCCAGGTTTTGATTGATTCGGGTGATAGTGTGGGAGTTGTGCCTAGGTTGTTACTCAAGAAGAATTACAGAGACTGTGGGGCTATACACATTGCAGATGTGCATGGGAATAAAAAAGTACACAGGAGCACGGTAGTTACATTTGAACTAGGAGGTCTGACGTGTTCAAGGCTTGCAATGATTGATGAACGAGAGGGGGATGGAGTTATTAGTATTGTACCCATGAACTTGGATGGAGTTATTAGTATTGTACCCATGAACTTGACAGATGAGTATCAGGCTTTCACTACAGCAATAGAGGAGTACAGGAACAGTAGGGTAGTGGAATCTGAGAAATCAGCTGAGGTTAACGTTCTAACTAGAAGTCAGGCCAGACACGAGGAGGTGTTAGACAGGTGTGAGGATGATGCGGATGTAGAGGATTTGTGGTGTACGGTGGAGGAGCCAGATCAGAAGGAGCAGGGTGCTGAGAAGGAATCTTTGGCAGTACTGGGGGAGGCTGAATATTAAGCAAGAGTGCTTGAGGGAGAGTGTAGCAGAGGGAGTTGAGGAGTTAGAGGGGGAACCCAAGGAGTTGGAACAAGTAACTGTGGAAGACAGTGAGCGAGAGTTTAGTGAGATAGCCGGACAGATAGGTCCTATGAAGGAGGGAACTGATGGTAAAGATTTCAGAGAGAAATTGTTGACAGACGACAGTCTGAAAACATGGAAGAGTTTGGGACAAGAGGAGAGAGAGGTTTCAAGTGGAAGAATGAGTTATTATTGAGTGGAATGTATGTGTCGTGGGAGGAATTTGGGGATGTTATAGTGGTACCGAGAGAGTATAGGGGTAGGATTTTGGAGATGTCGCACGAACGTAGTGGTCATTTAGGAGGTGAAAAGGTAGCAAAGATGGTAGGCAGGTATTTATTGTGGCCCGGTATGGCGAAAGAGATTGAAGAGCATTGTAGGAGTTGTGATACCTGTCAAAGGAAGAGTAAGCACAAACCGAGGAAGGTGCTCGCTGTACATAGGCCAGTGCTTACTGAACCCTTCGAGAGCGTGGCAGTGGACTTGGTGGGTCCACTCCCGAAGGGCAAAGGAGGGTGTAGGTTCCTATTTACTTACGTGTGCATGGCTACTAGGTGGCCAGAGGCGGTACCTCTTAGAAGTATCACAGCCAAGGCCGTGGCTGAGGGGCTGTGGAATGTGTTTGCTAAAACGGCTATTCCTGAGGTGATGCTGTCTGACCAGGGAACTCAGTTTTGCGGTAGGGTGGTGAGACAGCTATGTGAGTTTTTAGGAATTGAGAAGTTGAGGACTTCTCCATATCATCCCCAGACAAATGGGATGGTAGAGAGAATGCACCACGTTGAAGAGTGTGCTGGGCAGGTGTATTGATGACGGAGTGGATTGGGTTGGTCAGGTGCCGTTAGCTTTATATGTTCTGAGACAGATGCCTCATGCTGACAGCGGGTTCAGCCCGTTTGACATGGTGTTTGGTTTTAGAGTCAGGATGCCCTTGGACGCCCTGTACCATGGGATATTTGAAGTTGAAAGTAAGGAGATGAATATTTGTGATTGGGTTGCTGGGATGATGGATAGGCTTGAGAGAATGAGGGACTGTGCAGCACTGAAGATGGTGAAGAGGAAGGAAGGTAGATTGAAGTAATACAGCAAGGGGAGTAAAATGAGAAGTTTTGAGAAAGAAGATTTAGTCATGTACAGGATTCCCAGGATGTCCTGTAAACTTGCAGACTCCTGGGAAGGCCCGTACAAGGTGTTGGATAGGAAGGGAGTGGTTAACTATAAGATTGGGTAGGTTGGGGCAGAGAGCCACTCTAAGGTGGTACATATTAATTGCTTGAAGGCTTACAAGGAAAGGGCAGAAGTGTTGAGGTTAGATTTGGTGTTGGAAGGTGAAAGGAATGTGTTGAAAGGTGGGTGTTCTCTGACGTACCAGGGAATACAGAGAGGGTTAAGATGATGATAGATACGGGGGACAGCCCACCCATTAGGCAGCCTCCGTACTCGGTGCCAGTAGGGATTCGGGATGCGGTAAAGGAGGAGTTAGATAGCTTAGTTGAGTGTGGGGTGATTGAAAGAAGCAAGAGTTGTTGGTCATCGCCTTTGGTGCCTGTGAGGAAGCCGGGTGGACGTATAAGGCTGTGTGTGGACTATAGGAGATTAAATGAAGTGACTGTGCAACCTCTGAAACACCGAAGGTGCATTGCATAGCCCAAATGGCATCCGTTTGTATTGGAATTTTCCAAATGGGCACACAAAACTAGTCTTCTCCTGATCTCCCTCATCAACAACCACATGGTGGAACCCCTTAGCCAGATCCACTTTAGACAAAACCTTTCCACTTCCTACCCTCTCCACCATCTCCTCTAATCCCGGTATATAATAAAGTTCCTTCGAGGTGTTGGTGAGTTGTGCAGACTTCGCGAAGGTTTATATAGATGGTGTTTCGGTAGTTTCAGAGTGTTGGGAAGTGCATACGAGGCATTTGAGGGAGCTGTTTGAGGTATTAAGAGATGCGGGCTTGACGTGTAAGAGGAGTAAGTGTGTGTTCGGGAAGAGGAAGTTGGAATTTCTGGGGCATTTAATTGGTGAAGGCACGATCAGGGTACCTGAGGCTAGGGTGAAGGCTATCGCGAAGCATCCGGTACCAAGGACCAGGAAGCAGTTGAGGGCATTCTAGGATTGATAGGTTACTACAGGAGGTTTGTGAGAGGATTCCACGAGTGGTTCTCTGTTCTGACGCCGCACACGGCTAAGACTTCGTCGGGGGAGGTGATGTGGACATGCTACATGCTGGAGGCTTTCCGTAAGTTATGTGTTTGTTTATGTGATCTAGAAGATAAGAAGTTTAAAGAGAAGTCAGAAGATGTTTAGACTGCGCGCCTTGCGCATGAACAGTTGTTTGTGTTGTGCCCATATTTGGTCATTTGTGTGAGATGTTGATTGCCTGTATCATTTTCATTGGTCGGTTTTGTGGGTGGCCTCATATAAGACCCCTGACCACGTGTTGTAAGTTCAGTTCAGTCCAATGTAGTTTTATTAAAGCTCAAAGTGAGAACCCTAGCTCACTAGCTGAACTCTGGTGGCAGCGCTTATTGCTGACCTCCAGTTTGTCGTGAGCATCGCGCACTACGGAGCCAGGCCCGCAATATATATATATATATAATATAGTACTTACACCTCAGATTGTGATATAGCAGAATATTTCAAGAGCAGGCTAATATATTTTTACAGCCAGAGGTGAGTGAAAATAAAGCCAGAGAGTGAAATATCTAGCCATATCCCACTGAAGAGTGTAATAAGTAGTTTATTCCATGACGGCATAGTATCCGTCTCGCTGAGTCCGAGGTAGTTGCGCGCTGCGCACGACTTGTAGTTGGTTCGTGGTAAATTTGAGATTCCTGGTCCTTCGACCCCTTGTTAGATAGCTGCTTTGAAGTAGTTAAGTTTGTTAGTAACTAGTAAAGTAGGCCTTGTAACTCTCTAGTGGCTCCCCACACCCCCAACTGATATTGTAGCAGCTGTTCAAATATGGCTGGGTAGGCTCCACTAGAGTAAGGAAGCTGTAAAAATCCTGAAAACTGGTAAACAGGTATATATATATATATATATATTTATACCATGGTTGCTGCGGTATCACCCATGGATTAAAAGTGATATTTTCCTGGTGATTTTTCCTGGGGCTATGATATTTTCCCGGTGCGGTGTCAAGCGAACCCAAAATTAAAATTCAATTAAAATTCAATTGAAGCACGCCAGAAAGTTTACTTTAGCAAGTTTACTTTAGCAAGTTTACTTTAGCATTGTAGCTGCAAGCTGTTATATCCAGATCTAACTCTACCTGGGCTGCTCAGCAGTAAGCAGTAAAGCAGCTAGCTGTGGTAAATTCCTGTGGTATGAGAGCGGCAGGAGAGTTATATGTGGTAGGGCTGGTCCCATATAGGTGGATATGAGAGAGTAGTAGTAGCAGCAACTATGGTATAAAACAGTTATGCCATGGCAACATCGGGGTTATGGAATATCACCGCCCTTATCCCTCGGGCTTCGCCCTCGGGATCGGGACGGTTATATTCCATAACCCCTCGTTGGCCATGGCATAACTATTACATATATTATATTTAATATTACATATATAAAGTATATAATCTAACACTCTCTATTAAAAAAATCAACAACAAAGCATAAATATATATTTTTATCCAGGGTTCAGATGGTTCAGCAGAAACCCATTTCATAAGTTTAACAACAAACTATCAGAAACCAGCCAAATAACTTGTTAATCTTCATACTTAAAAAAAGTTGAAGTTCATAATGACTCGGCTACAAGGTTCGCTGAAAATGTTTGATAACATTAGTTAACTGTTTCATAGTGAGAAATATGCATTAATATTCACTTCAAACCATTTAGGGTCTTAACATTTACTTTGTCTAATGACTGTAACAGAAATATTTATGTGGCACGTGTGAATGAGAGCAGCGGAATGTTTTGATTTAGTTAGTGATATTTTGTTGCCATGTGATCATTTCTTTCAACCTCAGTCAGTTAGTTCACACTGGAAGAAAAGTGGAATTTCCTGCTATAGGAAAGGTTAAGTATAGCTATCTCACAGATCACATGTCCTTCACATTTCCAACTTCAGGACAGATGAGCTGGTGGTAACCATTCCGGGTACTGTATAGGGCGTACTTTCCTTCACTATTTCCTGAACATATCCTTGACATAAACTGCACTATTTCCTTTACATGCCATATGGTTTGTACTGCATATATCATATCACATTTCCTTCATATTTCCTGAATTAAAACTTAACTATTCCTGTACATTCTAGGTAGCTGTCTGTGCGAAAATGTGCAGCTTTCCTTTAGATTTCCTGTACTCAAAAACTGCACTTTTTATGCACCTTTCCTACACAAAGCAACTATTCTTCACACACCTTTCCTGCAGCAATCCTGAAGTTAAACTGCACTTTTTGTGCAACCTGTTCTACACAAATCCTGTACCTTCAAAATTTATCTATTGTTACCAAAATATGAATAAATAATTATGACCATGTACAAATAAATGAAAAAAATGATGCATCAGACAACAGTTCCTGAACTTTGGCTCCATCTCTGCAATATCTCAAGTTCATCTCTGCAACCTCTTTAGTTCATTCCTGCATTAACAAAGAAACAAGGTAATGAACTCAACGGTAATACTTCAAACACTAGTATTTGTGATCAATGACTTGTACAAATTACAATCCTACATCCACAGATCCAATAACACTTAAAGAATCACCTAGATATCACTAATTAGCATTTTCATACTTACTCAATAAAATTGAACAGCACCGCGCTCTCTACTTGCTGTCGCAGCCTGTAAATCAGTCTAGTAAGATCACACAGGGCAGAAATTAGCTCAATCTTCACTGTGCCCACCACCGCGTGTACGGCACGCATATTGTGTTGATACCCTTTACCACCACCTCTTCTAACACTCCTGATTACTGAGGTAAAAGGTCGATAGTGCTAGGTTTCAAACTCGAAATTGGTAAAGGGTTTAATTTTAAAACACCAGATCAGAAATGGTAAAGGGTTGCTAATACCACAGAAGTTCTCTATAGCAAGAGTGATAATACGCCTGTGTATCTCCTCTTCTGGTCTGCTCTTACTGGCGTTCATGGATTTTTATCCCGGTGAGTGAAAACACAACTGGTACGCTTATAGGGATCAATTGCATTAGACGGACACAGTAACATTCATACCATTTCTTGCAGAATAGATACCTCCACACCCATAATCCTTTAATAGCTACTGAAAACCTATCCTCCAGACATAACTGGTAGTGGGCAAAGCACCCTGAAACAATGGGCTTGTGGTAAGGCTAGCAGTGAATGCACTCATTTCGATACACTTTATATGTGCCTAACCAAATGCCATTCATCCCACTTCTTTCTAAATAGATAGCTAGTGAAAAACAGAGAGAGAGAAGAGATTTGACTTCAGAGTGGAGTTCATCACTGGAACGGAGTTTGGGACAGGTGAACACTAGTGAAGGGAATTTAACATATGTGGAGTGTCCATAGAACAGAGCCTCCCACCTTACTGATTCATCCATATTTTTACGGAAATTGCTGATTCAACACTGATTGCCCCCTGAAACTTTGAAAATGTTAGACCTTGAAATTTTACCCTTGATAATATACCCTGATGAAGGTATAAATTTTGAACAACTACTTATGCACTACTGAAGTAGCCTGGCTGGCTACAAAATATCTAATGTATGAATGTGTTATGGAATGTAATAATGCAGAGCACAAACTCCAATCTAAGGATCTTGAGTTTAAATGAACTGTATTTAAGCTAATTTTACTTGAGACTCTCTGTATGTAGGGTTGTGAAGTAGGAGGTGAAACCCAACTCCACAGGGTCAACACATGTTCAAAAGTATCATTAAAAGAAGACTCGGTGTTCCTCCGTGAAGAGTGTACTAATAGCTACTCTTGGACTTCAATATAAGAGGTGAGGAACTCCTGAATAACTTTTAACCTACACTAATAAGAAAAGAGGCTTTTTACCTTTTATTCAAGGTAAATTATATATATACATACTCTAGTGACTAACTCATGCATATTTTCATTTAATGCACAGTTAGACAACCTGAAATATATAGGGTGCGATGGAAAAATTTGGGCTCTAGTCACTTTACAAGCAATTCGTTGAAATCCTGTATAATCGATAAACAAATAACACACACACATACTCAAAAATTAATGCACCCATTTGTTTTTAATAGTACATGTCTATACAGGCTTCTGATAAGAAGTGAAATTTTAGCAGACATGGTGTCCTCTCAATATTAAATTTGAGAGGAGAAATGCTATTTTGGTCAGCCGGCCGTGTAATTTGTGTTATGTAGAAAGTAGTACCCTATTCATTTACTCGGCCCTCTCTCTTTATGTTGTACAATCTGCCGAAGATACTGTTGAAAGAAAGTGAGCAGGGGGTGATGATAGTGAGACACATACTAGCATTAATTCAAAAATGTAGTGCTAATACATTACATACGTATTTAATAGCAACAAGATTTGTACTTACGAACCTTGGCCAGTGAGCTAAAATTCACTCCTGATGAGATATTTCTGATCTGTAGAATTCTGATTCAACCGCCAAAGTTTCTCCATATCTCACTCGCTAAATTGTGTGCGTGTGTATGTGTATATAGTAATTTATATATAATATATTTGTAATAGCAAAGGTGCACTCACTGTGGACTTATTCAGAGTGCTTGTGAAAACACTTATTACACTAGTTTGTATCTACATACACACATACACAGGTCTGCACTGTTAAAACATTACATACATACGTACGCTCAATCCTATTTTATCCAAATACCTCTATTACAGGCACGCCTCTTTACAGGGCAGGGTACAAGTTAGCCACTCAATTAATCAATTCTTGCCTCACAATTTCGCTAATTTGACCACCATTACCCAATTGTGTCAGCACAAGCCGGTTATTTCTGGTTCCATAAAATTGTAGAGAAGCCTACTAAGGGTTGCAAGTGAAAGAGGACTGTACTTAATGCTTGGAAAAATTCCCTTGTAGCTGGCATTTCTGAGATACAGACACCCTCGGGTCCCATTGTGCCTGGTTAAGAGGGGATTGAGTGTACATGCATACATACAGTAGGAGTCAAAAAAAAGTTTCGAATTCCGTTCCGTAGTACGGACCTAAAACGGTAATTTTTTAACCGTAGTTTTTATCGTTGCGTTCCGTACCGTTTTGACTAAACGGCCGACACCGTTTACTAAAACGGTAAAAAACGGTGAAGCATTTCCGTCGATTCACAGATATTTTCTAGCTGGAAACTCTTCTATAGCTATATCAGCAAGCTAAGGCCTTGTATCGACTATTAAACGCTATGGGGATAGTGCAAAAAAGCTCGTATATAATTTTAACTTGCTTCAATAAAGCTGCAGACTGAAGTTCCGACGGGCACAGAGCTATATCGAGGTCCGCAATTCGTAGATCTCCTGTTAGCTACTCACGGACCTCCAGTAGTAAAAAATCTAAGCCGGAGAAGGCCCTAACAGCGAGAAAACGTCGATACTGTGCGGTGGTCGAACTAACAATTCTCCGCGAGACAACTTCGAATAGGACGGCTTCAATTTTTTTTAACCCGAAAAGCTCCGCCTCTGGAGCCTGTAAACAAAAAATCGGAACATTTTATTGGATAAACGATTTTTTATATTTCTTTGAGCGAGACATACGGTGAACGAGAAAGATTAAAACGGTACCGCGGTCGAACGGAACGGCCGTTTTTCAACATACGGCGTACCGTTTTTTCCCCGTTTTTTAATTTTGCGACGGCCGTTCTACGGAACGGAATTCGAAACTTTTTTTTGACTCCTACTTTACATACTTACATACATACATGCATACATACATGCATAGATGCATGCATACATACATGTATACATACTTACATACACAGAGCTGGGCAATATTGGATAATCACAGGCGATATGATACTTACCTGCATTATCGCGATACAGCGATATATGATATTTCATAAATAATATTTAACAAAGTAAATTTTATCCAGACAAAGTTAGTCCGTGGGGCAAGACTATGTTGGCTTTCTTTAGACAGAATTGTAACTCGCAACCACTGCTAGCTACTTTTAAAACTTTGCTAGTACATTACGGACATGTTTGCAAACCGCGAAATGGCTGTTCCTTTAATCTGTCGTGCGCATGAAGTTCATGCATTAGTTTAACGACCCCAACAGTTTTCTGAAAAAAAAGGCAATATCAGTTTTTTATCGCGGTGCAACGATAATACCGGTATATCGCCCAGCTCTATACATACATACATACATACACACATATCATACACACGTATATACATACACACACATACATACATACATACATGTATACACACTCGTACACTATCATGGTTCCTATGTTATCATGTAGGTGAGCGTTTAGTATACATGTAATATAATCAAAGCTCAAGTTTTATTTTGATGATTTCATAATACTGTAGCTTGAGTGGTTTAACTTATATGAATTTTATGACTGTAAGTTGTCTGACATTCAAATAGTGATTGTAGGTGACACATATTCAGGGTTTGTAGCTGTTCTTGTGCAAGAATAATATCTGATAATGTTCATGTGTACATATGTGCCAAAGTGCTTCTTGATTGAAAATGACCACTCAGGATAGCATCTAGCTGTACTCTGACTTTACACTGTATAATCCTGTGCAGTAAAATTTAGCTGTATCAATGGCTAACAGTACTCTCTTTCTTACTCTTTATATAGCCCACCTTTTCCATGAGGCTTTTCCCCCTTCTTCCATACTGTTAATGTGCTCTTGACTTATTTTCCTACTTATGTAACATAATGAAGTACATGCACTGATCCTCTGCTTTTTTGTTGCCTATGCACACACATAACATTACACTTTGTGTTATGTTTCGTGATTGATGTTGTGGCAACGATGGGAAATTTGGCTAGCTTAACACTATCAAGTTATATTTTCTAAATTTTTATGACCATTACCAAATCTGGGATAACAACATGGACCCCTCGAGAAGTTGTGTGGCTGTGCTGGTCTTATGAGTCGCAGTTAGTCTTAGTGAAGTGAGGAGATTGACTTAAAGGGGAAGAGGTAGGAGTTGTAGACAGAGCCAGTAAGAATCGTGAGTTAAAGATCAAGGAAGCTCCACAGATACAGATGACACCTGAATTCAGTAGCCTCGACCCATGGGTAGGAGTAGAATGGAGTAGAGCAGCGCAGGTGTCTCAGCTCTGGCCACTTTCCTCCCTCCAAAGTCACTGCCACTAGGGAAATCCCATACACTCTCAAGTCTTGTTGTAACTTATTGAACACGTGGGAAATCTGAACTGAGAGGGGAGTGGCTGACAATCTGTTCACAATCCATTCACGCATGCGTGCAAGATGTACACAACTGGGAATATATAGATCGATGTATGGATAGGATTAGAAAGAAAGAAATAAGAGGGTGAATTACATAGCAGTGAGGTAAAGTGTATGCATTACAATATTCAAATGGTATGGAGTGAAGAGTCCATAACAACCTGACAACAACAAGTTTAACAGAGACATGGGTTTAGAGCTTCCAGGATGCTGGTTGTGCTGCCTGCAAATCACCGTTCAGTATTATATTAAACAGTAAGCATACCCTCCAGTAATCTTGCTGCTTACATTGTGTTTAATATATCACCATGGAGAGTTCAACTTCAGTTGACCCCTGAAGAGGACTTCGGCAAGAAGTCGAAACGTTGGGTTAAGTTTTAATTAACATGTGCTGCTAGAATGAGAAAAGTTCCTATTATTAGTATATATACATATATATATATTTATTGCAGCTTTGATATTTTTACTTGAATATTTCCGCATCACGCGAGCGTTCTGTATTCTCCCATATTGTACGGTTTATATTGTACGCTACTTGTAGCGCGCGCGTAGCGAGTAAAATCAATGAAAATTGTATTGTAACCGGTTGAGAAAAATTTCAAAGAAGCAATAAATCACTTATCACACTCGTCGTACAATATGGGAATGATATTTTACTCTCACGCCACATTTTCACTCGCCTTTGGCTCGTGAAAATATTTTGCGTGCTCGTAAAATATTTTCCCATATTGTACTCTGACTCGTGCTATAAGTATTATATATATATTATATATATATATATTATATATATACGTATTTTGTTATATTTTTCTTTAAACAGCCTGTATATAAATTATAGCAAGTACACAAAATGAATTCAAAAATTTAGGATTTTTGCATTATTACTGCGTATTATAATAAAGCACCAAAGGTGCGAACCCTCAGCGCTATTGTGAGGCTGCGCTCCGGGCTGCTTGATTATGTAGGAACAGGAACCGGGCTGCCTTGGTACTTGCTGCCACTAGTTCCAGTTATCACAACTCCCAGATAGAATGATTAGGTAGCTACCTCCTGAAGCGTCAAGTGATTTAAGTTTTAATTCAAATACGCAAGTATGATGACATAGAATACAGAAACGGATAGAAAAGACTTGACCTATGACCTTGCGTGGACTGGCCTTAAATAGTACAGGCCAGGACACGCCTACAAAAGGAAGTTTCTAGAACAAAACTCTAATAAACGCTACACACACACACTTGGACAAGAATGTTCTTGGAGCTACCACTAATTAGTTCCCCCCCCCCCCCCCCACACACACACACCCACCCACAAACTCTCTAACTACTTGCTAATGAGTTCTATTATATTAACAAGTTCTTTCAGGCTCTTCAGCCTGCTCCTGCTTGCTTCTCTGTTAGGTATCTGCTTCTGTGGCTCCGCCCTCTGGGTGGAGTCACTCGCTGAATTTTCTGGCCCCACAGCTACCAAGCTATTTCAATATAATCTCAGACCAAAAGAACGAGCAATATTTATTAGTTATTTTAATCAGGCAACAATAATACTTCTATGTACCATTATCTTGCTCGAGCTATATTATAGCTCGAGCAAGATAATGGTACATAGAAACACTGTCTTCATAAGAGAAGATGCTAAACTAGCCAGAAACACTCACCGGTATACATATTCAACGTGAAATTTAACTTCTTTGAACTTGGTAATTTTATTTGCTCATGTGATTGTGACGTGATGCTATAGGGGGCGTAACCCACAAAAGCTGGTACCTACGCGGTGGTGAAAGCTTCGCATTTTCTCAACAATTAGCCCGAAATAAAAAAAAACAACAGCACAATGAATGGTCCTAATCTTCGTTCTGAGTAAGTTCATACCTAAATCAACAGTTAATTGTTAGTAATCTCCAATATCAGAGCGTGACAGACGAGACGACTACTATAACTCTCTTGCACATACAAGCTGAGGCTTAATAAGCATTTTTGAGCTCATGATACAAGTGTCCCACATCTCCTTCAATGCTATCACAAATCATGGCGTTCATCTTGTATGAGTTTATCTCTATCACAAGAATTTAACCTCGTGACTTACTTGATTATTAAATAACTTCCGTCGTCCCCCCCCAACCACACCCCCAATAGCTCGCCCGAACAGCTAGTACAATATTTTAAGGAGTATGAATGAACAACATTCAGTATGGAGTTACTACTATATCTCATGGAACTTTCATTCTTAGCCCTCACCACGTGTGTGCAAAAGGATTACAATACTTGTGTTTTGTCCCGTTTGTCTGTCATGCTCAATTACTACACTTAATTGTTAATTTAGGTATGAGCTAATTCAAAACAACCATTTAAGACCTTTTATGGTGCCATTTTGAAATTTCAGGCTGAGAAACACGAAGCTGTCAGCTCTGCATCAGTACTAGCTTTTGTGGGTTTTGCCCCCTATCATTACGTCATAATTACTTGAGCAAATAATTTCTTGCTGTCCATCATGGTTTGGCTTTGTATGTACTGTAAAGTTAACGAGTGCTGGAATTGGAGTTACGAGGGTCAAAATACAAAATGACATACATACGTCCACACATATTTTCAAACAAACAAAATATCCCCGATTTTCAATTGTGTTACCCCTGATAGTGTCTCACTCTCTTCGCTCGCTCGCCAATATATATATATATATATATGTGACCGGTTTTGGGAAAATCGGCCTAAACGCGGCATCTAAAGTTTTCTAGTTTATTCTACCAGTAGGCTGCACGGGGCCTTGGGATGCCTTCCTCCTAATTTGGAAGCTGTAGCACAAGCCATCTTCGCCCTACGCACTACAACACTTCAGTATTTTTGCTAAACTTATTATTGCTGATTTCGAAAAAAACGCCGGGTAAAGGCGTTGCTAGGTCAGGAGGGCGTGCCTTGTGTCCGTATACTATTACTGCGTGTCTCCGGGACACTATGGAATGAACCGGTTACAGGCGGATTGAAAGAAGTCTAAAAGGCTTAATGCAGGGCTCCATAAGAAACTATGATGGCGAGAATTGCGTGAGTACGTGAATTATGTAGAATAGTAAGTGAATTAGTTAGCTACAGTTTTTTCCCCGCTGTTAGTGAAAAGCCCGCCAATAATTTCTTAGCAACTCTCCGTGCACGAGTCCAACCGGCTAGTGTTTCTAGCCTCCTAGTGTGAGTTCTAGAGCACGCCAGAGCTTACAACTGCGTCATAAGCTAGAGCTAGCTGGTGTCTATCCATTTCTGCCATAAAAAAATTTTCGAAAAAAATCTACCCATAAGGCTTTACCTGGGGATACTGAAAAAAATTGTTTGCCGCGTTTAGGCCGATTTCCCCAAAACCGGTCACATATGTTGTTAACCTTCAGTGTTACATTTTGTAGCTCTAGGTTAACATTGAAAATGGATACTGGTAAATGTCTCTGGCCTTTTAGCTTCTTTGCTTATGAAGACAGCTTTTACATATACTGTTTTCATTGCTCAAGCTATATTGATACCTAATTAGAATAGCCAATAAATCATTCATTTGGTCCTGAGATGATTTTGTAAATAGCTTGCTAGTGTATAGTGGCACTTGTGGGCCTCCCTCAGTGAAGCTCATGAGTTCCTCCTTCAGGCTCACACAATGGTGACAGCAATTAAGCTGCTGCCACCAGAATCAGTATGCCTTCCCCTCGACAGCCCCCCCTCGAAAGGTGGACTCAGGATTATACTAGTTTAATCTAACTAGATCAGATGGCACAAATGGCAGCTGAGAACTGACTGACTGCACACACAAAACACGAAGTCTTATATGCACAGCCCGGACAACACAACAATGAACAACAAGATGTAGACACACACAGGTGACATGACTTTAAAAATTAACTAAGTCCCATAACCGAAAATACATGTAACTGAATCCAAAACGAGCACAAACATATAATGTTCAATTCATAGTTCCTGGAATGTGGGCGGCCCCACCAATTTAGTTGGGATGTCGTCCCACAGCGCTGAAGGCTCGCACTTATGGTGCTTCATTATGCCAGTGAACTAAAACACACACTTTATTGCACAATCTAATTGTAAGCCATATATCATCTCTAATTATATACTTCGTTTGATCTGGTTTTATAAATGCATTTACAGGGAGTTTTAACTTCACACACATACTTGCTTAATTGTAGAGTTGGTAATTATTGTGGACTTATTAGTAATAAGGTTTAATGAGCTAACTCTAATGGAGTTCAGTATGGAGTAGCAGGGTTTCATCTAGGAATTTTTTCTTGGGGGGGAAGTTAGGACTGCCGGCCACTGCGAGGGGGAAGGTGTGGGAGGGGGGTGTGCCCCCTCCTGTGGAGCGTGAAGCCAAAAATACTTCCAATTTTAAGAACTTTTACAACACTATAAGAGCCTGTCAATTAATGTGTCCATGCTTGACAAGTTGTGGTCACCAAGCTACAAGCTGTGAAGACAGCTGGAGGATGAAAGGTCACTATGCACTGTGTGCAGTGTGCACTAAATAGCAGAGCAGCATGAAGAGGTTTTTGATTCCTCAAGAGCCAGGCAACAGTGCTGGTGCGAATGAAAGTCAGCCAAGTACTTCCAAACGACCACGTCAAATGAGTGAAGGAGGAGGCCCTACTGTAGCTGAGAAAATGAAGATGTACAAGAAAAACCTGAAGTTTAACCCTAAGTGGAAGGATAAATGGTGTTGGATCGACTATTTACCAAATGATGGCATGTACTGTTCAATCTGTAAGAGATTTGGTAAGCCTCCACCATCTGCGCGTGGAGCATGGGTATCTAAGCCAGTTGCTAATTGGGTTAAAGCAACTGAACTCTTGAGGCAACATGAAAGATCAGAATGGCATTTGGCAGCTGTAGAGGTAAAGGCTTTGGCTAGTGTTGCTCAAACTTCGGGGGACATAATTGAAAGAATGTCTGTTATTAGTGATGAAGAGAGAAAAAAGAATCGTAGCCTCATAAAAATATTGCTAAGATCGCTTCACTATCTTGTCATAAATCATTCCCCTCATACAACTATGTTTGATGGCATAATTCAACTTCAAATTGACAATGGAATTGAGCAATTAGAATCACACAAGCAATCCTCTCCTTCCAATGCTACCTACCTTTCAAAATTTAGTACAGCTGAATTTTTGAAGAGCATTAGTTTTCATATAGAAGATAACATACTTGTTCGCTTCAAGAGCAGCCAATTTTACTCTATCATGGCAGATGAAAGCACTGATATCTCTTCAAAGGAGGAATTGGCCATTTGTGGTAGGTGGCTAGAAGATGGTAAAGCTGTGGAGGGTTTTCTAGGTCTGGTTCACGTACATGAAGTTAATGCTGAAGCTCTTACCAAGTACTTGCTTGCATTTCTCCATGACAAAGGCATTTCCCTTCAAAAAATTCGTGGTTTGGGCTTTGATGGAACAAATACTATGTCAGGTGAGAGGAGTGGAGTGCAGAAACGTATGAGATCTCTTGTTCCTAGTGCTCTCTATATTCATTGTCATTGTCATAAGCTCCAGTTAGCTGCAGTTTACTCAGCAAATGAACACAATGAAGTGAAACGAGTCTTAGGTACCCTTCTTACTATGTGGAAATGCTTCCATTATTCGCCAAAGAAAGCCGAAAAGTTGGCTGAAATTGAGGCAGTGTTGAATACACCTGAAATAAAGGTTACCAAGCCCAGTGATACACGATGGTTAGCCAGAGAACGTTGTGTCCGTGCTGTCCGACAAGTGCTTCCTGCTTTGGTTAAAACTTTCAAAGAAATACATGCTGAAAGTGGCGATGCCGAAGCATATGGTCTCTCTGTGCTCTTGTGTACCTACAAGTTTGTTGCATGCTTATACATGCTCTGTGATGTTCTCCATACAGTAGCCAAACTACAGGGAGGTCTTCAATCCAAGGATCTTGATCTTTCAGTTGTACCAGTGATGGTGCAAACCACTACTGGCAGATTAAGGGAGTTGAAAGATAATCCCAGTTCTAGTACTTGATTCAAAGACCACTCCCTGGTATTTTCAGACCCAGCACAGCTAGGAGAACTTGATATTGAGATTACAGAGTTTGATAAGGAAACCTTCATTCAGACTGTATATAAACCTTATATTCAGAGTGTTATTGACCATATAACATCCAGAATGAGATCATCTGATGTATTTTCAGCATATTCTATATTCAACCCTCGTCATTTGCCAGAAGAAGAAAAAAATTTATCTACGTATGGGTCAGAAGAGTTAGAACTTCTAACTAACTACTATGGAAAGCCTCAAACCGTGTCTTTTCAGTGCACTACTGGCACTTCAGTACCTGATGTTAATCCAGAGCAAACAGAGGCTGAATGGAAAATATTTCGACGAATGATGTTCACAAAGTTCAAGAACAGCACAGCTAAAGAAGTAATCAATGCTCTTGTATCTAATACTACTCTTGGCTCTGCTTTTCCCAACCTTGTCACATTAGCCACAATAGTTTCAATCCTGCCAGTGACTACAGCAACAGTTGAGAGGAGTTTCAGCAACATGAAATTAGTCAAAACGAGGTTGAGGAATCAGCTTAGTGACAACACTCTAGATCAGGCCATGAGAGTCTGTATTGAGGGACCAGAAAGACTAAGCAATGAAAGCTTGGAGGCTATTATAGATCACTGGAAGCAGCAAAAAACACGCAGATTACTTGTGTAATCATTATTTAATGTTGGCTATCGTAATAATATTATTAATTTTTGCAACTAATCTTGGGGGGGAAGTTGGGTTCATTTGGGGGGGAAGTTGACCAGTTTGGGGGGGAAGCTTCCACTGCGCCCCCCCCCTTAGATGAAACCCTGGAGTAGATATCTCACAGAATATCATTAAGATATGTGTGACTGTGAACTATAACAATTATGTGATAGGTGTTTTCTCTAATTAAAGCACTTTATTACACAATCTACACCATAATTGAGTGAACTCATATATATTGTAATTGTTTAATCTCATATATAAACACATTAAATACAGAGAGGTTGGTTGTTTCCAACCATAGTGGGCTGAGTATCCTTATAGCTGCCTAGTAGATGACTTTTGCTGTTCATGATGGTTCTACTGGTTACCATGACCATAAAGAGATGGATGTGTTTGTTGGTTTAACTTCCCCCTCCAATCCCCAATACTCACAGGGGTTCATTTTGGGGGGCAAGACTGAGCTTTCACTATCTTAGGGGTCATAACTTTTGTACATAATTAAGATAGTAGAGGACTTGTGATTTAATCATTTACAATCTTCATCATTCACATTTTAACTTTGCTTTTTTGCTTACGAAAGTTTAAAATATTTCAAGGGGGGACGAAACGCCTTCAAGGGAGGGGAGAGGGCGAGCACCACCCTGGCTCCCCCTAAATGAACCCCTGAATACCCACATGCTAAATATATGTCCACATTTTGTTATGAAAGTGGGTATAGTAATTACTGAGTATAAGAATTTCTGAATCACACGAGCATTCAATATTCTCCCATACTGAACGCTGCATGATGAATGCTCCAATATGCCCACGTGTAGTTCTTGAGCACAACCAATTTAAACCATTTTTACTTTGATGCACAAGTCTTCCCCCCACTTTTCCCTCAACTCCCCATCCCCCCTCCCCCCCCCCACTCCAGAAAGAGAAAATAAGATATATGATTTATGAGTCGATTTGATATGATTTTCTTTTTGTTTATCCGTTTGTAATTTACAGCATGTGTACACATCTAAATCTGTGTAGCCCCACCCTCAAACACTGACACCACTCCTTCCCCTTGCCCAATTCCTGTTCCTACGTCCAACACTGAATACATGGAGAAGAACGGCTATAGTTGGGGAGGGAAGGGGGGGAAGAACTCTGTTTGAGAGGGAAATTTTTCAGTTTCCCCCTCCATTTTTCTGTATCAAACTCTGCTACATGAGAGTATTCATACTGATCAACATTTAATCAATCACAGCATGATGTTACAACTCACTGTAATCTAATTACTATAATTATTAACTTTCAAAAATTCTGAGGAAGGGAGGTTCCATCTTGGGGAGGCGGAGGTTAGGTTTCTATCTACTCTACAGTGTGTATGAAACCCAGACAACTAATAAACACATGATTATCAGTCTTTTTTGTTTATGTGTTTGTTTGTTTGTTGTTTTTATTTTGTTATTTTAGATTTAGAGGAGGTCAAGTGAAGTTTCTCTAGGAGAAGATGGCATGATAAGGTTGTTCATTATGAAGTCTGCGGAAAATTCCTAGACACTACACTTCTAACTTTGATGACGGATAGCAGAATGTCTGATCATAATGCTGGAGAAAAATATTTGTTGTTTTGTGTGAATTATTAATTTACACATTCATCATGTTTTTTTATTATTTTGTATCCTGAGAAAAGAATATTGCACCTTCGTTACATTGTACACTCACCTACTCCTTTAATTCCTGAATTATTTCATGGCGTATTCATCATTCCATACATTATAGTTTATGTATTCATATTTCTTAAAATTTGAGACATTGTTAAATGCTAGATATTGAAATGAGAATTTCTGCTAAAGATCAATAAGAAAGCAGCATCAAAAGTATTGTACTTTTGTCATAAGCTTTATGTACAGTATCCTTATGGTGTGTCGAGGTCTGGTGCCAAAAGCTGAAAGTAATGACTTTTGTTTCATGGAACAGTGGTAGACTTCAGAATAGGATAAAATTTCCCCTGATATCTTCAAAGAAAAAAACATGCTAAGAAAGCCAGTCAAGTGAAGAAGTGTGCAGAGTATAGATCTAAACTAACTAGTTATAGAAATGTTGGGCACAGTTAGTCCCTCTACCCTGAAATATTCATTACAGAATTTGAAAGGAAAATACTTTTAGCCACCAGAGAAAAGCAACTTAAGTTGTTGTGTTGCTGTTACAGTTACAGCAAGGAAATGTAGAAGCAGTCATAGAGTGGGATTTTCTTGAAAATTTGCCTGACTTGGGAAGCTCAGACTGTCGTTATTTGTACTACTAATAATCTAATTGTACACTTAAGACTTATGATAAATCCAAGTAGCGATCACGTATACACATGTGTCATACTTCAAAGACACTATAGCTATAGCCACATCAAATAAAGCCTACAATTGAATAATAACCCCAAAAATATCTTCTCTGTTGAGTAACTGGAAAACTATCAATTGACCTTAGTGCAACGTTAGAGTCTGTTGTATAGTTTTCACATACAATGTTACAATGGTAGGAATAAAGTCTGGATGTCGTATCAGTAACTTATAGATACCATTATTAAATCACTGCATTGTTTGTATTATCTAGTTAGTTACACGTCTCAGAATATCTATGTAGCTGTAAAGTTCTAGATTCACTGGTATAGCTAAACCATTCTGACGGAAAACTGACTGGAAAACTTAGTTCACTTTAGTGCAACATTTAGTGTCTGTTATACAGTTTTCACATACAATTTTACCATGGTAGGGATAAAGTCTGGATGTCATATCAGTAACTTATACATACCATTATTATAAATCACTGCGTTGTTTGTATTATCTATTATCTAGTCCAGTTACAAGATTATGAATTTGTCAAGTCTCAGAGTAGCTATATAGCTATATGGTTCTAGATCCACTGGTATAGCTAAACCATTCTGATGAAAATAGTTTTGTTCATCATGCCATTGAAGTATACAGATTTTGTATATTATCAGCAGTAACAGCAATTTATATTTTATTGCATATTATAGTTTAATAGAAGCAATTCATTTTGCAAAATAATGAAGTAGCTATTCCTACTGGAGGTCAGATAGCTATTTGGGGGTGATGTATGCCGCTTTACTCGTCAGAAGATACCTGCAGGCCCGACACCCCTCAATTTAGTGATGGATCAATCCTTTTTTTTATCGAAAAAACCGTCTTAGCTGTCCTTATACGCTTTAAAACCTGTCCATTCGCACGGTGATGGATTTGTTATTGTTTTTATTTCTCTTATAACTATAGCAACGGAAAGGTACCGCCCAATTAGGCAAAACAACGGTCGTCATTTGTTCAGATACATTGCACACGCAGCGCATGTGGAAAGAAATGTTGTGGGAGAAGAGGCTTGACGAGCTACTGTGGTCTGTCATTAGGTAGGCTCAGGCGTTAGATACTGCGTGAATTAATGCGGCGGTGGTGTAGGGGTGGGATTAATGTGAAATAAC